>Ga0335074_10013570_pt1 | contig 11448 bp, 12 predicted proteins | sample Lox_Sample_23_FD_206715 | JGI IMG/M metagenome (GOLD analysis project Ga0335074, IMG submission 206715) | Soil microbial communities from Loxahatchee National Wildlife Refuge, Florida, United States - Lox_Sample_2.3 | ecosystem: Environmental > Terrestrial > Soil > Wetlands | place: USA...
CCTTCGACCTGCCCGCCGCGCATATCTTTAAGATTTACGACGGCAAGATTCATGAGATTGAGGCCATGGGATTCACCATGCCTTATAACTCGAAAACCGGGTGGGAAACGGGAACGAAGTAGCCACTAACGCTTGCGCCTTGTGGGGCCGATAAACGATCGGAACCAATGATGCGGCGGCTGCGCGTTCACAATTCGTCTCGCGAGACCCTGCTGGCCGATCGCGCCCAGATCGCCGATTCGAGCAAGACGCGAAAGATCGGCCTGCTCAAGCATGACCGGCTCGAAGCGGGCGACGGCCTCTGGATTACGCCCTGCGAAGGCGTGCACACGGTGGGGATGAAGTTCCCCATCGACGTTTTGTTCCTGGACAAGCAGCGGAAGGTTGTGAAAATTCGGCCCGCGATGCCGCGCTGGCGCATGGCGGCCTGCCTGTGGGCGCATTCGGTACTGGAACTGCCGAGCGGCACCGCCGCAGCCACGCGCACTGCCAGGGGCGATCAGCTGGTTTTAGAACCTTACGAAGCCGAGGCAGCGTCAATTACGTCATAATCGCTCCAGGTACATGCCGAAACGCATCAGTTTGCTCGGTATTACCGGGCTCTTGTTGCTTCCGGTGGCTCCTGGAGTCTGCCAGGATGCTCCTCAAGGCTCGCTCCAACATTATCGTAAGGGCGAAGCGTACTTCGAGCAGAGCAATTATCAATCCGCCGCCAACGAATTCCGCGAAGCTCTGAGCGGCGATCTGAATCCGTCCTGGACCCGGGTTTTGTCGCATATCCAATTGGCGCGGATCTTCGATATGACTGGCCAGCGCGATCGGGCGATCAACGAATACAAGCAGGCCGTGCGAACCGGCGACAATACTTCCGGCGCGCTGGACGAAGCGAAGAAGTATCTGGAGCAGGCCGGCTTCACCGTGGATGGCCTGATCGTCAAAGATGGACCCGCTGCCGAGCCGATCCGGCGCACCGAGCCCGAGTACACCGACGAAGCGCGGCTCGCGGAGTTGGAAGGCACAGTGGTGTTGAGCGGCGTGATCAACGAATCGGGGCTGGCGGAAAATCTCGCAGTGGCGACGCCGCTGGGGCTCGGTCTGGATGAGAAAGCTCTCGAAGCCGTGAAGCAATGGCAGTTCGAGCCGCAACTCACAGCGCCGTTTAGAAGGCAAGCCAATATTTACGTGAGCTTCCGCCTGCCCTCCAAACGATCGCTGTGGCACTTGATCGGCATCCACTTCGATGCGCCCGCCGGTGTCGCGCGTCCTGTGTTCACGAGTGCGCTCTATCCGATCGGCGCGGGGATCGGTCCGGAGGCCCGCGAAGAAGGCAGCGTTCTGGTGGCCATCGGACGGCTGGCTACGGCCATGCTGATGTTCGATATCGACGAACACGGCGTTCCGGCTAACCTTGAAACACTCAACGCCTCGGAGCAGGTCTGGGGGCCCGAAGCGGCGGCGCTCATCGGCCAGTGGCGATTTACGCCCGCAGCAAAGAACGGATTCCCGGTAGCGTCGCATTGCCGCGTGGAACTGGTGTGGGGCGAAAAGGAATTAACGACCGATCTAGAGCGTCAATTGCACGACGTGCTGGCCGTGCGGTAGCGTAACGACGTAGCCGGTGCCGGATGGGCTGAGTTTGGGAGTGCTGGGGGCGCCGTCGATCTCGATGTTTTTCGGCCTGCCATTCACGAGCGCCAGCGCTCGCGTGCTGCTCGAATAGGTGAAACGCAAGCCGTCATTTACAACGCTCGCCGAGCGCAAGTCTCCGCTGAAATCGACCATGCGCAGCGCCGCGTCCTTGGAAGGCGCGACATTGGCAGCCGGCTCCACGACGTTCGGTCCGGCCGGAAGCCACAGCGTTATATCGCTGCGAACCGGCCAGAGGTGCCCGTTCACCAGCGCCGGACCCTGCCACGGAACGCCGACGCCGTGATGCGAATCGATCACCAGCCGCGTGCCGTTCCGCTCCGCCTTCTCCACGCTGGCCGCGGCCGAGGCGAGCAGCGGAAGATCCGGCGTCAATATGGAATTCTCGAAATACAGCGCCACGCGCGGGAACGCCTGAGCCGCCAGGTGAACCAGCTGGAACAGTTCCGTCCCGGTCTGTTGCTTGGTCGGATAAACGTCCTGGTAGCGCTCCACGATATTGATATCGATGGCCAGGCGGCTCGCATGCGTGGTCAGCGGCTGGTAGCGCGCGGCGATCTGCGGGTAGCGCTGCGGGCCCAGATTCCAGATGGTCGCCGGATCCTCGATCAGAAATGTGAAGTCGTGCTGATCGAGCATGGGCAGAACGCGCGCCGCATCCGCTCCGATCAGATCGTGCATGCGTGTGTCGAACCGATCGTCCACGTGCGTGAGAACGAAATCCAGATCCGGCTTCGACGCCCGGATGGACTCGATTTCGCCGATCCATTTCTCCTGTTGGCGGCGCGCCAGATCGGCGCGATAGTCGAGAAAAGTCCGCAATCCCGCGTCGTTGGGCTTGGCGGATTGAAACAGCTCGATCGGATCAAACCCGTGCAGGCCGCGAAACTCGTCCCGAACGTTCTGGTTCATGGGCGTAAAGCGCGCCGGATTCGCCGCGCCCTCGAGCGACTCGAAGTACAGCTCCGCCAGGTTCACTCCATCCCAATCGAAACGCCCGATGAGCTGCCGGACCCCTTCGGAGACCGCCGCCGCGCACGCCGGATTGTTCAGGTTCATCAGCTTGCGCCAGTCGAGCTGCGCGTCCTGCAAAATGGCGGTTTTCTCGCGCCACTCCGGATGGTCGTCCCAGAATTTCTCGCTGACGTGCGGCAGCTCCAGCCACACGTAAACCAGGATCGCTTTGCGGTGGCAGGCCTCGATCAGGCGGCGCAAATAATCGTCGGACTCTGCGTTGGCCTCGTAATAATGCCAGCCGGCGACGTGCAGCGCGCCGATGCCGGCTTTGCGCCAGCGCTCGGCGAAGTAATCCAGATCGACGCGCGAGCGATACGAACCGTCGAAGAAGGCCCACAGGCGCTGGCTTTGGAAGGGCGGCAGCATGCCCAGGTCCCGCAGGGCCTGCAGCACGTAAGGGAACCGTTCGTAGCCTTCTTTGCCGGGCGTCGCGGCGATCCACAACACCGCGCCCAGGCCGCGATGCAACGCCACCGTTACCGGCGCGTGATCCCAGCGCTCGCGAGCCACAACCTTCGCATCCTGGGGAATCTTGAAGATGGGAATCTCGAGCGGCGATTCCCAAACAATCGGCAGCTTGGGCGCGTGCTCGTCCACGATGCTCCGCACCACCACGCGCTCGCTCGAGGGCGTGATGCCGAGCGCCGCGGCCAGCTCCCCCTCGCCCTCCAGCACCACCAGGCCGCCTTGCTCGATACGCTGCATCCATTGCGGCACCGAACCGGGCGCGACGTTGCGCACCACGAACAGGTTCGCCGGACCTCCGGCCGCCCGTGCGATGCCGATCGAAGAGAAAATCTTCGGCCAAGGCCCCGGATCGTCGCCCGCAACATGATAGCGAAGCGTCGCGGCGGGCGCGAGCGCGCCCATAATCAGCAGAACAAAGATCGCTTTAGCGCGTGAATGCATACCAGACTCCAACTCGAAGATCGAAGAAATTGGGACGGCGCGGATTGTCCAGGTTGATGGTATAGGCGCCCCGCACAAAGTTCACCGAAAAAAGCGCGCGCGGAAAATCATGGAAGCGAAAGCGCAGCCCCGGACCGGTTTCAACGGTGTTGGCCCAATACTCATGCAGCCGGTCCGCCGTGACGTTGGCGTTCAAATAGACCTGCGCCTGGAGCCCCGCGAAACCTTCTCTGGGAGCGAACGTATAACCGGAGCGGTTCTGCGAATAGTAGATGGTGTCATCCTGAAACCGGCTCACGAAGACTATGTCGTCATTGGTCTCCAGGTACAGTCCTCTGGTGCTGTTCATCAGATGTCCGAATCCCTTGGCGTACGAAATGCCGCCCCGGAAGTCCGGAATCATCGCACCCTGGTTGGTGCGGTTCGGGAGATAATTCACGGCTTCCCCGGCTTCAAACCATCCGGTAATGCCGCGCCAGGGAAGTGTGGCCACGCCCACGCCGACAATGAAGGAGCTTTCGGAAAGATACTGCGGCGTGGTGGTGCCCGCGAGCGGGCTGATCGACCCCCGTATATCGCCGTCCAATCGTACTGACACGTAGGGACGAATGGGAAGCCGGCCGAGCTTCAGCTCCGTCTTGATCTGGCCGTAACCAAAAACGTCGTGCCAGCGGCTGGAGAAGAACGGATAGACCCAAACCGTGGTGCGGAAGCGCTGAAACTGCGGCGCCAGATTCTTGTACGCTTTGCGCGCTTCGCCCGAAATGGACGGATCCTCGCTTTGGCTCGCCAGGTTGAACCACTGCACCGCCTCGCGGTCGTCATGCAGAACGTTGTACACCCAGCCCAGCTTCAGCATGGTCGAAAAATCGATCGGGTCGTTGTCATGCGCGATCGTGAGATACTTCAGGGCGTCCTTCAAATACCCGGCCTGCATGCTTTTTTCGGCCAGCGCCTTGGCCTCATCCGAAGTTCGCTGCGCGGAGCTCTCTGGCTTGCGAAGAGTTTGCGGCAGCTTCAATACCACGCGAACCCGGTCCGCCAGCTCCTCATCGCCGCCTTTCAGAACCTGATCGAGCAGCGGTTGCGCTTCGGCCGCGTCTCCGCGGTTCAAGAGCAGAAAACCGAGCTGCGCCGCCGTGAGCAGATCGTTCGGATCGGCCTGATGCAGCGCCCGAAACTCGTGTTCCGCTTCGGTCTTCTTATCCATGGCCAGCAACAGATATGCGTACTCGCGGCGCAGCTCAAAATTGTTCGGATCGATTTCAAGCGCTTTCTCAAATTCGTAAACGAAGGGATAACGGTCTGGCAGCAGCTCGCGAGCCTGCTCGGCAACACGCAGAGGCCTGCCGCGCGACGCCGCCAGCAGCAGAATCGATGCTTCCTCTTCGCGGCCCTGCATCTTCCAGACGCGGCCCAGATCGATCATCAACGAACGCTCGCCCGGGCGGAGCTTCCAGGCCTTTTCGTAGTGTTCGGCGGCTAGGTTGGGCTGATCGCGCTGCTCGGCCAGCGTCGCCAGCTCCTGATGCGCGCTGAAGTTGTTCGGATCGTTCTGGAGCGCCGCCTGCCAGCGTGCGATGCCGTCCGCGAGCGGCCGATCGATATTCTCGAAGGCCCGCTCGGCCGTGCCCCGCAGCTCCGGGTCTTCGCTCTTGCGTATGCGGTCGAAGATGCGGCGCGCGAGAGCCTGCTGCTTGGTCTCGTAACAAAGAAACGCGTATTCGAGCGCCACGTGCCCGTCGCCCGGGACCAGGCGCATCGCCTCACCGAATTGATCGCGAGCCTCCACGTTCTCCCCCACCTTGAGCAGCGTGTACGCCAGATCCTTGCGGATGGAGGCGCGGTCCGGCGCGAGCGCGATGGCCTGTTCGAATCCCGAAATGGCCTGATCGTAGTTCTTCTCGCGCAGCGCCTGATAGGCCCGCTCGAGCGGCTGATAGGCCGGATCGGGCGCCTGAGCCGCCAGCCATAACGAAGTCGTGGCGAGCGCTGCTGCAATTCGAAACAACATGGGGTCTTTGGGATAGAGGTGCCCCCATGAGGGAAAGTTCTCTTACTTTTGCGCCTGTTCTACGCGGAACCCGATGGAACGTTTTTTAGGCTGGGCGGCGAGAAGCGCGCGAATCGCGTCAAAAACCTCCCGAATCTGGCCCTCGTGCCGCTTATACTTGAGTTCCAGCTCCTCCAGCCGCTGCGCCAATTCCCGGTGCGTGTCGAGAATCTCCCGCAGCTTGACAAACGCGCGCATGATCGCAATATTGACCTGGATGGCGCGATCGCTTTTCAGCACGCTCGACAGCATGGCCACGCCTTGTTCGGTGAACACGAAGGGCAGATAGCGGCGTCCGCCCCAACTTGAGATCACAGATTGTGATCTCAAGTTTTCCACTTCTTCGGCGTTCAGTTGAAACATAAAATCCGAAGGGAAGCGCTGAATATTTCGTCTCACGGCCTGATTGAAAGCGCCTGTTGTCACGCGATAAAGCATGGCGAGGTCGGTGTCGGACATCACCTTTTGCCCGCGGATAAAGTAAATGCGCCTCTCGATCAAAGCCGGCCGAATCACCGCCAGACGGCGAGGCGTCGCCCGTTGTTTCTTGGTCATGCCTGGAAAGTAGTCCGACGGAGGGTGTTATCTCAAGCGGAATTGGACGCAGCGGAGCCCGAGTTACCGCCAGTTACTCACTCGAGGTAAGTGGCGCGAAACCTATTCGGACTTGGCGCCCGCCGACTTACGATACTCAGCCCAGCGCCGCTTCTGCGCCGCGGCAATTCTCTTGCGCGCCGACGGGCTCAGCCGCCCGCGTTTTCCCTCAGCGGCTGTGGTGGCGATCGCGTTGCCGCGCGGACGCCCGCGACGGCCAGGTGTCTGGCCCAACAGCGACCGTACCTCTCGAATCTGCTCATCGATGCGTTGTTTTTGCAGTTCGAGTCCTTCGAGAGCGGCCGTCAGCAAGGATTGATCGCGAAGTGAGTTTCCTGGGCGAGGCATGGGTGCTCCTATTTGGATCATACCCAACCGCATGTGAGGCTGGGCCGACCTGTGCTGTTACTTTGTTACCGCGCCGGAGTCTTCCGATTTCGGCTGAGAATCCAGAATGAAGGTCACCGGACCATCATTGATGAGGTGAATTTCCATCTCGGCCTGGAAGACGCCGGTTTCCACTGTAACGTTACGAGATTTTAGGCGCTCGATGAAGTGCTCGTAGAGCGCTCGCGCCTGATCCGGCCGCGCGGCCTGGTCGAAGCCGGGCCTTCGTCCCTTCCTGCAATCGCCGTACAGAGTAAATTGCGAAACCACCAGGAGCGCGCCCGCCGCCTCCGCCAGGCTTCGATTCATGCGCCGCGCCTCGTCCGGAAAGATGCGCAGATGAATAACTTTGTCGGCCAGGTACTCGGCATCCTCCGGCTGGTCCGTATGAGTGACCCCCAACAGGATCAATAATCCGGTCCCGATCGATCCCACGATCTCACCCGCAACCTGCACCCGGGCGCTCTTCACGCGCTGCAACACGATCCTCACGGAATTGGTTTCGGTCAGCAACCAGCAGACCTAAACGACTAGTATGCCATCCGGACAACGGAAGTATTAACCGACGAATAGGTCGTCCCATAGCCCGCACTAAGGTGATTGCCCGATCTGCGAGTGAACCAAAGGTCCTGATAATGGTCTTGATGATTCATCAAGGCATTTTCAAACGCCGTCGCATTCACAGCAAAATGCCTGGCGGATTCTTCAACCTCGAAGAAGAGGCTTCCAGCACTCGTCTCTATGGCTTCGGCCATGGTGATCACTTGCGCCTACGGGACGAGTTCGGCAACATCTGGCGCGGCACGGCGGAAAAGGTGAGCGAGGAAGCGGTTCGCTACACGTTTCGCGACGCCAACGGCCGTACCATTAGCGGTGTTACCGACAGCTTCGGACTCGTGCTGCGCGATGGCCGGGGTAAAACCTGGCGCGGATTTATCGAGTAAGCCTTCCGATTTGCTGCAGGCCTTGCCAGGTGCTCACGCGCTACTATCACCAAAGGCGTGTCCGCGAATGACCCGATTCCCCTGCCGGTTATCCTAGGGCCCACCGGTTCCGGCAAAAGCGATCTCGCGCTTCATCTGGCGCGCGCCCTGGACGCCGAAATCGTCAGCTGCGACTCTCTGCAGATCTATCGCGGCTTTGATATCGGCACCGCTAAGGTACCGCCGTCGGAGCGGCAGGACGTCCCGCATCACCTGATCGACATCGCTGACCCGGGCGAGCCGTTCACCGCGGGCGATTACGCGCGCGCCGCACGAGCGGTTCTGCGGGACATCGCCTCGCGTGGGCGGCTGGCTCTCGTCGTCGGAGGCACCGGGTTCTATTTGCGAGGACTCCTCGAAGGACTGTCGCCAGGGCCCGTTCGCGATGAAAGCTTGCGCGCCCGCCTGCTCGCCAGAGAACAGAATCGGCCGGGCAGCATGCATCGCATCCTGCGACGGCTCGATCCGTCGTCCGCTACGCGCATTCATCCCAACGATAAGAACAAAACATTGCGCGCCCTGGAAGTCCGGTTGCTCGAAGGAACACCGCTCACATCGATGTTCGAACGCGGGCGCGAGCCGCTCAGCGGATTTACACCGATCAAAATCGGGCTCGATCCGCCGCGCGACCTGCTATACGCCCGGCTCAACGAACGTGCCCGGCGCATGTTCCAGCCCGAGCCGCCCGGCCTCAGCCTGCCCGACGAAGTTCGCCGCCTGCTCTCGGCGGGAGTGCCGCGCGACGCCAAGCCCTTCGAGTCGCTCGGCTACAAACAGGCGCTGCGGATGATCGAAGGCCGCATGAGTGACGAGCAAGCCATCGCGTCGGCGCAGCAGGAAACGCGGCAATACGCTAAACGCCAGCTAACTTGGTTTCGAAAAGAACAATCCCTGCGCTGGATCAGCGGATTCGGCGACGACGCTCGAGTGCAACACCGGACGCTCGCGATGCTGCGCCGCGCGCCCGCACGAATCGAGTAAGAGAAATTCACAAAATTCTTAGGAACAGAAATTAACTTTCAACGTATTTAGACATGAAGTCAGTAAATATGCGTTGAGGAGTTACAAATATGGTTAAGAATATCCTACTTGGGTTTGCAACTATCGGGCTGGCTATCGCGAGCGCCGCGAACAGCAGCTACAACGTTACCTTCTATCAGCCGGTCATGATCAATGGGTCTGAACTGAAGGCGGGTGATTACAAGCTGGAACTGAAGGACAAGACCGCGGTGATCAAACAGGGCAAGAAGGTCACCGAGGCGCCGGTCACCATCGAGAACGATGGCCAGAAATTTCAGCGAACCTCCGTGCGTTTGAACGGCATGCAGGTGGAAGAAATTCGCGTCGGCGGAACCAATACGCGCGTGGTCTTCGAAAAGGCGGCCAACGCCACCAACTGAAGTTTCCTCCTCCCGCGGCGGGGTTCTCCCGGGCTCTCTCTGAAGGCGGCGGTCCATCAGGCTGCCGCCACCTTTCCTTGCACGGTCGTGACGCCGAGACCTCCCGCGCTAACATGGTCTTGTGCTCCGTTTCTTATGCACCTTGGCGATTTTTTGTTTTTTGCTTCCACCCGCGCAGGCCGCCACCTACCTGGTTCTTCCTTTTTTCAACATCTCTAAGAATTCGAATCTGGATTGGATCGGCGAGAGCCTGGCCGAATCGGTCCGCGAAGCCGTTTCTTCGGAGGGACTCATGGCGCTCGATCGCGACGAGCGCATGGAGGCCTACAGCCGCCTTTCCCTGCGGCCCTACTCGCTGCTGACCAAAGCTTCGGTGGTGAAAATCGGCGAAGAACTGGATGCCGAGTTCGTCATCTTCGGCCAATACGACGTCCAACCCGTTCCCGACTCGGCCGCTCACAGCCGCGGGTCGCTGCAGATTACCGCGCGCGTGCTCGATCTGAAGCACGTCCGGCAGGGCCCCGAATTCCGCGAGGTCGGCGCGCTGGAGGACTTGGCCGCACTGCAGGAACATTTAGCGTGGCAAACTTTGCGCTTTCTGAAACCGGCGAGCGCGCCCTCGGAAGCCGAATTTCAGCAGCGCCACCCTCCCGTGCGTCTGGACGCCGTGGAAAACTACACGCGCGGGTTGCTGGCCTCCAACGCCGACGATAAGCATCGCTTTTTCACCCAGGCCGCGCACCTGGATGCCCACTACTCGCTGCCTGATTATCAGCTCGGGCGGTTGCTGTGGAGCAAGAAGGAGTTCGCGTCCGCCGCCGAATGGCTCCAGAAGGTGCCGCCCGGCGATGCTCATTTTCACGAAGCGAATTTCTTCCTGGGCCTCTGCCGCTACAACACGGGCGATTTCGCCGGCGCCCAGGCCGCCTTCGAGACCGTGGTCCGTGTCGTCCCCTTGAGCGAAGTCTACAATGACCTTGGCGCCGCGCAGTCTCGCGCCAATCTGGTGTCAGCCGCCCTCGAAAACTTTCGTAAGGCCCTGGACGGCGACAAAACCGACCCCGCTTATCAATTCAACATGGGCTATGCGCTCTGGCGCGCCGGCAGCTTCAGCGCCGCTGCCGAACGGTTCCGCGCCGTATTGGAACGCGAGCCCGATGACGCTATCGCCATGCTCTTGCTCGATCGCTGCAACAAACGCACCGGTCCCCGTCCCGGCGATTCGCAGACCGAGGGTCTGGAGCGCTTGAAGACCAACTACGAAGAGAGCGCCTACTGGCAGTTGAAGGCCGTCCTGCAGCCCGACAAGCCCTGAGCATTCGCCCTGGTACTGCTCGCGCGATTTTCTGCTCCCAAGCCGCGGGTTTCAAATTCGGGAAACGGTATAATCCAAAAAGCTCATGCTGGAAGCGTTCGGTCTATCCGACCCGGGGTGCGTTCGCCAAAACAACGAAGACTGCTACCTGATCTCTCCCCACGACGGCGTTTACATCGTGGCGGATGGAATGGGAGGCGCGCAGGCCGGCGAGCACGCCTCGAAATTGGCCGTCGACACGGTAGCCTCGGTGATTCGAAGCACCCCCGCTCGCGACGCTGAGACTCTTTCCCGGGCTTTTCGGGAAGCCAATCTCCAGGTAATGAAAGCGGCTGCCAGCGATCCGGAGCTGGAAGGCATGGGAACCACCCTGGTCGCGGTGCTCGAGTCCGGACCGGAACTCCTCATTGCCAGCGTCGGAGACAGCCGGGCCTACGTCTATGAACGCAGCGAATTGACCAGCGTTACCGAAGACCAGACCTGGGTGAACGAGGTCGGGCGCCGTCTCGGCATCGATGAGCAGAGCCTGAAAACCCATCCCATGCGGCATGTCCTTACCATGGCCATCGGTGTCAGCCCTGAAGTTCGCGTGCAGTCCTGCGCCGTTCAGCCTCATCCCAATGAGCTGATCTTGCTTTCGAGCGACGGCCTGCACGGCGTCCTCGAGGCGGGCGTCATCGCCGATAAGTTGGCCGGCAACGGTTCGCTCCAGGCCAAATGCGAGCGCCTGATCGAGGCCGCCAAGCAGGCCGGCGGCCCCGACAACATCACCGTGGTCCTATTGCAGACGAAATAGCATTCCACTGGTTGATCTGCGTTTACCCTCTTTTACACCGATTTTCGTAACGGCCGGGCTCCGAAGTGCGATCCTTTTACTAGTGTTCCGGGTTTTCTTATTCGCGGCTCTTAGTGTCTGGTCGAACGCTGTATTGTCGAACTTGGCGGCGGCCGCGCAGACGGGCGTCAATTACACCGGTGTAGTCAAATTTGCCGGCCAGCCGGTGCCCGGCGTCACGGTCATCGCCGTTCAAGGCGATCAGCGCATCGCGACGACCACCGACGAGTCCGGTGCCTATGTATTTCCCGATCTCGCGCCCGGGATTTATTCCATCGAAGTTCAGATGTTCGGGTTCCAGAACGCTC
>Ga0335074_10013571_pt1 | contig 11448 bp, 9 predicted proteins | sample Lox_Sample_23_FD_206715 | JGI IMG/M metagenome (GOLD analysis project Ga0335074, IMG submission 206715) | Soil microbial communities from Loxahatchee National Wildlife Refuge, Florida, United States - Lox_Sample_2.3 | ecosystem: Environmental > Terrestrial > Soil > Wetlands | place: USA: Florida...
CATCTGCGACTCGTCCGGATTGCTGAGCCGAAGCTGGATTCGCGCGTTTGACACGGTGAGCAGCCCTTGCTTTTGTCCGACGAACCAGCCATTGGAACTCGTCATGACGTGCACGCCGTAGGACAGCCCCTGGCGCGCCAAGGCGATCGCGCGATCACCCATCCCCGCATCTTTTTCATAGAGGTCGCCGTAGTTGTCGATGACGAGGAAAACGTCGCCGAACTTGTCGTTGGGGTCGGTTCCGCCACCGCCGGCTGCGCCGAACCGGCGCTCCCGGAATTCGGAGATGTCGATCTGGTAGTGCTTGAACGACGCCTCGCGCGAACGGATCAGTCCCTCGAGGGTGGCGATGGTGCGCGACACCCCTTCGGTGTCGTTGAGGCTGACCACGCCGGCAACATGCGGGACTTCCTCGATCGGATACAACGCCGCACCAATGCAGAAGAACGTCACCCGGTCCGGGCGATACATCAGCGCGGCCGAGGTCATCAATGTCATCAGCGTGGTGGATTTACCCCGCTGCGCAGTCGCGACCACGATGACGTTGTCCATCTCGGCATCGATCGAATGCACTCGTTGCGAGTGTTCGTCGGGAATGTCCACGATCCCGATCGGAAAGACCAGACCCGGGTTCTGCCCGTAGTCGACATGCCAGGGCTTGCCGCGCCAGTACCCCACCAACGCGTCGACCTGCTCACTGATTTCCAGTGGGGGCAGCCAGATTTGGTGCGGTAGCCGGGCGGGGTGCGAAACCAGCGAGTCACGGATGACGTCAAGGATCTTCTTCTTCTTGAACCCGTCGCTGTGGAACAGGAACTCGTCGGGTTCCTCGGTTTCGTCGGCGACGGCCAGTGCCGCGGTGTCCTCTTCACTGAGCGGCTGGTACTCCCACGTGAGTGGGCGTGGTTGGGAGAAGCTCACATCGACGGTCCTGTTCACCGCGACCTTCTTCGGCAACACAAACGGCGCCGACAAGTAGAAGCACCGGAACGGCTCGAGATCACGGGGACCGACCTTGAGGAGCGCGTAGCCGTTCTCCTTCGACGGCAGGTGCAGCGCGGCATCGCTGCCGATGACGTCGCGGGAATCCTCGGCGGTCTCAGCACGCAACGCCACCCGGAAGGCGATGTTGCTCTTGACCTTGCTCAGTGACGACAAGTCCAGGCGCTGTCCGCCGAGCGTGAAGAACACGTTGCAGCCGCGGCCTTCCTGCCCGATGTGGATGACCAGTTGGATCCACTCCTGGTGGTGATGGAATAGCTCCAGGTACTCGTCGATGATGACCAACAGAATGGGCACCGGCTCGAGGTCTCGGCCGGCCAGCCGCATCTCTTCATACTCGTTGGCGTCGCGAGCACCGGCCTCCTTGAAAAGTCGGTAACGACGGTGGATTTCGCCGTTAATCGCTTTACGCATTCGCTCGGCCAGGTGCCGATCGTCCTTGCCGAGGTTAGAAAGTGAGCCCGCAACGTGGGGCAGGCCTTCCAGGTCCTGGGCGGCGGATTCGAATTTCATGTCGACGAAGATCACGATGAACGATTCCGGTGAATGCGTCAGCGCGATCCCGTTGACCAACGACAAGAAGAACTCAGACTTGCCCGAGCCGGACGTCCCGATAACGACGGAGTGAAAGCCGAAGCCGCCGAAGTCTTTTGCGCGGAAAATAACGTACTGCAACTCACCTCCGGGCTTGACCCCGACCGGCGACATCGCCCACTTCGGGTCGCCCCGCCCGCGGCTCTCGGCCCACAACCGATCCACGTCGAGTTGGCGGGGATCGTTGATGCCCAGCGCGCGTAGCAATTCGCCTGCCTGGCTGTCGGTCTCGGACAGCTCCCCCGCACTCATCGGGGACCAGCGCGCCAGAGCTCGCGCATATCTGTTGGCCGTGCTTTCGGCGAGCATATCGGCGACCGCATAGAACGCATCGCGGTGATACAGCCGGCCCTCGCGCAGCTGGAAACGCTGTTCCTCATCGGCGAAGCCGACACCGACACCGGGCCGAGTCGCCAACCGCAGCACCGTGATACCGGCCATACCCTTCTGTCCGGTCACGCCCTCCCACTGCTCCGGGGTTCCCACAGCGTCGTCGACGATCACCCAGTGCGGACCGGACAGACCCGACGACTCCATCGGCGAAGGCATCGACGTGGGGCTGGTCCCGACCGGCGGCGTCCACGGTCCGCGCCCCTTGCGGTGCAGTTCCGCGTCGAGAGCGTCCTCCAACTCGAGCGGCGTGGCGAACACCAACCGGCGCAAGCCGCAGGCATCGAACATCTCGTCGTGCTGGTTGTGCGGCAGCCACACCAGCCACGACCACAGTTCGGGATGCCGGGTCACGACCATGAGCTTGAGGTCGTTCGGGCTGTGGTAGACCGCAAGCGCGCACAGGATCGATCGGGCCAGGTCGTGCAGTTCGTCCGGGTCGGGTCCGACAAAGCTGAAGCCCGGCTTCGACCGCAGGCTCAGCACCTTGCCGATGCCGCGGATTTTGCTCTGTTCGAGGATGAAATCCCTTAGCGCCCCGCCGGTGACGGGTTCCAATTCCTCTCCGATCGGGACCTCCGGCCATTGCAGCGAGACCGCCGAGTCGCTGGTCTGCTGGATACCGATGCCGAGACGAACGTCGAGGAAATCGGGATCGGCCGGGCGGCGCTCCCACATCCGCGGTCCACCGATAACGGTGTCCAGCTTTTGTGGATCGCCGTGCACGAACAGTTGGCTGCGGCGCTGATCCTGGGCGGCGCGCTGAACCTCGTCGCGATCCTCGTCGAGCTGGCGCAGATACATGCGGCGCTGCTTTTCCTGCTCGCCCCAAGAGATCCGGCGCCCCCTCCCGAAGCGTCCGCTGAACATCAACGCGCCGAATCCGGCCAGGCCCATCATCGGGAAGAAGCCCGACTGCAGCGACCGAACCCCCGAGGTGTACATCACCACCAGCGTGCCGATGATCCCCACCAACAACGCCGGTAGCGCAATCATCAGCAGGATGTTGCGTGGTTCGCGCTCCGGCAGCGCCAACGGCGGTGCAACCGCAACCCGCACCGGCGGAACCGTCGGCGCCGGCTTACGCGCTCCGCGAACAAATCCGAGCTTGGACATGGTTAACCTCCCAGCTGTTGGTTGGCTGCGGGGAGCGGCGCAACCGCGCCGCCGTTGGCAATGGTGTCGTGCGCCAACAGGGCACTCTCACGGCTGATGGCCGGCCCGGCCGCAAAGGTGCGCACAATCGGCCAGGGCGCTTGAACGGCGGCACCCGGGTTCAGCCCAAGAGCTTCCAGGGTCCGCTGATCCCACTGCACGCCGAACCGAACACCTTGCGGCGAAAGCCAATACAAGGATTCGCGGCTGTTCGACGTCGCGAGACCGCTTGTCGTCGCGACGAAGTTCGTCGCGCCCGGCAGCACCAATGCCTGGTCGGCCTCCACCGAATCGGGATTGCGATCATCGCGGACCAGCCTGACCAGACGGGGGTCCATGTCGATCGACACCGGCAGGCCTCGACCGCTGAAGACGCTGATCGACGCCTGCGGGTCGGTGGACTGCTTCTGCCATGCCACGCAGGTAACCGGATTCGCTTCTGTATCAATGAAATTGAGCTTGCCCGAAGGATAGTAGCCGACGTCGAGCGCCTCGACCGTCGGGATATGAATCAGCTTGTCCGGCGAGATCAAGGTCGGCGTGGCCGAGCCCTGCGCGAGCGCGGTGCGGAGCAGGTCGGCGACGAAGCTGGTGATCTTTTGGACACCGTCGGGCAGCAGTGCATAAAAGCCCGTGACGGCGCCGCTGGCGTCCCGAGTTTCCAGAACACTGCCGACTGTTGAATCCGGCAGGAATCTCGACGACGTGCCGATCTCCGGAATCGATGGAACGACAAGGGGTTCCGTCGACGGCATGGCATCGAACAGCGCATTGGAAATCTCGATCGGATAAGTCGCGCCCGGGTCGAGGCCCAGGTTGAAGGTGACCGATCGGTCGGTGGGGTCGATTTGTGACCGCTGGCCGCCCCAGATCACATACGTCGCGCTCTTGTGCGTGACCAGCACGGCTTGCGAGGGCGCCATGGGAGCCGCGCGTCCCGCTGTGGACAGCTGTCCCGCGATCGACGTCACCAACGGTGGCGCTCCGCTGCCCCGAGTAGATGCGGTGTCACATACCGACCACGCCGAGACGGAACTGCCCGTCACGGTGAGACTGTCGGGCACACCGGGGATACCGATCATCGGGCCGGTTGGGTACTTGGCGATCTCAGACGCTTTAACCCAGGTCACCGCGGCGGCATCGCCGACGGCCAGCCGCGCCGAGGTCAGATTGAGTGCGGGGTACAGCCTCCCGTTGACCTTTGCGTAGACCGCGCCGGTGTCGCGGTTTCCGATGATCGAGGACTGGCCCACCAGACCGGCGGGCTTCATGACGTGCAGCAGTGCCATCCAGCCAATGCCGATGAGGACAAAGACGATCGAGAGTGCCACCGCCGCTTGCTGTTTACGGTCATCGTGTTTCATCCGCACCGAGAACCGGGTGATCGCGGCCTTCAACCTGCGGTTATAAAACAGGTGTCCGGAGTTCTGATCTCGGTTCGAGAGATTGAGTGGCACGGTCAGTGTCCTTTCGGCGGTCGGTGTGCATCCGCCCTTGCTCTGCACGACAACGGATCCCACATCACCGGAGGGTCCCGCCGTAACGCGCCCGGTTCTCGGCCTCGGCCTCTTCGCGCAAGGCTGCGATCGCAAGATTCAACCTGTCGGCGAGCTCGCCATGTGTGTAGCCGGACGTAACACTGGGATGCAACGTCAATTCGACGAGCCGCCCGTCCGAATTGACCACGGCATGAAGATCGCCGAGATCGACGCTGTACGTGACGGTCTCAGCCTGACCGACGAGTGCTTCCCACTTATCGGCGGCCTCGCTCAGTTCACGAAGAACCGATTCGACGAGATCCTTGTCGCTTAGCTGCGCGCGACTGCCTGGCCCCGGCATCATGTCAGTATCTAGACCCCTCCGACCAGCGTCAATTCATTCTCGGCATGCGCGAACGACCCGCCCTACGGGCCGGCTTTCCATCCGCTGGCCGGTGGTGTACTGAGCATTTGAAACCAGGCGAAGTGATAATTCGCGCTTACCAGGTTCCCCGCGGCGATGCCTTCAGTCGCGGCCAACAACAGGCAATTGAGCAGCAAACCCGTGTCGATGTCCGGGTACATCGCGAACAGCTGGTAGCGCGAAGTATCGAGATACACACGCAGAATGTCGATCTCGGCGTCGATGACGCCCGTTCCGCCGGCACCCGCCCTGGCCAGCGTGTGGACCATTCGCGGCAAACCATCGCGCCAGTGCGTGGCCTCGCTCAGCAGCCAGCCCAGGTCCTCGACCGCCGGTAGCTGACGCGGTTGCAACGAGGTGTCCGTGACGTCGTAGTCGGAAGCCCACCCCAACGGATCGCCGGGGGCATAGGTCGCCAACACCGCTGTCTGTCCGAGTAAGGCCGCCGCGTTGCCCGTCCGCCGGTCCGGCTCCAGCAACCGGACGTCGGCGGGCAACGTGATTCCCGGCGGTATCCAGCCGTGGGCTAGGTCGGTCACCAACAACGTGGTGCCGTCCGCACGGTTGCCGATGGCCCAGCGCAATCCCGGTTCTTGACGAGCCACGAATTTCAGCAGACGTTCCAGCCGTTCGCGTTCCGACTCAGACTCAACCGGCGGCGCGGGTTGCGCAGCCGCAGTGTCTTCGACCGCAGCGAGCGGAGGAGCCGGCGGCTCTGCGTGGCGAGCGGTGGTCGGCTGCGGCACCGGCTCCTTGACTGGAGCCTCCTCCGGGCCAGCGGGCGTGGGCTGCCGGGGCGGGTACTCGAGCGGAGTGTCGGCGACGGGCGCAATCTCCTGCAGCACCGTCGCAATCTCTTCAAGCACCTCGGTGGCGTCGGCGTCGGCAGCGTGCCGCGGTCTCGATCGCTCGGGTTCGGCCCAGTCGAGTTCAGCGGCGGGCGCCGGCTGCTCGGGCGAGACGACCGGTTCGGTCCAGAGGTCGTGCACGTCGACTGCCGGTGTCTCATGGTGGTGTTGATCCGGGTATTCCGGTGGCGGCGCCGACCGGTCGGTCGCTTCATCCGTTTCCGTTTGCGCAACGGGGACGACTTTAAATCGCCGTGTCTTTTCGGTGTCGTCGTCGATGCCATTTACCGGCTTTACCGACTGAAGTTCTGCCGGCAATTTCTGCGTCGTGTTACGGAGATGACGAACTGTCGACTCGACCCGTCGAACCGCGAAGGCACGAGCACCATTAATCACTCGGGCCTCTTCTGCTTGCCGTACCACATCGGCCAATCCCGCTCGCCTGATGCCCAAGAGTTCTTCGTTGGCCGAATTGACGATCTTTTGCAAGTCAGCCTTCAGGTATTTGACTAGCGGCGCGGTGTCAGCAGTAACTGTTGACAGCTCGGCAGGCCACAGCCCACCCGTCACCCACGGCGTGCAGTCGACCGGAGAGCTGAAGGCCGGAATCTTGAGGGATTCTCGGGTAGCTCTCCGGAGGCGCTGCCGCGCCGTATTCCGACCGAAGATCGCCACCGGCCAAGCCTACCGTCATCCTCCGATCGGCAACTTCACTCCTTTGACCGGCCTCGCTATTGCGGCCTAACAGTGAATTGTGCGAATAACGCGGCCTGAGTAGCTTAAGTGCGTGGCTGATTCCGGGCTGCAACAGCAGCTGAACGAAGTGCGCGCACTGCTCGGCCGAGCGCGGGAGTTGTTCGGTGCAAATCCTGTCGAGCCGCCCACCGATATCGCCCCGGATCGCGACGCCGTCAAGACCTGGATCCGCTAGGGCGCGCGCTCGTCACGGCTCCGGGCCATGCGGCCGGTGCAGCTCATGCGCCACCAGCTTCTCGATCGCCACATCGAGATCCTGAGCCGTCGGGACTTCGGCGGACGGGGTGTAGCCCGCCGCGACGATCTCGCCGCGGACTTCCATCACTGCTTTGAGATACGACACGTCCGCGGTCAACAGAATGCCTTGCGCCAGCGTCTCGGCGTCCGTGCCCATCGCCGCCTCGCTCAGCGTGATGCTGTGCATGTACCCGCCGCGGCAGGAGCGGACGAGGATATGCCCGCTCGGATGCACGGTGTCGAACGCCGGATCGGCCTCAGTCATTGACTGTCGTCAGCAACGTTCTTGAGTCTCTGGACGGCCTGTGCTTCCTGCTCTTCGAACATGCTCGCCGATTTTGTCAGGTTCTCGGCCATCGCCGCGTGGCTGTCGGCTTGTTGCTCGTAGCAGATGCGCCGTTGCTCGAGCAGCTCACGACCGGCTTCCCGCAGCTCGCCGAAGATCGGACCCAGCGAGTCCAGGCTGTCTTGAATCGCCTGGTGCGACGACGGCAGGGTGCGCAGATACTCTGACGTCTCTTGGTGGTGGCCGGCGGCTTGACGCAGGTTGTCGGGCACCACGCGAATTCGGTCTGCCATCCGTTGTCTCCTCCTGATCTCTCTTACGGTCTCTCGACAGAAGCCGGCCTGGTGGGCGCCGGTGGCTCGGTCCGGTCCGGTGCAGCTGCGGTAACCGGTCCCGGAGGATGCTCCCAGCCTAGGAAGCTGGGCCCGTTCACGGTGGAAATGTGCTGGATCTGACCGTTGAGCAAGGCCCGGCTTTGGCCCAGGGCAAGAGCGTGGCGGTCCGTGAGCATGCCGATATCCCCGGGTGTGAGCCGCGACGGGTCGACCGGGTCTATCACCGCCGTCCCTGGAGGCGGAATGGTGATCCCCTCCTGACGGAACGCATCGGCGATTGGCGTGCCGCCCGCTGCGGCCTTGATAGCCGCTGCGAGTTGAGGATTGGCGGCGGTGACGGTTTCCCCGTTGGGCAGCGTGACGGTCGTCGGCCCGGCGGGCGGCGCCGTGGATTCGGCGTCGCGATGGTGGGCCTGCTCGTCGCCGTCGTCGTCGGCAGACGGCTCGTCATCCGGGTCGTCTGCTTTGAGCAGCGCATCGTCGAGGTCCTTTGATCCTCGTCCATCATTGCTGCCTTGCAGCGACCCTGGTAGCGAAAATTCGCCTGGTACAACGGAACCGGGCATCGCTCCCCCGCCCGGAAACCCTCCGCCGCCAAACGAAGGAATACTCGGCATCACCGGGGTCGTCGGTGTCGCGGCCGACGGAGTTTGTGCCGGCATGTCCGCCGGCAGCAAGCCGGAGTCGTCGGCCGGCAGCGAATCCAGGTAGGGATCCAAGCCAGTATCCGTTGCCGCCGACGGGCTTTCGGGTTGGGCTCCTGCACGCGTACCGGTGGACCGCTGCTGTTCGTCCGCACCACCGGACTCGTGCTTGGCTGAGTTATACAGCGCCATCCACGCCGCCATCAGCGCCGAGTTCGACGTATCGTCGAGGCTCGCGTTCGCCACCACGGCGCGGATATCCCTCAGCTTGCCGATCAGGAATCGCTGGAAGTCGCGTGCTCCCGCCGGGGTGTCGAGATCGGATCGCGTTGTCACCGCCGCCTCGATATCGTGCTGCAGGCTGTTCAGGGCTTCGCGGCCCTCGGCGTTCTGCTGGTGCGCATTGAGAACCGCGGTCACCACTTGCAGGTCGACCTGAGCGGTCGTCGAATTCTGGTGTGCCAGGGCAGCTTCCGCACCCCTGATAGCGTTCGCGGCAGCACCCTCCTGACGGTCGGGTGACGGGCTGGCCGGCCTGCGCTCGGCCGGCCCGGTTTGCGACGGCACGATCATCTCCCCGCTTCTCGCGTCGAACAGATCCGGGTGCTGTTGGCGGATGCTGGCAATGATTCCGTCGAGCCGTTGTGGGCTGGCTCCGAATACCGTCGCCGCATCCGCTATCTGTTGTTGCGTCAGCCCGGCCATCCACGCATTCGGGTCGCCCGTGCATTTGTTGACGTGCTCGACCGCGGCCAGCACGTCATTGGGCCCCGACATGCAGGCGACAGTAGCCAGGGCTGTAGGTGTCGACAATTCACTCGTACACAGCCGTGAGCGCTACCCGGCCGAGGCGGTGTAGTGCGCCGTCAACTTTTCCAACACAGCCTTTTTCGCAACATCGAGCTCGCGGGCATCGGACACCACGGCCAGGATTTCGCGTTGCTTACCGATCAAAAATTTCTGGAACTCTCGCGCACCCATCGCGGTGTCGAGCCCGATGGCTGTCTGATTCGCTACCGCGTGGTCGATTTCGGCGGCGATCGCGTCGAGGCGGCGGACGCCCTCGACTGTTGCCGTATGCGCGCTTGCGAGTGCTTCGGCAAGCGCACGGTCGGCTTCCGCTGCGGCCGCGTGCTGCCGCGCCAACGCGGCTTGCCCTTCCCCGATGGCGTCGATCGACCGCCCGGCCTGTTCTGCCATGGGTCGACCGTACTCAGGGCCTCCGTGCTCAACAACCATCGCCGCTACCCGAGTGGACGCCTGATTTGCACGCCCGTGCCAAGCGGGCTGATCCGCACAGTTGCACCGGAATGGGGTGCTTCGACAACCAGATTGTTGCCGATCGCCATCTGCACATGTCCGGCGCTGGGAAAGACGAGGTCGCCTGGGCGGACTTGGGAACGAGGGATGGGGATCCCGTCGTAGATCTGCTGATAGGTGGTGCGGTCCAGATGGATTCCCGCCCGCGCGTAGGACCACTGGGTCAAGCCCGAACAATCGAATTGATCGGGCCCGGTTGCACCCCAGACGTACGGACTGCCCAGCCGCGACAGCGCGGCGCGCACCGCGATCCCGGCGCGGCTGTTCGCCGGCGGCATTCGCAGCCCGCTGCGGTAGCCGCCGCGTCGTAAGACTCGATAGCGCAAGGCGCGCAACGCCGCCCGATGCCGGCGAGCCTGCTGGCGAGCAGACAGTACATGCACTCGCTGCGCCCGCAGCCGCGCGGCCCGGCGGCGCATCGCCTCACGCTGGGCGATCGGTGTATCCGGTTCCGCGTTATCCGCGCGGGCCTCGTCGAGAACACTCCTCGTCAGGTCGCGAGCGGCCGCGTGATCGCGATGCGCCTGCGCCGCGGTGGCGGCGACCGCCTCGTCGGTGGCGGCCGACGAACGCAAGGCTACCCGGCTACGGTCTACCGCCGCCTGGTAAAGCTCGTGTCCCCCACCGGTATTCAGCTCTGCAGCGCACTTCAACAATCTGTCATACCGCGCGGCCCGGGCGTCCGACGTTACTTCCCGAGTGGGGCCCGCAAACAGTTCGTGGGCACGGCTCAACGCGACGAGTTCGCTGCCGCTCACTGTCCTTCTCCCGCAGTCGTGTCGCCGTCGGCGAAGGCACGAACGCGCGGCAGCGCCCCCGGTGGGATCACTCCCCTATTCCGGATGTCCCACATTTCCGCGGCGGTGACTCCGAGCAGCGCCGCGATCACCGGCTCGGGCAGCGGCGACTGCGCACAGGCCCGGTCGAAGCGCGCACTGAGGCTCATCGGCATGCGGTCGAGCAGCGCACCGCGCGTCGTCTCCAAAGCCTGCAGATGACGCATCAGCCGCCCCGCCGAAGCCGCGTCGGCGTTGACCGCCATCCGCCAGGAGTTGGCTGCCAGCATCTCGGCCTTCACACACTGTCCGATCACAGAGAGAATATACGATTCGTATTCGTTTGATGTCACCTCAGGTATTCGCTCGATCACCGAGTTGATGGCATCGAGCTGGGCTTCGGCGTACCCCTCGAATACCTCAGTGTCGGTGTGCCGGTCCACCACGATGGGGCCAGTGGCTCGCACAGGCGGCGATTCCGCCGGCGTCGCCGCGGTCAGGCGCTCGAGCTCCGCCGCTGGATCCGCCGCTACCACGAGTCGCGAGTAGGTGCCCGGGGGCAAGCCAAGCCCGTTCTCGACCTTTTGAACTGTGCCTTTATGCGGTTTGCGGGCTCCCCGCTCCAGGTAGCTCAGCCCCATGATGCTCACGCCGGTTGCCGAGGAAAAATCCGCCAGCGACCAGTCCCGCGACTCGCGCAGTTCCCGGATCACCGCCCCGGCCGATTCGCGGCTCACCGCAGCGCTCCGGGCATATTCGGATACTACACAGCAGTATCCGTTCTTCAGTGTTTATACGTTTTTGTCACGTTTCTCTTGCCAATTTGGGTCGGCTGTGTATACGCTTCTGCATACGTTTTAGCCTGGAGGAGGCGTTGAGATGGGGCATCCGTGTTCGGTCAACCCGGAATTGTGGTTCGGCTACGCCGATGACGATGGCGGCGACGGTGCCGCCAAGGCGCGCGCGTACGAACAGTCGGCCACCGAAGCGAGGCTGCTGTGCCTGCGCCGGTGCCCACTGGCACAACAGCGGTTGTGCGCGCGGTACGCGGTCGAGAACCGGGAGGAATACGGCGTCTGGGCCGGCGTCAAACTGCCCGGCGGCCAGTACCGCAAGCGTGAACAGCTGGCCGCGGCACACGCCGTCCTGCGCCAGATCGCGGCCGGCGAGATCAACGCGCGGCAGCTGCCCGACAACGCGGCG
>Ga0335074_10013572_pt1 | contig 11447 bp, 11 predicted proteins | sample Lox_Sample_23_FD_206715 | JGI IMG/M metagenome (GOLD analysis project Ga0335074, IMG submission 206715) | Soil microbial communities from Loxahatchee National Wildlife Refuge, Florida, United States - Lox_Sample_2.3 | ecosystem: Environmental > Terrestrial > Soil > Wetlands | place: USA...
CGGTCGGCTGCGGCGTTCTTATTTACACGATTGGTGACCGCGCGAAGAACGTCACCCCGCAAGTAATCCACGTCGAAGGCGATCCTGATCATCCCACCAATCGCGGAACCTTGTGCCCGAAGGGCTCGTCGCTCGAACAGGACATGCTCAACCCGCGTCGGCTCACTAAGCCGCAAGTCCGGCGCCCGGGCGCGACTGAGTGGGAGGACATCTCCTGGGACAACGCACTCGATGAGATCGCCCGCTGGACGAAAAAGACCCGCGACGACACCTTCGTAGAAAAGGACGCGAATGGACACACGGTCAACCGGTGCGAAGGCATTTCATTCATTGGCGGCTGCACGGACACAAATGAGTTCAATTATCTGGTCGTCAAGGCCATGAGGGGGTTGGGCTTGGTTTATTTAGAAAACCAAGCCCGTGTTTGACACGGACCCACGGTCTCAAGTTTGGGACCAACTTTCGGACGCGGGGCCATGACCAATGGCTGGATCGACATCAAGAACACTGACATGATGTTGATCATGGGCGGGAATCCTGCCGAGAACCATCCCTGCGGATTTAAGTGGGCGATGGAGGCCAAGCGCAATCGCAACGCCAAGCTGATTTCTGTTGATCCGCGATTTACGCGCACATCTTCCACTGCCGATCTGTTCCTGCAAATTCGTGCCGGCACCGACATTGCATTCCTCGGCGGATTGATCCGCTACGCGATCGAGAACAACCGCATCGCGCACGAATATCTGGTCAATTACACCAACGCGGCCTTCATTGTTAAAGAAGGGTTCAAACTTCCGGAGGACGGCCTGTATTCCGGATTCAATGCCGCGGCGGGAAAGTACGATCTCTCCACCTGGAACTATGAAGGAACAGGCGCTGCTGGCGGGCCGGCTGGCGCCACTGCGCGTGCGCCTGAGCCAGTGCCCGGCAAGGTTGGAGGGGCGGCGCCACCTCCTCATCTGCCTGCAAACGTGTCGTACGATCCCACGTTGCAGCATCCGCGGTGCGTATTCCAACTGCTCAAGCAGCAGTATTCACGATATACGCCGGAAACCGTCGAACGGATCACCGGCATTCCGAAGGAGCAGTATCTCAAGGCGGTCGACCTGTTTACTTCCGTCCGCAAAGATGGCGACATGAAAAAAGTGGCGACCATCATTTATGCCGTCGGCTGGACGCAGCATACCTTCGGGACGCAAATCATTCGCACTGCCGCCATGATCCAGTTGCTGCTCGGAAATGTCGGAAGAGCCGGCGGCGGCGTGAACGCGCTACGGGGCCATTCGAATATTCAGGGTGCCACAGACATGGCAGGCCTGTACGACTCACTGCCTGGCTATCTTAAAGCGCCCACTCCCGCCGATACAGATTTGGCTGCCTATCTCAAACGCGTTACGCCCACGCCCTCGAAGCCCACGCCGTGGGCTTCGATGAACTATTACTCGAACACGCCAAAATTTTTCGTGTCGCTTCTGAAAGGTCTATACGGTGACGCGGCCACGAAGCAAAATCATTTCGCCTACGATTACCTGCCCAAAGTTGACCGCGATTATTCCTGGACCCACATCTGGGACGATATGTACAACGAAAAGGTCAAGGGCATGTTGGCGTTCGGAATGAACGGCGTGATGATTGGTCCGGACACGAATAAGAATATCAATGCGCTGAAAAAGGCGGACTGGCTGGTGGTCGGCGAAATTTATCCCGATGAAACCAGCGAATTCTGGAGAGCGCCTGGTATTACGGCCGACGAACAAAAGACTATCAAGACAACCGTCTACCGCCTGCCGTGTGCCGGTTTTGCGGAAAAAGACGGCAGCATGACCAACTCAGCCCGCTGGGTGACGTGGAAGTATGCTGCGGTTCCGCCTCCCGGACTAGCACGGCTCGATCAGGACATCATCGCGCAGATTTTCCTGCGAGTTCGGGATTTGTACAAAAAAGAAGGCGGAAAATTCCCCGATCCGATTTTGAATCTCAGTTGGGCCTACGCCGACTCGTCTCATCCATCACTTTCGCAAGTCGCCATGGAACTAAACGGAAAGGCGCTGGCGGACCTGACCGATCCGGCGACGAAACAAGTGATCAAAGCCGGCCAACAGCTGCCCGGTTTCGCCTGGCTAAAAGATGATGGCACGACCACGTGCGGCAATTGGATTTACTCCGGCATGTGGACGGGAGCGCAGCCGGAGATCCAGCGGCGAGGGACGGAAGATCCTTCGGGTCTGGGTATTTATCCGAATTGGTCTTGGTCCTGGCCGGCGAATCGGCGCGTGCTTTACAATCGCGCCTCCTGCGATCCGGATGGCAAGCCCTGGGACCCGACTCGCAAGCAAATCTGGTGGAATGAAGCGTCGGGAAAATGGGCTGGGAATGATGTGCCCGACTTTAAGCCAGACTCTCCTCCCAAAGACCACATGGGCCCCTTCATCATGAACCCAGAAGGGGTTGGACGATTGTTCGCGCCAATCGGTGTACTCGCTGACGGGCCATTCCCGGAACATTACGAGCCCATCGAGAGTCCGACTAAGAACTTGTTCCACCCCAATCAGTCGAACAATCCGCTGGTGAAGAAATTCACCACGCCTTACGACAAATTTGGCTCTCCCGAGGAATACAGCATTGTTTGCACTACGTACCGGTTGACCGAACAATATCACTATTGGACAAAAAATAATCCGATGAACGTGCAGTTGATCCCCGAGCCGTTCGTCGAAATTCCGGTGGAGCTGGCAGACGAAAAAGGAATTCGTGGCACAGACGTGATCAAGGTGATCAGTGCGCGTGGAACTTATATCGCGAAGGCCTTCGTGACCCGCCGGCTGAAGCCAATGATGATCGACGGCAAAAAGGTTTACCAGATAGGGCTGCCCATTCACCAGGGCTTCCGCGGGATCACTGAAGATGAAGGCAGAGACGCGCGGACGCCGGCGAATTTGCTGACGCCCTCGGTCACCGATCCGAATGCCCACACCCCAGAATCCAAGGGCTTCTTAGTAAAGGTTGAGAAGGCATAGGAAACAATCGTGAGTCAGGCCGCAACGGAGCTAATCCGAATTTCGGGTCACACCGGCTTGGTCCCGGGCGCTGGGCTAAATCGCGAGTTCCGGGTCGCCAAACTGGTTGACACGACGACATGCATTGGGTGCAAAGCATGCGAAGTGGCCTGCCTGGAGTGGAACGGTTACCCGTTCAGTGAAACTACTTTCGACAACACTTACCAGACTATGCCGGAAACGGCTTGGAATTATTGGAACCTCATCAAATTCAACGAGCACGAGCGCGAAGACGGCAGCATGATGCTGCTGATGCGCAAAGATCAGTGCATGCATTGTGAAGATCCCGGTTGCCTCGCTGCGTGCCCCGCAGACGGTGCGATCGTTCAGTACGCCAATGGAATCGTGGATTTCCAGGAAGCGAACTGCATCGGTTGCGGCTATTGCATGACCGGCTGCCCATTCAACATCCCGAAATTCAGTCCCAAGGCACGCAAAGTTTTCAAGTGCACGCTGTGCAATGACCGGGTCTCAGAGGGGTTGGAGCCGGCTTGCATCAAGGCGTGTCCAACCGGCTGTTTGCACTTTGGTACGAAGTCAGAAATGAAGGAACTGGCTGAGACACGGGCGCAACAACTGCGGGAATTTTCCGGATTCCGCGACGCAGGAGTTTACGATCCGCCGGGAGTCGGCGGAACTCACGTCATCTACGTTCTGCACGATGCGAAAAATCCTGAACTCTATGGTGGACTGCCAAAGGATCCGAAGATTCCACTTCTGGTGAAGCTCTGGAAAAGCCCTCTGAGATGGCTGGGGAACTTTGGAATCTTTGTCGGTGTATTCGGCGTCTTCATCCACTACCTACGCTTCGGTCCTAAGACGGTGAAGGAAGACGAGAAGAAACCTGACGGAGAAAACCAATGAGCCGCGAAGCTTATCTTCTTCCCGACGGGCGAGTACTTCGCTACTCTTTCCACGAACGACTGATTCACTGGATGGCTGGCTTTTCGTATGTGTACTTGCTATTGACCGGACTCGCATTTTGGACGCCGACGCTATTCTGGATCGCTGTTTTGCTGGGAGGTGGGACGGTTTCACGCGAAGTGCATCCCTGGCTTGGATTGATTTTTACGATTGCTGTTTTCCTGATGTACGGCATGTGGGCCAGGCAGATGCGCGAAACGCCTTCCGACAAAGCTTGGTGGGCGTCGGTTCGACACTATATTCGCAATGAAGACAATCAGATGCCTTCCGCGGACCGTTTCAACCCCGGCCAAAAGCTGCTATTTTGGGGATTTTTCTGGAACGCTATTTTGTTGCTCATTTCAGGGCTCGTTCTCTGGTTGCCGCAGTACATTCCTTGGAATCTCCACGTGGTGCGCGAGATCGCCGTTTTTGTTCATGCCGTTGCCTTCCTGTTCACGGTGGCGCTCTTCATCATCCATGTCTATATGGGCACCGCCATGGAACGCGGCGCGTTCGGTTCGGTGATCCGCGGCGACGTCTCTCGCGCATGGGCTAACAAGCACCACCACACGTGGTATCAGCAGCTGCTTCGCAGATCGAACCCACAAAAATGACCAGCAAGAAGTGGGAGAGGCGTATCTCTCGGGCAAATGAACTGACTTCTTCTTATCCGTTCGCGGCGGAAGGATTGCGGTTCTACTCGCGCATAGCGACCTTCCAAAAAAACTTTTACGCAGAAATAGAGAAAACGCTAGCGGATTCGCCGAAGATTTCTGCTGATCGCCCGATGCGTGATGAGCTGGATCTCTTCCTTTTGTTGCCGAAGTTTCCCGCATTCCTTTCCCTGATCGAGCAGATTGCGCCGGCGCCACTTGCGCAGGCCGCTGCGAGTCTGTCTGCGAAGGGTCCGGCGGGATGGCAGCGAGCAATTGAAGATTTCTGGTATCGGGACACAGAATCTTCTGGAGCCGCAGACGACGACGAGCTCGAGTCCATGGATGGAAGCGTCGCAGCGGATTCCGAGCGGCTGCTCGCCTGGATTTTTCTTCAGCCATACGCTGAATATCTTGGCGATCATCGGGAGATCGAAGTTGTGAATGGAACTCCCTCAACCTGTCCGCTTTGTGGTTCGAAACCTATCGTCGGAGTGCTGCGTAGCGAAGGTGACGGCGCGAAAAAGTCGCTGGTCTGCATGCTTTGCGCGCACGAATGGGGCTTTCGAAGAATCTATTGTCCGGCGTGTGGAGAAGAGAGAGAACCACAAATGGCCTACTATTCAGCGCCGGAAATCGCTCATGTCCGGGTGGACGTTTGCGACACATGCCACACCTATCTGAAGACAATCGATTTAACAAAAACGGGCCTGGCAGTTGCTATTGTTGATGAACTAGCGACAATACCCTTGGATCTTTGGGCGCGGCAGCACGGGTACGACAAACTGCAATTTAACCTGCTGGGAACCTGAGACGTTCTTCACACAAATGCATCAAGGGGAATGTGGGCGACCAAGACTATACCCTTAGTTTCCGAAGTGGACTTGTCGAAATATCGCGCGGTTTCAGTGTGGTGCAATCGGCGTTCGCTAGCAGTTCTGGAAAATAGCCAATTTTGTGCAATCGCTGTTTGTTGTGGCTCACGCCAGTTTCCATTAGCAAGCCGGACACGCGATTCTTCATCTGCACCATTTGCCGCACCAGCAGATGCCGGTACCGCAGGGTTCGGCGCCGCTCCAGAATCCGCTCGCTGCAACGCGATCCGCTGCTGGCAGAAAGAGTACGGCGGCTGCAGACGATTCCTGCCGTTGGCAAGGTCACAGCACTGAGCTGGGCATTGGAGATGGGGGACATTTTACGTTTTCGATCGATCCGACAAGCCATCAGTTACTGCGGGCTTTGCGGAGACGAAAAATGATCCGCCGATAAAGTAGCGCGTACTCCGATTTCGAAGCAGCGAAACAAACTTATCCAGCGAGTGCTCGTCGAAGCGGCCAAGTTGGCGCCAAGGCGGAATCCCGATCTGGCTTTGGTATATGAAAACGCGCGGCAGAAGGGGAATGCCAACTGTGCAACACTCGCCGGAGCCCGCAAGCTGGTTGCATATCTGATGGTTGTCGATAGCGAGCAGCGAGACTTTGAGCCGGTACGCGGGCTGGCCGGCATTGCGGCATAAAAACCGCAACGAAAGGAAAATCTCAAGATCCTAAAGCGCGCAGGCTGCCAGGTCCCGCACTGACCTAGTGAGCGACGGAAATCAAAACTTTCCTTAGGCTCCCCACTGACTATTTTGGGACTGGCAGAGAACACCAACTCAATCTTCTGCGAAGGCGCTTACGCCACCAGCAATCAACACGCCGGAAATCGCCGCGACTGCCATCGAGCGGCGTATTTGCAACACTCCCTGAAGCTTTGCCCCTCCCTCTTAACGACAACCTACAGTTGCTTGGCGCCCAAGGCAGTTGTATGTCAAGTCGCAACTCGCGTGAGATTCTCTCTCCGGGCGCATCTCATTCCTGGCGCTCCTGCTCACCAGCAAATCTCTCTGTGATCAACCATTGCCTCCAATGTAGCCAGAAACTCTCCGGTGTCGATGGGTTTAATGGCTGCCGCGAACCCTCCTGCCTAGCGGCACGCATGACTTCCTGCGATCCCCGACCACTCAGAATCAAAGCCGGGAGCGAACTCACTTGGGTTTCTTTCGCAAATCGTACGAATGTCGACGGATTCTGCCTCAACTCCTCAGAGGTTTCTATGATCAATCCGTCGAAAGAATCCTCTTCAGCCTCCAGTTTCAGAATCATCTGCACGATGGAATCGACCGCTGCCACTTCATAGCCGCGGCACTCGAGCAGCAAGGCATGGGTCCGAAGTATCGGCTGATGAGGGTGAAGCATCAGGAGTCGTTTCCTGCCAACATTCAGTACCTCCCTCGAAGTCATCCGAATTTCATTTCTTGCCTCCAGATGGTCATCTAACCGTCGCGAGAAATTCCATCGACTCGCGTAGCGCGAGTGTAATCGAGAGTGTGTTCAAACCGGATAGCGGCCGATTAGCGCACCAAAGAACGCTTCTCAACTGTAAGGCCGGGCGCCCGCGTTTCAGCACTTTCGCTGGCTGCGCCACCGTCCAGCGCGGCACGGACGGCTCCAGTTCAGGATGCTGATAATGCATAGCAGACGAGGGAGACGGCCGGTCTCCGGACGGGATCCGGTGCCCACGAGCAAAGGAAGTTGCCGATTCAAGGTGGCACGGGGATTATTCATGCGAGAACTGAGTTGACTTGAGTCAGCGCTCTTGCCACAAGGACAGCAAGCGGCGCAGACCTTCCCGGGCTTGCGCATTGTTGGGATCGAGCCTCAGAGCAAGTCGGTATTTGTAACGCGCCATGCGATACTCGCCGCGGTCTTCACAGATACTCGCCTGGCTTACCAGATCTGGAACATCCTGTCGGGTATAGCCATCGACGATTGAAGGGGGTTCCCAAAAATGCTGGCCGTTAGATGGCTTCGGTGAGGCGACACTTTGTTTCTCGTCTGGGTGCGAATCAACCGACCGGTTCAACGCGTCGCCGACTTGATTGTTGTTATTGCTCTCGACCGGCTGCGGTGAAGCAATCTGAGGCGAAGCGGACTGGGATGAAGCATTCTGGAGCGAGGCAGTGTGGGGTGAAGCCGCCTGAGGTGAAGCAGCTTGGGACGAACCAGTCGGGGACGGATCGACTGTCTTTTGAGTCATTCCCGCCGGTGAGGGCGATGTCGCGGCTGAGTCGGATGTGTGTGCGACAGCCGAATGATCGTTTGGCACTGCCGGAGATGGTTTCAAGTTCGCTACAGGTGTGGGACCTGACTCTGCCGGCGTTGCAGGTGCTTGTGATTTCTCCGAAGTATCCGGCCTCGTTTTCTGAGTAGGCGACGCCGGAACGCTGTGCTCGTCAGCGGCGAGCTGAGGGACCTGGTTTAAATAGTCACTGAGTTTCCCAATGCCCGAACTCACGGCTTCCTGCGCTTGGTTCACGATTGACGTAACCAGCGGAGGAAACGTTCCTGTTCTGGAACGGACGTAGAAAGCCCAACTTGCCGCCGCGACAAGAAGCAGGCTAAACGCGAGTATAGGCCGCGGCCAGGTTTGCTGCGGAGCTGGCCCGCGTTGAGAAAAGTTGCGACCGTTCACGGGAGTTTGTGATCGGTTGGCGATCGCCTTATCAGCGGGAACCATCGCGAGAGTGGCACTCGAGACGCGCGCAGATTGCTCAAGGAACGCCTTCCGCATTTCCTCACAAGTTTGGAAACGATCTTTGGGGTCCTTGGCGAGGGCCTTTCGAATGACGGAGTCGATCCAGCCGGGAATGGCCGGGTTGATGAGAGATGGCACGACGGGATCTTCATTTACGATCTTATAAAGAGCGGTCACGATATCGCCGGGAAAAGCCTTTTCCCGGGTCAGCAACTCATAAAAAACGGCACCCAGCGAGAAGATGTCGGCACGATAGTCCGACTTCTTGCCCGCAATCTGCTCGGGCGCCATGTAGGCCGGTGTCCCAATGACCAACCCTGTCTGCGTAAGCGATGTGTTTTCGATCTTGGCAATCCCGAAATCGAGGACCTTGATGGACCCCTGCTCGGTGACCATCAGGTTGGCCGGTTTTAGATCGCGGTGAACCACACCGCGAGCATGTGCAAAGCCAACTGCGGCCAAGATTTGGTCCGCCCAGGAGAGAAACGTTGGCAGCGAGGGCACACCAACCTCGGCCAATAAGTTGGCCAAGGTAATTCCTTGGACGAACTGCATACTCAAGTAAACAGCACCGTTTTCCTCCCCAACGTCGTAGATCGTAATAATGTTGGGATGATCGAGTCCTCCGGCCGCCTTGGCTTCTTGCTTGAGCCTTTCGATCACCTGCGCGCGATCGGGCTCATGATCGTCGACCAAGATAGTCTTGAGCGCCACCGTACGGCCGATGACGGGATCGAATGCTTTGTGAACGGCCCCCATAGCACCACGTCCGAGTTCTTCCTGGATCTGGTAGCGGCTTATGGGAGCGGATCCCTGTTGATCGTCGATTGGCTTAGGCGATTCCATGCGAAATCTCTGCCGGCGTTCCTCGCAAGCACACGCAAACGCGCGGATTATCGAGTATGTGCGGCGGCGCCTTCATCATAGCTTTGAGCAGTTTTGCTTCCCAGTTACTTTAGTCCTTGAATGACAACCGATGCTGTTTCTGCGGTAGTCGCCAGTCAGCGTGCGGTGCTCCTATAGTCGGTGCCCTCACATTGAGCGGAACTCAGATCCTACTTACGATCCGTGATCTGCGAGCCATTTCAGGCTACACACGTACCGAATGTTTGATCCCTTGGGCGAGTAAAGCGAACCGAGTACCTTGGTACTCTTTCCTTGTGTGACTTCCGACGCAGAATAGATGATGAACATCCATTGGCAAGGCCAAGGGAAGCCTTCTCTACAGTTCAAAACTTGCTTTTGTAAATTGAGCCTTTTGGAGCCGTGCAATGGCAAAGTTGTTTCTTAAATTCGAGGACCGAATCTTACAAGAATTCTTGCTTACCGGCGGCATTGTCACGATTGGTCGACAGCCCGATAATCACGTGCGCATCGATAATCCCGCCGTTTCCGGACTTCACGCCAAGGTCTACGCGGAAGGCGATCACTATGTGATCGAGGACGCCGAGAGCTTTAATGGGACCTACGTCAATGGTCAACGCATCAGCAAGCTCGTATTGAAGGATGGAGACAGCGCTACAATCGGCAAGCACACCATTGAATTTCGTGTTGCCGCACAGTATGGGATTCTCGATAGTTCAGTGCAAATACCGAAAGTTCGGCCGCCTCAGCTCGAACGTACCGTCGTCTTAGACACGGCAGAAGCGAAAGGGATGCTGGCGCAAGCAGCCGCAGCAGCTTCGTCTGCCGGCCCGAATGCGATTCAGAGAATTGGCCTTGCGACAAGCCAAGTGAATCGCGTGGCTGCGGTTCATCAGACGATCGGCACACTAACGATTGTCAAAGGACGAACGGACCAGCAGCGTTACGTTCTCACCAGTAAGCTGACCCTGATCGGAAGATCAAAAATGGCGGGCATTCGGCTAAAGAGATGGTTTACTCCCGACGTTGTGGCTTCGATTTACAGGGCCGAGGATGGCTACTTCATCGCTCCTTCGGGCAATCGGGTAAAGGTCAGGGTGAATGATGTGCTGGTCGAGGGTGGCCAAAAAGAACTTGAGGCGGGTGACGTAATCGAAGTCGCAGGTGTCCAGGCACTATTTAGTTTTTACGAACGGTAATCATCTTTTTGTAGTTTGGTAGCAAAGAACGGCGTCCGGCTGCTCCGTTGGACATGGAAAGAGATGAAATAGCAGAGTCTTCCCCTTCAACCCCCTATTTTGGCTTAAGCACAACTTTGTTAGTTGAGGGATAGATATCATTCAGCCGAAGAATACCGCACCCGTACTATGTCCTGCATGCGCGAAGCCTAACCTGCTAAGCAGTAGACCGTCGCGTCGGTCAACCAGTGTGATGCCTCTCTGATTGAAATCAGCGCGCTCAAGCGCGGGTACCGTAATAGGAAATACATGTCCGTCCTGGCCGATCCGCGGACTCATATTCGACGAGCACCCACCACAGAGCCAATAGTACTCCAGCCGACCTGGTCTACCAGAGCGGCGTTTCGGGTCAGCTTCGAGCCGAAACAATTCTCCATCGCGCAGATAGAGAAACGGAGCAGAGCAGAGGGGGTTGCTGCATTTACTAAGCATTGTTGGGGCATTCAACCAATAGCAAATCGACAGAATTTTCCTGGGCCTGCAATTTGAGAACCGTCTGTATTACCGAATCCGCGGCTACCACCTCGTAACCGTGTCGGTTCAATAGTGCCGCTTGGGCCGGAAGCATGGGTTGATGAGGATGGAAGACCAATATCCTTTTTCTACGGCGAAGGGCCATCAAGCATCTCCTAACCTAATCAATCGGGTTTCATTTTGCCTCAAAGATCGGGGGCTTTGAGTCTCTCCTCATCGCTTTGAATTTCCCAACTGCACTTCCTTTCGGATTGCAGGCCTGCCCCCGGTTCTCGAGTAGATATCTTCCGATCGCCGGAATAAGAGTCAGGGATCGCTTTCAGATGTCGTCATTACCGGATCGAGCATCTTTGACGGTCACGGCTATAGACTTGCCGTCGGGAGAAAAACGCGGATCGAGCGAGTAGATCCAGAGATTGGTGTTTTCCTTTTTGTCGACCGCAGAGAAGGAGAGCGTTTAGCCGTCGCGCGACACGACGATCGGACCCGCACCAAAACCCCAAGCGCGAAATGCAGTTTGCGGAGGCGGCGGAAGATAAGCGTGTACCGCTATCATTAGGCTGTTTCCACGCTGAGACAGAAAGAAAAGGACCAGCGCCGCCAAGACCAAAGCCGCTCCGCCGATAGAGAGCCCGTTCCCGCCTTTGGGGGACCTAACGAAGAGTCGGCGCGGAACCGTC
>Ga0335074_10013573_pt1 | contig 11446 bp, 11 predicted proteins | sample Lox_Sample_23_FD_206715 | JGI IMG/M metagenome (GOLD analysis project Ga0335074, IMG submission 206715) | Soil microbial communities from Loxahatchee National Wildlife Refuge, Florida, United States - Lox_Sample_2.3 | ecosystem: Environmental > Terrestrial > Soil > Wetlands | place: USA...
ACCGATATCGAGGACCGTAAAAGGGCTGAGGAAGCGCTCCAATCGAACGAGCGCAATCTGGGCCTGATCATCAATACGATGCCTACATTGGTCTGGTCAGCGCGTCCCGACGGATCTGCGGAATTCCTGAATCAGTACTACCTCGACTATGTCGGACTCCCGTTAGAAAAGCTGCTGGGCTGGGGTTGGACAACGGCGGTTCATCCCGAAGATCTAAAAGCTCTCTCCGGGGTATGGCAATCGATTATGGCAGCGGGCAAACCGGGAGAAGCCGAAGCACGGTTGCGCCGATTTGATGGAGAGTTCCGATGGTTTCTCTTTCGCACCAATCCCATGCATGATGAATCGGGGCGGATCGTTAAATGGTACGGAACCAACACTGACATTCACGACCGAAAGCGGGCCGAAGCAGAGGTCAAGGAATCGTACCTTCGTCTCGCCGAAGCCCAACAGCTAAGCAAAACAGGCAGCTTCATCACAGATTTGGTGGCGGATCAGCACGACTGGTCGGAAGAAACCTTCCGCATTTTTGAGTTCGATTCCGGGACCAGGGTCACGGTGGAGATGATTCGGACTGGGATCCATCCGGAGGACCTGCCTTCGTTCGACTCTATGATTGCGCGTGCCATGATGGGCAAGGACGTCGATTTTTCATTCCGGTTCGTGACCTCCCGAGGCGCCGTGAAGCACATTCGCGGCATGGCGCGGGTCATCGAGCATATCGTCGGCCGACCGCTGTTTATCGGCGCTCTTCAGGACGTGACGGAAAGCAAGGTCGCCGAAGAAGCCCTGAACCGGGCGCGGTCCGACCTCGCCCACGTGTCGCGAGTCACGACACTGAACGCACTGACCGCTTCGATTGCCCATGAAATCAACCAGCCACTCGCCGGCATCGTCACCAATGCCAACACATGCCTTTGGTTGCTCTCTACTGATCCCCCTGATGTCGCCGGCGCCCGAGAAACCGCACAGCTAATGATCCGCGATGGGCACCGCGCGTCTGACGTGATCGAGCGACTGCGCAACCTTTATGGCAAAAAAGATTCCCGCCCGGAATTCATGGATTTGAATGAGGCCACTCGAGAGGTCATTTCGTTATCGCTGAGCGATCTTCAGCGAAATCGGATTATTGTCCATCATCAGTTTGCAGACGATCTCCCTTCCGTCACTGGCGACAGAATCCAGCTTCAACAGGTGATCTTGAACCTCATAAGGAATGCTTCGGACGCAATGAGCAAAATTGACGATCGACCACGAGAGTTGCTCGTTACAACTGAACGGGACGAGGACAATCGGGTGTGTCTTCGTGTAAAAGACGTTGGAATCGGGTTCCAACCGCACACTGCTGGAAAACTCTTCGAGGCCTTCTATACAACGAAAGAGCATGGGATGGGAATCGGGTTGAACGTAAGCCGCTCGATTATCGAGGCTCATCATGGACGCCTGTGGGCAACAGCCAATGATGGGCCGGGAGCTACATTTTCATTTTCAATCCCTGGCGACGCAGGAGGAGCCGGGAATGACGCCAAACGGAACGATGATGGGGCGATTCAAGAGTGAGGAACCTAAACCATCGTACAGTTGACCGGTATCGCAGTGCGGGAGAACATTGAGTGTCGAAGTGCCGCGAAAAGCCATCTAGCGGCGTCGATTTCTGCTGCTTTGGAACAGAACATCGTGTGCAAACGGAAAGAATTCTGCCATTGTGTTGTGCGCGCAATGAGAGATGAGGGAAATGGCTGATTCACTGGTATCTGTAGTTGACGACGATCAATCGGTACGCGAATCATTGCCCCGTCTGGTGAAAACCTTTGGCTTTGCGGTCGACGCATTCTCGTCCGCAGAAGAATTTCTGGCATCAGGCCGCGCATCTCAGACTGGATGTCTGATTCTTGACATCGCGATGCCCGGCATGACGGGTCCCGAACTTCACAGTGAGCTCAAACGCCGGCAACTGGAAATTCCGATTATCTTCATCACAGCAGTGAGAGACGAGACAGTTCGCACATCATTGCTCGAAAAGGGAGCAGTCGAGTGTTTGTTTAAGCCTTTTAGTCCTGCGGTTCTCCGAGAGGCACTGAGAACGGTGTTCCGTGCCTGACGTGGAATTGCGATCTGATTTTTGTGGTTAGGCAAAATCGCCGCTCGCCTTTGATTTGGCAATAACGCGAGGTCGCCCAAATGGTTGAAATCGCGCCGACCGTTTTTGTGGTGGATGACGACATTTCTGTGCGGGAATCCCTGGAATTGCTGTTTCGCAAGCAAGGCTGGCATCCGGAAACGTTCACCTGTGCCCAGGAATTCCTTGCGCGCCCACGACTGCTTGCGCCGAGTTGTCTTGTGCTGGACTTCTCTCTTCCAGGGCTGAATGGTTTGGAGCTTCAAAAATGCATTGCTGCTGAGCGGCCTTATATACCGATCATTTTCATCACTGGATTCGGCAACATTCCCATGACGGTCGAGGCGATGAAGGCAGGAGCCGTGGAATTCCTCACGAAGCCGTTCACCAACGAGCGCCTGCTGGATGCGATACGGAGCGCCATTGAGCGCAGCCGGGTAAGGCTTGATAGCGAGGCGCAGATTCAGACGCTAAGAGCACATTATTCCACGCTCACCATGCGCGAACGCCAGGTGATGGCATTGCTGGTCGCTGGGATGCTTAACAAGCAAGTCGGCGATGAATTGGGGATTACGGAAATCACCGTGAAATTCCACCGGGGCAACTTGATGAGGAAAATGGAAGCCGACTCGTTTGCGGGGCTCGTAAATATGGCAGCACGGCTTCGAATAAAAGGACCTTCTGGTGCAAAAGCCCCATCCGCCCAGTAGGTTTCCGCGCCGAATGCAACCCCGTGATAGCTTTTCCGGGTGGATCGTCTGCCGGCTCGGCAAGATAATTAATCACCGGGGCATGGGCCGATGTCGGAGTTCGAGGAGCAACCAGATGTCCGACCTTATCGGCACAGAAAGCATCTCCTAGTGATGTCGCATTATTAAAACGACTCGATATTGGGCCTTGCCGCTCATCATTCGCGCATACGCTTCGGCAGTCTTTTCGAGCGGGTACATTTCGACCATGGGACGCACACCGGTGAGCTTGGCGAAATGCAGAGTATCTTCAGAATCTGCGGGTGTCCCCGTGGACCAGCCCTGCAGGGCCTTGCTCCCGGTAATGAGCTGGATGGGCCTGACTTCAATGAGATCGGAAGATGCAGCCACTACCAGGAGCTTGCCGTTCGGGGCAAGACCGTTCACCAGTTCAGACATTGCTTTTGCGCTCGGCGCCGTGGCAAGAATTGCCTTTGCCCCGCCCAGTCTTTGCAGTTCCGCGGCTGCATTTGTCGCATGGCTGTCGATGTACTCGATCGCTCCCAATTTCTCACCGAGCGCCGCGTCTTCCTGACCGCGCCCGATCGCAATGACCTCATAGCCGAATTTCTGTGCGAATTGAATCCCCACGTGACCCAGTCCCCCGATGCCTTGCACGGCGACCAGGTCGCCGGGCATCGCACCGCTGTGGCGCAGCGAATTGTAAGTCGTAACTCCGGCGCAGAGCAACGGCGCCGTTTCGGCGTCATTGAGAGAGTCGGGTATGGACACGAGCGCTTCCACAGGCGCGACCATGTATTCCTCATAGCCGCCGTCGTAGCTGATACCCGGAATTTGCAGATTGCGGCAGCTATTAAAGTCACCGCGCCGGCATTCCCGACAAGTGCCGTCGTGGCTGCCATGCCAACCGACGCCTACCCGCTGGCCCATACCCCAGTTGGAAACGCCATCTCCAACTTGATAAATGAAGCCCACCACTTCGTGGCCTGGGATGCGAGGGTACTGGATCCCGGGCCGCAAGCCTTCCTTCGCCAGGACATCGCTGTGGCAGACACCACAAGCCTGAACCTTGATGCGCACCTGGCCAAGGCCTGGCTTAGGAATCTCGCGTTCGACTATTTCGAAATCCCCTCCGGGCTGGGAAATCTGTGCACCCCGCATGGTCACGACGATTGATTCGGGCACATATTTGAGCGTTTCCATGAATCCTCCGCTTTAAGGGCAAGCGTTTATGGCTGCGACGCCGGCCGAGATTTGAGCGCCCTACCGGATTTCCATTTCAGCGGGATTAGACCACGCCCGCGGGGGCGGGCCAACTGGACGATCGTATGGATTGATACGAAGGGTGGGTTGTCGAACTCCAGGCGGTGGCCAGCAGGAGCGACACGCTACACATTCGTTCACGCCTGGCGCGGCCAATCGCAGCGTGCATAAACCAGTTCAATGGCCGTTGACTCGCTGAGCATGTATGAAACGCCTTTTTCGTTGAGTGACTTAGCACACTTCGTCAGATGAGGCAGCAACTGCGGGCGTAGATGGCTTGACGCGAGCCTCATTTATACCAAGGTCCAGAGCTATACGTTCATCCAGTAGAACAACCGCTCGGCTTGGGGCTTAATAACATTCGAAGGGTCCGAACCTTACGTTCAGGAGTGTTCGAACAAATCTTAAGGATCCCAATCTGAAGCGGCCCGGTCGTGAATCGGACCCGCATGACAACCACGGAGTCACGCCAGACTTAAAGGAGAACTACATGAAAGTCCAAACTAAACAGACAAGTAAGCGCGTAGGACAGTTACGCGCCGTCGTCAACAGACCAACCATCGTCCTGTCACTGCTTTGTGGATTTACGATGTTTTTCGTCTGCGGCCGGGCGCGAGCTCAATACAAACTGACAAACCTCGTTTCCAACCAGGTCGGCGCCGCGAATCATGATGACCCCCTGATCGTGAACGGATGGGGAATCGCCCACGGTCCAGGGCCGCTTTGGGTTTCAGACGAAGCTTCCGGCTGGTCGACGCTGTACGACCCAACGGGCGTCCAAAAAACGCCAGTCGTATTCATCCCCAAAGCCGATGGCGCCGGGCCCGGTCAACCGACGGGCATCGTTTTCAATAGTTCGGCCGATTTTCAGGTCCAGGGCGCTCACGCAGCGTTCATATTCTCGACTCAGGACGGAACCATCAGCGCATGGGTTCCGACCGTGAATGCCAATGTTGCACTCGTCACGGTGGACAACTCTGCGCAGGGCGCATCCTATACCGCCTTGGCCGTAAGCAACAATCCTTCTGGAAATTACCTTTACGCGGCCGATATCGCTGATGCCAGAGTCGATATGTTCGACGGAACCTACGCCTACGTAGGATCCTTCACTGACCCCGACTTGCCTTCGGGCTATGCCCCCTTTGGCATGCAGGACATCGGAGGATTGCTCTATGTTTCATTCGCTCCAGTGGACGGTACTGCTACTGGGTTCGTCGACACGTTCAAGGAGGATGGCAGCTTTGTTCGTCGTTTGATCGAGGGTGGCCCACTCGCGCAGCCGTGGGGATTCGCTGTAGCTCCGGGCAACTTCGGGCCTCTCAGCTATGCTCTCCTGATCTCAAACAACACAAACGCGGGGACGATCAACGCATTCAACATACAAACGGGCCAATACATTGGCACCATCAGAGATCGCGATGGAAGGCCAATCCATATCGACCAACTCTGGGGGATTGTTTTCGGCGGCGGGTCATCGAACAACGGCCTTACCAATCAGCTCTTTTTTGCTGCCGGACCAAAGAACAATCTGGCGGGAACCCTGGGCGTCATCGAATTCACACCCTCGACCTCACGTGAATGACGTCAGCGCGACAATATCCGCCGAGCCCAGTGCATGCTGGTCTTCAGACCCCACTGTAGACCGACATTCTCGCTGAGCTTGAACGACTATCGCAACTCGCGCAATTCGCAGAATCAAGGCCCTGGGGGAAAGCACGGACGGCGAAGAACGGTACCGTGCGGTCGACGCACGGCCAACAAGGAGAAACATGACTACATTGTCGCAACTGCAAATGATGGGTGGCGATCGTTTGCTTGAGCGGCGAACGCGCATTGCGCTGCAAGTGAGCACCCTCGGCTACCGAGTCCTACGCTACGGATTGGTGCTTGTAATCGGGTGGATTGGGACGATGAAGTTCAGCGGTTACGAGGCCATGGGAATCGAACCTCTTGTTGACCATAGTCCATTGATGAGCTGGATGTATGACTTCTTGAGCGTCCGGCAGTTTTCCGATGGGTTGGGGTTCACCGAGATCGCAATCGCGCTGCTGATTGCCCTCCGGCCTTGGTCTCGCAAGGCATCTGCGGCTGGCAGTTTGGCTGCTGTACTGATGTTTCTCACGACGCTCACGTTTCTCGTTTCCACTCCGGGATGGGAACCCAGCCTCGGCGGTTTTCCCGCTCTCTCGGCGAACGTTGGACAGTTTCTGATCAAGGATGTGGTCCTGCTCGGGGCAGCGCTATGGTGCCTGGGCGATTCCCTTACTCCCTGATTTATGGTGCCACCGCTGTGTGTCCGCACAGTGCGGGTTTTCAGCAATGAGGTCTTCATGTGGAACCGCGGTGACATTGGACTCCTCTACAACAGACTGCCCGAGCCGATTGATCTGGAGCTCCGGTTGCTGTACTGGACGATCTCGGGCAGCCGCCGCGCGGCAACAGTCATTCCGCCGGGTTTGGGAGCCGAGTTCACCCAGGCCCTGGCGGCTGTCAACTAACCGTCGAACCAAGGAGGTTCACAAATGAATCCGATCAGGACGTCCGAAATGATCAATCACAACCGCCGTCGATTTATTGGAACTGCGGCCATGACTCTCGCCGCCGCCGGGCTCGGCATACGCAATCCGGCGAACGCGCAGCCTGCAAATCCAGGAACGGCTGATCTGTCCGCGACGAATCCAAAAACTAACACCTCGTTTGGCCCACTCAAACAGATCGAAGCGGGACTGCTGAATGTCGGATATGCTGAAGCGGGCCGTGCCGATGGTCCTGCGGTCATTCTTCTACATGGCTGGCCCTACGACATCCACAGTTTTGTCGACGTCGCGCCGTTGCTCGCCGCGACAGGCTACCGCGTCATCGTCCCCTATCTTCGCGGCTACGGTACGACGCGTTTTCTCTCCAGCGCAACGTTCCGCAACGCCCAGCAGTCGGCCGTCGCCCTCGACATCATCGCTCTCATGGATGCGCTCAAGATCCAAAGAGCGACCGTCGCAGGCTTCGATTGGGGAGCGCGCACCGCGGACGTCATGGCAGCGCTCTGGCCGGAGCGTTGTAAGGCCATTGTTTCTGTCAGCGGCTATCTGATCAGTAGCCCGGCGGGCAACCAGACACCTTTGCCACCCAGGCCAGCATATGCATTTTGGTATCAGTATTATTTCGCCACCGAGCTTGGGCGGGCCGGTTATACGAAGTATCTCTACGATTTCAATAACCTCATCTGGCATACCGCATCGCCGAAATGGAATTTCGACGATGCCACCTACGACCGCACGGCAGCCGCCTTCAATAACCCAGACCATGTTGATATCGTGATGCACGACTATCGCTGGCGGCTTGGCCTGGCTGACGGCGAGCGGAAGTATGACGATCTTGAGGGGCGACTGGCTGCACTTCCCATCATCACTGTGCCCAGCATCACCATGGAAGGCGACTCAAACGGTGCGATCCATGCGCCCAGTACGGCGTATCGGGATAAGTTCTCGGGCAAATATGAGTACCGCCTCATCACTGGCGGTATCGGCCACAACATACCGCAGGAGGCACCGCAGGCGTTTGCCCAAGCTGTGATCGATGTCGATGGATTGTGACCCACCGAGCCCGGGACATCGGATTTGTTAAGGACCAATTCGTTCTTCGAGGGAATCCATCGATGCGGTCCCAACTGGCTCTTGAAACTCTCGAACGGATTCCCACTCGCTATTTGCTTGTGCGTGTCGCAGCCAAGGCAGTCCAGACGCTGCACAAGCTCAACACTCGACTCGCCGACACTGCCAATGATATGGCCGGCTGATTTGAAGTCGCCGATTCGGTAAAGGTCGAAAGCGGCGAGTCCACGATTAGGGCGGTACCCCAAAATCGTGCCGCCGTCTGAATTCAAACCAATCATCGCAGCAGGACCTGCGGGCCGAGCGTCACGAGAAGAAGCGAATGGAACAGGAACTCGCCATGAAGATGAATGCACAGAAGGAACCCCTGTGTATCAGACCGGCGACTGATCCCACAGATCAGGAATCAGATGGGAGCCGTGTGGAGTGTCTGCAGAGGGAAATCGTGCACCTGCTGATGAGAAATCAGACGATCCGTTTCGAATTGGTCGTCGCCCGAAGGAAACTCGACCGCATTGAAACGCTGCTTTTCGGCGGGAAAGTCGACGATCTCGACCAGCTGTTGCCGCCGTGTGTGGCCAAGGCACTTCGGGAGCTATTCCGCGCCAAGTCAATGGATCCCAATCTGCAATGCTCTCAGCGCTCCAGCGGGGATGAACCGCTGATGTCCCAACTTAAAACCAAAGTCGTGAATAACACCTTGGTCGAATAGGGTCCGACTTTAATCACATGAGGTTGTCAATGGCGCAGCACACTCTATATGGAAGAACCTCGCACCGTCCGACCGTAATCATGGGAGTTGTACTGGTCGTTACCGCTTTCGGCAACGCCTCCTTCGGTCAGAATGTTTGGGGGAGCGCATCGCCAGATTTCGGATCGGTCAATACCCCCCATCCGATTAATCCAGCCACGGGTACCAGTAACCCGAGCGCCCGCGCCACGCAGAGCCTCAACCCCTATCTGGGAAGCACACCGTATGGCGTTGCGACGGCCAAAACGATCTCGCTGAGTCTCGAAGACGCGGTCGATCGCGGGCTTCGCTTCAACCTCGGTCTGATCGACAGCCAGCAGGCCAGAGCCGATGTTCGAGAACAGCGTGCTCGCGCTCTGGCTGCTCTGTTACCACAGATTTCAGCTCGCGCCGAACAGACATACCAGCAGCTCTCGTTCAAGGAACTGAACATCTCTTTGCCGCCACAGACCGGGATCCGCCTGCCACCCACAACCGGTCAGTATGGATACTCGGAAGCTGGTATTACCGTTCAATCAGAGGTTCTCAACCTCGCGCTCATAGATCGTTATCGCGAACAGAAGGCCCTCGAGTCCGCCTCATCGATGAGCACTGAAGACGCAAGGGATGTCGTTGTGTTTGCCGTTGGCGTGGCATACTTCCAGGTTGTAGCCAGCCGGGCGCGTCTCAAGACAGCCGAGGCATCGCTTGCTTCTGCACTCCAACTTGACTCTCAGGTCTCTGACCAATACAAGTCTGAAGTATCCCCTGAGATCGATTTGCTCCGCGCCCACGTCGAATTGAGCTCGGCGCAGCAGCGCGTCGTTGTTGCCGCGAACGACCTCGAGAAGGACAAGCTAACATTTGACCGCATCACGGGTATCCCTCTCGAACAAGCCTGGACTCCAGAGTGTGAGTACGACTATATAGCGCTCCCCGCTGACGACGCAGTCTCCCGCCGTACAACTGTGGAGCGTTTCGACCTCGCCAGCGCCAAAGAAGGCGTGACCGCAGCCGAGTTGCATTTGAGCGCCGTAAAGGCAGAGCGTCTCCCCGCTATTTCTCTGGATGCGAGCTACGGGGCAGGTGGCGTCAATCCGGCCAATTACAACCAGGTTGATTCGGTCGTCGGCACGGTGTCAGTGCCCATCTTTACGAGCGGTCGCATTCGCTCCGATATTCACGAAGCAGAAAGCGATCTTGCGCTGCGCCGTGCCCAATTCTCTGATCTTCAGGGCCGCGTCGATTACGACATCCGCATCGCGCGCCTCGATGTCCGCGCCTCGGAATCCGCCGTGAAAGTCGCTGGCGAGAACAGAAGCCTCGCGGAGCGCGCGTTCAAGCAGTCCAGCGATCGCTACAAGGATGGTGTCACGAACTATCTGGAAGTCCTGGAGGCACAGGAGGCTCTCGTGGCCGCCGATGAGAACTACATAGCAAGCCTCTTCTCGTTCAATGTAGCGAAGGTTTCCCTGGCTCGGGCTCTTGGCTCCGCAGAATCGCGTCTACCCGCCTATTTCGACGCGGATCAGAAGACCCAATGAATCTTGAATGTTGACCAGGAGCGCCTATGGCAACCGCAATCAATGCCCCCGATCACACTACGAATCAGGATCCTGATAATTTCGCCGACGACACCATCCCACGGCGTCGCTTCTGGACCGCCAAACACGTCATCGTTGCGGCCGGTCTGCTCGTCGCATCTGCCGCCGGATCTTCGTGGTGGCTCTACGCTCGGCAATTTGAAACCACAGATGACGCTCAGGTAAATGGCCACTTCGCGCAGTTGAGCACCCGCGTCAAAGGCACGGTCGCCTTCGTCAATCCATTGGTCGAAAACGATCGGTTTATCACCGCGGGTACCGTTCTCGTGCGACTGGACCCCCGTGATTACCAAGCTGCCCTCGACCACGCCCGCGCCGTTGTCGAGACAAAAGAGGCCCAGGCCAATGCCGCCGCCCTTCTGGTACGGATCACCCATGCAACGGCCTTCAGCCAGCTCCACGAAGCCGAAGCTGCAGCACGTGTGGCTGTCGAAGGAGTCGCCGAAACCGAAGCGGAGCTTCGCGCGGCAGGTCAGCGCGTCGAACGCGACAAGGCAATTGCCGATCACGCTGAGCGCGATCGGGTCCGCTATGCGGCGTTAGTGGAGAACCATGAGATCTCTCGCTCCTTTTATGATGCTCGCGACACCGACGCTAAGTCCGCGAGTGACACTCTCGCCGCCGACCAGGCTGCGGAAGCCGCCGTCGCGCGCAAAGTCGCCGAGGCGCAGCGCACTATAGTTCAACGGGACGCGGAAACTGCCTCAGCACAGACGGCTCCTCAAATGTTCTCCTATGCTCAGGCAGAATCCGACTCTGCCGCTGGCGCGCTCGATCAGGCCCGCGCCGATCTGCGCACCGCCGAGCTGAACCTTAGCTACACCACTATCTACGCTCCCATCAGCGGGATCATCGGGCACAAAACCGTCGAGGTTGGCAATCGCATCGAGCCCGGGCAAACGCTGCTGACGATTGTCCCCACCGACGACGTTTGGATAACTGCGAATTTCAAGGAGACCCAGCTACGCAGAATGCATCCCGGCGAGTCCGTGACGATCCACGTTGACAGCTTAGGCCGCGACTATCGAGGCACAGTAGAAGACATGGCAGGTGCTTCCGGACCGCTCTTCAGCCTCTTCCCGCCGGAAAACGCCAGCGGGAACTACGTCAAGATCGTCCAGAGATTTCCCATCCGCATCCGCATCGACGCCGGTCAGGATCCTCATCAACAGCTTCGCCCCGGGATGTCGGTTGAAGCCACAGTACGCGTGCGGTAGCTGGATCACTCTCAGGAGCAGCACAAAATGGATCGCTTACGAAACCTCCCGACTGTATCCGCTGCGTCTCAGCCGCCGCGCGCCGTCAACCCGTGGTTGATTGCCGGCACGGTCACGATCGCTGCCTTCATGGAATTGCTCGACACATCCATCGCCAACGTTGCCCTTCCCTACATCGGCGGCGGTCTTGGCCGC
>Ga0335074_10013575_pt1 | contig 11446 bp, 9 predicted proteins | sample Lox_Sample_23_FD_206715 | JGI IMG/M metagenome (GOLD analysis project Ga0335074, IMG submission 206715) | Soil microbial communities from Loxahatchee National Wildlife Refuge, Florida, United States - Lox_Sample_2.3 | ecosystem: Environmental > Terrestrial > Soil > Wetlands | place: USA: Florida...
GTCAACGCTTGTCATCCTGAGCGGCGACGCCAGCGCGAGGGAGTGTACTTCCGCAGAAAGCGAAAATGAAGTGGATGGGCGTGACACAACGCATATCGCGCGGACGATCCCGTCAACCGCATCCGCGCAGAGAGCGTCGTAAGGTCCCTCGGAGCGCTGCGCGCTTCTCAGGATGACCCCAGTAACGCAGGACGTTTTCTCTAGTTGGAAAGAAGGTTTTCGATTTGTGCCAGGCCAGTTTTAGCGATGTCGGGAGGCAGAGGGACATAGCCGAGTGCCGAACAGCTTTTTTGGCCTGAGGAGAGCATCCAGCGTACCAGTTCTAGAAGAGTGATTCGCTTATTTTTGTCCTCGATCTGACGGGGAATCAGAAGCCAGGTGTAGCTGGCAATCGGATAAGCATACTTTCCCGAGGAGTTGGTAATGGACAGAGGGAAGCCGCGGTCTGAACTGTTTGCGGCTCGCGCGGCCTCGGTGACGCTGGCGATATCAGCCTTGACGAATTCTCCCGCAGAATTTCGGACCGCTGCGTAACTGAGCTCGTGCTGAATGGCGTAGATCAGCTCGACATAACCGATGGAGTTCGGAGTGCGTTGTACAGTGGCTGCGACGCCTTCGTTGTAGGCCGCCCCGACTCCACCAGGCCAGTGCACCGCGATGCCCGAGCCGACCTGCGATTTCCACTGCGCGCTCACCTTGGAAAGATAGTTGGTCCAGACGAAACTGGTACCGCTGTCATCAGAGCGATGAACGACCACGATTTGACCTGATGGGAGATCGGCCTGGGGATTCGCCGACTGAATTGCGGGATCGTTCCAGTTCGTGATCTTGCCCAGATAGATTGCGGCCAGAATCTCTGGAGTGAAGCGAATCGGCTGGTGAAGGTTCGGGATGTTATAGATGGGAACAACCGCGCCGAGCACCACAGGAATCTCGACGATTTGCCGCGGGGTCTCTTTGAGAGCTTCATCCGATAAAGGCATATCGGAAGCGCCAAAGTCGACATTGCTGTCATTCACACGGCGGATTCCCTCGCCGGAGCCGACAGCGTCGTAGCTGAGACGCACTTGCGGGTGAAGCTCCTCGAATGATTGAAACCACTTCTGGTAAAGCGGAGCGGGGAAAGTGCCTCCAGCTGCGGTTAGCGTGGCGCCGCCTAGAGTCGCAGTTGACTCCGAGGACTCCGGTTTGTGACCGCTTCTTCTGACATCATCGCCGAGCCGAGCGGCGACTTGCCTTGCCAGATCGTCGGCAACGCCCACCCATGGAAATCTGCTGGGAGTAGCCAGATAGGACCACAGCGTTTGACCGTTTCTACCGACGACTTCGATCGAGAGATATCCCTCAAGCAGCGGCTCGGTCGCACTATGCGAATGAGGGCTGAGGGAGACCTCCCCTGTTGTCCAGATTTCTGCAGTACCCTTCATGACGGCGTCAGCGGCGCCTGGTTTGTTGACGACCTGAAATTCGTGATTATGCTCAAGGCGGCGGATCAGATGATTGCGCACCTCTTCGGAGCGGCGACTGTTGCCGAGCGACTCGACATACACGGTTTTGACTTGCGACAGTTGTCGTGCCTTCTGGGCAGCGCTCGAAATTGAAGCGACGAGGAGCCCGAGAAAAGATAGGGCCAGAAAAACCGCCTTCGCGCGACTTTGATCCATTTGGGCTCGGGTTGGGGATGAGCTCACAGTCTTTGGAAGGTCCTCAAAGATTTGTTATCGAGAGATTAAAGCATTAAGGAGATTAAAGCCTTAAGGGCCATGGATTCAATACGCTTGGACACGACCTACACCTTAGTGGGTGGGATAGCACGAGGGAGCCATTTACGGGATTGGAGGGCAAGTCTAAAGTCACAGTTGAGCAGCACTTGGGGGAGGGCTGATCAACAGACGCCCATGACTCAATTTGAGTCTAGGGCGTTTTGTTTTTCAGTGCACTTGATTGCCATACGCTGATTGGGTAGGAGGCGATCAGGTACGTAGCCTGATCGCTATCGGGTCGGTCGAGGTCCAAGTGAGGAAGGCGTCGGGTATATCGTGGTTATTCCTCCGATCAATTGCGTGCGGAAGTAATAAATCTGCCCTTGATCGGCGGTGAAATGCGCGAGAGCGACGAGCCCGGGTAAAGAAGGCTGCTGTACGTTGACGCACAGATGTCCGGGTGCCACTGAAACGGAAAAGTAGGAATTATGCTTGTACGCACCCACCCATTTTCAGTCCAGCCCACCACTGCCCCTCACCACCGTCGGGGTGGGGCCCACTCAAGCCCGAGTTGGGCTTGAGTGGGAATTCGATCCAGTTCCGAACCCGCTTAGTTTGATTCGGTGAACTGAATATAGGGCGACGATCCACTCGCGGTGCTGCACTTGCCCAGATTTAAGTTGTTGCTCTCGCCGGTTGTACCGGCATCCGCCACACAGGTTGGGGCTGAGCTGCTGCCATCCGTGAGCGCTAGCTTCACGGTGACCGAAACCGGCTTATTGAAATCCGCTCGCGAACCGCCGGCGTCCCCGACGATGTTGAATTCGGATTCCTTCCAAACCTGCGAAATATCCAGCACGGTGTCTTTCCCGCTAACCCGGTAGGCAGTGCTGCCGTCGGTGAAGACGACGGTATCGTTGCCACCCGCTGCCGCGCTGGCCGAAACCGACAGGCTGCCAAGCGAGGTAGCCTTCACATCGGGTGCCGACACGTAATTGCTGTTCCCATAGCAATCGCCCGCGCCGTCACTGCCGAAACCGCTCGGACAAGCCGAACTGCCCCAGTTGATCAGCCAATATTGCATGAATACAGCCGCTTCGCCTTCGACTGCGTAGTCGGTCGCATAAATGAACTGCTGCCAGACGACACAACCAGAATGACCTTTGCATGCTGCTGTGGTCCCTGTGAAGTTCGTGTTGAGCTGAAGCGAGTATTCGTTTGGTCCGAGGATGCCTCCATCACCGTATTCGGCCACGCCGACACTTTTCTCGCTTTTCACGCCCGTAACCGTGGGGAAGCTTCCAAGTGCTGCACTGGTCAGCCCGGAGCTTTCAGCGACATAGTCGTTGCCGTTACCGGTTACCTGACCTTCGCCCGGCTTGTGAACGATTGGATGGACCAATGGATGCCATGCTTTGCATTCCACCTCGTCCCAAACAATGCTGGGATAGGAGGCCTGAAAGCAGCCCTCGCGCACATCGGGATTCTGCGAGATGACAGTGCGCCATTCGGCGCGGGCTGCATCGTCTGCGGTCTGTGCGGACAAAATGGGTTGAAGCCAGCAAGCGCCGAGAAGGGCTGCGGCCGCAATCTGCATTGCATAGTGCGAGTAGTGATGTTTCCTGGGCGTCATAGGATACTCCATGGAAGGGAATTGCATCTGGGTCGAGATTTTTTTCGGCCTCAACAGCGGGCGCAATTCTACCCTCGCATTGCCTGCCCCACAAGTGTGAATTTAGCTGTCGGACGTAGGACCGTTGGCCGACTCAAGCCCATTATTGGGAGCATTAATCACTGTTGAGCGCATTGAGTTCGCGCTGAAAGTTCCGCGCCATGCGCAGATTGCGCGCGATCGAGTAAATCAGCAGGAACGCGCAGAATGCAGCCTCGATGAGGTCATCTGCGACATGCCAGTTCCGGCCTCACATGAAGGTAGTCGACACGCCGGAAGATTTCTTACACCAGTCTGACTTTCTCTTCCGCGGTGGAATTCTGCCATTGTGACTCTATCGTTCAACGCAAAGGGAACTCCAGAGCGCGAGATAGCCCGCCAAAAATAGTCAGAGGTTGTGAATGCCGATGGCCGAGAGAGCTGCAAGGACGGCAGCCACTACAGTGAGCAGCCAGAGCAAACGGCGATCAGTGAACTTCATGAAAAGACGAGGAAGCGCTAGCTGGAGCGCGAGAAAAACAAAGGGAAGAATCGGAATAGCGAAGCGAGCGAAGTTGCTGCGGGCGTACGAGGGGAGGTTATAGCAATAGAGCGAAAGCGAATAAAGGAAGATAAAAATCGCTTCGGCCCGATGAGAACGGGCATACGCGCGGAATTCAGGCGAGGCGAGCATGGCGATGTTTCCAACGAGGATGAGAAAGATCCAGCCGAAGTTCAGCGTCAGACTCGTGATGGGCGAGGGAATTCGCAACGTGCCCACGATGATGGCGCGGAACGGGATGCCAAACAGCGGGGGATAAGGACTGTCAGGCTTGAGAACGTCGTAGCTGTGGACGGTGGCGAGAGGGTCGTGCAAATAGACCCGCAGCGGCGTGACGTAAAGAACGGCAATCACGGCTGCGATCGCAACGGCATAGAAGAGTTGCCGCCATTGACGGCGGAGCAGCAAATCGATGCCGATGCCGATCAGCAGCAGAACGCCGAGCGGGCGTGTGATAGTGGCGAGACTAGCGAGCAGCGCGGCCAATTTCCAGCGCTGTCGGCGCATCGCCAGAAACGCGGTGAACAGCAGAAAGACAAACAACGGTTCGGAGCCACCGAGAAACGATCGCTGCAGCCAGTCGAAATTGAGAATCGCGAAGAGGATGGCGATGCGGGCGTCCCAGAGGCGCCCGGCAAGGATGACCGCAGCCAGCGAAGGTCCGGCCGAAAGAATCAGCAAGGCCGGCAGGGAGCCTAATCCAGTCAGTTTCGATAGCCCTGCGATGGCGTAAGACAATCCCCAGAATTGTTTGACCTGCAGTCCGGAAAGGCTCCAGGTGCGGATGGCGTCGGCGATGTGCATGTACGTCCAGCTATCGCCAAAACCCAGAATGAGTTGCACGTAATTTCTCGGGACGCATACAGTTGTTACGAAAGCCAGGGCGGAGCAGGCCCACAGAACGATCGCGTCTTTCAGCGTCGGTGGCTGTGTCCGAGGCGAGGAGTGCAGTTGCGCCGGCGTTTGGATTGCGTCTTGGAGAGTTTGGGTCGTCACGGTGCCAGGTCGAAGTGGAGACTACGGGGCGCAGGACATTCCTGCTGAAAGTTTCCTCCGGAAGAGCGAAGCATAGCATACGAGATCGTCGGAGAGCGGGGATTGCATCCTGTGGATATTCGTTTCAGAAAGCGGGAACAGAAAGCGCGCAAGATTTTGCTCGGCAGGGAAGGCGCTAGCGCTGTTGCGAATGGGCAACGAATCGCGTGATCGCTTCGAGCGCGGCGTCGGGTTGGTCGCGCTGTGGAGAATGACGGCAGTCGTGGAGCGCGAGGACTTCGAACGGGCCGGCGCACTGGCGCTGGATAGCCTCGACCTGTTCCATGGTCCCGTACTGATCTTCCCGGCCTTGAATGACGAGAATCGGGCAGGTGATCTTCGGCAGATATTCTTCGATATTCCAGCTGCGGAAATCGGGATGAAGCCAGACGTGGTTCCACCCCCAGAAGGTGCGAGCGGCATCGCGGTGGTGGCGTCCGAGTTTTTCCGGAAGATTCGTGGTTTCAAATTTCGTCTTAGCCTCGGCGATGCTGGCCACGCTCAACTCTTCGACGAAGACATGCGGTGCGAGAAGAATGAGACCGCGGACGTGATTGTGCATTCCAGCGTAAATGAGGGCGATGGAGCCGCCGTCGCTGTGCCCGATGAGGATGGGATTTTCGATTTTGAGCTGCGACAGAAGTTCGGGCAGGGATTCGAGCGCTTCGTGGTGCATGTAGCGGATGGGGCGCGGTTCGGTCAGAACGTCGGAATTCCCGTTGCCATAGCGCGAGTAGACCGTTACGGCGCATCCGGTGGCTTGGGCGACGCGTGTGGGAAAATCCTTCCAGTGCGAGAGCGAGCCCAGGCCTTCGTGGAGAAAAACGAGTTCAGGAGCGCCTGGCTTGCGGGCGGGAATGCGGAGAACTTCCAGGCGATGATTGTCTATGTTCAGGAAAGAAATTTGCGATTCATTCATTGAAATGAGCTGTGAGCCATTGGAAATTCTACGGCAGTCGCGGACGAGGCGTCCGCGGCACATACCGGCTTGTTTCTGCATCAAAGCTCGCAGATATCGTAAGCTATAAGTTCAGGAGGGTGTGTGCGCTGCCCACGGTGTGGGAACGAGAATCCGCCGACGAACCGGTTTTGCGGCATGTGCGGAACGACGCTGTTACAGGCCACCGCGCAAGCACCTGCTCCGCCACCGCGCCCGGTTTCGCCCGAGCCACCGACTGCTGCTCCCAGTTCTGCCCCCGCGTCTTCGCCTGCCGCGCCGAGGATGCCGGCTCCCGTGCGGGAAACTCCAGCGGAAGAGCCTGTGATCAGCGGGCCTTCGTTTCTAGGATTGAATCAGCCGGCGCCGCGATCCGGGGGAGAATCACGGCGGGGCTCGTTAAGCATTGATCCGAATGCTGCGCCTCCATCCCGCAATCTCGATTACCTGCTCGAAGATGATGAGCCGAAACGAGGCGGCGGTGGGTGGAAAGCTGTGGTGATTTTTCTGGCGCTGGTTCTGGCAGTTGGGCTGGGATACCTGCGCTGGAAGAACCAAGGCTTCGCGTTTTTGAATCCGGGTGCGGAGAAACATGGCGCTCCGGCCGCAGACAATGCGAATACGAGCAGCCCTCCGACTTCGCCGCCAGCCGCGAATTCAACTGCAGCGCCAGCGAGCGCCAATGCGCCGTCATCGACCCCGGCGGCTTCGGGCAACTCGGTCACTCCCACGACCACGCCGGCCGCGACTCCGAATGCTGCGCCCGGTTCGACCACTCCTGCCGCGCAGGCTCCGGGACAGGCTTCCGCGCAACCAGCACCACAGCCAGCCGCGAATCCGGCTTCTGGAAATCCTGCTTCTGCAAACTCGAGTTCTGCAAGTCCGACAACAGGCGCGCCAACGTCGCCTGCTCCATCGAATCCGCCAGCGCCGAAGTCGCCGTCGCAGCCAGCTACTCCTGTGCCGGATTCGAGCGCCAATGGGACGGATGGGTCGGCCGCGAGTTCGGCGAATTCCAACGACGGGAGCGACCAGCCGAAAGCTGCCTCGACGAAGGAGACAGTGAAGGCGACCCCCGAGGTCAAGCCGAAGCCGGTGGATCCGGTGGCCGACGCGCACAAATATCTGTATGGGGACGGTGTCGCGCAGAATTGCGATCGGGGACTGAAGCTGCTGAAACCGGCGGCGGACCGGGGAAATGCCAAGGCGATGAGCGAAATGGGGGCACTGTATTCGGCGGGGCTGTGTACGCCAAAGGATCTGCCGACTGCTTATCGCTGGTTCGCGATGGCGTTACGCAAGGAGCCGGACAATAACGATGTGCAGACCGACCTGCAGAAATTGTGGGGCGAGATGACGCAGCCGGAGCGGCAGTTGGCCATTCGATTGAGCCAGTAGCATGTCCCAGGGGCCTCCCGAAGAAGTAAGTTGAATTTCGTTCGAGGGGAACATGAAATTTCTGCCGACCCTCGCTCTTGCATTGGTTTCTCTTCTGAGCAGCCTTGCCGCCGCGCAGGATCATCCTTCATCCGAGATCTCTATCCGTCACGTCACCGTGATCAACGTGGTCACGGGCGCCGAATTGCGCGATCAGACGGTGCGGATTCAAGGAAATCGCATCGCGTCGGTTGTTCCCACACAGGAAGCAGGCAATTCGCTGCCGGACAGCGTGGACGGGCACGGCGCTTTTCTGATTCCCGGGCTGTGGGACATGCACGTGCATGTGCATGACAAAGATGAACTGCCGCTGTACATCGCCAATGGCGTGACCGGAATTCGAATCATGTCCGGAGAAAAAGACGAGACGGCACTGAGGGCAGAGCTTTCAGAGGAGATCCCCTCGCCGGAGATTTACCTGGCTAGCGCCATTGTCGATGGCAATCCTCCCGTGTGGCCCGGATCGATCGTGGTGAAAAAACCCGCCGACGCGCGGCGCGCAGTGGATGAGATTAAATCGAGCAGCGCGGATTTCATCAAAGTCTATAACCGGATTCCGCGGGATGCGTATTTTGCCATCGCCGATGAGGCTAGGCAGCAGCACATTCCGTTCGAAGGCCACGTGCCGGATGAGATTACTGCGCAGGAGGCCTCGAACGCGGGGCAGCGCTCAATCGAGCACTTGACGGGAATTGCGCTGGCCTGCTCTTCGCAGCAGGAATCACTGATGGGAGACTTTGTGCGGGCGCAAATCTATCGCATGAGGCTGATGATTGAGTCGCAGGCATATCACAGTCTGGACCAGAGAAAATGCGCGGCGCTGTTCGCGGAATTCCGCAGTAACGATACGTGGCAGGTGCCGACGCTAACCGTGCTGCGGCTGTGGGGGAATCTGGACAACTCGAAGTACTTGTCGGATCCGCGGCAAGAGTATATCGATAAGCGATTCCGCGAGCGCTGGGAGCAGCGCACACGTTTTCAGAGCACGCATTGGACGTACGAATTGTTCCAGATGGCGCGGGACTTGTTCACGATGGATGAGCGGATTGCGGGCGCGATGTTTCGCGCAGGCGTGCCGATGATGGCGGGAACGGACGCGATGAATCCATATTGCTTTCCGGGATTCAGCTTGCACGATGAATTAGCGATGCTGGTCGATTCGGGTGTGACGCCGCTGGCCGCGTTGCAGATGGCCACGATCAATCCTGCGAAGTTTATGGGGAAAACGGCAGATCTTGGAACGATTGAAGCAGGAAAGATCGCAAACCTGGTGCTGCTGGAAGCCGATCCACTGGCGGACATTCACAACACGACGAAGATTCAAGGAGTGTGGCTGGAAGGGAAGTACTTCGACAAGCCAGCCCTGAACGAGGTGCTGGAAAAAGCGAAGACCGAAGCGAAGCACTAACCAAGTCGTCTAAGTCCGCGAGTCAGAGTTCTCTTTTTGCAACAAACGCGAAAGGATGGGCTATCCCGGCACTAAAAGTTGACGTTAAATTTGAGGCAGAGCGTCTTTTAACGTTTCTCACTTCACTCAACCGGGCCCCCCATCTCGCAGAGTCGGCGAGACCTGGGCATCCCAGCTTGATTGAAGAGGCGGCCGCTATCGCGCACGTTATTTCATCGAATCTGTTTGCTTCGGTGCGGGCACGGCCTGCTGCTCGCTGGTGGGGGGGACGATGCCTTTCATCCTCATATACGTGACCAGGTTTCCGTAGTGCTCCATGTTGTGGCCGATATTGAGGCTCAGCATGGCATTTTTCGGCAGATCCATTCCGAAAAACTTCACCGTCTGAAGCGATGCGGCATCGGTCATCGAGTCATACACTTTGTCACAATAGGCGAAGGCGTCTTTGAGGGCGGCGACTAGATCGGCTTTGGAGGTCTTCGTCTTCTCGATGTTCAAGCCAGGATCCTTTTCGCCCGAAGCAGTTGAGCAAAACAGATATTGCGCGTCGGCAAGATGTCCGATGATCTGGCCGTAAGTGCGAACGGTGTCGACGGGCTTGAAATTGTAATTTTCTTCGGGCATCTTTTCCGCCGAGCGCAGCAGGATTCCCGTAGTTCTTACATAACCGCCCTTGTTGATCGCGCTGAATGGATTGCCGGTCGACTGAGAAAGGGCAGGCAGCGCCAGCAGACACAGCAGCATTGTGGGCAAAGCTTTTCGCATCGGTTCTCTCCTTTGTTGGTGTGTTGCAAGGGTAGCAGAGAACTCAAAAAGAGGTGTCACGCGGTGGAGGGCCCACGCTAGTCTCGCTTATAGCCTATTTTCTCGTGTTGTGAAGGACGTGTAGCCCACCCTTTCGAAAAAGGCGCGAAAGGATGGGGCACAATAATTGGCTCTATGCGCCGACGGCAGCGTGATCCGCGAGGCGGCGCTTGTTGTAGCGCAGAGCGACGTTCATGTAGACGTTGCCGAGGGAAGTTTCGAAGCAGATCATCAGCGCTTCGGTGTCTTCGCTGGTGCGATCCCCCTCCTGGGAGGTCAGGAGCAAAGGAGGGTGAACGCGGAAGTGGAAGCCCTGATCGTTCAGCGAAGAAATCGCGTTGCCCACGACCTGGTTCGCGAGTTCGAAGATGGTCTCCTTGACGAGCGCGTCGGATTCGGGGAGTTCTGCGCCCGCGTAATGACTGGCCACGCGGACCGCAGTCTGCGGTTCGAGGTCGAGGATGATCCGGCCCTCAATGTCGCCAGTAAGAGCGATCATGCCGGCGACACCCTTGCGGCGATAGGCATCTTCTTCCATGGTGAGGTTGCCGACTTTGGTCGTACCCTGCAGGCCTTGCGACAACACGGCGTCGGCCGCGTTGATGAAAGGCTGGATCAGTTCCATCTTCATTGCGATAAACTCCGGTCGAATTAGAGTTAAACGCCAGCGTTGGCGGCGGCGGCCACCACGCCGTCTTCGCCGAGGACGTATTTGATCACTTCGTAGAGCACTTCCGGCTTCACCGGTTTCTGCACGAAGTGGCGGGCGCCGCGCTGCAATGCGGCGACGATGTTTTCCTGATAGCCCACCGACGAGACCATGACGATGCGGGCTTCGGGATGAGCTTGCACGATGCGTTCGGCGGCTTCGATGCCTTCCATCTGCGGCATGGTGATATCCATGAGCACGATGTCAGGATGCGTGCGGTCGAACTCGCTGATGGCGGTGAGGCCATCACCGGCTTCGGCGGCGACCTGTCCACCGAAGGTTTCGATCATGCGGGCCAGGTTTTTGCGGGCGAAGACCGAGTCGTCCACGATCAGGTAGCGGACCGGTTGCCCATCTTTGCTGCGCTTTACAGGTGCGAACTGCTCCATACAGACCTCCCCTTCCTACTCCATATCATGACCAAAGGCTCGTGGGCCAGATGACGCAGGTCACGGCCTTTCCGTGCAGATCCATGTCGAGACTGCGTACCGCCAAAACTTCCTACTGCCAAGCCCTTGTACGTCAGACTTGGCAATGCAAAACCCGCTGCTAAAGCCTGCCGCCGTCAGTTGCCCGCGCGGACGGCGCGCCCGGCTGAACTGGCGTCGGCGCCGCGGCCGCAAATCGACTGCAAAGTCGCGCTCATCACATCGAGGCTGACGACGCGAATTGCATACCCGCGATCGATGGCGGCTTTTGGCATGCCAAAGACCACGCAAGAGTCTTCGCTCTGAGCGATGGTCATGCCGCCTTCTTTCTTTATTGCGCCCAAACCTTCGGCTCCGTCGTCGCCCATGCCGGTCATAATCACGGCGACCGCTTGCGATTTGAATTCTTCCGCCACGCTGCGAAAAAGCACGTCGACGCTGGGACGGTGGCCGTTGACGCGAGGCTCGTCGGTCAACACGGCGATATCCCCCATGGGAAGCCGCTTGACCCGCATGTGGCGGCTGCCAGGACAGATGAGCACGCGACCGGGCTGAAGCATGTCTCCAGACTGTGCTTCTTTCACCCGCAGGGCGCAAAGTTCGTCAAGGCGGCGCGCAAACATGTCGGTAAACCCGTCAGGCATGTGTTGGACGACGACAATCGCGCCGGGGAAATCTCCGGGCAACTGCGAAAGAAGATATTCCAGAGCTTGCGGGCCGCCAGTGGAGACGCCGAGCGCGATCACTCTTGTAGGCGAACCCGAAGACGTAA
>Ga0335074_10013577_pt1 | contig 11446 bp, 7 predicted proteins | sample Lox_Sample_23_FD_206715 | JGI IMG/M metagenome (GOLD analysis project Ga0335074, IMG submission 206715) | Soil microbial communities from Loxahatchee National Wildlife Refuge, Florida, United States - Lox_Sample_2.3 | ecosystem: Environmental > Terrestrial > Soil > Wetlands | place: USA: Florida...
CCGCGATCACCGCGCCACTGTGCCAGGCGCGCCGATAGGCCTGCCAGGCCTGCGCGAGCGTCTCACGGCGCAGGTCGGCGCACAGATGGGGCAGGGCGGCGGCCACCTTGACCGCGCCGTTGGGCAGCACCAGCAGCGTCGCCGCTGGCTCGCGCCGCTGCGAGCGCAGCGCCTGCGCCACCGAGAACGGCTCGTAGCACAGCTCCAGGCGCCCGGCGAGCCGCGCGCGCTGCGCGCGCAGCGCCGCCCGCAGCGTGCGGTACTGGCGCGCATCGGGCTGCAGGCGCTCCCACAGGCGCGCCGCGGTGCCGATGCGCATCAGGCGCCCGGTATTGAAACGAAACGCCCCGAGCTGCACGGCGCGCTCGATCACCGCATCGAGCTCCGCGATGTTGAAGCGCGTGGGCGCAAAGGTGATCTCCAACGGCACCCCGGCGGCGCGCAGCGCGCGGCAGGCCTCCCACGCCCTCTGCAGCGAGCCGCCCGGCCGCTGACGCGCGTAGCTTGCCTGGCTGTCGGCATCCAGGCTCACCTGCACCGAGCGCAGCGGCAGACGCGCCAGCCGCCGCGCGACCTCGGCATCCACGCGCTGCCCGTTGGTCTCGATCTTCAGCTGCACGCCGGCCTGACCGAGGCGCTCGGCCAGCGCGAAGAAGTGCGGCACGATCAGCGGCTCGCCCCCACAGAGCATCACGTAGGGGACCTCGTTGGCGATGATCTGATCGGCAAGGCCCAGGGCGGCGGGCGCATCCAGCTCATCGGGCAGGCGCTTGCCCGGGGCCGATTCCGTGCAGCAATGCAGACAGCACAGATCGCAGTCGCGCGTGAGCTGCCAGGCCACCAGCAGCGGCGCCTGCAGGGCATCGATCTGATGCGAGGCCATTCGCGCGGGCCGCCGGCGCTCAGAGATGCCAGCGATGCGTCAGAATGCCCGCGATGAACAGCGACACCGCCAGCAGATAGTAGAGCACGATGCTGCGGATCGCCGGGGCAAAGCGCCGCGGCTGCTCGTAGCTGCGCGCCGCGCGTCGGGCACTCAGCACCCACAGCGGCAGCGCCAGCAGTGCGGCCAGGCACTGCGGCGGGAAGATCGATGCGGCGACACCCGCGACGACGACGATCAGTCCGGCGGCGGCGAGCCCCAGGTACAGTCCCACGGCGCGCCGCCGCCCGAGGCGCACCACCAGATTGCGCTTGCCCACCAGGCGGTCCTGGTGATAGTCGGGAATCGCGTTGACCACCGCCAGCGACATGATCAGCAGGCCCGGCACCAGCGAGGCCAGCAGCTCCGCCGCGGACAGCCGCCGCGTCTGCAGATACGCGCTGCCGAGCACCAGCCAGGGACCATAGGAGAGCCCGATCACCAGCTCCCCGAGCCCGCGGTACGCCCAGCGCAGCGGCGGGGCCGCGTAGAACACCGCCGCGAGGCCCCCGAGCAGCGCGAACGCCAGCACCGGCCAGCCCACCCGCGCAGTCAGATAGGCACCGACCGCCAGCGCCGTGGCGAAGGCGCCGATGCCGAGCCACAACACCGCGGCGGACATCGGCGGCGCATCCTCGACGTTGAAGACCCGATCGCTGCCCAGGCGCGCATCGAAGTACTCGTTGAAAGCCTCCACACCCACCACCGCCAGCGCCACCCCGCCCAGGGCGGCCCAGAACAGCGTCGCATCGAAGCGTCGCAGCAGCGCTGCCGCCCAGGCGGCGCCCAGCAGGTAGGGCATCAGACCCGCGTACAGGAAGAAGCGGTAGCGCACCAGGCGCACGATGCGCAGCCACGGACGCACGAGCGCGCTGCCGGGCGGGCCGGCACTGGCGGGGGCGAACAGCGCGCGCGGGCTCACAGATACACCCAGCGGTGCAGGGCCGCGGTGCGGCGCGGATCGGCCGCGAGCTGCTCGACGAACTGCGCGACGCGCTGATCGGCCCAGGCACGGCGGAAGTGGCTCCAGACCTCCGTCAGCGATTGGTGACGCAGGTCCCCGCACACGAACGGCAGCGCGTTGATCAGCTTGACCAGGCCGTTGGGCAGCACGATCAGCAGCGCCGCCGGGTGCCGCAGTCGGTAGCGCAGCTCCTCGAGCAGTCCCTGCTCGTGAAAGTACACGCGCATGCGGCCGCGATACTGCGCGCTCTTGGCATGCAGAGCGGCGAAGAAGCTCCGGTATTGTTCCTCGGACGGTGCCAGCAGGTGCCAGGTCTTGACGGCGTTGCCGGTATACATCGTGCGGCCGGTATAGAAGCTGTAGGCGCCGAGCTCGCTGGCGAGATCGATCACCGCCTCGATCTCGTGCACGTTGAAGCGCGTGGGGGAGAAGTTGATCTCCACGGGCACGCCCGCCGAGCGCAGCAGACGGATGCCGGCGAGGGCCTGGGCGAAGTCGCCGCGCGCGCGCATGCGGTTGTAGGTGGCGGCGGTTGCCCCGTCGAGGCTCACCTGCACCGCCTTGACGCCGAGCTCGGCCAGCCGCTCGCAGCGCGCCGCGTCCAGGCAGTGCGCATTGGTCTCGATCTTCAGCTGCGTGCCGCTCGCACAGAGGTAGGCGCTCATCTCGAAGAACAGCGGATGCAGCATCGGCTCTCCGCCCGACAGCGACAGGTAGGGCACCTGCAGGCTCGTGCACTGCGCCAGGATCGCGAAGATCTGAGTGCGGTCGAGCTCGTCGGCAAAGGCCTTGCCTGGGCCGCTCTCCTCGATGCAGTGCAGACAGGCGAGGTTGCACTCGTTGGTCAGCTGCCAGGCGATGTACAGCGGCGCATCGAGGTCGGCGGCGCTATCGCTCACTGACGGGCTGGGCGCCTGGGGGCTCTGCGCCTGGCTCACGGGCGGGCTCTCCGCCTGGCTGCTGCTGCTCGCCTGGCTCATTGCCTGGCCCTTTATTCTTCGAGCAGTCCCTGCGAGCGCAGCTCCGCGATGAAGGCGAGCGCCTCGGGCTCGAGGGTGCCACGGTCCTCGAAGCGCTCGCGCAGATGCTCCAGCAGCAGCGGCATGTCGCTGCCGCGCTGGATCTCGCGGACCACGGCGGTGGCGGTCGGGTTGAGCGTGAAGACCTTCTCGGCGCGCGTCTCGAACAGCACACCGCCGAATTTTTCTTCGCGGAACTTGGTAAATTTGGCGAGTTTCACGGCGGCCTCATCGTAAAGCGTTGCGCGACGGGGCGCCAGCGGGCGGCTGGCTCATGGCGAGGCGGCGGCGGCGCGGCGACCGAAGCTGTACAGAAAGCTCGCGCCCACCAGATTGACGTCCTCGCGATAGGGTTGGGCGCCCATCGCCAGCAGGTTCGGAACGGTGTCGGCGTAGACGCCCTGCAGGGCCCAGTCGTTGGAGCCGAAGTGCTCGAAACCGTAGCGCAGGCGCAGCCGCAATGCGGCGCTCCATTGATAGGTCATGGCGAGAGTCAGGGAATCCAGGGTGCTGTCGATCTGTGGGAACAGCTGCGCGGGTGCCCCGGCCGCGATCAGCTCATTGGCACGGGTGCCGGCATGCATGTAGTCGAGGGTGAGGCTCCAACGCGGACGCGGGACCCACTGTCCGCCGCCGCCGCCGGTCCAGAAGTACTGGGCATCGCTGAGTTGCCAGAGCGGTGAGCCATCGCCGATGGCACCGTTCTGCAGCGCCGTGAGTCGCTGGTAGCCGCCGTCGAAGTAGACGCTCAGCCCGCTGCGCGGGGTCCAGTTGAGGGTACTGGACAGATCCCGATCGCGCCCGCCCTGCAGACCCAGACGCGACAGGGGATAGGTGTCGTCGTCCCAGCGGCTCTGCAGCGCCCAGGACAGCGCAGCGCTGAGCGTCCAGCCGGCGGAGAGGTCGATAAACTGCTGCTGCAGAGGAGCGTACTCGTAGGCGAGCAGCAGCGGATTTTCGCCGGGCGGTAGCGCCGCCGTATCCAGCGGACCCGCGCGGCGCGTGCTGCTGCCGGCCTTGGCGCTGACACTGAAGGCGGACAGCGGCGTGGCATCCAGGTAACCCCAGGCGCGCTGCTGCCCGGTCTCATCGACCAGCTGTCCCGGCGAGAACCGGGTTCGCAGATAATCGCCGGCGGTACCGAGCTTGAGCCAGCGCAGAAACCGATAGTCCGCGCTACCCTCCAGGTGGGTGCGATCCTCGCTGTAGAGGGGCGTGATCGCCTCGCCGCCCGGCAGCTCATCGGTGATGACCTGGGTGAACTTGAGGGGCGCGGTGCGATCGTCACGCCCGTCGTAGGTGGCGCTGCCGCGCAGATACAGCGCCGCCAGCACGCGCGAGGCGAGCGCCACACGATAGTGGGACAGCTGCACGTCCGCATTCAGCGCCCCCGGTGCGGGTAGCGTCGAGTCGGGCAGGGTGCTGGTGGGCAGGAAGGCGGCATCCTGTCCGAGCCGCCCCAGAGAGGCGCTGTAGGTCAGCGTGGTCGCGCTGAACAGCGGTACGCGCACGTTGCCGGTCAGCGAGCCCTGCTGCAGGGTGTTGCTCGGCGGCAGCGCGAGGCGGCCGGCGTCGGAGCCCGCCACCAGCGGCAGATAGGGGTTCTGCCAGCTCAGCGACGCATTGTCATCCTGAAACCAGGAGCCGGTGTAGGCGATTCGCACGCTGGCGATGCGTCCCGCCCAGCTCGCGCCGGCCTCGAGCGTGTTGGTCTGGTAGTCGATCGGCTCGGGCAGCTGCACGGCCTCGGTCAGAAAGCTGCCGCCGCCGAGGCTGCTGCCGTTCTCCTGCTGATGGGAGAAGTCTGCAAACAGCGTCCATTGCGTGGTGGCGAACAGCTGGCCGAGCAGCGCAACGCTGCTGCGGTTGAAACCGATGTCGTAGGCAGACAGGCTCGAGTCCAGCGCCGCCATCGCCGCGGTGGAGCTGGCCCGCACCCAGTCGGAGGGCAGCGTCAGGCTCGGCGAGCCGGCGCCCAGGTACGGGGTCGCGGTCGTGTCGTACAGACGTTCGGGTTGACCCTGATAGATCAGCTGCAGATCGTAGCGGCCCGCCTGCCCGCCATCCACGTCACCGCCGCGCGCGGGCAGCCCCAGATCCTCGAAGCGATAATTCAGGTACGCCCCGTCACGGCCCGCCCACTGGCCGCTGGCGGCTGCATCGGCGTAGCCGCCCGTATGATCGAGCCCGGTATAGCGCCCATAGCTGGCGTTGGCGCCGTTCGCGTAGAGCATGCCGGCCTGCACCTGGCCGCTGTTGCCGTGAAAGAAGGGACAGCGCGAGCAGGCCCAGCGACTGGTGTCGGGTCGCTCGGGTGGCGCGGGGGCCGGAGCCGGGGCGCGCACCGCGCGCGGCGCGGCGGCGTGGCCGGCCTGGGCGGCCGCGGCCAGCGCGACCAGCGCGACCCGCGCGACCCGCGCGGCGAGTACGCGCGCAGGCACTGCCGCCGCGATCCGCAGGGCGTGGATTCGGCCGATGCCGCCGCGGGATAACCGGACCGGTGGAGAGCTGCTCAGCTTCATCGGCGATCCGTCAGCGCATCAGCGCTTCACCCGAAGGATCATTGGAGCCGTGGACCTGTGAGTGGCAGTTGATGCATCCGCCGGTCAGCAGCAGGGGACTGGGCATGCCGGCCGGCAGCCCCTGCGGGGTCTGCGGTGTCGAGGGATGGCCGGCGGTCTCGTGACACTGCTGGCAGAGGAAGGGCGGGCGCTCGCGCAGCAGCGCCGGCTGCACGCTGCCGTGCGGCGTGTGGCAGTCATCGCAGTTTTCGGTGACCGGCTGATGCTCCCAGAGAAACGGGCCGCGAAACTGCGCATGGCAGCTCGTGCAGGTGTCGTTCACGGTGTTGCCCACCAGACTGGAGGGACCGCTCGAGCCATGCGGGGAATGGCACGAGGTGCAGTCCATGGTGCCGTCGCGCAGCGGGTGGCGTGAGGGCTCGTACAGGGCCGTACGCTCGGCGACGTGACACTTGCCGCACACCTCGACCTGTGTGCCGATGTCCCGCACCGGGTCATCCGCCTGGTGCAGGCGATGACAGTCGGCGCAGGCGACCTCGCCGGCGGCGTGTGCGCTGGTGGGCCAGTCACGCGCCGCGTCGCTCTGGTGGCAGGTCAGACACATCCGGTTCTGCTGTGCGACGCTCGATTGCGCGTTGGGACCGAAATCCACGATGCCGCCGCGGGGGATCCCCATGCGACGCGCGTGCAGACCTCCGGGTCCATGGCAGGCCTCGCACTGCAGGCCGCCGTGACCGAACGGGCCGCGCGGGTCGTCCGGGCGCGCGTGCGCCGTGCGGAAGATACCGAGCACGTCCGCATCGGCGTGACAGGTCAGACAGGTGTCGGCGCCGTTGTCGCTGTAGGTCGCGTTCGTCAGGGGTGGCGCCGAGGCGGCGCGGGCGGGCGCGGCGGCGAGGCCTGCGGCGGCGAGGCCGAGGAGCACACACACCAGGGCAGGCAGCGCCGCGCGGACCCCTGCGCTCATCGGTGCCGCGTCCGCACCGCCGCTACTCCTGATAGGCGGAGATGTTGTGGACCACCCCGACGTCGGCGGTCGCCCCCGGCCCATGGCAGAGCACGCAGGTCTCCTGGTTGCCACCGACGATCTGGCTGCTGGCGTCCTTCATCGCCGTGAAGCTGCCGCCGTTCTGCTGCATATGCTCGATGTCGGTCGACGCAACATGACAGGCGGAGCACACCGCCGTGTCCGGCGTGATCGCCGTCTCTCCCGCGGGTGTCGTGAAGGGTTTGCCCGTTGCGGAGTTGAGACTGACGATCGTGGTGCCCAGCGAGGTGGAGCTGGTCGGGTCCTGCGGGTAGTAGGTGCCCGCCTCGTGACAGCCCAGGCAGTTGTTGAGCGCGCCGGGGAAGGGCGTGATGTCGATCCAGTCATCGTAGTAGGGACTGGGCAGGTGAGCGTTGTAGATCACGTACGGGGCGCCGGCGGCCGCCCGCACGTTGCCATCGTGCAGCGCGTGGATCATGTACTTGAAGTCGAGCGGCTGCTCGTTCTGCCCGTCGGCCGCATTGCTGGCGTTGACGCCGAGAGACTGGCGCGCCGCCAGATCGGTGGCATCCGGGTTGTGACACTGCACGCACACCTGCACATCGTCGACGCGGTGATTGCCGTGCGCGACCAGCACCTGATGACAGTTGTCGCACTTGGCGACGTCCACGACCGTGCGGCGCGCGAGCGCCGTGCCGCCCGTGATGGCCGCGTAGCCGACCACGCTCGGCACGATCAGCTCCTGGGGCCCCAGGCCATCGCCGAAGTCATACGCGGGAAATCCCTGGATCGATACCGCAAGCGAGCCGCTCAGGCCGGTGGGCAGCGCCGGCAACGTGGCGGTGAAGCTGCCATCGGCGTTCGGCGTCGGAGCGCTGGCGGGGCTCTGACAGGTGAGCGTCGTGGAGGTCGGCTGTGCCTCGGAGGACACGAAGCCGCTGGGTGAGGCATTGGTGTAATCGGTCGTGGGCCAGGAGGGCACCGCCGCCATGCTGGTGGTGGCGGGTGAGCAATAGGTGAACGGCGGATCCGTGAGAATGTTCCAGTTCTGTCCGCTGCTCGGATTGCTGACCGTGAAGGTCACGGTCGGCTGCGCTCCGGAGAGATTGATCGAGTCGATCTGGTAGGCGAAATTGGCCTGCGAATAGGCCAGCACCTTGTTGCGCTCGACCAGGTTGGTGTGCGCCGAGGCCACGGCGATCGAGTACTGGTCGTTGCCTTCGGCGACCTCCACGTTCGAGTCGGGACCGTGGCAGGTCGCGCAGTCGTTGTCCGTGAGGTTGCCGAGACTGGCGGCGCTGTGGTTGGCGCCGGTGGCGAAGTTCACGTTGTCGTGACAGGAGCCGCAGGCCTCGATGCTCGGCACGTTCTGCCAATCAGCGGCATCGGGTGTGTTCGTGTCGGACTGGTTGTGGCAGCTGGTGCAGGTGTCCGGCCCGTTGGTGGTGTCGGTGGGAAACACGATGCTCGAGTAATCGTTGATCGAATTACCGTGGCCGAAGATGTAGTAGTGCCCTCCGGCCTGCACGCTCGGCAGGTGCACCCCCATGTGAATCTTGTGGAACATCACCTTGAAGTCGATGGTGTTGCCGGTGGACGGGTCGAAGGAGCTGGGGTTGTGGCACAGCACGCAGTACTGCACCTCGGTGCGCGCGCCACCGTGGAAGGCCAGCTGCTGATGACACTGCAGGCAGGTGGCGTCATCGACGATGGCGTTGTCGTCGAAGCCGGAGGTCGCCCCCGTGGCGGGCTCGAACGTATACACCGGACTGTTCGCGGCGACCGTGGCGCCCGAGGTCGAGTTGGTGACGCCGCGGATCTCGAAGCCGACGCGGTGCACGAGCGTCGGGTCATAGGTGACGCCGCTGACCGAGGACAGATCGGTGTGGAAGGTGTACTGGTACGTGCCGTCGCCATTGTCGACGAAGCTGCCCGCGGTGGCACTCTCGGTGCTCGCCTGCGGCTCGGGGGTGGTGCCGGTGACCGGATCGGTGCCGGTGCCGGCGCTGGTCGGTGCCGGATTGACGATCTGATAGATATAGGATTGCCACTGCGCCGAGTTCTGCGGCGTGGGCGCGACGGTCTGCGGCGGGATCGCGGTGAGCTGCGTGCCCGGTGGCACCAGCTTGCCGATCGCGAAGCTGATCTGCGAGGCGGTCAGGCCCTTCAGGGGCTCGCCGATCTGATCGACCAGCGTGAACTTGACCACCGGCTGAATCGGGGCGGCGGCGGGCACCGTGACGCTGGTGATGGTGGCGGTGATCGAGGTTGCCGTGCTCACCTCCAGCGCCGTCAGACTGGAGCTGCCGGGCGGGCCCGCGGGTCCGGTCGAGCCGGCGGGACCGGCCGGCCCCTGCGCTCCGGTGCTACCCGTGCAGCCCGCGGCCAGCGCAACCAGCAGGCAACCGACGGCCCCCAGCGTGCACCGTCCGCCAAGCCTGCGCCACGCTCGCCGCGCCCCGCGTGCGCGTTCCGCCAGCGCTGTCATCAGCCTCCCTTGCGCATATCCGCACATCACTCACGGATGAGCCGCCGGCGGCATTATCGGGGGGGCGGCAGCCCGCCATCTTGATCTGGATCAATTGACGGGCTCGCCGGCCGGGCTCCCCGCCCGGGGGGCGCACAAACGCCGGATGCGCTCGAGCGCGGGGGGATGCGAGTAATAGAAGGATACGTACAGCCGGTCCGGCGTCAGGGTACTGGCGTTGTCGCGATAGAGCTTCACGAGAGCCGTGGCGAGCTCGCTCGCGCTGGAGTGCTCGCTTGCGAAGCGGTCGGCCTGGAACTCGTGACGGCGCGACCAGAGCGCGCCCAGTGGGCTGACGAAGAACAGCAGCACCGGCGCGACCATCGCGAGCAGCAGCAGGGCGGCGTGCGGCGAGGGAGTGCGCACACCGAGCGCGGCGTAGAAGCCGGGCCTGCCGGTCAACCAGCCGAAGGCCGCCAGACCCGCCAGCATCGTGAGGGCGGACACGAGCAGGCGCTGGCGGATGTGCCCGAGGCGGAAATGACCCAGCTCGTGCGCGAGCACCGCCTCGATCTGCTCGGGACCGAGCTGCTGCAGCAGCGTATCGAAGAACACGATACGTTTGTGGCGACCCACTCCGGTGAAGTAAGCGTTACCGTGGCTGGAGCGGCGCGAGCCGTCGACGACGAACACCCCCGAGGCGCTGAAGCCGCAGCGCGCGAGCAGCGCCTCCAGGCGCACCCTGAGCGCCGCGTCGGTCAGTGGCGAGAAACGGTTGAACAGCGGCGCGATGAATGCCGGCCAGGCCCACGTCATCAGCAGCGACACCGCGAGCCACACCCCCCACACCCAGGTCCACCACCACCGGCCGGCATGCTGCATCAGCAGCAGCGTCAGCAGCAGCAGTGGTCCGCCCAGCAGCGCCGCGAGCAGCAGACTCTTGCCCAGATCGGCGAGGAACAGCGCCGCCGTGGTGCGGTTGAATCCGAAGCGCGCCTCCAGCCGGAAGGTTCGCCACAGCGACAGCGGCAGATTGATCGCAGCGATCGCGATGCCCAGTGTCGCGATCACCGCGAGACCCAGCCAGGGTTCGCGCCATGCGCTGCGCCGCCACAGGGCATCGAAGTCCGTGATCCCGCCTCCGAGGGTGAGGGCGAGGGTGAGTGCCGCGCTGAGCAGCGTACCGATGCGTTGCAGGCGCAGCCGGGCGACGGTGTAATCCGCCGCCTTACGGTGCTGCTCGAGGGTGAAACTGTCGGCGAAGGCAGCGGGCACGCGCTCGCGATGCGCCAGCACCGCTACGACCTGCCGATGCGCCAGCCACAGCTCCACGCCGACGCTGGCCGCGACGGCGACGATGAAAGCAATACCCCCGGCGCTGATCATGGTCGATCCGGATCGCGGCTGCCCTCGATGCAGCCAGTCTACCGGGGAACGGCGTCGCGGATCTGCAAGCCCGTGAACAGCAGGGACTTGACCCCGTCGAGCAGCGGGGTAAAGAGCGCGGCCGCCAGCACGACCCTGCCGATGAGCGACCAGGGAATCGCGTGCATCAGGAAGCCGTTGCCGGCGAACAGCGCAATGATCGTCACGTCGGCCAGCGAGGACAGCACCACCCACAGGCTCGGGCGCGAGCTCCACAGATGCCGGCGGTCGCGTACCACGTAGAAACTCGCCTGGCTGGCGCAGACCAGCGTGACGGCGGCCAGGGTTCGCAGCCCCTCGCCCGGTGCCAGTCCCGATCGCAGGCCGGCGATGAGTATCGCCACACAGAAGAGCAGGTCGCAGATGCCCAGAACGACCGCGGCGACGGTCACTCGCCCGATGCGCCAGGCGTTGGGCTGCGGCGAGGGGCGCACGCGATCGGTGGTGGCGGACATGGCCAGAAAGTCCCCGCTGATCATCACCAGCACCATGAGCATGGGGGTGAGAATGGCGTGTCCGGTGATGAACAGGCCGACGGTCAGGAACAGCATCTGGTTGATCTTGGTGGTCACCGATCGGAGCGTGTAGGTGAGGATGCGCTGATAGGTGACCCGCCCGGCACGAATCGCCTGCACGATTCCGCTCAGTCCTGGCCGGGTGAGCACGATGCCCGCGGCGGACTTGGCCACATCGGTGGCCGTGGAGACGGCGATGCCCATCTGTGCCTGCCGCAGCGCCGGGGCATCGTTGGCGCCGTCCCCGCACATGCCGACGGTGTGTCCGCTCGCCTGAAAAGCCCGCACGATGTGGAATTTGTCTTCGGGGAAGATCCCCGCAAACACCGCGTACTCGCCGGGCTCGATGCGTTCGGGAAGCGGGGTGGCGGAACAGACCGGCCCCTGCAGCCCCACGGCCCGTGCGACCACGCTCGCGGTCGCCGCCGAATCGCCGGTCGCCATCACGGTGCGAACCCCGAGCTGCTCGAGCTCGCGAATCAGCGGCCCGGCGTCCGGTCGCGGCGGATCACTGAGTGCGATCAGGCCGACGAAGGCCGGAGCCGAGGACGGCGAGGACGGCGAGGGCGGCGAGGGCGGCGAGCGGGCGGTGGCCGCGACGGCCAGCACCCGATACCCCTGGGC
>Ga0335074_10013579_pt1 | contig 11445 bp, 12 predicted proteins | sample Lox_Sample_23_FD_206715 | JGI IMG/M metagenome (GOLD analysis project Ga0335074, IMG submission 206715) | Soil microbial communities from Loxahatchee National Wildlife Refuge, Florida, United States - Lox_Sample_2.3 | ecosystem: Environmental > Terrestrial > Soil > Wetlands | place: USA...
CTGTTTTCGATGCTGCAGCCCGGCCGCTACTGGGCGGAGTTCGCCGTGGCCAGCGGCCACGAAGAACTCATCACTGACGAGCGCTTCGACACGGTGGAGAAGCTGATGGCCAACGCCCCGGCCGCGGGCGAGCTGGTGGCGGGCATCATGGCCGAGAAGACGTTCGACGAGTGGCTGGAGATCCTGGCCGGCGTCGAGGGCCAGTGGGCCACCGTGCAGGACTCCTGGGGCGTCGCCAACGACGTGTCGCTGCGCGCCAACGGCATGATCGCCAGCTTCGACGACGCCGACGGCATCCCCCGCGAGCTGATCACCAACCCCGTCCAGTTCGACGAGACCCCCGCCACGCTCAGCCGCGGCCCGCTGTTCGCCGAGCACACTGACGAGGTACTGCGTGAGCTTGGGCTCACCGACGAGCAGCTGGTCGAGCTGAAGATCGCCGGCGCGATCACCTGACGGGACCGGACCGGTGGAGGGTGTGATGGGGCCTGTGACCGAAGTACTGATGCCGGAAGGCGGCGGGCCGCATCCGGCCGTGGTGCTCGGTGCCGAGGCCTACGGGGTGAACAGCTTCATCCGCGGCGTTCAGGAAAAGCTGGCCGACCTCGGCTACGCGGTCGCGCTGCCGGACTATTACCACGGCAATGGCCCGGTCGAGCCGGATAACTACGACGATTTCACCGAGGTGAAAGAGCACATCGGCCGGCTTGACTTCACCCGCGGTGCCCGTGACCTCGCGGCCACGGTGGACGCGATGCGGGCAATGCCCGGTATCGACCCGCGGCGGGTCGCCGTGTGGGGCTACTGCACCGGCGGGGCGCGCCCGCATCGATTACTGGCAGGTCGACGCTCGGGTCAACGTGTATCTGGGGGCGGGCCATTCATTCACCTGCCCGCGGGGACCCATGCGTAACGCGGAGGCAGACCGGGCTGCCTGGACTGACGCGATAACTTTTCTCTCCGACCAAACGGGACCATGAATCATGAACGAGCCGTTTTTCCACGTGGGCATCCTGGTCAGGGACATCGAGGCCGCCCGCGACGACTTCACCGCTAAGCTCGGGGTGGAATTCGAGCCGGTGCACGGCCAGCAGATCGCTACCGGCGAGACGACCAGGTTCTGCTACTCGCTCCAGGGCCCGCCCTACCTGGAGCTGGTAGAGATGACCGGGACCGGGAGCTGGTCGGCCGAGCAGCCCGAGGGGTTTCACCACATCGGCATCTCCGACCCGAGCGTGCCCGCCCGCTGCGCTGCCTTCGGCGATCAGGTCGACCTGATCGCGTCCGCTGGGGACGGCGCGCCGCGGGTGGTCCTCACCCGGCCTGAGGCGCTGCACGGCATCCGGGTCGAGTACTTCGACGCGGGCGTCGCGGCCTACTTCCTGCAGTACCTCAGCAGCCGCACCGTCAGCCCGTGAAGCATCTTGACAGCCCGGCCTGGGAAGTTGATTATGAATAGAATACTGATTAATCTAATTTTCAGCTAGGGGGCTTAAGCTGTGCCGGTGACATCGATTGTCGAGGGGGCTGGGCCCCTGGCGCCCGTGATCCGGCGGGTGCGCGCCGACGAGAGCGACGGCCGCCCACCCCCCGAGCACACGGTCCTTGGCCGCAGCGCGTGCATCATGGAGGCGTTCAACGGCGGGCGGCAGGTGCTGAGCCTGGCCGACCTGAACAAGCGAACCCGGTTGCCGAAGTCGACCCTGCACCGCCTGGTTGACCAGCTCTGCCAGGTCGGGTGGCTGGAACGCGAGCACGGCGGCTACCGCGTCGGCCTGCGGATGTTCGAGCTCGGCACCCTCGCGATCGAAGGGAACCGCTTCCACGAAGCCGCGTTCCCGCACCTGCAGTCGCTCGCCTCGCGCACCGGGCTGGCCGCGCAGCTCGCCATCCTCGACCATACCGAGGTGGTGTACCTGGAGCGGATCGTGGTGGGCCCGATCCGGCTGCCGACCCGGCGCGGCGGCCGCAAGCCCGCCTACTGCACCGCGCTCGGCAAGGCGATGGCCGCCTACGACGAGGATGCCATCCACGCGCTGATCTCAGCCCCGATGCCGCGGAAGACGACCAAGACGATCACCGAGCCGGTCGCCCTGTCGGCGGAGCTCAAGCGCGTTCGCGAAGCCGGGGTGGCGTACGACCGCGGCGAGACCTACGAGGAGCTGGTCTGCGTCGCCGCGCCGATCCGCAGCTCCGGTCACCCGATCGGGGCGGTCTCCGTCACCGGGCCGGCCGACCGGATGCGGTGGAGCGTGGCGGCCGAGGCCGTGCGCGGCACGGCCGCCGCGATCTGGAACGCCAACCTCAGCCTCCGGGGCGGCACCTCCCGGAGGTTACCGTCACCACTGCTCCCCACTGAATGTCACTATGGGCCCGCGGTGAAATAACCCGTGGGTTCCATTCCTGACTGCCCAGATGTGGTACGCCAGCCCCGCATCACTGCGCTCACCATTCACACATCGGGCAGGCTTTCAAAGATGACTTTGCCTACCAAATGACCACTCCAAGGCACTTTGCCTACCAAATGACCATGATCACGTCCTTTTTGGAACGATTTGTCTGTGCGTTTGGTAGGCAAAGTCATCTCAGGCCCTTAAGCACCTCGACGGTCTACTTGAGCAGGGCGCCGAGGTCGACCGGGAGCGGCACGCCGGTAATGTAGCGGGACTCGTCGCTCACCAGGAAGAGGATCGCGTTGCTGATGTCCTCCGGCTCGACCCAGCCATGCGGCAGCACGTGCATGAACTGCGCGATGATCGGCTCCACGTCGGCCGCGGTCGGGCTCTCCAGGTCGGGACGGAACATCGCGAACGCGCCCGGGTTCATGAACATCGGGGTGTTCACGTTGGTCGGCAGGACCGAGTTGACCCGGATGTTGTGCTGGCCTAGTTCCACCGCCAGCGTCCGCATCAGCCCGATGATGCCATGCTTGGCCGAGATGTAGTGGCTCATGTTCGGCATCGCCTTCGCGCCGCCGACGGAGCTGGTGAGCACGATCGCGCCGCCCCGGCCGCCCGCGATCAGGTGCGGGATGGCCGCCCGGGCGGTGTTCCACGGGCCGGTCAGGTTGATGTCGATGGTGTGGTGCCAGTTGTCCACGCTCATGTCCTGCACCGGGCCGCCGATGCTCGCGATGCCCGCGTTGGCTACCACGATGTCCAGCCGGCCGAGCTCGGCGACGCCGGCGTCCACCGCCGCCTTGACCCCGTCGAGGTCGCGGACGTCCGCCTGGGTCGCGATGATCCGCCGGTCCTGGGCCTCCACCAGCTTGACCGTCTCGGCGAGGTCGTCGGCCGTGGCCATCGGCAGGGCACCGTCGACGTCCTGGCAGATGTCGATCGCGATGATGTCGGCGCCCTCGGCGGCCAGCTTCAGCGCGTGGCTGCGGCCCTGGCCGCGGCCGGCGCCGGTGATGAAGGCGACCTTGCCCTCGACTCTTCCTGGCATGCCTTGTTACCTCGTTTCCTGGTTAATGGTGTCAGCGTTGATGGTGCTAGCGGCCGCGCGGACGGCGGCCAGGATGCCCTGGTAGCCGGTGCAGCGGCACAGGTTGCCGGACAGCCCCTCGCGGATTTCCTCGTCCGTGGGGCTGGGATTTTCGCGCAGAAACGCGGTCACCGAGGTGACGAAGCCGGGGGTGCAGAATCCGCACTGCAGCCCGTGGTGCTCACGGAACGCCTGCTGGACGGTGGACAGCGTGCCGTCGGCCGCGGCGATGCCCTCGACGGTGGTGACCTCGCCGCCGTCGGCCTGCACCGCGAAGACGAGGCAGCCGCGCACCGCCTGCCCGTCGAGCAGGACGGTGCACGCGCCGCAGACGCCGTGCTCGCAGCCCAGGTGCGTGCCGGTGAGCTGGCAGCGCTCGCGCAGGAAGTCCGCCAGGGTCAGCCGCGGCTCGACGGTCGCCCTTCTGGGCTGCCCGTTGACCGTGACCTCGATGCTGACGTCAGCCACTGACTGCCTCCTTGACGGCCTGCTCCCAGGCGCGGGCCACCATGGCCGCGCCTACCTTCTTCCGGTAGCTGGCGGTCCCGTGCAGGTCAGACGGGACCGAGTCGAGGTCCGCCACGGCGGCCCGCCCGACCTCCGCCGGATCGATAGCGCTCACGGCGATGCCGGCGACCGCCGTCTCGGCGGCTGCGGCGCGCAGCACGGTCGGGCCGAGCCCGAACAGGCCGATGCCGCTCGCGCTGACCTGGCCACCAGGGTCAAGCCCCACCGCGACGGCCGCGCCCGCCACCGCGAAGTCGCCCAGGCGCCGGGCGAACTCCTCGATTGCGAAGCCCTGCCTCCCGGTCGCCGCCGGGAAGCTAACCCCAGTGAGCAACTCGTCGGGCTCCAGCGCGGTGGTCCAGATGCCGGTGAAGAACTCGGCCGCCGGGATCTCCCGCTGGCCGCGGGGCGAGAGGACCTCGACGGTCGCGTCCAGAACCAGGGCCACCGCCGGGTACTCGGCCGCCGCGTCCGCGTGGGCCAGCGATCCGCCGATCGTGCCCCGGTTGCGGATCTGGAAGTGGCCGATCAGCGGCGTGGCGCGAGACAGCAGCGGCAGGCGCCTGGCGATCAGCTCCGAGCGGCCGATCTCCGCCTCGGTAGTGCCCGCCCCGATCCAGACGGAGTCGCCGCGCTCCTCGATGCCGCGCAGCGCCCCGATCCGGCGGATGTCGATGAGGTGGTCGAAGACCGCGAGCCGCATGGCGAGCACCGGGACCAGGCTCTGCCCGCCGGCGATCAGCTTCGCGCCATCGCCGAGCTCGGCGAGCAGGTCGACGGCCTCCTTGGTGCTCTCCGGCGCATGGTATTCGAACGGGGCCGGCTTCACTGGCTGCCTCCTGTTTCCAGCTCCCGGCCCTGGTCGATCAGGCCGACGATGGCCGCCGGGGAGAGCGGGAGCCTGGTGATCGTCACACCGAACGGGGCCAGGGCGTCCGCCACCGCGTTGACGACGGCCGGCGGCGCGCCGATCGCGCCGCCCTCGCCAACGCCCTTATAGCCGCCGGGGCCTGGCCCGGGTGACGTCTCGACGTGCGCGTACTCGATCACCGGCACCTCGGCCGCGGTGGGCAGCAGGTAGTCCATGAACGTGGTGGCGACCGGGTTGCCGTCGGCGTCGTAAGCGAGCTCCTCGAGCAGCGCGCCGCCGATGCCCTGCACGACGCCGCCCGCGATCTGGCCCTCGACGACGGCAGGGTTGATCATGTGGCCGCAGTCTTCGCCGACGACGTAGCGCAGCAGCGTCACCTTGCCCGTGGTGACGTCGACCTCGCAAGTGCACACGTGGGTGGCGCATGCCCACAGGCCCATGCCCGTGGCCGCGTACCGGGCGGAAGCCTCCAGGCCGGGCGGCATCCCCGGCGGCAGCGCGTACGGCTGGAAGTAGGCGATGTCGGCCAGTTCGGCGAAGCTGACCCCGGCCTCCGGGTCGCCCTTCACCGCCGCCCGGCTCTGGGCCAGTTCGATGTCGGCCTCGCTCGCCTCCAGCTTGTGCGCGGCCATCTTGGTGAGCTTGTCCCGCAGTTCCGCCGCCGTGACCCCGACGGCCCCGGCGATCATCGAGCCGCTGCGGCTGCCGCCGGTGCCCGCGCCGAACGGCGTAACCGCGGTGTCGCCCTGGATCGTGTGCACGTCGGCGATGTCGGCCCCGAGCGCGTCGGCGGCCAGCTGCACCGCGGTCGTCTCCAGGCTGTTGCCGGTCGAGCCGCCGGCCACGTACACGTTGACCTTCCCGGACGGCTCGATCCGGATGGTCGCGCCCTCGGTCGCGTAGACGCCGAACGCGGGCGCCGTCGGCTCGGCGTAGCAGGAGACCCCGACGCCCAGGTAACGGCCCTGCCCACGGGCGGCGGCCTGCTCCTTGCGGAACGCGTCGTAGTCAAGGACCGCCAGGGCCTGCTCCAGCGTCTCCAGCGGGTCCATGTGGTCATACGGCATGCCGGTCGGGCTCGAGTACGGCATCTCGTCACGGCGCAGCAGGTTCCGGCGCCGCAGTTCCGCCGGGTCGATGGCCATCCGGCGGGCCGCGATGTCGAGGGTGACCTCGCGGGCCAGGGTCTCGAACGCCCACGGTCCCCGGTACGCGATCCGGCCGGGGGTGGAGGAGAACACCGAGGCGTGGCTGAACGTTCCCTTGGCCACTCGGTACGGGCCAGGGAAGATCATCCCGGTCGCCGCGCCGGTCATGACCGGCCACGGCGTCGGGTACGCGCCGACGTCCTGTACGTGGTCGAGCGACGCGGCGAGGAGGGTTCCCGCCTCGTCGAAGGCGAGCCTCGCCGTGCCGTGCTCGTGCCGTGCCGTGCCGGCTGACTGCAGGTTCTCCCGGCGGTCCTCGATCCATTTGAGCGCGACGGCCATCTTGCGCGCCGCGAGCAGCACGCAGATGTCCTCGCGCAGCGGCACGACCTTCTGCCCGAAGCCGCCGCCAACGTCGCGGGTGATCACCCGGACGCTGTACTCGGGGATGCCGAGCAGCCGGGCGGCGAACATCCGGACCTCGTGCGGTGCCTGCGTGGCCGCCCACACGGTCAGCTCGCCGCTGCCCCGCGACCACTCCGCGACCAGGCCGCGGGTCTCCATCGGGACGGCGCCCTGCGCCTGCTCCCAGACCGTCTCGCTGGCGACGTAAGCGGCGCCGTCGTAGGCGTCGGCGATCGTCTCGGCGGGCGCGCCGGCCAGCTCGCCCGCCAGGTTGCCCGGGTAGCCCTCGTGCACGAGCGCTTCCGTTGTCCTCGCGGACGCGTAGTCGGCGACCGCGGGCAGCGGCTCATAGTCCACGTCGACCAGCTCGGCGGCGTCCTCCGCGAGGTAACGGCTGTCCGCCACCACCAGGGCCACGATGTCGCCGGCGAACCGGGCCTCGCCGTGGGCGAGCGGCGGCCGCGGCGTGTCCGGGACCATGTTCCCCGTCCCGGTGTACCAGGCCTCGACCACGTCGCCGTTGAGGTCGTCCGCCGTGAAGACGGCGTGCACGCCGGGCAGTGCCAGCGCGGCCGTGGTGTCGATGGACAGGATGCGCGCCCGCGGATGCGGGCTGCGCACGAAGCAGGCGTGCAGCATGCCCGGCCGGGTGACGTCGTCGACGAAGGTGCCCGCGCCGGTCAGCAGCCGGGCGTCCTCGACGCGCTGCACGCGGCTGCCCGCATAGCGGGCCGCCCCCACGGCCGTCATCCGACCACCAGCGGAAGCTTCTCCCAGCCGCGCACGGACGAGGTGTTCTGGAGCTTGGCCGCGTCCCAGTCGACCTCCCAGGACGGCCAGCGCTTGAGTATCTCCTCAAGCGCGACCCGGCCCTCAAGACGGGCCAGGGCTGAGCCGAGGCAGTAATGCGGGCCGAGGATGAAGGTCAGGTGCATGTCCTTCTTGCGGTGGATATCGAACCGGTCTGGGTCGTCGAAGCGCCGGGGATCACGGTTGGCCGCGCCCACCATGCACAGCATCGCGCTGCCCGCGGGCACGGTCCGCCCGTACCACTCGACATCCTGTGTCACGTAGCGGGCGTTGAACGGGCCGGGCGGCTCGCACCGCAGCACCTCCTCCACCGCGCCGGGTACCAGCGACAGGTCCGCGGCGAGCTCCGCCCGCTGCTCCGGGTGCTTGGCGAGGGTCGAGCCCATCCAGCCGATGAGCCGCCCGGTGGTCTCGTTTCCGGCGCCGGCCATGACCGTGACGTACATCAGCACCTCGTCGCGGGTCAGCGTGCGGGTCACGCCATTCTCGTCCACGAACTCGGCCTTGATCAGCTCGGTCATCACGTCGTCGGACGGGTGGGTGTACCGCCAGTCGATGTAGTCGCCCATCGCCTCGTGCGTGAGGACGACTTCCTCGCTGAAGTCGATCTTGCCGCCGTCCTCGGTCAGGATCTTGGCGTTGGACTCGTTACGGAAGGCGACCTGGCCCTCCTCGGGGATGCCGAGCAGCATGCCGATGACCCGCATCGGCATCTCCAGGCCCAGCTTCTCGATGAGGTCGAACCGGGTCTCGCCGACCAGCGGGTCCAGGCAGGCGTTGCAGTACTCGCGCACCAGCGGCTCGAGCTCGGCGATCCGGCGCGGCGAGAACACCCGGGCGAGCAGCTGCCGGTGGATGTTGTGGATCGGCGGGTCCTCCATGATGAGGGTGCCCGGCGGGATTTCCATGTTCAGCTTGATCAGCTCGAGCATGACCCCGCGGGCGGAGGAGTACGCCGCGGTGTCCGTCAGCACCCGCTCCACGTCGGCGTAGCGGCTGACCGCGTAGAAGTCGTGCGGCTCGTTGTAGTAGAGGGGGGCTTCCTCACGCATCCGGTTGAACAGCGGCCACGGATCGGCGGCGAAGCGGGCGTCGTACGGGTCCCAGTAGAGGCCATCGGAGTCCACGGGGTAGCCCTCCCGTCGTTGGGTAAGCGGTTTGATTATCTATCTAAATCAGATTTCACCGGGAGCACAAGACCCCGCCGACGATCGTCACTGACAAATGTCAGTGACGATCGCCAGTGACAGGCGTGTACCATGGGCTGCGATGGTAACTGCGGAAGACAAGCCCAACGGGCGTGACGCGCAGCGGAAGGAGACCCGCCGGCGCGTGTACGCCGCGGCGGTCGCTGAGTTCAAGCGCGTCGGCATGGCCGCCGCCGATGTCAGCGTCATCGCCAAGGAGGCGGGTGTGGCCCGCGGCACCTTCTACTTCCATTTCCCGACCAAGGAGCACATCCTCGCCGAGCTTGAACGGCACGAGGAGGCCCGGCTCGCCGCTCAACTGGAGAAGTTCCTTGGCCGACCGCATGACCTGGCCGGCGCGCTGACCGAGACCGTCCGGCTGATGGCCCAGATGGAGCGGCGGGTCGGCAAGCTGCTGTTCCGCGAGATGCTCGCGCTGCACTTCTCCCCGAGTCGGCCCGAGGCACTGCCCGGCACCGACCAGTGGGCGGACTATCCCATGATGACCCTGGTGGTACGGGCGATCGGGCTCGCTCGGGAGCGCGGCGAGACGTACCCGGAGGCCGACCCGCTGCGCACCGCCCAGTTCTTTATGCTCGGCCTGTACGCGGTGCTGATCACCAGCCCAGACCACTCACGGGCGGCGCGAGCCGAGATCCTCGATAACTTCGTCGCCACGGTGCTGCGCAGCGCAGAAGCGCGCTGAGCGGTTAGCGCCTGGCCCGCCGGGCGACCACCCCGAGCCAGTCGTCGATCACGTCCCATAGCTCGCGGCGGCTAGACGCGAAGTTATGCATGTGTGCCATTCGCGCGATTACCGCCGTGGTGACGTGGGGGGAGCCGCGGTAGGCGGAGGGCTCGCGCCAGGGATCGGGCACCACGTCGACCTCGCCCCCGGCGGCCAGCACCGGCACGCCGATCCTGGCGGCGTCGGCGGCGACCACCGCGGGGTCACGCGGCCGGCGAGTCGGCCGGACGGCGGGACCGCCCGGGTTGGCGGGGGGCTGACCCGAGGCTGCCGGCCTCCTTGGTCATGTCGGCCAGGACGATGTCAGCGGGTACGTCGTCGAAGTGGAACCACGGGCGCATCGGATGGTCCCATCCGTTGCCACCGCGCAGGCTGAGTACGTCGTCCAGGGTGAGGTGCGCTGGCCAGGGCGTCTGCGGGTCTCGCGCGCTGTAGCCGAGAATCGCGATGCCGTCGAACAGCGGCTCGGCGGCCTGCCCGATGATGAGCAGGAAGCCGCCGAAAGACTGGCCGAGCGCGGCCGACGCGGCGACGTTGACCGGCGGCACCCCGGCGGCCAGCCGGCCTTCCCGCAGCCGTCGAAGGATGTCCCGCGCGGCGGCTGTGTTCGCCCGGGCCACCGCGTCGTAGTCGAGCGGGCGGGCCGGGGTGTCGCTGTCGCCGACGCCGAGGTGGTCGCAGGCGACGAACACCCGGCCGCGGGCCAGGTGGTAGCGGGCCTGGCTGTAGCCATCGTGCCCCGGGGACGTCGAGATCGTAGTAGCCGCGGTTGTAGCCGCCGCCGGGGAACCCGACCAGCACCGTTCGCGGCTCGTCAGGTGCGCCGGCCAGGCCGTCCGGCAGCAGTACCGTGGCGGCTACCGTCAGCCGCTCGCCGGTGCCGGCCGCGGCCGAGACGTCCACCCGCAGTTCCCAGGCCCGGGGCCTCGCGGCATTCAAGCCTTGCTGCTACTCATCCATCAGGCTTCTACTCATCCATCAGTCGTCAGTCTCCAGGCCGAGTTCGGCCAGCTCACGCTCGGCGAAGAAGACCCGGCCGGTGTACTCGAGCGGGTTCTCGCAGGCCGCGAAGTAGGCCAGGATCCGGGCCGGGACGTCCATCGGGACCATCTTCGCGTCCTGCCGGCCACCGAGATCGTGGTTCGCCTCCGCGCTCTCGGTGGCCACCCACCCGGGCATGACGCTCATGATGAACACGTTCTTGGCCGCCAGTTGCGGCGCTAGTACGTTGGACATCCGGTCGAGCGCCCGCTTGCTGGCGAAGTAGGCCGGCGACCACAGGGCCGGGATGTCCATGCTGGCGCCCGGGGCAGGGATTCCGCCCGACGCGTCGCCATGGTAGTAGCGGACGGTCGAGGCCGGATGCGGCTCCTCGACCATGCGGTGCGCCTCCGCGCTGCCGGTGGTGACGTTGAGTATCCGCCCGCCGCCGCGCGCTTCCATGCTCGGCACCACGAGCTGGGCCAGCGTGAACGGGGCGTGCACGTTGACCGCGAAGTGGTGCAGCCAGTCGGCCCGGGGCATCTCGAGCAACGGCGCCGACCAGTTGTAGCCGACGGTCACCGCGGCGTTGTTGACCAGGATGTCGACGCCGCCGAACCGGTCAACGGCCGAGTCGACGACTTCCTTCAGGTCGCCGGAGTCCGCCAGGTCGGCGGCGACCGCGATCGCCTCCGCCCCGAGCGACTCGATCTCCTTGACCGTCTGGCCGATGGTGCCGGGCAAATCGCCGCCGGACTCCTCGACCGTGCGCGCGGTGACCACCAGCCGCGCGCCGCGGCGGGCAAGCGCGAGGGCCGTGCGCTTGCCGATGCCGCGGCTCGAGCCGGTGACGATCGCCACCTTGCCGGAAAGGCCTGCCTCGTGCTGGCGTTCCATGAGCTCTCCTAGGTGGCGAGACCTGCTAGGAGACGGGAATGGCCAGCGACTTGGACTCGAGGAACTCTTCGAGCCCGGCAGCGCCCATCTCCCGTCCGATACCCGACTGCTTGTACCCGCCGAACGGCACATCGGGGCCGAACCAGGCGCCGCCGTTGACACCGACGGTGCCGCTCCTGATCCGCCGCGCGACCGCCAGGGCCCGCTCCTCGCTGCCGAACACGGCGCCGGACAGGCCGTAGATGGAGTTGTTGGCGATCCGCACGGCGTCGTCGTCCCCGTCGTGCGGGATGACCACGAGCACCGGACCGAACACCTCCTCCTGCGCGATCTCGCTGTCCGGGTCCACGTTGGTGAGCAGGGTCGGGGTATAGAAGTAGCCCGGGTCGACCTTCTGGCCGCCGG
>Ga0335074_10013580_pt1 | contig 11444 bp, 7 predicted proteins | sample Lox_Sample_23_FD_206715 | JGI IMG/M metagenome (GOLD analysis project Ga0335074, IMG submission 206715) | Soil microbial communities from Loxahatchee National Wildlife Refuge, Florida, United States - Lox_Sample_2.3 | ecosystem: Environmental > Terrestrial > Soil > Wetlands | place: USA: Florida...
AGGAAACATGAAGTACGCTCAACCACAGAACCTGCCCGTAGTCACGCGGGAACACCCATGGTCAAGGGCCGGCACGGGATAAAAGCCACCCCGGGAACTCAAGGGTTGTTGGGTACCCGTACTCCCTCGCCGACGGCAACAGCTACCTCAACAGCACCACCGAGCACTCAGGCGAGGAGATCCGCGGCAGCTACGGCAACGCCAAGTACGAACGCCTGGCCGCGATCAAGTCCGAATACGACCCGGACAACGTGTTTCACCTCAACGCCAACATCCGCCCCGCAGAAACGTTCCGGCGACGCCGATGAATCTCCCCCGTCGGGGGAGTCCTAGCAGCATGGCGACGAGAGCGTTCGACGAGTCCGCGCTGCTGGAAAACGCCCGGTCGGGCGACGAGCAAGCGTTCGCGGAGCTGACCGGCGGGTACCAGGGCGAGCTGCGGTCCTACTGCTACCGCATGCTCGGCTCGGTCCAGGACGCCGAGGACGCGGTGCAGAACGCGCTGCTGCGGGCCTGGCGCGGGCTGGACAAGTTCGAGGGCCGCAGCAGCATCCGCTCGTGGCTCTACTCGATCGCCACCAACACCACCCTGGACATCACCAGGCACCGCTCCCGCCGGGAACTGCCGGCCGACTTCGGGCCCGCGGCCGAGCTGGGCGCGCCGATGGCGGAGGTCGTGACCGACCCGATCTGGCTCGAGCCGTGCCCGGACTCGTGGCTCGGCGGCGCCCCGGCGTCCCCTGAGTCCCGGTACGAGCAGCGCGAGAGCGTGGAGATCGCGTTCATGATCCTGCTCCAGGAGCTGCCGCCGCTGCAGCGGGCGGTGCTCATCCTCCGGGACGTGCTCGGCTTCTCCGCCGCCGAGGCGGCGGCCCAGCTCGAGACGACGGTCGCGTCGGTCACCAGCGCGCTCCAGCGGGCCCGGGCGACCGCCACCGCCACCCTGCCCAGGCACAGCCAGCAGGAGACCCTGCGGGCACTCGGCGACCGGGCGGTGGCCGACCTCGCCCACCGGTACGCGACCGCCCTCGAGACCGGCGACGTCGACGCGCTGCTCGGCCTGCTGGCCACGGACGCGACCTGGTGCATGCCGCCGACGCCGACCTGGTACCAGGGCCGCGAGTCGCTCCGGGAGTGGCTGTCCCGGGGCCCGCTGGTCGAGCGCTGGCGGCACCAGGCGACCTGGGCCAACGGCCAGCTGGCGGTGGGGTGCTACCTGTTCGACTCCGCCTCCGGCCGCTATGAGCCGGCCGTGATCGACGTTCTCACGCTGGACGGCGACAAGATCGCCGCGGTCACCGCGTTCCTGCTCGACGACGCCAACGCGGCCGCCACCTTCGCCGCCTTCGACCTCCCGGCCGAGCCCTCCTAGCCGAATCCCTCGAACCCCATCAGCCTGATCCGATGCCCCGCTGCACCCGCCGTCCCGTCGCCCCCAATTCGCCGGTCGCGACAATAATCATTGTGTTTCATTGCGGGCACGGCTCTAGCGAATTGACCGTCATTGAGTTTCAAAAGGGGCGCTATGCGACCCGAAAACCCCACGCTGACGTTCAAACGCCGACCGCCCCCCGCCAAAGTGACCCGAGTTACTTGTGGTGCCGAACGGACGCGTCCCCAACCGGCAGTGCGCGTTCGGGCCGGCCAGAGCGAGCCTGAACGCGCACTTGTCCCCATCGGGTGCTCCATCGGGCCGGCCCGCGAGCCGCCCGTGGTGACACCTGGCCGCTAAGGCAGGGTCCACTTTTGGTTGCTGCCGCCGTTGCACGAGTAGAGGATGAGCTGCGTCCCTTCGGTGGTATTGGAGGCGGGGTCGTCGAGGCACATGCCGGAGGTCGGGTTGACCAGCTCGCCGCCTTCGGCCTCCCACTGCTGGTTGGCGCCGCCGTTGCAGGTCCACCACTCGATCAGCGTCCCGTCGGTGTACTTGGCGCCGGTGATGTCCATGCAGCCGCCGTCGATGGTGAGCGTGCCGTTGCTGTTGACGGTCCAGTTCTGCGCGCCGGTGTTGCCGTCGCACGCCCACATCTGCACCTTGTTGCCGTCGGTGCCGCTGGCGTTGTTGTTGTCGACGCAGTCAGAGCTGTCGTCGCCGGCCACGATCGTGCCGGTCGCCCCGCTGCTCGAGGAGCCGCCGTATCCGGCCGCGACGATGTTGGCCTGGACGGACGCCTCGGTCGCGGCGGTCGGGTACCCGCTGGTCATGACGCCCTCGTAGAAGGTGCCCGAGGAACCCTTGCTGTTGTCGCCGCCGATGCCGAGGATGATCGCGCCCTGCTTCTTCATCGGGTTGTAACCGGACGGCCGGACCCCGCTGTAGTCGGTCGCGAGCGAGCCGGACTGGGCGTTGCCGCCGAGGATCGCCCACTGGTTCGAGCCGCCCTCGATCATCGCCGTGGTGAACCGGTACGACGTGGTCGGGTCGGCCGAGTTGAGCCCGGCGCTTGCGCCGGAGAACAGGCCGTTCTCCATGTCGGCCATGATCCAGGGGCCGTTGCCGCTGCCGTACCCCCAGGACTTCTCGGTGCCGAAGTAGATGGCCTCCATCGCCCCGGCCCCGTCGTCGTCGTTGTTGGTCTCGGCGTTGCCGTAGTCGAAGCAGCAGCCGTTGTCGTAGTGGGTGCCGTCGAGGACGTCGTACTCGCCTTCTGACGCGTTGCCGGTGGCGATGTCCTTGGTGCTGTCGTCGCGGTAGCCGTCGCCCGCGGCGATGTACACGCCGTAGACCGGCTCGCCGTCGACCGTGGTCGGGGCGGAGGCGGCGTTGGCGAGCGCGTCCGGCCCGCCCGCGGCGCCGCCGGCCGGCGCGTCGGTCAGGTTGTTGCCGTTGCCGGTCTGGTCGAAGATCTCGGTGATCACGCACGTCGTGCCGGAGCAGAAGGAGTTCTGGGTGGCGGCGTTGGCCGCGCCGCCCGCGCTCAGCGGGTAGACGTCGGTCGTGGTGCTGTCAGAGGCGCGGCGTACCTGGTAGAGCGGCCCGTCGTAGGCGGCGTAGAGCGCCCGGGTGGTGCTGTGGGCGGCGACGCAGGGCGTGCCCGCGGCCGAGTAGATGTCGCACGGCTCCTGCGTCGCCGCGCTCGCCGACCCGGCGCCGACGCCGACCGCGACGCCCGCCGCGACCATGGCGCCCGCGGCCAGCCCGACGGCCGCGGCGGCCACCAGCAGCCTGCGCCGTACCTGACGGAATCCAGTCCGGAATTGCAATTGCCTATCCTCTCTGAAAAGGGCACTGGGTAATTCCCGGATCACCAGCAAGACCAGTTCGCAAGCAAGAAAGACCGTGCGAGCCAGCTCATGTGACCGGTAACATCGGACGCTAAGAATAAGATTCGATAATAGACCTCCTGATTGACGAGACAGGCGCGGCCGATAACGCGCCCGATTGGCATTAATATGACTCGCCAAAGAAGTTACGTCAAGGTTTCCCATAAGAATTCGTGTTACCGATCACAACGCGGCCTGGCGAGCGCGCCAGGGACCTCGGCACCGGGGGAGGCGGACATGAAAAGGGGCGGGCGCCGGCGCCGCAACCCGCGCGCGGCGCCGACGCCCGCCCGGTCCGGGCAGGCCGAAGAACCTAAGGCTCACTCAGGCGGCGGTGTCTGCCCGCCCAGCTCGGCCGAGGCGCCGGAGGCGGCCGCCAGCGGCGGGCCCTGCGCGCCGAAGACCGGCAGTCCCCGCCTGGCCCGGCCGCGGCTGCGGGCCCGGACCCGGTCGGCCACGATCGCGATCCCGAGCACCAGCCCGAGCGCGACCTGCTGGTAGAACGGCGACACGTTGAGCACGATCAGCGCGTTGTTGATCAGCATCAGCAGCAGCGCGCCGGCCGCCGCGCCGACGATGCGGCCCTCGCCGCCGTAGAGCGACACGCCGCCGATGACCGAGGCCGCGATCGCGTCGAGCTCCCAGCCGCTGCCGACGCTCGGGTCGCCGACGCCGATCCGCCCGATGACCAGCACGCCGACCAGGCCGGCGCACGCCCCGCTGACGATGTAGGTCAGCATCAGGCGGCGGTTGATGGGGATGCCCGCGAGCCTGGCCGCCTCCCGGTTGCCGCCGACCGCGTAGATCTGGCGGCCGATGTAGGTCCGCTCCATCAGCAGCCAGGCCAGGAACGCGACCACGATGAAGATCACGACCGGGATCGGCACCTGGAAGGCGTCGTACAGCGTGAGCTTGTCGTAGAACGCCGACACGCCGCTGATCGGCTGGCCCTGGGTCAGCGCGAGCGCGCCGCCGGCCGCCGCCGTGAGCGTGACCAGCGTGATCGCGAACGGCGGGACGTCGAGCCTGGTGATGAACCAGCCGTGCAGGAACCCGACCACGATGCCGATGCCGAGCGAGGCGAGGATCGAGAGCAGGACCGGCCAGTGCCAGTTGACGTTGACGTAGGCCGAGCACATGGAGCAGAACGCCACCATCGACCCCGGCGACAGGTCGATGCCGCTGGTGATGATGACCATGCTGACGCCGACCGCGAGGATGCCGTAGTCGGCCAGGTCGAGGCCGATGACCTGCAGGTTGGCGATGTCGGCGAAGTCATGGTGCACCAGCGTGACGATGATGAACACCAGCGCGCAGGCGGCGACCACCCCGAATTCCGGTATATCGGTAATCCTTCTGACCCAGCCCCGCGCGCCGATCGCGCCCGCCCCGAGGCCGGCCAGCGCGTCGCCGCGGTCGTTGCTTGACGTCTCCGCTTGTTCCGTCTTCACGGGCTTTCCTTCACTCCGGCTGCGGTGAGCAGCACGCGCTCTTTCGAGAATTCGTCTCGGGCCAGAACCCGGCCTATTCGGCCCGTTCTGAGCACCACGATCTGATCGGACAGATGGAACAGCTCTTCGAGCTCCGAGGACGCGACGATCACTGCCATGCCCCGGGCCCGCGCTTGGTCGATAAGCTCGTAGATCTCGGCCTTGGCGCCGACGTCGACGCCCCGGGTGGGCTCGTCGAGCAGCAGCAGCCTGGGTGACGCCGCGAACCACTTGCCGAAGATGACCCGCTGCTGATTGCCACCAGACAGCGACCCGATCGGCTGCTCGATGGAGGCCATCCGCGCCCCGGTGACCTTGACGAACTCGGCCGCCCGAGCCTTCTCGGAACGCGGCGAGAAGAACCCCCGCCGGGTCAGCCCGCGCAGGGTGGCGAGGGTGACATTCCAGCGGACCGGGGCGATGGCGATGATCGACTGCTGCTTGCGGTCCTCGGGAACCAGGGCGACGCCGGCCGCGACCGCGTCGCCGGGGGAGTGCGGCGCGTACCGGGAGCCGCCCAGCCTCATCTCGCCGTCGGTGGCCGCGATGCCGCCGAAGATCGTGTGCAGGAGGCGACTCCGGCCCGCTCCCATAAGGCCGGCCACGCCGAGCACCTCGCCCTGGTTGACGCTGAGGCTGATCGGCCCGAGGCCCGGGGCGGTGAGCCCCTCGGCCGCGAACACCGGCACCGGCCGCACCGGCCCGGTCCGGTCGGCGGTCACCGACGCGAGGTGCTCGACCCCGACCATCTCCCTGATCAGCCGCTCGTCGGTCGCCTCGGCGACGTCCATCTCGGCCACCAGGCGGCCGTTGCGGAGCACCACGACCTGGTCGGCGGCCTCGCGAACCTCCTCGAGCCGGTGGCCGACGAAGATCACGGCGCCGCCCGCCGCCGCGTGCTCGCGGGCGATCCTGATCACCGCGCCGGCCTCGGTCGGGCCGAGCGCGGAGGTGGGCTCGTCGAGGATCAGCAGCCGCGGGTCCCGGCCGAGCGCCTTCGCCACCTCGAGCATCTGCCTGGTCGGGATGGACAGCGACGACACCGGGAGCCGGGGGTCAATGTCCAGCCCGACCGCCGCCAGCATCCGCCGCGCGGCGGCGACGGTCGCCTTCCGGTCGTAGAAGAAGCGGCCCGCGTTCTTCGGCCGGTTTCCCAGCGTCAGGTTCTCGGTCACGTTGAGCTGGCCCACCAGCGGGAACTCCTGGGAGACCATCGCCACCCCGGCCGCCTGGCTGGCGATCGGGGAGCCGGTCTGAAGCTGCTCGCCGCTGATCGACACGATCCCGCCCGGGTTCGGGGCGACCGTGCCCGCCAGGATGCCGAGCAGGGTCGACTTCCCTGCGCCGTTCTCGCCGACCAGGCCGACGACCTTCCCGAACGGGAAGACCAGGTCCTCGACCTGAAGCACCGTGGCGAGCCCGTACGTCTTAGACACGTGGTGCAGGGAAACGCCTTCGGCGTCGCCCTGCACCCCATGCTCCACCGGTGAATCTGTCACTGGGCCGAGATCCCGATGCTGCTCCAGAAGGTGGCGAAGTCGCTCTCGTTCGCCTTGGTCATGATGCCCACGCCGGTGCTCAGCGTGTTCGACATGCCCGGGGTGAAGTACGGCTGGACCAGGGCCATGGTGGCGCTCTCACCGAGCGCCTTGTCCGCCGCGAGCACGTAGGCGGTCATGAAGCCCTGGTAGTACGGCCGCTGCAGGATCGAGGCGGCGATCACGCCGCTCTTGACGTCGTTGATCGTGTTCTGCTCGCCGTCGTCGGAGACGATCGTGACCTTGCCGACGTCGTTAGCGGACTGGACGGCCTGGCCGGCGGCGCCGCCGTCGTAGGAGTAGACCGCGTAGATGCCCTTGATGCTGGAGTTGGCCTGCAGCGAGGCCTGCAGGTCGGACACCGCGGTGGCGACGTCCTGGTTGTCGTTGATCTTCTGCACGACCTTGATGCCGGAGCCCGCGCACTGCTCGAAGCCCGCCACCCGCTGCTGGGTGTTGGCCGCGGTCCACGAGCCGCTGATCGCGACCACTTCGCCGGAGCCGATGGCCTGGGTCATCGCCTTGCCCGCGTCGCAGCCCGCGGTCGTGTTCGGGGTACCGATGTAGAGCTGGGCCTTGGTGCCAGGAAGCGGCGAGTCGTAGGCGACGACCGACAGCCCCTTGGACACGGCCTGCGCGATGGGCGTGGTGAGGGACGACGCCGTGACCGCGGACACGCCCCAGCCGGTGTAGCCCTGCGCGCTGTCGGTCTCGAGGAGCGACACCTGGACGCTCGCCTCCGACGCGGTCGGCTCCTGGAACGTGCCCGACGCGCCCTTGGCGCTGAGCCACTTCATGGCGGCGTTCCAGCCCGCCTTGGCCTCGTTCCAGTAGGCCGAGTTGCCGTTGGTGACGAACGCGATCTTGACCCCCGACAGGCTCTTGCTGCCGATGGCGCCCTGGATCTTGGTGGTGAGCTGCTGCAGGGCCGCGTCGTTGAACGAGGACGAGCCGACGATGGACGAGGCCCCGCCGGTCGAGGCCGCCGCCGATGCCGATGCGGTCGCCGCGGCCGACGTCGACGCGGCCGCGCTGGCCGGCGCCGACGAGGACGAGCTGCTGCTCGATGAGCAGGCCGTCAGGGCGAGCAGCGCGCCCGCGCCTACGCCGATCGCTGTCACGAACTTTCTGTGCACGGACAACCTCCTTGTTGCGGTCCGGAATTACAAAAGACATGCCGAGATAACGAAATCGCGCTTGTGAGCGGTCACACTGCTGTGACCTTTAAGTGTTTTGCCTTTCCTTGAATCGCATGTGAACGGTCACATGTGAACGGTCACATTGAGAGTAAATCGGCTTAGTCAAGTGCGTCAAGTGCGTGCGTCCTGATTGTTACATTCACGCGAAGCGCGGGCATTGCGACGGAAACGGGCGCGCAAAAATTGCGCGCCCGTTTGAGCCGAAAGGTCGGATGACTGCCGCGGCAACTGCCGGTGGAGGCGAAGGGAACGGTCCGTTCGGGAAAAATCTTTTGAACTTTACCGAACGGTCCCTGATTTCACCGCCCGGGCCGATGTCAGATCCCGCGGGCCAGCCGGTAGTAGGCGGCGTTCCAGCGCAGTTCGTTCTCGAATGCCCGCACCGTGGTCGACTCGTCAATGGTGAGCAGCTCGGTGCCCGCGATCCGGGCGAAGTCCTCGAACGCCTCGATCCCGACCGCGGTGGACATGCAGGTGTGGTGGGCCGCGCCGGCCTGCAGCCACGACGTCGCCGAGGTCTGGAAGTCCGGCGTGGGGCGCCACACCGCCCGCCCGACCGGCAGCCTCGGCAGCGGCTCGGCCGGCGCTACCACCTCGACCACGTTCGCGACCAGCCGGAAGCGGTCGCGCACGTCGGTCAGGGCGACCACGACCCCGGGTCCTGGGTCGGCGCTGAAGACCAGCCGGACCGGGTCTTCCCTGCCGCCGATGCCGAGCGGGTGGATCTCCAGCGTCGGCCGGGCGGTGGTCAGGCTGGGGCAGACCTCGAGCATGTGCGCGCCCAGGATGAGCTCGTTGCCCGGGGTCAGGTCGTAGGTGTAGTCCTCCATCAGCGACGCGCCGCCGGGCAGGCCCGCGCCCATCACCTTGGCCGCCCGCACCAGCACGGCCGTCTTCCAGTCGCCCTCGGCCCCGAACCCGTAGCCGTCCTCCATCAGCCGCTGGACGGCCAGCCCGGGCAGCTGCCTGAGGTCGCCCAGGTCCTCGAAGTTGGTGGTGAAGGCGCCGAAGCCGCCCGCGTCGAGAAAGGACCGCAGCCCGAGTTCGATGGCCGCGCCGTCGCGGAGCGACTGATGGCGCTCCTTTCCGATCTGGAGTTCGGTCGCCACGTCGTAGCTGTCCTGGTACTCCACCACCAGCTCGTCCACGTCGGCCGGGTTGACGTCGGCCACCGCCTTGGCCAGGTCGTTGACGCCCCAGGTGTTGACCTGGACCCCGAACACCGCCTCGGCCTCGGTCTTGTCGCCCTCGGTGACCGCGACGAAGCGCATGTTGTCGCCGAACCGGGCGAGCTTGAGCGCGCGGGTGGCGGCCCAGCCGGCCGCGGCCCTGGCCCAGGTCGCCACCTTCTCGACCACCCGGGGGTCGGACACGTGGCCGACGACGGTCTTGCGGCGCAGCGCCAGCCTGGTCTGGATGTAGCCGAACTCGCGGTCGCCGTGCGCGGCCTGGTTCAGGTTCATGAAGTCGAAGTCGATGTCGGCCCACGGCAGCGCCACGTTGGCCTGGGTGTGCAGGTGAAGCAGCGGCTTGTCGAGCGCGCTGAGCCCGGCGATCCACATCTTGGCCGGGCTGAAGGTGTGCATCCAGGCGATGACGCCGACCACCGCGTCGCTGTCGTTCGCCGCCAGCATCATCCGGCGGATCTCGTCCGGCTGGGTGAGCACCGGCTTCCACACGACCCGGACGGGAACGGCCGAGGCCGCCTCGAGCGCCCCCGCGATCTGCGCGGACTGCCAGGCGACCTGCTGAAGCGTCTCCGGCCCGTAGAGGTGCTGGCTTCCGGTCAGGAACCAGACCTCGAGGTTGGCGAACGCGCTCGGTGCGGACATCAGTGCACTGCTCCTTCTGAAGGCTGTCCGTAGATGTTCTGGTACCGGGCGAAGAGCGCGTCGATCGCCTCCGGGGCGATGGGGACGGGCTCGCCGCCCTGCCGGGCGATGTGGATCGTGCGGGCGACGTCCTCGGTCATGACGGCGGCCTTGACCGCGTCCCTGGCGTTGCGCCCGATCGTGAACACGCCGTGGCTGCGCATCAGCACGGCCCGGGACCGGTGGCCGGAGAGGGTGGCGACGATGCCCCGGCCGATCGAGTCGTCGCCGATGATCGCGAACGGCCCGACCGGGATCTCGCCGCCGAACTCGTCCGCCATCCCGGTGATCACGCACGGGATCGGCTCGCCGCGGGCCGCCCAGGCGGTGGCGTAGGTTGAGTGGGTGTGCACCACCCCGCCCACCTCGGGCATGTTCCGGTAGACGAACGCGTGCGCGGCGGTGTCGCTCGACGGCTTGAGGTCGGACCCGGCGCTGCCCTCGACGACGTTGCCGTCCAGGTCGCACAGGATCATGTTCATCGGCGTGAGCTCGTCGTAGTCGACGCCGCTCGGCTTGATCACGAACAGCTCGGCCCCGGGGACCCGGCCGGACACGTTGCCTGCGGTCCAGACGATGAGCCCGTACCGGACCAGCTCGGCGTGCAGCCTGGCCACGTCCGCCCGAACCTGGCCGATGGCGGCGAGAATGCCCGCACCCGCCGCCGCAGCCCCACCCGCCGCCGCAGCCTCACCCGCCGCCGCAGCCTCGGCAGCCCCGCCTGCCGCCTCGGTCTCAGTCTCGCTCACGCGAGGCCTCCTTTCGCATCGCGTGCAGTCGGTGCATGACGTCGTTGACGCCCCGGCCGAAGTAGTCGTGCAGGGTGGCGTACTCGGCGTAGAGGCGGTCGTAGCCGTCGGCCGCCGCCTTGTCGGGCAGGTAGCTGCGGGCGCCCCGGCTGCCCATGACCGCCCCGGCCGCCCGCACGTCGGGGTAGGCGCCGGCCGCGACCGCGGCGTGGATCGCCGCGCCCAGCGCGGGCGCCTGGGCGCTGGCGGTCGTGTGCACCGGCATCCGCAGCACGTTGGCGTACGTCTGCATGAGGAAGGCGTTCCGCAGCAGGCCGCCGGCCGCGATGAACTCGGTCACCGGGACGCCGCTGGCGCCGAAGGTCTCGACGATCTTCCTGGTGCCGAACGCGGTCGCCTCGATCAACGCCCGGTAGACGTCCTCCGGCCGGGTGGCCAGCGTCAGGCCGACGATCAGGCCGGACAGGGTGTGATCGACCAGCACCGACCGGTTGCCCGACTCCCAGTCGAGCGCCAGCAGGCCGTGCGCGCCGACCGGCTGGACCTCGGCCAGCGCGGTCAGGTGCTCCTGGACCGACCGCCCGGACCGCTCGGCCTCGCGCCGGCTGGACTCGGGCGCGAGGTTGTCGGCGAACCAGCCGAAGATGTCGCCGACCCCGGACTGGCCGGCCTCGTAGCCGTACAGCCCGCGGACGATGCCGCCGTCGACGACGCCGCACATCCCGGGCACCTCGGTCAGCGTCTCGGCGTTCATCACGTGGCAGGTCGAGGTGCCCATGATCGCGAGCATCTGCCCCGGCTCGACCGCGCGGGCGGCGGGCGCGGTGACGTGCGCGTCAACGTTGCCGACGGCGACCGCGATCCCCTCGGGCAGCCCGGTCCAGGCCGCCGCCTGGGCCGACAGGGTGCCCGCGGGCTCGCCGAGCTGGCCGATCCGGTGCGCGAGCTTGCGCTCGGCGAAGTCGGCGAAGTCCGGGTTGAGCGCGGCCAGGAACTCCCGGCTCGGGTAGCGCCCGTCCTGGTAGATCCCCTTGTACCCGGCCGTGCACGCGTTGCGGACGTAGTTCCCCGTGAGCTGCCAGATGATCCAGTCGGCGGCCTCGACCCAGTGGTCCATCCGGTGGTAGAGCTCGGGGTCCTCCTCGAGCAGCTGCAGCCCCTTCGCGAACTCCCACTCCGACGAGATCAGCCCGCCGTAGCGCGGCCGCCAGCTCTCCGCCCGCTCGGCCGCGAGCGCGTTGATCCGGTCCGCCTGCGGCTGGGCGGCGTGATGCTTCCACAGCTTCACGTAGGCGTGCGGGCGGTCCTGGTACTCGAGGACCTCGCACAGCGG
>Ga0335074_10013582_pt1 | contig 11443 bp, 16 predicted proteins | sample Lox_Sample_23_FD_206715 | JGI IMG/M metagenome (GOLD analysis project Ga0335074, IMG submission 206715) | Soil microbial communities from Loxahatchee National Wildlife Refuge, Florida, United States - Lox_Sample_2.3 | ecosystem: Environmental > Terrestrial > Soil > Wetlands | place: USA...
TGCCCATTCTGTCCCCCACTTTTCGACAGTCGCCGTAATTATGAGGGCCAGTCCAGACCCAACGTAATGACACACCACAAGAAAGAGGAGTCCCTCAATCAAACCACTAGCTCTCTACACTTAACATGGGTTGGCAATGGCTTGGACTAGTAAGGCCTCAGACTCAATTTTGAACAGCATCAGTCGGATTATGCGGATACAGTTCTCCCCTTATAGTGACCGCCCCCTCAATGTTGTTGCCCCCTTAATGTTGCTGCTGCCCCCTGCGCTGCGTCAACGCCGGCACTCATTGTCAGAACCGGCGCTGTTTGACTACTTTGTTTCTACTTTAAACAGCTCTGCAATCAATCAACAATCTATTATATCTTAAACAGCTAATAGTCAGGTCCCTATATAGATTAGAATTTTGAGCTTAGAGCGCTTCATGTATATCGAAGCAGCAATTCAGCGTTCAATGTTTTCCCCTTAGGCCTTAACCATCCGGGAATCATGTTGAATATTGCTAGCTCTGGAGAGAAAGTGTCTCTGAAGATATATCTCTGAAGAGAATACGTCTCAGAAGAGAAAATGTCTTTGAAGATATATCTCTGGAGAGAATATGTCTCTCCCTAGGCGATAGCTCGCTAAGCCGCCGCTAATTTAGGCGGTGTCATCCGAATTTAGGCTAAGATGAGGCAGCAATCACCGACGACGTATACAGACCTGCCCCACGATTTCTACAGTGTGACCGTACACTTTATGGTAGTCCCCTTATTGTGAGGGTTAATCACATCCCCAACATTTCTCCGGTGTGACTGTAACTTTTGTGGTAGTCCCTTATTGTGAGGGTTCGTCACATCTAGTAGCAATTTACCGCCTTACGAGTTAGCAAGCCGTGGGCCCTCTTAGTATGTGCTATTTCGGTCATGAAGACCTATATTGTGGAGGGATAAGGTGTGTGCCGTCGAAATGCACGATCGTCAGGGCAGTGGATAGGTCAGCGTAGGCACTGCGGAGGAGAGCGGCCAGCACTGTAGAAACGCTTGTAGAGCTGTATTCAATGTCTGTAAAAGGGCCTTCCGGACGTCTAGTAATTATTGGATCAGGCTTACGTAAGAAGGGCATAGATCCAAGTGATTGAAATTGATGTGTCTAAAGATCGATAAACTACGGGACTGCTACATATATATAGACAAAGGAAAGTAGGAAATCGACCTCGTATTTGGTGTCTCCGGTTGAGGCTCTCCAGGAGCTGAGCAGAGCTGAATCGGGGTCCCCGGATGAAACACTGTTGCCTCTAGGACCAGATGAGGCGTACCATACAACAATAGAAGCTGTAATGACAGTAGGGAGCTGTGATACTGTGGCAGTAGTAGTTACGTAGTAGTCACGTGTCCAGGAACCAATATGAAGTCATTACCTATATCCTTATTGGTTTGCTAGAAAGCTAGAGCACAATATCTACCATCATCGAGAATCAGCCTTTAGAAACGCAGACTCTGGACAGCGTCGTCAATGCGCTTAACACGCACAAGCTACGCAATCTACGCAGGCTACAAAAGCTGCAAATTCCACAGAGCAGTCAAACACTCTTATGGTCCGTCATCAGAAGCAAAAGAACTCTCGTCAACACGGAGGTCGCCCTAGTAAGCCCTTCAAAAGTCAAGCAAAGGATAGTGACGAAGATGAAGATGACGATGAGATTGAGTGTTGGTATTGCTGTAAAAAGGGGCATCTAGAGAAAGACTGCCGCCTCAAAAAGCAAGCTGACAAGAAACGCAGAAGAAGGGAAAAGCAAGAAGCCAAAGCGTGCCTTGCTGCTGCTACTAAAGCTCCTAATACTGCAAAAGAAGCTCTGATTTCAGATGCTGAAATTTGGTAATGTTTAACCAACGAAGCTGTAGCTTGAAGGTGAGTCTACAATGAGAGCTCTCGTTGAAGCCCAATGTAATGTCCCACGTGGTAATTGGTGAAACCGAACCAATATAAGACCCTAGTGGCAATTGGAAACACTGTGCCTAATATAAGGCCCTACGTGGCAATTGGTGATACTTTGTACATCTAGTGCTTAAGCTGGCTGCAGACAGCGAAGCAGGTGGCTCGCGATGCTTGCCTAACTGCCGAACTGATTAGCTACCGGTCCTAGAGCGGAAGCACCAAGCAAAGGAGAGCCTCAAGAAGAGCTTCCTGAAACTACGATTCAGCTGAGATCACCACCACTTATTATTACTTCTTGAAAAGTCACGATACTGATATTTCTGCAAAGCTATAGATCCACAAGCAAGTGGGGGCCTTTTTGGGCCAGCGGTGGCACTCTTCCTCTTGCCCTAAGGTTTTGTCCTACAAGGTTTTCCTAGGCGCATTTACAAGAGGTTTAACGAGGCTACAGGAATGCAAGAATATAGGGATACTGAATTCTAGTAAGCTCATGTGACTTGCGGAGTCCTTGAGCGAGTGGGGGTGTTGGAATTACAGCTGCGTGGACCGTAAACCCTGCCTAGCTGGGCAGTGTGACGATTACAGACAACCGAAGCTGAGCTTTCAGCAGACGTTGTACAGGCGGCAAATAGCTTACGGGTGGTCGCCACTTCGACCGTAGATAAATACGGACCGTAGGTCCGTAAGATCACTAGACAACTGAATCAAGTCAATGCAATCTATTCCACTGCGCACTCTTATTTTCAACAAGTGCTTTCCCGTTAAAGGAACACAGTAGCATTATCCTATTAATGGAAAAATTCTTCGGCTCTGGGGTGATGCTATTAAAGCAGGGGAGACAACAGTTCTTAATCCTCTATAGGGAGTCTGGAGCCATATCAGCAAATGGCTTGAACTAAACAAGAGGGGGAAGAAGAACTTAGTTGATTTAGAAGCAAAGACTGCTTTAAATGATACTTCAAACGGAGTCCAGCAACATGTCTCTATCATCAATCAGTTTACTGATCCTTATCGACTTGAACATACCGCATTAACTGGTGCTTAAAACCAGGTTTTATAGCCCAATTACGCCCGGAACGATATGCCGGGACCGGGTTTTATACGGAAATTAGGGTCTTATAGCCGAAATTGAGGCTGAGAATAGGGTATATGGTGCAAATTACGGCTTGAACAGCCTGTCTATGTGTATCTATTGCTTGAAATGTGTAGATTACTACTAGTATGTGTATCTATTGCCAATAAAGCCCCATAGTAGTGCTGATAATGGTGTAAATGCTGTACTTATACATGAACCAGACCCATAGCCACCTGTAAGACACTGTAAACTCTATCTGCTATCACCACCAACTTACTCCCTAAACCCATTCATCCAAATCATTGAAATCCGTCCATTTCCTGCTTAATTGCTACCCAAAATGCCACCAATTCCATCTATCCCTATGGTTCCCGAGGCGGGGCAGACGACACTTGACTTTTCGGGCCAGTATAAGGCCAAGAGACCTGGTAAACCATCCAAACTAGAGACCAAGATCCCGCTCCGACGTTCAACTGGCTCACGTCACCTCATTTTTGGAGAATCAGCCTATGAAGCTGTTCTTGTTCGCCAATTCGACGCAGCTCGAGTCGTTATGTATGATGAAGACGAGTCTGATCTAGAAGGCCATCCACTCCACCGGAATTCTTACTCCCGGGAGCTCAAATTGAGTGCTGTCCAGTATGCCTTAAACACTTATGTTCGAGGCAAGCAGCCTGGTGATCCACTGAAGCCTATTACAGGTTATCAAGCTGCAGCTAAGCTGAAGATTACCACAACAATGCTGCGAGATTGGATTAGGAACCGCATCCATATTGCCAACTAAAAGAAAGGCTTAAGACGGGGCAAAATTTCTCGAAAAGGACAGCATTCTGCAATGGAGCATGCCCTATTTAGGGACTTTGAAGAGGCTAGGAGAGTTGGCAAGGCAATTGGCTGTTGATGGTTCAAACGCCATGCTAGAGCCTTGTATCGTCAGCAATATCCAGCTCGAGTATCACAAGATCCAAACTCTGGACGACTTACTTACAAAGGATTCAAGTTCTCTAACGGCTGGTTCCAAGGATTCCGGAAGCGGTTTGGAGTTACTAACCGTTGCCGGACTAAGACTGCTCAGAAACCACTAGAGGACTTCCGGGAGAAGGTAGTCTCATGGATGCAGTTTAATAGACGGCAAACTGTCATCCTCCCAAGCTCTGATGTTGGATTACCTCGTGGAGAGCACGTCCTACTTGTAGGACGTTTCAAGCTCTCTGAGATTGGCAACATGGACCAGACGCCTTTAGCTTTCGACTTCTTAAGCACTTGGACGTATGATGCTAAAGGGTCAAGGACTATATGGGTCAAAGAATCAAGAAGCGGCTGGGACAAACGCAAGGCTACTCTGCAGGTCTGCGTTTATGCAGACGGCGTCAATTGATGCAAGCTACTTCTCATCTTCATGGGAGCAGTAGTAGGAGACAGTCGGAGAGAGAAGGAAGAGCGACAATATGCTAAAGACGTTAAGGTTGTTTGGAACCCTAAAGCTTGGGCGAACGAGGACACAATGCTTGCGTGGTTGAGAGGCTAATGGAGAGGCTCTTCCCAGTATCCTATTGTTGGTTCGACCAAGGAGCCTCGACTCCTATGCCTTGATGCTTTTAAAGCACATCTTACGCCTGCTGTCCGGTCTGTGCTTAAAGAGCAGAAGACAACTCTCTCAGTCATTCCAGGAGGCTGTACTGGGTATATCCAGCCCCTAGATGTCTCTTTGAATAAGCCATTAAAGGACTTGATTCAAGAAGAGATGGATGATCATTATGATCAACATATCGAAGACTGGCAAAAGGAAAAGTTTAACATAGGAGAACGCCGGATATTACTAACTCACTGGGTTTCAAAGGCATGGAAGAGACTCCACTTGGAGTATAAAAGCACAATTGTTAATACCTTCCGAGCTGTTGGGCTGTCCCTTAACCCTAATGGCTCCTAGGACGATGAGCTTAAGGTTAAAGGCCTTCCCTTAATCGCAGTAGGCGACTACGCCCGCGAAGACCTTACGCAGCTTGAGGACAGCGAGCAGGCAATTGAGATTGCTGAGATAGAGGCTGCTTGCAGAGAAGAAGAAGAGAAGAGAGACCAAGAGGATGCCTGGGACCAGGTCCAAGAAGGCGACCTTGACGATGAAGATGGAGGCATTGGCACCTACGTGACAGACCTTGTCCGTCCACGTCGCCAGCCACGTCGCCAACCAGCTCAAGACAAATATTATCTGTCTCAAGAGGCTGAAGATGGAGACCCCCTTCTTTTCGAGGATCCCGCAGACGTTACTACAGACACTGACAGCGAGCTAGCTGCTGGCTGGGACGAAGACGATGACGAAGACTTCGACCCTGATGAGGTTATGGAGGACTTTGAGATGGTCCAGCATGACCATCGCATGTCCCCATAGATTTAGGGGAGCAAGGGAAGCAGCTACAGCAGCACAGGGAAGCACAGGGAGAGCAAGGGAGGCAAGAAGACGTTTCCTATGTCATAATAATGTATATTAGTCTATCAGCTCTCTACTCTATTAGATACAAGTAATCTGTACCAATTTTGGCAGCACTTCGTTGCTCTGTTGAAAACCCCAAAAATTGGCCTCCCCAGCCCTCCCAACCCGGTCCTCACAGTCCTCCATATACGCCTGGCACCTGCGCCAGGACTTCACTCCAAATACGGCGGCGGCTGGCGTCAGCAGGGCAGGTAGGTGCCAGTCGTGAAGGCAGGAAGGAAGAGGGTTGGTGGGTTGGTGGGTGAAGAGCCTGGGACCCAGGACCCAGACAGATCGCTCGAATTGTGCGCGAATTGCGCAAATCTGTAATAAAAATCAGATTAGCACATAACTTCCCAATGCGGCTAGGCTGCAGGCAGATCAGGGTGGTGGAGGAGTGGGAGGACGGCGTGTAAGGAAAAGTGAGGCTCAATTCTAGGCATCACGTGCGAAAATATACTATTAATAACTACAAAACCATGGTCTTATGGAGCAATTTTATAAATATACTGAGAACGATAGAAAAAACAGGGTTTTATAACCCAAGGGGTCTTGCGCGTCAGTATGGTCTTAAGCACCAGTTAATGCGGTAGTATGAAGAGGTTAGCAAGACAAACTCTAAGCCTACAAAGACTTACTTTGTTCTTATCACCAGTCCCACCTCTTAAGCAATTAGCAAGTTACATTTGCTGGCAAATAAGCCGATCACCAGTTGAGGAAGATGACTTTAAAGCTGCAGAAAGGGTATTAGTAGAAAAGGGATTTGATCTTGCAGAGATGCAGCAGATTACTTTAGAAGAATAGGAGCGCTGGGGAGTTGAAGTAGGCTTAGGAAGAAGGTTGGCTGTTACGGCACAGAAGCACACTGGGCTACTCCCGTTCGGGGGGGTCACCTGACCACTATCCCTTATGTATATATAGCTTCCTGTAGTGTACACAACATATGACAGCAATGCTCAGGCTCAGATGTGGTAGCTCGCGTGTACACAGTGTTTTGAGTGAGATGCAAGTTCATTGTGTTCGTGGTAAGTTAATTTCTGAGGGGGGATGATTAACCAACCCAGAGTGCAGCAGTCGATGTAGCTCAAAGAAGAGCGCCCAGCCAAACACGACCGGGAGATGTGGGAGATCAAAATCCTCCATCGCGCCAGTGGATGCATGCAGTGACCACTACCATTGCTGTGAGTGTCCATCACCTTGCGGCTCACTTGCGAGCCTACAATAGGGTCCTTAGGACCGGGCCACTTGCGGCTTTAGAACGCAAGATTTTTTCAGTTCGCGTGAGCCACGAACGGGCTATGAATATCGAATTTTTTTTTCGCGTGAGCCACGGACGGACTTCGACACTGGGTTATGGAGTTTTTGTTTTTACGGTCGCTCTCTCCAGCCATGAGAGACCAAGCCCAACTCCCGGCGCCTTGTACCATCCCGAATGCAGTCATCGATGATCTTTCCCTTCCAGCACCTGCACTACCGAAGGCAACTGCTGTAGTCCTCTTTCCCCCGAACGTCTGCTCTCCCGTGAGTTATCGTCGGTCCTCCACCTCCCTCTTCGGTCGGCATCGACAATCCGCAATTCTGCGACGACGACCATTGACAACACTATAGGAAACTAGCAATACATTTCTGATCCTGGAGATCATTTATGATCCCTCCCTCGTTCTCAGCCTATACGTCTCTTTGCTAGGCCTTATTTTGGCCGATAGAGCATTTGTGGCCCCAAATCTTACGTTGGCTGAGTAGCTTAGCTGGTTGGATATTGAGCCTAGCTACAGCCAACTACCGTTGCATCTGAAACCAGGGATGGGCGACATTCCTGTTTTCCGTAAATCTGTTCAGACGCTTTATGGGTGGGAAATCTCGCTGGACGAGCCTTTACCATACTCGACTCTCGCGCTATGGATCAAGAAGATCGGCGTGCTTACAGCGTTCCCCCAAGTCGCGCGTCCGTACTGCCTCCGATATGGCGTGGGCAATGCATTTAATCAGAGTGGTTTGTGTCTTTTGGATCCCTCCCAATCGAGAAATGCTAACGGAGGTGGTAGGTGATGTCAGTGATGCACTTTAGAATCTGATGATGTAGCATGCTAATGCGAATGTTCATAAATCACTACCTCTCGCGGCGTGTCACGGTGCACACCCAAGCAATTATCCGTGGCCTGGATCCTTAGTATGCAGTGATGCGTGCGGCTTGCAGAATAAGTCGATGGATCGATCCCGACCGACCACAAGAGCTCACAAAGGAGCAATCCTTATCTGTAGACCAGCATCCTTGCGTACGCAAGCTGATCGCAGCCTGAGACAAGTTAAAGCGTCGCTATAAGGGTAGAGCTACGGAACGGCCCGTATACCAAAAGCTAGGTTGGGAGATCGCCAATGAAAAACAGCGGCAGAGATCTGCGCTTTTGAAGGAGATTCAAAGCAGGTGGGGCCGAGAACAGCCTGTCTGGATCGCCGAGCGACAGCTTGCCGGGGAAGTTTGGTGGAGCGAGTGAGTTGGATTATAGGAGTCAAGGTTTCCGCGCTGGATACGGTAGATTGATAGGATCAGGTTAGGAGGCAAGGAGGGGAATCGAAGATGGCCAAACCAACCTGTGCACCGGGTGAATCCCAATAATGCAGCGATGGCCAGGGAGAGAGTGTGAGTCGATCTCTAATCTCTCGAGTCTCCACCTCTCCACGCTTGACGTCTCAGTTGAGCTTCCGCTTTCTCTTGGCCTAGGCTGCACCGCCATAAGTCACGAACGACTCAACTTACTGGCACTACAGGAAGCATAACTCTGGTCTTGGTCAACGAAAGGGCTTCCATTTAATCGCATGTACTGTACACTGGTAGTCTAGAACCGCAAGTCCCATCCAATCTGCGGACCAAACTTTGGCAGCTCATCTGCCACAGTTTGGACGTCCTTATCTCCGCGCCCGCTTAAGCAGATCACAATATCTTCGTCTTTGGGCATTGTCTTTGCAAGCTCTATCGCACCCCAGACTGCATGAGATGTCTCCAGAGCCACAATCAACCCCTCAAGCTCACTCAGCATCTTAAACCCTTTAAGTGCCTCAGCATCAGTGGCAACAATGTACTTCACCCGGTTAGAATCTTTCCAAAAGGCCAATTCGGGTCCGACGCCGGGATAGTCTAGTCCAGCTGAGATAGAGTGGGTATCGTTAATCTGGCCATGCTCGTTCTGTAATATGTAGGTCTTAACGCCATGAAGGACCCCTTTCGTACCACCGCCAAGCGTGGCCGCATGCCTTGTCGAATCGAGACCCTCGCCGCCAGCCTCAACTCCTACAAGCTTAACAGCTGGATTCTTAATGAAGGGAGCGAACATTCCAGCGGCATTACTACCTCCACCTACACATGCAACTATCGTATCAGGTAGCTTCCCGCGAAGCTTCTGCATCTGCTCTTTCGTCTCCTCGCCGATGACGCTTTGGAACGTTCGGACGATCGTAGGAAACGGATGTGGCCCAATCGCTGATCTGTACATGGTAAGCATGCAATTGCTATAGAGACAGGGACGATACCTACCCAATAATATAATGCGTAGTAGAGAGTGACTTAACCCAATTTCGTAGGCACTCATTAACGGCATCCCTTAAGGTGCGTGATCCAGCATCGACAGCCACGACCTTCGCACCAAGAAGTTTCATTCGAAAGACGTTGAGAGACTGTCTCCTCATATCCTCGGCGCCTGGAAAGTCAGTCAAGGGCACGCAACACACACACAGAGAGAGAGAGAGAGGAGGAGGAGGAAGGGGGGGACAGAGGACTGAACTTACCCATATATATGGTACATCCCATGCCAAACTTGGCACACACGGTGGCTGTGGCGACGCCATGCTAGCAATACTCATTAATCTCCGGTTTGTGTTCAATTTCAGTGGGACTCACTTGACCGGCGCCGGTCTCTGCAATGATCTCGGTCTTGCCGAGTCGTCTGGCAAGCAGGATTTGACCAATAGCATTATTGATCTTATGTGATCCTGTATGTAGGAGATCCTCACGCTTCAAATAGATCTTCCCAGTACCGATATGCTCTGTCAGACGATTCGCGAATTGGAGGGGTGATGGCCGGCCCATGTATGGATAGTAGGATCTGAACTCTTCCCAGAACTTAGGATCATTCACAGCCGATTGGAAACCTTTGTCCAGTTCGGCCAGGCAATCGACCAAAGCCTCCGGAACGTATTGGCCTCCATACTCGCCGAACCGCATAGGGATAGAGTCCGTGGGGTCAGTATTGAGCTGGTCAACCAGGTCATCCGTGTGTTCGGTAGTCTCTATAGCGGTAATGACCTTGTCGGCTTGTATAAGAGACCCATTCGGCTCTCTGGCTTCAGCTAGAGTTTCAACGATACCAACCTCGTGTGTGAGATGATTGCTGCTACCGTCGTTATCAGTTATCATTCGACAGTATTTCTCGACCGCCTGCCCTTCTTCACCTGGCGCTGCTTGAGAGAGCTCCCGAATAATCTGGCTTCCAATCACGACTCCTTCTGCGATACTTGCAATGCTGAGGTAGTGCTCGCGAGATTGAAAGCCAAATCCAACGGCGGCAGGTACTCCACCTGAGTACTTATGAACACGTTCCAGGAGGTTAGGTAGATCAGCATTAGTCCCTGTAGTATCACCTGTCACCGACATTCGCGATACGACGTAGATGAATGAGTCCGCTATCTTGCAGAGCCGCTTCATACGAGATTCCGAGGTAGCAGGTGAAATCAAAGGAATGTAAGACAGCCTAACGAATCAGAGTCATACTCGATGAATTGATATTCACTCACCCAGCTTGAGTACAGTAGTTGCGCAGCCTGACGGCTTCTTCTGTGGGCAGATCGACTATTATGAAGCCGTCCACGCCAGCTTTTTTGGCATTGTTGAGGAGTCGTTCCTCCCCGTAGCTTAAAATTGGATTGTAGTACCCCATGAAGAGCAAAGGGACCTTCAAGCCTCGACTACGAGCATCCTTGACTGTCTGAAGTGTGGATTCTATCGTCACGCCGTTGGATAAGGCTGTCGTGCTCGCTTTAGTAATGGCTTCCCCGTCTGCAATTGGATCTGAGTAAGGGAGCCCAAGCTCAATTATATCAGCATAGCCGTGTTGCAAGCCTAATAGGATGTCGACAGTGGCCTTCTTAGTGGGATAGCCTGCCATAACATAGGTCACTAGTGCCGGCCGCTTTTCAGCCTTACACCTTGCAAAGCTCTTCTTGATGTTTTCCATCTTCAAGTCAATCTGCAAATACACATGGAGTAAAAGCGTAAGTATCAAGTCGATCTGCAAACATAGAGGCAAAAATCTTGAAGTGTCGAGACAATCTCGGGTGCGGAAGAAGAGGATTTTAGAATTGACTTAATTGATAGCTAGGAAACTAATGGGTGCGTTGCTTACTCAGCTAGGGCTAGGTATGCGAGAGCACGTGGAGGTGAACATGTGATGTATACACGTGACTAAGCCTTGTAGAGAAGGCATCCTGTTACACCTCACCATCTGAGCGAAGCGAAAAATCAAACACGCGATTTCAGCCTCTGCCAAAGCTGGATTTACCTGGCACCTATGAGGTAAACCTTTTCAAGATCTCTGCCAAGACCTATGCTCCAGTCTAGCCGCGATTTTTGTAGGAAGAGGAAGAGGAAGAGGAAGAGAAAGCTGTAAAGGAAGTATTTTATGTTGAATGATTGATTGATTGGTTCTTCATTTACTATTTTGGCTTGTAAAGCCACGCTAGAGTACAATATATTTAAGTGGAGGAAACCCTTTATTTTTTGTTGAATTAATATTAATATTTTCTACTTTTATAAAAAGAGGAAGCTATAAAAGTAGGCGTATTATTTCAAGCTGATGTTGGTATCTCCCATCCTTGGGAGGAGGAAGCTGTAAAAATAAGCATATTGCTTCAAGCTGAACTTCAAGTAGCGCTGACCAGGAGGACACTTAGCGTCTCATCTGCCATTATACATACCCTAAATTTACCTA
>Ga0335074_10013583_pt1 | contig 11443 bp, 8 predicted proteins | sample Lox_Sample_23_FD_206715 | JGI IMG/M metagenome (GOLD analysis project Ga0335074, IMG submission 206715) | Soil microbial communities from Loxahatchee National Wildlife Refuge, Florida, United States - Lox_Sample_2.3 | ecosystem: Environmental > Terrestrial > Soil > Wetlands | place: USA: Florida...
GACGGTGATTCGCGCGCTTGTTGAGAGACCAGAACTTCAAGAAAGCTCACATTCTCCTGTATGTGGTTTAGCGATTGTGTCGCGGCGTCGAGCTGGGTGGTGAGAGCCTGGAGTGTATTGGTATTTGACGCTTCCTGCTCGGGCAGGCGGCCGAAATACTTCTGCTGAAAGGCTGCGAGTCTCGCATCCTGGTCGTCGAGATTCCGCTTTGAGTCGTCGAGTTGCTGTTTCAGGAAATCTGTCGTGCCTTCGGCTGATTTTTCCCGCGCACTCAAGTTCTCGCTGACGAAGAGTGAAGTGATTTCGCCGCATACTTGCTGGGCGGTAAGCGCGTCCTGCGCCTCGAACGATATAAAGAAACCCGGCATCCCTCCCGATCCACGAATTTCAGAATGAATCAGACTTACTTTGATGGCCAGGCGGGCAAGATCAACGCGGTCGTCCATGTTGCGGTTGTCGCCCCCGAACAGGTTGTATTTCGTGATGATCGGTTCAAGGCGAGAGCGGCTTAGGATTTGCTCCTTCATGGACGCCAGTCGCGCGTCCAGGTCTTCACCAACGACGGGCTTCACATAGCTTTCCGGAACTGTTTGCTGCTCGATCAGTATCAATGTCTGCGACACATATCGGGGAGGCAGAATGTAACTGGCGCCTACACCAATGGCGAGGAGAGTGATTGCGGAAAGCAGAATCAGCCAAAATCGCCGCTTCAGGATTCCGGCGTAATCCCCTACTGTTAGTTCACGATGCCCGAGCATACGGCTCCTTCAAGATCTGGTGCCTGACGATCATGCGATTCCGTCCCCATTGCCGGAAGCTGATGAGTTTTGTGTCCCAATCTGTTTGAGCTTGTATAGCAGGGCTTTGTAGCTGATCCCCAGTTCGGATGCAGCGCGCTTGCGGTTACCGTTGGTCGAAATGAGAACCTCGGAGATGAGCCGGCGTTCAATCTGGGTCGATGCGGCTCGTGTAGCTTCCTTCAGCAACAGCGGCTTGTGTTGCCCATTCGATTTCACAGTGGGCGCTGCCGCTTTGAGCGCGGCGAGAGAGATTGACTGATCCCCGATAGCAACGAAGGTCTTGATTGCGGTCTGGAGCTCCGGCAAATTGTCGGGCCAGCTGTGCTGCATCAGGAACCCAATGATTTCCCTGCGAAGAACCGGCTTGGGACGGTCAAACTGCGTGGAGTACTGTGTCAAAAGCCCATCGACCAGGGAAAGAATTTCGGACTTCCTGCAGCGCAAGGGTGAGATCTGAAGCGTCACGGCCGACACGAGATAGAAAAAATCCTCTCGCATCCGCCACGCTTTGACTTCCTCAAGAAGGTCGCGGCTTGTGCCGAACAGAACACGGCTTGTTTGCGCCGGCTCGGAGTGGAAATAAGTATCGATGATCAATTTCTGCAGGGCGAGGCTCAGATCGCCGATTTCCGCCAGATAGATGGTCCCTTTGGAAGAAAGCGCCGATCGTATTGCCTGCGCATTGGCATTGGCGGAGTGAATCTCGGTGTAAAGGCCTCGAGATCGGCACGACTGGGCATGGATCTGCTCGGCGATGGAGCGCTTTCCAACGCCGTGTTCACCGGCGATGAGGATCGGGCAGTCGCTCTCGGCAATGCGAGCGACGGCGCGTTGAGTCTGCGCCTCAATTAACGCAAACGGCTTCGCCGGTTGCCTCATTTTTGGGATGGTTGCACTCCCTGCCATCAGAGGTCCTGGATTCACAGCCTGCCTTAGCAATGCGGATTCCAAACCTGGGGACAGGGCGGCAAAAGTCCTTCCATGCGGCGTCGCCGCTTTTGGACGCTGCTCCGGCGAAGGATATTGCCCGAGGAAAGGAAAAAATGTTCCGTTCAAGTGCGAAAACTTGTCACACTTATTTCCGTCCAGAGTGGAAATAGTTTTCCACTTGTCAGGAAAGTCGCATTTTCGATGCGGGGCAATTTGCCGGGAATCTCTCTGGAATCGGCTCATCCCTTTTCGGCATACCGATTGCTAGAGAACGTGCACAGGTTTGAGATGCCCGCAGGACTAACTTCGGAAAATGTGCTCTCAGGCGCACGAAGCTCAGCGGTTCGCGAGGTCGCTCGGCTTCAGCAAGATGTTCATTTTGCGTGGGGTTCAGTGCTGATCTGCGTGCTCCTGGCAGCGGTTTACTACCGTGTGCTGATCAAGCTGGCGATCGACTGGTGGGAGATTCCCGATTTCTCGCACGGCTTTCTGGTTCCCCTTTTCGCCGGGTACTTGGTGTGGGTGAAGAGGAAGACTCTTGTCGAAACGAAGATTACTCCCACCTGGAGCGGAATTGGGGTCGTCGTCCTGGGGCTTATGGTTCTGCTCCTTGGGGTCTATGGAGCTGAGCTGTTCTTATCAAGGGTTTCGCTGGTGATCGTCCTGGCAGGGCTGGTGCTTTGTTTTGGCGGCGGGCGCCTTCTACAAGAGCTTCGCTACGCTTTGCTTGTCCTTCTGCTGGCGATCCCGATTCCTGCGATCATTTTCAATCAGATCACTCTTCCGCTGCAGATATTGGCCTCGCAGCTGGGCAGCGCTTTGCTGCCTGTGTTCGGAGTACCGGTGTTGCGGGAGGGTAACGTCATTGCGCTGCCCGCAATGAAGCTTGAGGTGGCTGAAGCCTGCAGCGGGATTCGCTCTCTGGTCAGCCTGCTTACGCTCTCAGTCATTTATGGCTATTTCGTCGAGAAATCCGTCTCACGGCGGGTTTTGCTTGCTTTGGCCAGCATCCCAATTGCGATCGCTGCCAACGCAGTGCGGATTCTCGGCACCGGGCTGTGCGTCCAGTACTGGGACCCGGATAAGGCCATGGGTCTCTTTCACGAGTTTTCCGGCTGGATGATCTTTGTCGTTTCTTTCGGGTTCCTTCTTCTCGTTCATCGAACGATGTGCCTGTTTCACTCCAGAAGGAGAGAGGCATGAAGAGCCTTCGTTTCTGGACAGTTGCTCTACTGCTGGCAGGAACGGCCCTGCTGCTGAACTCCCGCGGCAATAACGACGTGATTCCGGTAAGCGAGCCCCTGTCGCAGGTACCGCACATGATCGCGGGATGGAAAGGAAGCGATGTCGCGATCGACCAGGAGACGCTCGATGTTCTTGGAGCGGGCGATTTCCTGTCGCGCGTCTACACGCAGGGCGAACGATCGCAGCCGATCGGACTTTTTATTGCTTATTTCCCGACCCAGAGAACAGGCGCGCTAATTCATTCTCCGAAGCACTGCCTGCCCGGCGCCGGGTGGATTTTTGAGTCGTCGAAGTACGTTGACCTTCGCGATGCCAATGGCAAGTTGCACCAGGTCGGCGAATACATCATTGCCAACGGCGAGAATCGGCAATTCGTAATTTATTGGTACCAGGCCCATGGCCGCAGCGAGGCCAGCGAATACCTGGCGAGGATCCATTTGGTGACCGACGCGGTGCGAATGAATCGTACAGACGGCGCGTTGATCCGCGTGATGACTCCGATCGACGACCTGGAGAGCACGATGGATGCAAGGGCTCGAGCGGAGGCATTTGCTGCACGGCTTGCGCCGATGCTCCCACGCTTTGTCCCGGATTAAGTGGATTGGTTGAAACCGGAGATGACAGCGCCATATTGCCAGAGACTTCAGGCTGCATCGATGCGAAGGGAAGCCAAAAGGATGGAAAACAGTGATGGGCCCTTTCAAAGAAATTCAATCGAGTTTTGATGGCAGGTGAGAAATCATGAACAGGCGAGAGCGTTTTTGGTTGGTCATTGTTTTCGTCGCGGCGGCTCTGCTGGCCGGGTGCCACGGTGATCCCAATGTGCGCAAGCAGAAGTATCTCGAGAGCGGGGAACGGTTCAGCGCCCAGGGTAAGTACAGGGAAGCTGTCATCCAGTTCCTGAATGCCGTGAAGATCGACAAGAACTTTGAGGCTGCCCATTATGACCTGGCTCAGGCGTATGTGCATCTGGGGGAATTTGGCGAAGCACATCGGGAGCTGGAACGCACAGTGGATCTGCAGCCAGCGGACTACAAGGCGCGCATTGACCTTGGAAACCTGGAGGCTGCAGGCAACGACATTGCCGGCGCACAAGCACAGGTGAATGCCGTGGCGGCGGCACAACCTAATAATCCCGATGTTCACGCACTGCTATCTGCCATCGCTCTAAAGCGAGGACAGAACGATCAGGCTCTGATCGAAATCAGCCGCGCCCTGGAACTCGATCCGAACCGGGCAACGTTTCATGAGAATCTGGCAATCCTTGAAGCGGATGATTCAACCAAGACTGCCTCTGTGGAAGAGGAGCTTAAGAAATCAATCACTCTTGATCCGAAATCGGTGAGTGCAAGGCTTCTGCTCGCGGGTTTCTATGCCAAAAACGGCCGGTGGAGTGAAGCCGAGGAAGCGAGCCGGGACGCTATCGCAGCGGATGCAAAGAGCCTCGCGGCGCGGCAAACCCTCGCGCAGGTTTTTCTGAGGGAAGGCAACCAGGAAAAATCCGAGGAAGTGCTTCGTCAGGCGGCGCAGGATCTGGCCGACAATCCTCTGGGAGTGCAGCTCCTGGCTGACTACTACGAACGTTCCGGGCAGAACGACAAGGCCAGAGCGGAGTATGCCAGCCTTGCGGCAAAGTACCCCAGGAATTTGCCTCTGCAGGAGGCATACGTCCGGGCTCTCGATGAGACTAAGGATTACTCTACAGCCCAAACTGTTGTAGCCGGGTTGATGAAGAAGAACGGGAAAGACCCACAGGTCCTTGCGCTGAATGGAATTGTGCTGCTCAACAACGGCAGAGCCAGCGACGCAGTCGATGCACTCGAGCGTGCAGCGAGTGATTACCCGAAGGATGTCTTTGTACAGTACTGGCTGGGCAAAGCCGCGTTGGCTAAGGGCGACAGCGGGGAGGCTGAAAAGTGCTTTCAGCGAGTGACAGAGCTAAATCCAACTGAACTCGACGCAATGGAGCAACTGGCACTGATCGCAAGTGAGCGCAGCGACATGAATTTGCTGGCGGACGTGGGGAACAAAGCGATCGCTGCTGCTCCGCGCTTTCCGGGCGGGTATGTGTGGCGCGCCATTACAGAGATCAACAGTAATTCGGCAGACAAGGCCGAGGCTGACCTGGAGACCGCGATCAGCATTGCCCCGCAAAGCCCGCAGGCCTATCTTGAATTCGGCAGACTCCGATTCGCGCAGAAGCGATTCCAAGAAGGCGTTACGCAACTGGAGCAAGCTCTCCTGTATGACCCAAACTCTGTCGTTGCCCTGCGGATGTTGGTAAGCTACGACGTTTTCAACAAACAGCCGGCGAAGGCCCTGGCTCGAGTGAATGCGCAGATAGCCAGGAGTCCAAAGAATAGCGGCTTCTATGATCTGCTGGCGCGGTTGCAGATTCAAAACAAGAATCTGGGTCAGGCGGCCGCCACGGCTCAACAGGCGATCAAACTGAACTCCAGCGATGGCGAGGCGGTAATGCTGTTCGCGCAAATTGAAATTCAGCGTGGACAGGCGGCCGATGCCATCAGAGTTTGGGAACAGTGGTCGAACGCGCATCCCAACGATGCCGGCGTTTTTGCAATTCTCGGAATCTTTGAAGAATCGCGTGGAGACCAGCCGAAAGCCGAGGCCTATTACAGGAAGTCGCTCGGCATCCAGCCGCAACAGCCGATCGCAGCGAACAATCTCGCCTATCGAATGCTTGAGAACGGTGAAAATGTGGACATCGCCTTGACCCTGGCACAAGCGGCACGGCAAGGCATGCCAAATTCGCCCGTCACGGCTGACACGTTGGCGTGGGCCTACTACCACAAGGGAACCTATGGGTTTGCTCGCGATCTGCTCGAGGACGCAATCAAGACGGAACCGGACGACGCGGTGTTGCAGTACCACCTGGGAATGGTTTACGCCAAGCTTCAGGAAAAGAGCGAAGCAACGATTCATTTGAAAAAGGCCGTGACGCTGGCGCCCGCTTCGCCGACAGCGAAGGATGCAGAGGCCGCGCTGCATGGGCTTGGTTAGACCGCAGAGAGGCTCTTGATAGCAGCCGGAAGTAAGCACCGATCACTGCCCACTGCCGGTGCGCATCGATTAACTGATGCGTAAGTAAGGATGCGAATTCCGGGGAGCAGAGCCAGGACCGTCATGTCGAACACCAAGACCATCGCCCGGAATACAGGTTGGTACAGCCTCGAAAGCGCGATTAACTTCTCAATCGCCCTATTCACTTCGATTGCGATTGCCCGCTACCTGGGACCATCAAAGATGGGATACATCATTTACGTGGCGTGGATCGCATCGGTGGTCAGCAGCCTAGGCGGAATGGGCATTCCCGCCACGACGCGGAAGTACATGGCCGAGTTTTTGGGCAAGGGCGATCGCGGGACTGCAAGGTTTATTTATGTCCGCACCATTCTGCTGCAGGCAGGCCTTGCGACGCTGGCCACGGGCGGTCTCTTGTTCTGGGTGCTGGGAGATGCTTCTGGAGAGTACAAACTGGCATCTGTTCTCGTGGTGCTCAGCATTTGGCCAGCGATGGTCAACTTCGTCTCGGCGCAGGCCAATGTCGCCACGGAAGAACTGTCAACCAACCTGCCAGCCTCAGCCATTTCGATGTTCGTATTCTTCATCGCGATTGCCGCAACGGTGGTATTGAAATGGGGCGTGGCCGGAGTGGGCGCATCGTTGCTGGCTACGCGTGCGGTCGATTTTCTGGTACGTCTCTTCCCGACGATGAGCCGCATCCTCGCGTGGGAAACGAACTGCGCTTACCCGGCTGGATTGCAAAGGCGCATGGCGACCTTTGCCTGGCAAAGTGTTACCAGCATGATTGTGGCGCTGGTGGTGTGGGACCGGTCTGAGTTCCTGCTGCTGAAGCACCTCTGCCCGGATGTTCGCCAGCTGTCCTACTATTCCGTGGCGTTTAATTTGTCAGAGCGATTGCTGGTGAGCGCAGCGATCTTCGGGTCAGCCACCGGCGCGACCATCTTCGCGCAGTATGGTCGCGACAGGTCCAGACTCCCCGGGCTCGCAGCCTCCTCGTTTCGCTACCTTACGTTGACATCGATCCCGCTGCACCTGATCTCGGCTGCTCTCGCGTTGCCAGCCTTGCTCGTTCTCTACGGCAATCAGTACAAGGGCGCTGCCATGGTTGTTACGCTGGCCCCGCTTCTCTGTATGGCCAAAGCCTTCATCGGCCCGGCGCAGAGTCTCTTGCAGAGCATGGAAAGACAAGGCTATGTAATCCTGGCCACCGTTTTTGCAGGCATCGTCGATATGGGCGTGGCATGGTGGCTGATTCCGGCACATGGCGCTGTGGGCGCCTGCATCGGCAATGGGGCGGGCCAGTTAATGGCGGTTGGTGCGATGTGGGCAATAACCATCCATCTCTATAAAGTGAAACTGCCGTGGGCGCATGTCGCGAAGGTCGCCTTCATCGGCGTGCTGGCGTCGCTAACCGCACATTACGTTGCCTTGCAGTTTTCGCCGTTGTGGGCCATTTTGTTCGGAGGAAGTACCTCTCTGCTGGTTCTATTTGGGCTGTTCTATCTCATGCGCGTTTTCGAGCCTCAGGATCGCGCTCGATTCAACCTGTTGACCAGCATGCTTCCGAAACCAATCGCTCGACCGGTGAATGCTGTTTTGTTCATGCTGATCCGTTCGGATGATTTCACCTATCCGCACAGTGGGCACAGGGCGATTGCAGTGGGCCCTAAGAATGAGGGACTAAACCAAGAATAGCCGGCAAGGAAACTCAAGAATGAGAGTTCTACACGTGGTGGGAGCACGGCCCAACTTTATGAAGAGTGCTCCGGTCTATCGCGCGCTCGCGGAAAGAGGGCACGAGCAGACACTGGTGCATACGGGCCAGCACTACGACGCACTCATGTCAGATGTGTTCTTCAAGGCATTGGGAATTTCGGATCCCGACGAAAGCCTGAACGTCGGCTCTGGATCTCACGCGCAGCAAACTGCCGCCATCATGAGTCGATTTGAGCCGGTTGTGCTGGCGCGCAAACCGGACATCGTGCTGGTTTACGGAGACGTGAATTCTACTGTGGCGGCGACGCTTGTGTGCTCCAAAATCGGTATAAAAGTAGGGCATGTCGAGTCAGGTCTTCGCTCCTTCGACCGTTCAATGCCGGAAGAAATAAATCGCCTGATAACCGATCAAATTGCAGACTTTCTCTTTACTCCGTCAGTCGATGGCAATGAAAACCTGGCACGGGAGGGAATTGCGAAGGAAAAGGTGTTCTTTGTTGGCAATGTCATGATTGATACTCTGATTCGATTCCTGCCCAAGGCGGATGAGCTTTTCCCGGCGCTCAAAGCTGAGTTAACGCTCGATTCTTTTGGATTGGTGACGCTGCACCGTCCAGCGAATGTCGATGAAGAGTCAACTTTTCTGCCGATGCTCGAGGTGCTTGACAGTTTGAGCGAGAAGCTTCCCCTGGTCTTTCCAGTTCATCCGAGGACGCAGCAGAGATGGTCGAAGCGGCTGGAGAAGCTGAACCCGAATCTTCGCGTAATTTCTCCGCTTGGATACCTTGAGTTTCTTGCGCTCCAAAAGAATGCGCGGGTCGTGATAACGGATTCAGGTGGCATACAGGAGGAGACTACATATCTGGGAACGCCATGCCTCACATTGCGCGAGAACACCGAACGTCCGATCACTGTGACTCTGGGCACGAATACTTTGATAGGGCGCGATTGGATCCTGCTGAGAAAACGGTTTCACGAAGCGATCAACGATGGCCGCAAACAGACAGGTCGCATACCGCTATGGGACGGCAAAGCATCAGAGCGAATCGCCGAAATCCTTACCAGGGGTGAATCGACCCGATGACGCTCCCTCGGAATGCTGAGATCTGGCTTTTGCCGTATCTAAAGGATCGCCTGCGGACAAGCATGCGGCGTGCGAAGCCGAAGCGTGCCTGGGTTGCAATCGCCGATCACTACGAACCGCTGTGCATGGGCGCATCAGTTGGAGCAGCGCTTGGCCGAGTGGCTCGATGGCGAGACCGGTGGCCGCGAATTGCTTCGGATGCTCCGCGGGATGCCGCGGGCCAGCCGCCGCAGTATAGCTTTTTCTATCCTCAGGAAGATTACCGGCGGGATCTGCTCAATGGCATAGCCGCGATGGTGCGTCTCGGAGTCGCCGATGTCGAAGTGCACCTCCATCACGACAACGAGCAACGCGGTTCTTTCATCAAGAAGATGACGGAATTCTGCCTGCGCCTGACCGGCGACCACGGGCTGCTTCGCCAGCAGGAGGGCCGAACAGTCTTCGGCTTCATTCATGGCAACTGGGCGCTCGACAACTCGAGCCCAGACGGCAAATGGTGCGGCCTCGGAGGTGAGATCGCCCTGCTGCGCGACCTGGGCTGTTACGCCGACTTCACAATGCCGTCAGCTCCATCGCCGACCCAAGGGCGAATAGTAAACCAGATTTACTGGTGCACGAACAACGCCGATCATCGTCCAAGATCTTTTGACAGAGGCATTGAGGCGATTGCCGGCGGAGGCAGGCGCGGCGACTTGCTCATGATCACCGGACCGCTTGGCCTGCGTCTGGGCGGACGGCTGATGTTGCGGCTGGAGACCGGTGAAATTGCGGGCTACGACATGCCAACACGCGAGCGGGTTCGACGGTGGTTTGATCTTGCGCCAACCATCGGCGACGATTTGTTTTTAAAGCTTTTCACCCACGGTGCGGTGGAGCGGAATCTTGAGCCGTTGCTCAAGAGTGGACTCGCCGACCTTTTTGTCATGATCGCGGAAGAGTCACAGCGAAGCAGCATCGAGCTTCATTGGGTTACCGCATGGAGGATGTATAAGGCGGCCGATGCGCTTATACATGGCCGCAAAAGTGTCTCCGATCCGGCGGTCTATGCGGGGGAGACCTTTTGATGAGCGCCTTGAACGTCCTGCTTGTTACCTACGTCTTCCCGCCTCTCGGCGGAACGGGAGTGATGCGTGCTGCAAGCCTTGCGCGCTACCTTCCCAGCGAGGGAATACGGCTGGATGTGCTGACTGCGCGCAATGCAGCAGCTGTGGGCTCCGACCAGAATTTACTGAACGAGATTCCACCGGAGGTCACTATTCACCGGACACTCACACTTGACCTCCCATTTAGCTTGAAGAAGGGAATCAAGAAGCTGATCGCGGGAAGAAAGAAAGCAAACATCAATGTTGCGGGCGCCTCAACTCGAAGCAAGCCGAACATTGTGAACAAAGTGCTGCAAGACCTGTTAAAGCCCGACCCGCAAGTGACCTGGCTTCCGATTCTGACGCGAGCCGCATACCGCATCGTCAGAAAGCGCAGCATCGACCTGGTGCTCATTACCGCGCCGCCCTTCTCAACCCTTCTTCTCGTGGAGAGGCTTCGGAAAAGGTTCCCGCGCCTGGCAATCGTCGTTGACTTCCGCGATGAATGGATCTCAACTTCCTTTGATCTTGTCAGTTTCCTTTTCAGCAGCAGCGAACGCAATCGGAAATTTGCCCAGGCCACCGAATTGAGCGCGGTGACAAATGCAACTGCCGTGGTTGCGGTCACTGAGGCCGCACGCCGCGAGATTCGAGCCCGGTATCCGAAGCAGCCTGAAAGCAAGTTTTATCTTGTGTCTAACGGATTCGATGTCACGCGATTGAATTTCTCTGCGGCATCGCCGGAGCCTCGGCAAGACCGCAAAATCGTCGTTACCTACATCGGGACCGTCTATGCATCAACTGAACCAACCGTTCTGGTTGAGGCGCTGCAGTCGCTGCCGGCCGAAGTGAAAACCCGATTCAAACTCCGGTTCATCGGTCACATCGAGGAACCTCGGTTTCGCGAAGCTCTTCTGCGGTTGGGCGATATGGTGGAGCTGAAAGGCTACCTGCCGCAGCGCGAGGCCCTGGCTGCGATGAACGAAACGGATTATGTCCTGCTGATTAACCATGACCCCTTGAATGTTGGCGGCAAGTTTTATGACTACATTGGCGGAGGCAAACCCATTTTGGGCGCTGTGCATCCCGCGGGCGAGACTTGCCGGCTGCTCGAAGAGTTGAGAGCGGGATGGTGGGCGGCGAATAACGATGTCGAGGGCATCCGGCAGCTCTTCGTCGAAGCTGCCATACGGGGCAGCGCGATCGGCACGGAGTTTCGATCCAATCGCGAGAAGATTGCGCAGTTCGAGCGCAAGGTTCTGGCGCAACGTTACGCCGCCTTGCTCGGTTCCATCGCCGGCAGACCAAATCAGCGCGAGGTGGAAGCGCAACTCGCCCGAATGGGAACGTAGCCATGCTCAGAATCGCGGTCATCACGAGGCACTTTCCCAGCTCAGGCGAGCCTTGGCAGGGCAGGTCAACCTATGAGGCGCTGCGTGTGCTTGCTCGCAAGACCGAGGTGCGCGTCTTTTATCCCAATGCCGCGTATCCGTCCTTTCTGAAGCCGCGAAGCAGGATTTATGAGAAGCTTGACGCTTTCT
>Ga0335074_10013585_pt1 | contig 11442 bp, 9 predicted proteins | sample Lox_Sample_23_FD_206715 | JGI IMG/M metagenome (GOLD analysis project Ga0335074, IMG submission 206715) | Soil microbial communities from Loxahatchee National Wildlife Refuge, Florida, United States - Lox_Sample_2.3 | ecosystem: Environmental > Terrestrial > Soil > Wetlands | place: USA: Florida...
AGCTCCCGACTCTCGTTGACCGAGGCGCTGACTGGCCCCGGGGCGGGGCTTGCCGCCACTGAGGTGTACGACGCAACGAGGCCCAGCGTGAAGAGGGTGAACCTGCAAGAGCGCCTCATGAGCTCCACCGTGTTAGCGAATGCTGAATGCGCGGCACGAATGCGCGGGCAACTGGATCGGGATGACCGCGCGCGAGGCGAGCGTAGCGATCCACGAGAAGAATCGGAAGCCCGAAGGATGCGGCGATGCCGCGGACGAGCGGCCAGGCCGCGTGGCTCACGTCGATCGCGACCCGAAACCTCCGGTAGGCACCTGCGGGCCGCGCGAGCGGTGGGCCGGCTGTGACGCAGGTCTCACGCTGCGGCGCGATTCCTTGATCGATTCGCTGGGCAACCCGGCGCGGTCGACTAGTCTTGGACTTCACATCGAGCGCGCGCTGCACCCGAATGAGGATTGTCCGATGACGGCCAAGATCGATCGAATTCCAGGCGTCGACACCGCGCTCAATCGGCGACTGCAGCGGCTGGGGCTCGACGGCCAGGAGGAGTCCTGGATCGACCGCTACGTGCTCTGCAACCACCTCCTCAATCCGAGCGCGGCCATGTCGCGCCAGAAGTTCGAGGCGACGGCGCGCTTCATCCGCGATCTGGTCGCGCACCGCTGGGCGCGCACACGGCTGTCGCGCGCGGAGGCGAAGGCGAAGCGCGTGCACTACCTTTCGATGGAATTTCTCCTCGGGCGGACGCTGCGCAACAACATGATGAACCTCGCGGCTGAGCCGATCGTGCGCCACGCGATGCAGCGCGAGGACTGGAATCTCGATGCGCTCATCGAGGAGGAGCCGGACGCGGGTCTCGGCAACGGCGGTCTCGGGCGGCTTGCCGCGTGCTTCATCGACTCGCTTGCGACGCTCCAGTATCCGGCTATCGGCTACGGGCTGCGCTACGAGTACGGTATCTTCCGCCAGACGATCGAGAACGGCTGGCAGGTCGAGCGCCCGGACGACTGGCTCCGTCACGAGGATCCGTGGGAGGTCAAGCGCCCGAACCGCATGTACGCCGTGCCGCTCAACGGCTCCTTCGCGCTGCAGGGGGCGGGGATCACCATCGAGCGCGATCGGCCCTCGAGCCTGCTCGGCATCGCCTACGACCGGCCGGTGGTGGGCTACGGTGCCCATTGCATCAACACGCTGCGTCTGTGGGCGGCGGTCGCGCCGAACTCGCTCGACTTCGCCGAGTTCTCGCACGGCGACTTTGCCGGCGCCGTTCTGCAGAGCGTCGCCGCGGAGTCGCTCACCCGCGTGCTCTACCCGGACGATTCGACACTCGCGGGCAGGGCGCTGCGGTTCCTGCAGCAGTACTTCCTCGTCAGTTGTTCGCTCCAGGACATCATCGCGCGCTTTCGCAAGGACGGCGCGGAATGGTCGCGGCTGCCGGAGCGGGTCGCAATCCAAATGAACGATACGCATCCGGCACTGTCGGTCGCGGAATTGATGCGCTTACTGCTCGATGAGGCCGGACTCTCGTGGCCCGATGCCTGGGAGCTCACGTTGCGGACCCTCGCCTATACCAATCACACGCTCCTCCCGGAGGCCCTGGAGCGCTGGCCGGTCGAGCTGTTCGAGGTACTGATCCCACGGCACCTCGAGATCATCTACGAGATCAATCACCGGTTTCTCGATGACGTGCGCCGCGCGTTTCCCGGCGACGATGCGCGCGTCGGGCGCATGAGCTTGATCGAGGAAGGACCGGTGAAGAAGGTGCGCATGGCGCACCTCGCCGTCGTGGGCTCGCACAGCACCAACGGCGTCGCCGCCATCCATTCGCAGCTCCTGAAGACGCGGGTGCTCCCCGACTTCAACGAGATGTTTCCAACGCGCTTCAACAACAAGACAAACGGTGTCACGCCGCGGCGCTGGCTGCAGCAGGCGAACCCGTATCTCTCCGATCTCATCACGCGGACCATCGGTCCGGGGTGGATCACGGATCTCGAGGAGCTGCGCGAGCTCTTGCACTTCGTCGATGACGCCGAGTTTCGCGAGGAATTCCGAGCGGCCAAGCGCGCCGCCAAGCTCGCCTTCGCGAATTGGCTCAAGGTGAGCTGCGGTGAGATCATCGACCCCGCGGCGATCTTCGACGGTCACGTCAAGCGCATTCACGAGTACAAGCGCCAGCTGCTCAACGTGCTGCACATCGTGGTTCTGTACAACCGGCTGCGGCAGGATCCCGGCGCCGAGCTCCCGCCGCGCGTCTTTCTGTTCGCCGGCAAGGCCGCACCGGCCTATCGTCTGGCAAAGCTCATCGTCAAGCTCGTCAACAACATCGCCGGAACGATCAATGCCGATCCGCTCGTTCGCGGCCGCCTGAAGGTGCTGTTCCTTCCTGAATACAACGTGAGCATGGCGGAGCGTCTGATCCCGGCCTGCGATGTCTCCGAGCAGATCTCGACGGCGGGATTCGAGGCGAGCGGAACCGGCAACATGAAGTTCATGATGAACGGCGCGCTCACGATCGGCACGCGCGATGGGGCGACGATCGAGATGGCGGAGGAGGCGGGCGCCGAGAACCTGTTTCTCTTCGGGCTCACGGCCGAGCAGGTCGCGGAGAGCGCGGGCTGGTACGATCCGAACTGGCACTACGCGAACGAGCCCGAGACCCGGGCGGCGCTCGATCTCATCTTCTGCGATCACTTCAGCCGCAACGAGCCGGGCGTGTTCGCACCGATCCGCGAGGCATTGCTCGTGCACGGTGATCCGTTCCGGCACCTCGCGGATCTCACCGACTATGCCCGGGCGCACCGAGAGCTTGCGGCGCTGTACGCGGATGCCGAGGGGTGGACGCGCAAAGCGATCATCAACGTGGCCTGCAGCGGCAAGTTCTCGAGCGACCGCACCATCGCCGAGTATGCCGATCACATCTGGAATCTGAAACCGTCGCCGGTGAGATAGCCGCAGACGCGCGCTCCCGTGGGCGTTTGCGACGGCCGCATCAGTCGAATGCGATGTAGGCACTGTAGCTCACCACGAGCACGATGAGCGCAGCGGAGACGATCAGCTCGGCGCGCACGCTCTTTGCCGAGTGAACGGCCGGATCGTCGATGAGTGCCGATGTGCGCACGAAGCGGACAGTCGCGAGCGCGATGATCGCAATGCCCACGACGATGAACGCCAGGCCCTCATAACGGCCGAGCGAGCCTGCCAGGCGCTCGAGCCGGACGCGCTCCGCGATGCCGGCTGCGCGGGCGAAGGTCAGCACGAAGAGATTGAATTTCTCGACGACAAATCCGAACGCAACGACCGCGATACCGGTCCGCACCCAGGCGAGAAACGTTCGCTCATTCGCTGCGTGATCGCTGTAGCTCGGGATCATATTCCTCCGTATCAGGCAGCGGCAGACTCGATCAGCGGCACCGCCGCGGCCAGATTGACGGCAAGCGAGGCCGTGATTGCGTAGCGCTGCACGATATAGTGGGGGTCGTTGTAGGCCACCCAGACCTTGCCGTCGGCGTCCTGCCACGCGAGCACCTTGAGCGGCAGATCGAGACCTACGGCAGGGACCTCGAGCATGAGCGGAGTGCCGGCGCGCGGATTCCCGAAGATCAGCATCTGCTCGGGGCGCATGTGCAACCCCGCGCGAGCGGCGTCACCGCAGAAATCGATGCGTGCGAACACCACGATGCCGCGCTCCTTGAGGCTTGCCTCGAGCCGATCGATCGTCGCAGCGACGGAGTGGCGTGAAGGCAATCTGACGAGTCCGGGAATCGCGGCCTCAGTACTCACGGCGGATGCTCCAGTCGGATGAGTGGGGTGCGAGGCGTTCGGGTGCCAGAGGGACGGCAGCAGATTCGTGGAGCTATTATGTATTACAGACGCAGGCTTGTGGCGCTGACATCGCCGCGAGGAGTAAGCCCGTGAGTATCGTGGTCGTGATCGCAGGGGCAACGGGCGCGCTCGGACAAGCCGTGACGCGCAGCTTCCTCGAGGATGGGGCCGTCGTGGTGGCGCTCTACCGCGATCAAGCGCGCTTCGATGCGCTTGCCTCGTCGATCGACGGGCCGACCGGGCGACTGGAGGGCCACCGGATCGATGTGACCGACATCGGATCGACCCGTGCACTGATCGATGAGGCGGTCGGTCGGCTGAGCGGAATCGATGCACTCATCAACACCGTCGGCGGCTATGCGGGAGGCGCGCCGGTCTGGGAGCTCGACCGAGCATCGCTCGATCAGATGCTCTCCTTGAATCTGTTCTCGTTGCACAGTCTCTGTCGCGCCGTCATCCCGCACATGCTCAGGGTCGGCCGAGGCGCGATCGTCAATGTCTCGAGCAAGGCGGCAGTCGCGCCGCCGCAAGGAGCCTCCGCGTACGCGGCATCCAAGGCGGCAGGTCTTGCCCTGATGCAATCGCTCGCGGCCGACCTCAGAGGCACCGGCGTGCGAGCCAACTCCGTCGTTCCGAACATCATCGACACGGAGGCCAACCGACGCGCAAGTCCCAAGGCGGACCCGGCTCGCTGGACGCAGCCCGCCGCGATCGCGCGCGTGGTTCGCTTTCTGTGTGGCGATGATGGCAAGGCCGTCCGCGGCGCGGCGATTGCCGTCTAGCCGGCGGGACGGGGGCTCTCGCGCGGCTCCACCTCGAGCCCGCGCCGGTATTCGCGAATCCGGGCAACGTAGTGCTCGGTGGTCTCAGCCATCATCGTGAGCTCCCGATCGGCGACCTGCCGTACCACCTTCCCGGGGCTACCCATCACCACGGAGTCGTCGGGAATCGTCTTTCCGGGCGGAATCAGTGTGCCTGCGGCGATGAGGCAGCGGCGCCCAATGGTGACCCGGTCGAGCACGATTGCGCCGTTCGCGATGAGCGAGCCCGCGCCGATGGTACAGCCGTGAAGGATCGCGCCATGCCCGATCGATACGTCCGCCTCCAGGCTGACCGGGACACCGGCGTCCGTGTGGATGATGGAGCCATCCTGCACGTTGACGCGGTGACCGAGGGCGATCCAGTCATTGTCACCGCGCAGCACACAGCCGAACCAAACACTCGCGGAAATGCCGAAGCGTACGCGTCCGATCACCGACGCGCCGGGCGCAACGTACCAGTCGTCGCTCGCCGTTTCGATGCCGATGCCTCCCAGTCTGTACAACACGCTGCACCTCCGCTTGGCGGCCGCCCGGCTGAGTCAAGGATATCTCGCAGTGATCTTCACAATCGATGGCGAGCGGGTCGACGGTCTTGAGGCGTGCGACCGGGCTCGCGCTCGATCCGTCATCCGCGCCGCCGCAGGTATTCTCGCGCAAGCTCGCGTAAACGCGCACCGTCGAAACTCGGCTCATGTCCGCCGTGGACGATGCGGGCGGGGAGCTGCTCGAGCCGCCGCATGGTCTCGAGGTAGACGGGGATGTTGCTGTCCGGCAATTCATCGAGCAGGGGCCCATCGTAGATCGCATCTCCCGAGAACAGGGTCCCGGTCGCGCGCTCCCACAGTCCGATGCTACCGGGGGAATGACCGGGCAGATGCAAGACCTCGAAGGCGCGATCGCCCAAATCGATGACATCGCTTTCGCGAACTCGTCGGGTGGGGGGGGCGGGCGGGCAAGCATGGTGCCGCAGGGAAAACCCGGCATGCGGCAGCGCCGAGATGAAGCAGGGCGCAACCGCGTAGCCCGCGCGCTCCAGCCCCGCAATGAACTCGACCGGGTGATCCGCGCGCAGCATGCTCCAGTTGTCGGACGGTGCGTTCAGCCGTTCGGCCTCGGCTTCGTGCACGATGCGCTCGGGAAACTCGTGGAGCGAGCCGACATGGTCGAGGTGTGTGTGGGTCGCAACGGCCAGGAGCGCCTTGCCGAGGACCTCGTTGGCCGCCTCGCGGAGGCTCGCAATGCCCATCCCGGTATCGATGAGCAGATCGCGGTCCCGGCCGCGCACGTGCCAGATATTGCACCGCATGACCGGCTCGACGTGCGGCTCCCAGATCCGCGTGATGCCGTCCTCGATCCGCTCGAAGGCAAACCAGCGGTCAGCCACCCGCAGCGTCATGCCCGCTCCTCGCCAACGCTGCACGGCACGTAGGGTGCGGGCTTCCAGCCGGCAAATGCAGCCAGTATCTCCTCGCTCCGGCGGCGCGCACCGCTCTGCAGGTATTCCATCGCCCGCAGTGCCGCCGCGTGCGCCTCGTGCGTCGAGCCGCCCACACAGTCCTCGACCACGCGACAGTAGTAGTCGCCCTGGTGCGCATCGACGAAGGTGTAATGGACGCATACATCGGTGAGGCCACCGGTGAGGATCAGCGTCTGGACCTTGAGCCCCTTCAGGAGAATCTCGAGATCCGTCCCGTAGAAAGCGGAGTAGCGTCGCTTGGGAACGAGGTAGTCGCCGGGCCGAAAGTCGATTTCCTCGGCGGCGATCTCGGTCGAGCGCATCCCCTCGAGGCAGTGCACGTCCTCGCTCCCATCGAGCTCGCGGCCGAAGTCGATCCGATCGGTGCGGTGAATCTCCTGGACGAAGATCACGGGGACGCCGGCGCTTCGGGCCGCGGCGACCAGCCTGCGCGCGATTCGCCGCCGCTCCGCGCCGCCGCTCATGTGCGGGACCCCGCCGTCTTCCCCGGGCACGTAGGCGCCGCCGCGCTGGAAGTCCACCAGCACCAGCGCCGGTCTGCCGACGATCAGCGGCCGAGCGGCTGCGGTGCGCGGGCTCATGCGCGGCTCAGCGGAGCGCGCGCCGAAAGGCCGCCGCCGTGCTGACGGTCCCGAAGAGCGTCAAGGGATTGCGGATCATCTCGACCGCGGCCTCCTTGAGCTCGCGAGTCACCCCAGCCGTGCAGTCGCTCAGCAACAGGTTGTCGAAGCCGCGATCGGATGCTTCGCGGATCGAGGTATGTACGCAGCATTCAGTGGTCACTCCGACGAATACGAGATTCGAGATGCCTCCGGTGCGCAGCAGGTGCTCCATCTCCGTTCCGTAGAAGCAGCCGCTGCCCACCTTATCGATCACCGGATCGCCCGGCACCGGGGCGAGCTCGGGGATGATCTCGTGGCCGGGTTCGCCCCGAATGAGAATCCGCCCGAGCGGCGCGGGATCCCCGACGCCGGCGCCGCCGAGACGGCTGCGGAACCGCTTCACGGCGGTGAGATCCCGTCCATCCGGCCGATGACCTTCGCGCGTATAGACGATCTTCATGCCGAAGGCGCGCGCGGCGGCGAGGGCGGCCGCAATGGGCTCGATCGGCTCGCGCATCATGTCGATATCAACGTCCGCGACGGTCGAGAGTCCGCCACGCCCGCAGAAATCCACCTGCATGTCGATCACGATCAGCGCCGTGTTCGCCGCGCTCAGGTTGCCGTGGCACGGAAAGTCGTAGGCGTCCGCTTCGATCTTGAGTGACATTCGGAGGCTCCTCGCGCCGTGGGCGCGGGATCGGCCTGCACCCGTGGGTGGCGGCGATTTTAACGCGCCTGTCGCGCCCGGTCCGACTGCTCACCAAATTGGGGCAGGTGCTCGTGCGCTGCGCGCTTGTGGAGCGCTCATCGCTGCACGGAGCTCGACGGGCGCGAGCGCTCTCGAGATTATCGAGGCGCAGAACAAGTGCATTTCGCGATGCCCGCGCGCGGCCGTGCGATGGGCACGCGGATTGCATCATCCGGCGCATAAATGTGCGTCTAGGGTTCCGGCCTGTGCGATGCGCAGGCGGCAGGTCCGAGAGAGGCAGTCCAGGCGCGTCGATGCGCAGGGATACACGGCGGGATAAAAGCCCGGGAGATTGGTTTGCGGGGTGTTGCGGCGTCCCCGGCTGATCTCCACAGTGTGGGTTCGGGCCGCGGGCTCAACGCACGGTTCTCCTCGCAAGTTTGTCGGGCATCTTGCAGACGGAGATCGCGCCGCATGACTCGCTCATCAACTCGCGCACCTCACTTCCCGCGTCGCCACGAGCGACTCACTCCGGTCGCCGCGGCAGTGCTGGTTGCGCTCTACGGTGCGCCCACTCGCGCCGACCCGGCTTCGGGATCGGCGCCGCCGAGCGCAGCTTCCGCGACCACGGGTGCGTCGACCGCCGCATCATCGGGGAGCGCCGGGGGAGGCACGCTGGAGGAGGTCACGGTAACGGCCACGCGCCGCGAGGCCTCCGCGCAGGACGTTCCCCTCAGCATCACCGCAATCTCCGGCGATCAGCTCGATCGCGAAGGCGTCAATGACGTGGGCAAGCTCGCCGAGACGATGGCGGGCGTGGATTTCACCGACAAAGGCCCATTCGGCGGGGTCACCGGGGCCAATCTCATCATTCGCGGTCTGAACAGCGACGCGACCGGTTGGCTGCCCGCTGCCGCCTCCCCCGTGGTGCCGCCGGTCGCCACCTACGTCGATGACACGCCGCTCTTCGTCAATCTCAGGCTCCAGGACCTCGATCGGGTGGAGATTCTGCGCGGCCCCCAGGGCACGCTCTACGGCTCCGGCTCACTCGGAGGCACCATCCGCTTCGTGCAGAACGCGCCCGATCCATCCGGTTTCGATGCCCGCGTCCAGGTCGACGCCGGCGATACCGCCCACACCGACCGGCCGAACGGGGACGTGAACGGCATGCTGAACGTGCCGTTCTCGGACACGCTCGCGCTGCGTCTCAACGCCGGGTGGACCTACGACGCCGGCTTCATCAATCAGCCGAACCTGTATCGGCTCGACTCCTCGGGCGCTCCGATCGCCGCGCAGCCCGGGAACCTGATGAGCCCGCCCGAGATCTACGGGCGCGACTACACCAACGACTATCAGTACAACACGGCGCGCGCCTCGCTCCTGTGGAAGCCGAGCGATGCGTTTCACGCTCAGGCCTCCTACTACTACCAGCTCGGCACGGCGGGGGGCTTTCCCTATATCGCGACGAGCCCGCTCGCGTACACGCAGCCCATCTCGAGCGCGAACCTGCCCGCGGGGAACTACACGAATCCTCCCGCGCTCACGCAGCTTTACTCGGCTGAGCTTCCCTCGGGCGTGGACCGGCTCTCCAACGCCGACAACGGCCAGGATACCACCCGCGATCGAGTGAACCTCGCCGCGCTCGACCTGCAGTACGACTTGGGTTTCGCGACACTCACCTCCTCGAGCTCCTGGGCGCAGCACGACAATCTCTCCTACGTCGATGAGACCGGGGAGTACGTCAACTTCACGTTCTCTCAGGATCTTTATGGCCAGAACCCGCGCATCTTCATCGTCGGTCGGGAGAGCTTCGACGACAAGGAGTGGGCGCAGGAATTCCGTCTCGTCTCCACGAGCGGCGGCCCGATCGACTGGCTGGTCGGCCTGTTCGATCGGTCGGAGATGACGGACATCGAGGAGAACGACTTCTATCCCGGATATCTCAACTACTACAACGCCTGCGAGCCGATCTACGGCCAGAGCATCGGTGATGGGGTGACGCCGTCCCAATGCGGCATCGGCGAGACGGCGTATGCGCCGGGTCCCATTCAGTACGTTGCGGGCCTGCCGATCATCAAGGACGACGTCTACATCAACGCATTCGAGACGAGGTTCAAGGATCTCGCGGCATTCGGCGAGGTGACCTGGCACCTGACCTCTGCTTGGTCGCTCACCGGTGGCACGCGTGCGTTCAAGCAGACCGTCTCCCAGGGACAGCAAAATGCACTGCTGTTCGACGGCCCCGACTACGCGGCGAACGAGTCTCTGAGCGATCAGTGGCGACGGGCGTTGTGGAAGCTCAACACGGCCTACCACTTCAATCGGGACAACCTCGTCTACGCGACGTGGTCCCAGGGATTCCGGCGCGGCGGCGTCAATGCACTTCCCCCGAGCGAGCTCGCCGGCGCATACGTGACTCCGGCCGCCCTGAGCCACGTGTCGCCCGATACCGCGGATAACTATGAGGTCGGTTTCAAAGGGACCGTTCGCAAGCGCGTCCGCTATTCGCTTGCGATCTTCGATATCGAGTGGCACAACATCCAGGAGGGAGTCGACCTGACCCCGCTCGTGCTCCCGGGCGCTCTCAACATCGGCTCGGGATATAGCCGCGGCGTGGAGCTCGAGGGGGATGCGCTCATCACGGACCGCATCACCGCGCACTTCGGCTACACCTACGATCAGACGAAGCTCACCTCCTTGAGCCCGCTCTTCGAGCAGCCAAATACCTCCTTCGCGCCTCCGGCGACCGGCGGAGCGCTGCCGGGCACGCCGCGCGATAGCGCGGTGCTCGGTCTGCAGTACGGCGCCTTGAGGTGGGCAGGGGGAGCGTGGACCTACGCCATCAACGCGCACTATCAGAGCGACGTGCTGCCGGCGCTGTCGGCGACCATTCCGACGGTGCCGGGATTCACGATGCTCGACACCCGGCTCACATACGAGCGCTCCCAGTGGAGCGCGGCGCTCTACTGCAACAACCTCACCAACACCCTCGGGATCACCTCGTACCAGGACCCCGCGCTCTTCGGCAACCGCAATCAGGCCATCATCTCGCAGCCGCGCACCGTTGGCGTGACGTTCGTGTACTCCTTCGCAGGGCTGTGACGGCAGCGCGCATGCGGAGGGATGGCGATGCCGGCTGAGGAGGAGGTAATCCCTCACGGGAACGAGGTCTTCGCGATCGAGGTGCGCGGGTTCGATCACATCCCCGAGCCCGAGCGCAACATGACGCCGCGACAGGTGGACCAGCTGTGGGTCGGCACGAGCGTCAACTTGCTGTCCTTCGCGCTCGGTGCAATGGCGATCACCCTCGGTCTCAACCTGTGGTGGGCCCTCATGGCCTGCGCGCTCGGCAGTCTCACCTACGCGTACATGGCGTTTGGATCGATCGTGACCGTGCGCGCGGGCCTCCCCGTGACCACGCTCGCGCGTGCCGCGTTCGGCATGCTCGGCAACCTTCCGAATGCGCTCCTTGCGTGGCTCGCATCGGTCGCCTTCGAGGTCATCAATACCATCTTCGGCGTGGATGCGCTCCTGTCGCTGTTCCGGCTTCTCGGTTGGGGCGAGCCGGGGGACCCCGGCAAGGTGATCGCGGTGATTCTCCAGCTGATGCTCTGCGGCGGTATTGCCGTGCTGGGACACGCGACGATGGTGTGGTTCCAGCGAGTCTTTGCCGTGCTCATCGGCGCGGCGCTGCTGCTCGTGATGGCGTTCACCGTGGGCCAGGTCGATTGGCCGCACGCCGCGCTGCCGCATGCGCGTCTCGGCTCGGCGAGCGTGCTCGGAGCGTTCCTCACGGCAGCCGCGGTGATCGCGTCCAATCCGATCTCGTTCCTCTTCAATGGTCCGGACTGGGTGAGGTATCTACCGTCGCGCACCGCGGGGCGGAGCATCTTCGCGCACGTCTTCTGGGCGAGCTACATCCCTTCGCTGGCACTGACCGCGATGGGCGCGCTCTGCGCGACGCTCGGGGACATGTCGGATCCGGTAGGCGGCATGAAGCCGTTCATTCCGCCGTGGCTGTTCCTGCTCTACAT
>Ga0335074_10013587_pt1 | contig 11442 bp, 7 predicted proteins | sample Lox_Sample_23_FD_206715 | JGI IMG/M metagenome (GOLD analysis project Ga0335074, IMG submission 206715) | Soil microbial communities from Loxahatchee National Wildlife Refuge, Florida, United States - Lox_Sample_2.3 | ecosystem: Environmental > Terrestrial > Soil > Wetlands | place: USA: Florida...
TAGTAGTTCCACACCGCGGCGATGACGCCGGTGTCGTCGCCATGGGGCACCGTCGCGCCCTGCCACGGCAACCCAGCCTGGTCAAAGGTCAGCTCGTGGCAACGCTGGCACTGGTTCTTGTAGGTAATGGGCTGGAAGCCCTGCCCGCTTGGCTCGGGCACGTGGCAATCGGCACAGCCCTTGATGCGGCGGTCGCCGAGCGCCGGGTAATTCATCGTGTCCATGTGAGCCTTGTGCTCGAACTTGAGCCCCGGCCGGTCGATCGCCGGCGGCGACCCGCCGAGCGCGACGCGTACCGTCTTGTCCTGTGCGGCGTCGGCAATGAGGGTCGCGCGGAATTGTGGGTGGCCTTTCGGAAACCCGCCGATATCCTTCATCGCCGCGTCGGGCACCGTCTCGTTGAGGTTGCGGTGGCAGTCGAGGCAGAAGCGCGCCTCGCGCACGACGCTGCCTTCGATGCCGCGATGTTCCGAATGGCAATCGACGCAGCGCATTGAATTCAGTTTGGCGCCGACGGAAGCCAGCATCGCGCCGTGCTGCGTGTGCGAGCCGACATTGGCATGGCAGGCAAGACACGAGCTGTCGGCGACCGAGGCGAACGCGCCCTGATGGCAGGTCGCGCAATCGGCGGCGAAGAAGCGGTGCGCGTTGGAAAACGAACCAGCGTTCCAGGACAGGCCGACGGCCGTCGGCAGCAGCGGGCTGGACGTGCCCTTGTGCCAGGGGCGCGAAAGCCCGCCGCTGAACACGGCAATGGGCACCGCCAGGCAAATCACCGCGACAACGAGAAACCCGGACCATGCAAGGACACGTTTGTTCCACCCGGTCTGGGCGAGGCCGATGCGCACCCCGGCGCGGAGCTGCTCCGGCGCACCCGCGGCCGCCGGTACCAGCTCGATCTGTATCGCTCCGTCACAGCCTTCCGGCGGAGTAAGGATTTCGATGCGGTAAGGTCCAAGGCGGACTTCGTCGCCCGGCTTCAGCGGTGCCGTTTCGACCGCCTCGCCATTGACTTCGAGCAGCGTGTTGTCGAGCCGATCGATCGTCAGGACGCCGTCGTACACTATAAGTGAAGCGGCGTGCAGCCCGACATGGATGTCGTTCAGCGGCACCTCGTTATTGGAGCCACGCCCGATGCGCACGCGTGTGCCGGTGGCGCGTTGCGACCGGCGCATTATCGCGGTGCCGCGTCGGCTGAGAAAGGCGACGTCAACCTCCATACGCTCCGTCGCAATCTGAAGTGCTGCAGGGTCAGGCGAGAACACTCGGCCGGTTGCCCGGCGCGAGCGCGAACTAAAGGTAGAAGACCGAAACGATGTGGGCGATCAGCGCGGCAAGCAGGGCAAAAGTCAGTGGGACGTGCAGGTAGAGCCAGATATCCATCAGCGCCTTGAGGCGGATGTCGCGGCGCACCCGGGCGACGAGCTCGGCCTTTTCGTCGAGCTTGGCGAACAACGGACGACGCGTTTCGCCGACTTGAGTCGACGCGATCGTGGTCAGCGAATGCATTGCCTCGATTGCCGCGGCCGTGCCGCAATTGGGGTAGCGGGCCGTAACCTGGCGCCAGATCGAGCCGCCGATCGGTGTGTTGTCAATCGAACCGCGGATGATCGTCGCCAATCTGTCTTCCAACGGCAGCACCTGGCGGCGGAGCTCAGCATCGATCGCGGCGATCTGCGCCTGCATCTGCGCCAGCGTCTGGCTCTGGCGGTTCTCCGTCATCTGGCGTGGAAAGCGGATATAGGCGACCACGCCATAGATGCCGCTGGCGATCACCAGGCACATCAAGGCATAGGCTAGCGTGTGGATATTCCAGCCAAAGTGAAACCCGGTGTGCAGCGTGGCGATCACCACGAGCGCCAGACCCAGATAGACATGCGCCGAAAGCCGGCGGGCGAGCCGGCTCGGATCCTCGGCTTGGTGCGCGGCTTCCGCCACTGCCGCCTCGTGCGGCCGGACGTATTTGTGCTCGGGATCGTAGGTGCGCTTCTTGTAACCGAACCAAGTCAGCCACACGATCAGCAAGGCGCCGACGGTGCCCAGCGTATACCCCGCCCATCCACCGCCGTAGCGGGGGCCGTAGGGTGGCACGGCTACATAAAGCACGATCGCGGCAGCCACCGCAGCCAGGGCCATCTTCAGATAGCGGAAATTGTCATAGGCGAGGAACGAGACGTGCCGGCCGAGCCGGCTTCTCGCGGTCGCGTAAGCGGCGGTATCACTCATGCTCATCGCGCGTTCCGCATCACCTCGATAAAGGCGGCCGGATTAACCCGGATCGCCGCGCCCGTGGGACAAGCCCGCACGCAGGCGGGGCCGGCGAGCCCCTTGCACATGTCACATTTGACCGCATGCGCTGAGCCGTGGCGATGCTTCATGCCCTCGGGCGACTTGTCCTCGCCCGGTCCCGGCCCGGCGCCGAAAAAGAGCCAGCTCCACAGGCTCGGCTTTTCCTCCGGCATCGCCGCCATCTGGATGACGCCGTAGGGGCAGTTGTTCTTGCAATTGCCGCAGCCGATGCACTGGTCGTTGATGAAGACCTCGCCGTTCGCGGCGCGATGGATCGCGTCGGGCGGGCAATCGGTCATGCAATGCGGGTCTTCGCAGTGTCGGCACGAAGTCGGCACATGCACCATCGCGAAGGTCGGACCCGCCTCGCGGTTGAGCCGGCTGACGCCGTGATGCGTCTCGGCGCAGGCCTTCTCGCAATTGTCGCAGCGCACGCAGAGCGACTCGTCGATGAGCAGCACATCGGTGCCCTCGCCCATCCCCTCGCGCACGAGGAAAGTGATGAGGTCGCCCGCTTCCGCGTTGCGTTGCATGATGTCGCGGTCGACGATCCGCCTTTCGTACTCCTCCTCGACCCGCGCGCGCAGCGAAGGATCGCTGTGGAGCAGCTTGCGGAACGCCCCGCTGTCGATCGCTATGGCCTCGGTGGAACTTGCCGCAGTCACCGTCGCGGCGCGCCGCTGATGGGTCAACAGCGCCATCTCGCCGACATAGTTGCCGGCGGCGACGTAATTGAGCACGACATCCTTGCCGGCGACCTTTTTCGACACGGTCACCGAACCCTTGCGGATTAGATAGACCGAGTCGTCATCGGCGCCTTCCTCGATCAGCACCTCGTCGCGCTCTTTCGAGACGATCTTCGAGGTCGCCACCACTTCGCTCAACAAATCGTCCGCGATATGGGGCGCGAGGAAGGTCTTGATCTGGCGGATCACCGCCGCGTCTTCGATCGTCTTTTTGACCGCCGGCTCCGAGCGTTCGAGCTTGAGGATGGTGTTGCGCTCGACCTCGAAAAGCAGCACCGGCTCGGTCGCAACCACCGTGGCGGTGCGCTTGCGGCCCGAGATCAAGCCCATCTCACCAAAGAACTGACCCGGACCGAGCCGCACCATGTCGTCCGGGTTGTCCGCGTTGATGCGGATGCCGACTTCGCCATCGAGCACGGTATAGAGCGAGTTCGTCGCATCGCCGCGCTCGAACACGACCTCGCCCGGCTGCAGGTAATGCAGCCCGGCATGGATCAGAAACTCGCGGATCTGCACGGGCTGGAGCGTGCTGAACATCGGAGCCCGCGCCCTGATGTGCTCGATCAGCTCGGCTCCGGTCAGAGCGGTCTTGCCCGGGTCGAGCGTGCGGACGATTTCCGGCGTCAGCTTCTGCTGGATCAGCGGCTCGTCGGCCGGCGGGATCTGGTTGCCGAGAATGCACTCGACGACTTCGAAGCCCTGGTTGAGGCAGTTCTTAATGAGCGGGTAGCCGCCGAGCGCGCCGATGATGTAGAGCCCAGGGATTTGCGTCGACTCGTAAGTCTCGCTGACCGGCGGCAACCCGCTTGTCTTAATGTTGCAGCGTTCGAGAAAACGGCTCGGCGGCTGCGCCCCGATACGCGCGATGACGCGGTCGCAGGCGATATTGACCACGGCTCCGTCGGTGCCGCGCAGGATCAGTTGGCCGGGTTGGACTTCCTCGGTTTTGACGTTCACGACGTGGTTGATCGAGCCCGCCTGGTCCGGTTCCTTCTCGATCGCCGCCATGATCAGCGCGCGGTTGGCCGGCTTGGCGCGCGGGAATTCGTCACCGGTGTTGATGAGGTAGATTTCGTTCTTCTGCGCGAGCCCGAGCGCATTCTCGATGCCCGCGTCGCCGACCCCGATCACCGCGATGCGCTCGCCCTCGTAGGCGTCCGGATCGTCGAGCTGGTACTGCACCATCGGGTGATCGCCGTTCATGCAGTCGGCGCCCGGATTGCTCAGCTGATTGAGGTTGCCCTGTACCCCGATCGCGAGGATCACGTACTCCGCGGTCAGCGTCTCCCCGCCGACCAGGGCCAGCTGGAAATTGCCCTGCTCGCCGGTAATCGCGTTGACCTCGACACGGTAGCGGATATTGGCCTTGGTCTCGGCGGCGGTCTTGGTCCAGCTGTCGATGAGCTCCTCGCGCGATTCCTCATGGAATTCGACCTCGAGGCCGTCTTGCGCCGGGAGCTCGACCGGCGTCGCCATGACCAGCTTGCGCTTCTGGTATTTGAAGATCGTGTCGTTGAGGTGGTCGGTGCGCTCAAGCAAAACGTGCGACACACCTCTCACGGCCGCATGGGCGGCAGCGCTAAGGCCGGCCGGCCCCGAGCCGACGATGGCAATCTTAAAATCCGTGCTCAACCCACCCGCCCCCTTTCAGGCCAGGAAATCTACCAAGCGGCGACCGCGAGCGGTAGGGCAAATCGCGGTTGTCCTCGAGTTAAGCCGATGCTTGTCGGGTTCGGGGAAAGCGGGCACGCTGGCGGACAGTGGCAATTGGCCAATCTCTCAGGGAGTTCCGCCTCAGATGCCCGAAACTCGCTCGAGACTCGCGCTCTATGCCAGTGTCGCCAACGAGCTGACGCATTACGACATCGGTGTCGCCGACGCCACTTTGACGCGTCGCGAGTCGGTGAGTCTGCCCGCGAACGTACAGTATGTCTGGCCGCACGCCTCGCAGGCCTTTCTTTATGCCGCGACCAGCGACAGCGCTTCGGGCATGGGCGCCGCGGGCAGCAATCATCACGTCAGCGCGCTCAAAATCGATCGCGATTCGGGGGCGCTGTCGCTGCACGGCGCGCCGATTCCGCTGCCGACCCGCCCGATCCACATGGCGACCGACATCCCGAGCCAGCATGTGCTGGTCGCGTTCAACAATCCAAGCGCGATCCATATCTACCGCATCAACCCGGACGGAACGCCCGGCGCCGAGGTGGCGCAGCCCGGACCGATCGATGCCGGTATCTTCGCCCATCAGGTGCGCGCGACGCCCGACAGCCGCCACGTGATCCTCGTCACCCGCGGTCACGACCCGGCCGGCGCGAAAGCCGAGGAGCCTGGCGCGCTGATGCTGTGGGACTTCAAGGACGGCATGCTGTCGAACCAGCAGAAGGTGGCGCCCAATGGCGGCTATGGCTTCGGGCCGCGCCATCTCGATTTCCACCCATCGAAGCCCTGGGTCTATGTCTCGCTCGAGCGCGAGAACCGGCTGGACATGTTCACGCTCGCGAATGGTCGGCTGTCGGAGCGAGCGGTATTCCGCAAAAACAATTTGTCGCAGCTGGGGGTGCCGGGTGCGCGTCAAGCGGTCGGCACGGTGCATGTCCATCCCAGCGGACGCTTTGTCTATGTCGCGAACCGCGCCTCGACCGTCGTCGATGGCGCCTTCGCCGGCGGCGAGAACACGCTCGCCGTCTACGCCATCGATCCCGCAACCGGCGAGCCGAGCGCGATCCAGCATATCGACACGCGCGGCATCCATTGCCGCACCTTCCACATCGACCCGTCGGGCAAGCTGTTGGTCGCGGCGCATATCCAGGGGATCAAGCTGCGCGACGGCAGCGAGGTGCCGTGCTGCCTGTCGCTGTTCCGCATCGGCGACGACGGACGGCTCGACTACGTCCGCAAATACGATGTGGACGTCGGCGGCGGGCGGACGCAATGGTGGATGGGGATGGTGAGCTTCTGACGCTCGTGCCTCAGGCGTCGAGATGCGCCGTGTCGTTCCATAGTCGGATGACCGGCTCGTTCTCACTGTGTTCGTAGGTCAGCGCGCTGAGGCTGGTCGTGCTCAGCATCAGATAGCGGCCGCCGGCGGCGCCCAAGCCGAGCCAGGTGCCGGCCAGAGCGCGCAGGAAATGGCCGCTCGAAAAGCACAGCACGTCACCCCCGGCCTCGTGCAGACTGGCGATCACCCGCTTGGCCCTGGCCGTTACCTGATCGACCGACTCGCCGCCTGGCGCGCCGTGCTTGAACAGTTGCCAATCGGGGTTGTCCTTGTGAATGTCGTGGGTTTTGACGCCCTCGTAATCGCCGTAATTCCACTCCACGAGCTCCGGCATGACCTCGACACGGTCGCCGAACCCAGCCAGCTCGCAGGTGCGCCGCGCCCGCCGCAGCGGGCTGGAGAAGACGCGGGCGAATTGCATCTTGCGCAGCCGCGGCGCCAGTTTTCGCGCCAGCTCTTCGCCGTGCGGGGTGAGCGGCAGGTCGGTGAGCCCGGTGTGCTGGCCGGAAAGGCTCCATTCCGTCTCCCCGTGGCGGGCGAGCCAGATCGTCGGATGCGGCATGATTTTCTCCCCCAGACCTCTTTGGCAGATACCCAACTTTTATATGATCCTGCCGCACCCGGAGAGAAAAGAGCGTTAAGCTTCCGCCGGCGTGACAGGGGAGGACGCAATGCCGAAGAACATCGTGTTCTGCGCCGATGGGACATGGAACGGCCCAGGCGAAAGCGATACCGACGATCCCAATGACCCCTGGACCAACGTCTACAAGTTGTTTCTTGGCCTGGCGGGCCAGGACGATCAGGGTAGCATCCGGCTTGGCAAGGAGCAGGAGCGCACCGCCCCCGCCACCGACAACGCGGTCGCCCAGGTCTCCAAATACCTGCACGGGGTCGGCGACTCGAACAACCTTCTCGACAAGATTCTTGGCGGAGGACTTGGGCTCGGGTTGATCACCCGCATCGTGCGCGGCTACACCTTCATTTCGCGCAACTATCAGCCCGGCGACCGAATTTTCCTGATCGGCTTCAGCCGCGGCGCCTACACGGTGCGCGCTCTGGCGGGGCTGATTTCGGCACAGGGCCTGCTCCCGCTCAATATCGCCACGGGCGTCAAGTTGGAGGCGTACCGCAAGGGCGCCGCGGTTTGGGTGGCGTGGCGCCGCAACGTGCTCGCGGCCAAAGACGGGCTCGTCCCCCGCTTCGATGACTGGCTGCTCCAGTTTCCTGGCTTCCTGGTCGGGCAATCCCCGGCGGCCGCCGACATGGTTCAGGCGCGAATCAAAACAGTCGCGGTGTGGGACACGGTCGGTTCGCTCGGCATCCCAGTGTTCAATCGCCAGGCCATACCGATCGATTTCTTCCAGTTCGCCGACCGGGCGCTCAGCGACAACATCGATTTTGCGCGCCACGCGGTCTCGATCGACGAGCAGCGCGCCGACTTCACGCCGACCTTGTGGGACAATCCGGACCCCAACGGCAACCGGATCGTGCAAGGGCTGTTTTCCGGCGGACACGCGGACGTTGGCGGCGGTTATCAGCTCGGCAACAATGAAAGCGGGCTGTCCAACGGGGCGCTTGCCTGGATGCGGACCGAACTGACGCGATTGCCGGATGCGCCGGGTCTCCGATGGGGCACGCCACCCGACATAGACCTCACGGCGAGCTTTAATGGTCCGTCGCACGAGCAATGGCTGAGGCCGCCTTGGCCTCTTTTGCCGCGAGGCCCGCGGAATTTGGGAACCGGTCAGGCGCTCCATCAAGCGGTGCTCGATCGCATGAACGCCGGGGCTGTATTCCCGGATCCGAGCGCCCTTGAGACACCCTATTGCCCGAGCAATCTCTCGAGCTACGTGGTCAGTACCGCAGGGCGGTTTGGTGCTGCACCTGGCGTGCGGGTGATCTAACGGAGGATTCCATCGATGAGCGACGAACTGCCGACGGCCGCGCGCGTTTCCGACCCCGGCATCCGCGCCCTCTACCGGCTGGAGAACCGCTGGCAGGCCTGGCTCGATGTCGAGGCGGCACTGGCCCAGGCGCAGGCCGAACTCGGGATCATTCCGAAGGAGGCGGCCGGGGCGATCGCCGCGGCGGCGCGCTATGAGAAGATGGACCGCGCCCGGCTCGACGAAGGTTTCGCGCGCACCGGGCACACGATCGTGCCGCTGGTGTGGGAACTGTCGCGCGTCGTCGGCGAGAAGCACGGCGGCTGGGTGCATTGGGGCGCGACGACGCAGAACATCACCCAGACCGGCGATCTTTTGGTGCTGCGCCAGGCGCACGGGATCTTCTTGAACCTCATCGCCGATGCGCTCGACGCCGCGGCGGCGCTCGCCGAGAAGGGGGCCGAGATGACGATGGCCGGGCGCACGCACGGCCAGCACGCGGTGCCGGCGACCTTTGGCTACAAGGTCGCGGTGTGGGTCGATGAGCTCTGCCGCCATGTCGAGCGCTTCCGAGAAGCCGCGCCGCGGCTTTTTGTGGCGATGCTCGGCGGCGGCGCCGGCACCTACGCCTCGCTCGGCGAGATGGGGCCGAAGGTGCAGGCCGGGATCGGCAAGCATCTCGGCTTCGGCTCGATGCGCGTGCCGTCGCGGGTGATCCTCGACCACCTGGCCGAGAACATCTGCCTGCTCGGCATGCTGGCGGCGAGCTGTGGGCGGATCGGCCGCGAAATCTATACGCTGATGAAGACCGAGTTCGGCGAGGTCGAGGAGCCGGTGCCGCCCGGCACGGTCGGCAGCTCGACCATGCCGCAAAAGCGCAACCCCAAGCTCTGCCAGGACATCATCGCCGCGGCGGCGGAAGTCCGCTCGATCGTGCCGCTCGCGCTGGAAGCGATGCAGACCGAGCACGAGGCCGACCGCACCACCAGCCTGATGATGGATTCCGCCGAAAGCCGGGCCTGCATCGCCACCGGCGACATGCTGAGCCGGCTGGTCGAGATCTTCCGTGGGCTGAAGCTCGATCCGGCGCGGATGCGCGCCAATCTCGACCTCGGCGGCGGGCTCATCATGGCCGAGGCGGTGATGCTCGATTTGGGCCAGGCGATCGGCCGCCAGCACGCTCACGATGTCGTCTACGACGCGGCGATGGAGGCGGCAACCGCGCACAAATCCTTTGGCGATCTGCTCGCCGCCGACGAGCGGGTCACCGCGCATCTGTCGAAAGCCGAGATCGACAAGCTGCTTGACCCGACGGCCTATACCGGGCTTTGCGCGCAGATGGCGCGCGACGCCACCATGCGAGCCAGGGAGACGGCCAGTGCTATCCGCGCCGGCGAAAATGCGGGAGACCTGTAGCGCCGAAAACAGGCGGTAACAAGCGGCGGCTATCAGCACAGAGACGGCAGCGAACGCGAACATCGATACGAGTCATCAAAAACGACTGCGATCGATATATGTTCGCGTTATGTTCCTTTCAGGTGAGCCCACGCGGAAAAATGTTCGAGCTCGGCGAAATTCCGTTCGCTGCACGGGCTGTTTAGCGACGGAGGGGCGGCAGGAACGACATGCTTCAATCGCGGGGGCACGTGCTTTAACCTCTGTCCATAAATATCGGGGAGGAGGGGCGAATGCCCAGGGGAACAAGCCGCACTTGGCTGGCAATGGCGCTGCTTGGATTGCTGCTCGCGCTCGTGGGCGGTGCCGCGCGCGCCGACGATCGGCCGCCGATCAAGATCGGGTTCAGCATGGAGTTGACCGGGCCGTTCTCGGTCGTCGGCAAGACCGGGCTTGCCGCCTTCCAAATCTGGGCCGAGGACGTCAACGCCAAGGGCGGATTGCTCGGCCGCCCGGTTAAGCTCGTCTATTACGACGACCAGTCGAACCCGGCGAATGTGCCCGGCATCTATGAAAAGCTGATCAGCGTCGACAATGTCGATTTGCTGATCTCGAGCTACGGCACCAACCTTGTGGTGCCGGCGATGCCGGTGGCGATCCAGCACAATCGGCTGTTCTTCGGCCTGTTCGCGCTCGCCGCGAACACCAACTTCCACTACCCGCGATACTTCTCGATGCTGCCGTTCGGGCCGGATCCGGTGAAGACCTTCGCCGAGGGGTTTTTCGATCTGGCCGCAGCACAGAGGCCGAAGCCGAAAACCGTCGCTATCGTCGGCACCGACTCCGATTTCCAGCACAAGGCGACCGATAGCGCGCGCGAACATGCGAAACGCGTCGGCATGGACATCGTCTACGACAAGTCCTACCCGCCGAACACGGTCGACTTCTCGCCAATCATCCACGCCATCCAGGCGGCCCAGCCCGACGTCGTCTACATGGCCTCCTATCCCTCCGACACGGTCGGCATCCTGCGCTCGGTCGGCGAGATTGGCCTCAATGCCAAGATGATCGGCGGCGGCCTCGCCGGGTTGCAGGCGGCGGCGATCAAGACGCAGCTCGGTGACATGGCGAACGGCGTCACCAATGTCGATCTGTGGGAGCCGACGCCGACGATGAACTTTCCCGGCGTCGCCGATTTCCTCAAGAAGTACCAAGCGGTCGCGGCGAAGGAGGGGATCGACGCGCTCGGCTATTTCCTGCCGCCTTTCGCCTACAGCGAATTGCAGGTGCTGCAGCAGGCGATCGAGGCGACGAAGACACTCAATAACGACAAGCTCGCCGACTACATACACGGGCAACCGTTCAAGACGATCGAAGGCGACATGGCTTTCGGCCCCGACGGCGAATGGACCCAAGCGCGGCCGATCTGGGTGCAGTATCACGGCATCAAGGGCCACGACGTTGACCAGTTCCGCGACGCCAGCACCGTAACCATCCTTGCCCCCGACAAATACAAGACGGGCGACATGATCTATCCGTACACCAAGGCGCGGGAATAGCCGGCCACCGCATAGCGCGATGGCCGCGCGCCCACGATCGGCTATGCTGGCGCAGCACTTCCGGGGAAAAGCCGATGACCTACGCCGCCCCGCTCGCCGATATGCGCCTGGTGCTCGGCACGCTGGGCAATCTCTCGGCGGACGCCACCGAAATCGCCGACGCGGTGCTCGACGAGGCCGCGAAGTTTGCCGAGAACGAGCTGGCGCCGCTCAACCGGGTCGGCGACGAAGTGGGCAGCATCCTCGAAAACGGGGTGGTGCGCACCCCGCCCGGGTTTCGCGCGGCCTATCGCACCTATGTCGATGGCGGCTGGAATGGCTTTTCCGCGCCGGTCGAGGCCGGCGGCCAAGGTTTGCCGCAAGCCCTTGCCGCGCCGCTGACCGAGATGTGGAATTCCGCCTGCATGGGCTGGGCGCTGTGCCCGCTCTTGAACCACGGCGCGATCGAGATGCTGAGCGCGCACGGCTCGCCCGAGCAGAAAGCGCGCTATCTCGGCAAGCTCGTGTCGGGCGAATGGACCGGGACGATGAACCTCACCGAGGCGCAGGCCGGCTCCGATCTGGGCGCGCTG
>Ga0335074_10013588_pt1 | contig 11442 bp, 11 predicted proteins | sample Lox_Sample_23_FD_206715 | JGI IMG/M metagenome (GOLD analysis project Ga0335074, IMG submission 206715) | Soil microbial communities from Loxahatchee National Wildlife Refuge, Florida, United States - Lox_Sample_2.3 | ecosystem: Environmental > Terrestrial > Soil > Wetlands | place: USA...
CGCGTCACAGAAAGCCGCCTACGGAGCTCCAGGGGATCAAAGCCTTTTCAATAAGGCATTGCTGCAGTGCTTGAACGGCCTCGCCGGCCAGGCTGTCGAAATCGGGGGAAGGCAACGCTGGGTCGTAACTGTCAGCTCGCTGATGCGCAACCTCGATAAGGAGATCCAGAGGCTCGACCAGGACTTCCACATGGGACAGCGAGTAGTCATAGGAGGGACGATCCGCGACACGATAATCAATTACCTAAACGAAAGCCCCGTCGTCGAGCTTGCCCTTCAAATCCATCCGTCCGATGCCGCACCGTTTGCGACCATTACCATCCTCGACGCCGAATTCCAACCTGTGAAATCCTGGGAAACACTGACCGCAGCTGGCGTAAGCACTTCATTGCCGGCGGGCTTGTATACCGTGCGGACCGACATCGCGCCTGGCCAGGCGAACTTTAAGAGTCAGCAGACAATCACCTATGTCCTACCCCCGAGTCAGCGCCTAGACATCAAGGTAGACGAATGACGCTAGTCTTTGACGAGTCCGGCGACTTCAAAGGCAAGCCAGGGCTCCACGCATTCATCGTTGGCGTCAGCGACTACCCCCACCTCGTGCAAGGCGAGCAAGCCAAGACCGAGGCCAACCTCGGGTTGAGACCGCTCTCGTCGGCCGCGCTGTCGGCTTTCCGGATCTTTGAATGGCTGAAAGAAAATCGCGGGCGGATGCCGCTGCCGCTAGTTAGCTGCCATCTATTGCTCGCAGCCTCCGACCAGGAACTCAAGAAGGAACCGAGTCTTGTCGACCTGCTCGACAACCCCACGTTCGACAGTTTCATGCAGCAGGCCCATACTTGGCGGAATATGGCCAGTACGCACACGGGCAACATGACACTGTTCTATTTCGCAGGTCATGGCGCACAACGCAGCCGTCGGGACCATGTAATGCTGCTTCACGACTTCGGTGAAGACGTCGGAGGCCTACTATCCAAAGCCGTGGACACAAACCAACTGATAAACGGTATGGCCCGAACTCCGAAATATCCAAAAATGGCTCAGACGCAATTGTACTTCATTGATGCCTGCAGGATCAGGCCGCAGGCTTTCCAGAAGTATGAGGAGTTGCCTACAGGCGCGCTCTGGGATGTACCGGTGCTAGCCGTGGACGACGAACGTGTTATCCCAATCTTCTACACGGCCAAGCCGGGACGGATGTCTTTCGGGATCAGGGGTAACCAGACTATCTTCAGCAGAGCACTTCTGCAGTGCTTGAACGGGGGCGCCGCAGTACGTCAGGACGGCGACGGAGATCAGCCCTCCTGGCAGATATCAGCTCACTCCCTGATAAACGCTATCGGAAGCCATATCGATGCTATAAACCGGGCTGTAAGGGGCAATCAGGAATGCCAGGCTGACGGTCTCGGCCGAGACGTACCGCTTTGTCGGCTTGATGGCCCGCCGCCCGTCAGGGTGCTACTTGTGGTTGATCCAACTGAAGCACACAGCCTTGCCAGGGTCACAGTCATCAACGAGAAGGATCAAACCGTCCTCGGCCCGGACTTCCTATTGAAGCCGCACCCCTACTCGGATCGCATTCCTGCTGGCAATTACACGCTGTCGGCGCGGATCGAGCCACAGACGCCCGGCTACCGGGATGGTAAGTGGCTGGTGCTCGCGAACCCGCCCGAATCGCTTTGGAGAGTCCGCGTCCTCGGATAGCTATGGGACAGAACTGTGCTGCGGCAACGATCGCAGGGTATCCGTACTCCGGGGAAGGTGTCGTCCAGCAATGGACTGTCTGTGTTTGATGCTATCAACGAAACTCGGATACGCGGCGCGGGGGCAATAGCTTTCGGCCACGGTGGGTTCTCTCGCCCGCTCCGCCTTTCGAGGTTATCGGCGAATTGCATGGTCTCCTATGGGACAGCCGAGGCTAAATCGAGTAGAGTACGATCCGGGCTGGAGCTGCCGGGATCATGCGATGGCGATTGCTGCTATTATTTCTTTAAATGGGCTGTCGGTCAGCTTGCGACACGGACGATGCTTTTCATCCAAGGTGAGTCGGCGGCTGGTCCTGCTGTCGGCGTTGGGCAAGAGTCCTCGAGCCACTCGGGCCATACATGGGACTGGATAGAGGGATTCGGCAATCTCGACGTCAACCCTCGGCTAAATGAGCGCCTGGGTCAATGGCGTCCTGTGGCTGCCACGCTCGGTACCGTCGGATCGACTTGGGTCGTGCGCGGCCTACCCGTCGATGCGGTGGTGTGCCAATCCAGACAAGAATATGACAACGCTATCGCGAAGGCAGCACATCTTCGCAACGCTGGTCGCGCAGTGTACCGGCTTGACCGCGAGGAGCCTTTTCGGCCAGGGTTGCTCATCCACGGGGCGGTTCACATTAATTCGCCCCGCACACGAAGGATGGTCGAACTGGCTGGGAAGAATGCCTATGTGAAACTCGTCGTTCATCTACGTTGGAATGCACGCACCAGGCAGCCGCACGTGAGGTCCTTCCTTGAACCTGCTGTAGGCATTTAACACGGGGGGTAAGGTTAGGCGGGTCACCCACCGAAGCCAGAGACCGGCTTGCCAGCTCCCAAAGAGGCCTCAGAAGAATGTGTATGAGTTCGTCTACCTCGTTGTCAGATATCTCACTGGGAAGCGCGAGCCTGTGGGTGCCGAAAACTCCGTCACCTATGCGACCTGGGCATATTCGTGGATCAGACCCCCGAGCCGGTCCCGCCGCAGGACCCGGACATTCGCGCCCAGAGTGGGCGGATGCTCGCGTCCGGCGGGCGGGCTCTGGCAGAGCGTCCGGTGCGGGCGATGAACGTTGTAATGATCGATGTATTCGCCCAGGACCAGCCGCAGGTGCCGCTCGCTGGTGATCAGCATCCGATCCAGACACTCGCGCCGGGCGCTGGAAATCCACCGCTCCGCGATCGCGTTCGCCCGAGGCGCCCGGATAGGTGTCTTGATGATCCGCACGCCGACAGCGGTGAGCACCGCGTCAAACGCCGCGGTGAACTTGGCGTCCCGGTCCCGGATCAAGAACTTCAGGCCGTCAGCCCGGTCCCCGAGGCTCATCAGCAGGTTGCGAGCCTGCTGGGTCACCCACTCCCCCGTGGGATGAGCGGTGATGCCCGCGAGGTGCACACGCCGGGTGCCGTGCTCAATGAAGAACAGCACGTACAGGCGGCGCAGGAACACGGTGTCGACATGGAAGAAGTCCGCCGCCAGGATCGTCCTCGCCTGTGCATCCAGGAACGCCCGCCAGGTCTGCCCGGATCGCTTGGGCGCGGGATCGATGCCCGCGTCCTTGAGGATCCGCCACACTGTCGACGGCGCGGTCTTATACCCGAGGCCGGTCAGCTCTCCCTGGATGCGCCGGTACCCCCAGGTGGGGTTCTCCCGCGCCATCTCAAGCACCAGCGCACGGATGGCCGAGGCGGTGCGGGGCCGCCCGGGAGCGCGGCGTGGATAGGCCCAGTGCCGCCGCACCAGGCTGGCGTGCCAGCGCAGCAGCGTCCGGGGCGAGATGATCAGGCGCAACTGGCGGAGCTGGCTGCCGGGCAGCAGCCGGGCCAGCGCGGCCAGGACCGCGCGGTCAGCCCAGGACAACTGCGGGGTTTTGACCTGGCGCTGGAGCACGGCCACCTGGTGGCGCAAGATCAGGATCTCGGCGTCCTTGGCGCGGCCGGATCGGGCGAGCAAGGCAAGCCATCCGAATACCCGGAGCACCGCGAGGTAAGTGAATCGTAGCGACACGAGTACTGAAGGTGCCCGAGCGGCCGGTTCTCGCGCAGCCAGATGCCGAACTTGACCTCCCCCGCTCCCCGCGGGGGATACCAGGTCAACGGCCATGACAGGATAATCGGCACCCACAGGGCGTTGCGGACGGACGACACGGCAGTGACCCCGCGTCCATGTGACGGGGGGCCGTGGGAATAGGCCATTTGCGCGGCGCGTGCCTGGGCATCAGGTGCGTCAGTCGCTGGTGGTACAGGTCGCACCGCCGACCGTCACGGTGATCCGGGCGCCGGGCGGAGGGCCGTTGAGGTAGATCAGCGCATAGCCCGACCCGTCGGTCCGGTAGGTGTGCGAGTAGCCCGCGGCGGCCGCGGTGGCATCCTGGTAGGGCTGGTTGGAGTTCACATAGACGTTGTTCTCATCGTCGGCGGCGTTGTAGATGCTCGCGGTGGCCGTGCACCAGGCCGCCCCAGCGCTCGCTGCCGGGGCCGGTGCCGGGGAGTAGGGCGTGGCTCCGGCGTAGTCGTCGGTCAAGGTGGCCGCGATGGCGGCTACGACGGCCGGGGCGGCGGTGAGGATACCCAGTTCCCGGTTGTAATCCAGGCTGGCGACGGAGAAGTTCTGCGACCCGACCAGGACCTGCTGCCCGGGCCGTCCGGTGTCGGCGACGATGGCCTTGGCGTGGATGTACAAGGCGCTGCTGTCGTCGGCGTACAGCCGGATGTGCGCGCCAGCCCGGGCCAGCTCGGTGAAGGCCTGGTCCCATTCGGGGTCGGCGGTCATAGTGATGGTGACGTCTACGCCGCGATGTGCGGCGGCGGCTAGGGCACCGGTCACGGCCGGGTCGTTCATCTCCTCGTCTTCCACGGCCAGGGTCCGGGCCGCCCCGTTGATGACCGACAGGACCGATGCCTGCGCGTTGGTTGGGGACCACACCAGGTCGGTGCCGTCTGGCAGGGTGATGGGGATGCCGGCATAGTCGGCGTCGAAGGTGGCGACGATGGCCGCGACGTCGGCGTGGTCGGTGTCGATGACGGCGAAGTCCCTGGTGCCGGGGTAGTCCTCCGCGATGAGATTGCCAGTCATGATGACCGAGGTACCGTCGTCGACGGTAAGGCTCTTCTGGTGGTAGGTGGTCCCGGCCGGTCCCCACCGCACGTGCACGCCGCGCGCGGTCAGGTAGTCGTAGGCGTCGGTATTGGCAGACCTCTCCAGGTGCTGGTCAAGGAGCACCCGCACGTCCACTCCGCGGGCCGCGTCCGTGGCCAGGTCGGCTTCGGCCGTGGGGTCGGCCAGCTCGTACATGGTCAGGTCGATCGAGGAACGTGCCCCGGTGATGAGCTGGTAGATCGGCCCGATACCGGCCGCGGGCTCGGTAAGCACTCGCAGCACGGAGGGACGGCGCGGCGACGAGCGGACGGTGACCGGCGCGCTCGTCGAGGCCGGCGACGCTCCTGCCGACATAGAACTCGAGACCACCGACTGTGATGGCTGAACGTTCTGCCGCGGCGAGACACTACCGCACGCAGCCGCACCGACGGCCAGCGCAGCCACGGCGAACACGATCACGATCATGCGAAACAACTCACCGTGCTCCCCTCGAGAGCCCTCCGGTCCGACTAAAACTAGATGGGCGGCCAAGGTCCCTTGCACGTAGAAGACATCTACCTGGCGGATCCGTACCGGTGTCGAACAAGTGTCGGCAGTGTCGAATGCAGACAAGTTCGTCCCCCCTTCAGCTGAGTCGCTAACGATCTGGTCGCGGCATCTCCTGATCACATAGAGGCCAGGAGAGCCACGGATGGAAGCCAATGAGACCAGCCGGCGCCATAAGGCATCGGACTGGGCGGCTACGGTCCGGTTCCTGGCCCCTTCTTCATCCCGGCTTGCTGCCACCATGGCATGCCGTTAACGAGGGGTCCTGATGATCCAGTGGAAGCCTGTGAACTGAATGGGGTCGACTGCGCCAAAAGCGGTGACGGTGTCTGGACAGGTTGCGGTGATGTCACGGGTGGAATGATCTGGCTCCCAAAGCCACGTTTCCGTCCGCCAAGGTTCTTGCGCCAGGAGAGGCCAGTTCCAGGCAGTGAGAGTGTTATGTAATGGCGGCCCGTCGAGCTATTCGTAACCCTCAATCCCGGAATGCCCAAGCTTGTGCCGATACCGCTACGTGACAAATTAACATTGAGCGGCCCGAAACGAAGCCGCTTTCTATAACTCCAACCCATATTACTTGACGCCCTCCTGTAAGTTCCGGACGATTCCGGTCAGATACCGCCGATAGCTAACACTTCTGTAAGTCGATACTTCACGTGCTGCTAGATCCTGCTGCCAATTAGACGCATTGGCAAGTTTCCGGGCCTCGGTTAGTTGAATGTCGAATTCGGCTCTTTCCGTGGCAAAAGCCCGGCGCGCGGAGACTAGTTCACCTGAGATTGAGGTGTGGGTCTGCATCCATTTTTGGCTGATCTGGTTCTGCTCATTCGTTGCGCGAACGCGCGCCACCTGTTCTTCGGTCGTTAGATTTTGTCGCTGCTGCATGTACTTTGCCCTAATGGCTTGAGTCTGCGCCGATGGCAGCGCGGAGGGCTGGGTCGCTCTAGCTTGCATCTCAATACTTCTCCGCCAGCTGTCGAGAGCATTAGCCTTCTTTTCACCTACCCCATTTGGGTGAACATAGCCGCCATTTCGACGTTTGATGAGCACCCGCTTTCCGCCCCGCGATCCGGTTGAGTAGCTAATACCTGTAAAATCCGCGGCAGTCCTCACTCCGTTTGCCGCGAGCGACCCTACGATCCCAGGACCGATTCCCGGAATTCTTGCAGAGCTAATCGAAGATCGCCCCAGGTAAGCTGCTACATGTTGCGCTTGCAGTAGACGCAAGGCGTTTGCGTTTTCTTTATCTTCGCTAGATTGAAGTGATTGTCGCTGCTTCTGCAGCTTATTGATCCCGGAAGCTAGCCTCGCATTTGCTTCAGCGAGTTCTTTCCGTTCATCCGCACGGGATTTATCTGCTTGCTTGCTCAGCTTGTCAACAGTCTTCTTCTCTCGGTTATCAACGTCGCGCCTATCCGTCTCCAGCTTTTTTACCTTGCGAGCAGCCCTAGATGCCTCAGCTCGACGCTCCTTAAAGATAGCCAAGTTATCATGCTTGGCTTGCCACTCTGGCGTTCTTCGGAATAGGCCTGCTGTAAGAGTAATAAAGATCAATACAGCAACCCATGACACGGTACCCGCTGCGGCTGCTGATAGTTGTCCGAACTGCGCAGAAAGGGCAAGCGCTGCGATTACAATCAAGAAGAAAACCGCCAAGATTCGAACTTTGAGCCGGTTTGGACTGAACGCTATTGGTTGGAGAGGAGGAAGATGGCCAGTTACCCATGATGGTCCGCTAGTGTGATTAGATACTGCAGCCAGAGGTATTGCTTGGGCATCGGTCACCCAGTCAGGGAGTGCACTAGGTACAGTGCTCGTTATCGTTGGCGCTGCTGGTGATGGTGCCCGCCCGGGTGACATGGGTGGGCTGCTCGGCTGGGGGAGGTCATCTGGGTTCAACGGTGGAACCGTCCGGACGTCAGGCGTCCAAACGTTGCACATAACTGCCCCAAGGGGGTGAAGAGCGAGCTCAGAACTCTGTCCCAGGGCAAGGAGGGCACGAGAATTACGAGGGTCGTCATAGTCTGCGTGATGGAATAGCAACGCCTCATCGCCAGGGTTGTGTAGCAACGACCAGAGCGTGGGGTCGATGGTGAGGGCGACCAACGAGGTATAAATGACCCATGCCGAGAAGTTATCCAGATACGAGCCCCAAGTTTTCATCGTTCGAGTCGGTGACTGATAGTTCACGTGCCCCTTTTCACAGGCGCCCATTTTCACCAGGCTCGGCACGAACATTCCGTCATAATCAATCAACTTTAGGTCACCCGAGGGTGTTATTAGCAGGTTCCCGTGCTGAAGGTCACCATGAGCGATATTGAGGACTGAGAGATCCCGCACTGCCTGCAGAAACTTCTCGGCGAGATCTGCGATGACTGAAGGCTCCCACAGATGGTTCTCGATGAATGGAATGAGGCTGACCGCGTCAACCCACTCCATCTTTAGAATCGGATACCATATTCCCTCACAAAGGACGCCTTGATGCAAATACTCAAACTCAACTCGCCAGGGCTTGCTAACCGTCCGCAAGGTTTCGCTGATCCGCTGATATCGCACTTCTTGGTCAGCGACGAACCGCGTGAAGCATTTAACGGCCCACCGCTGGCCGTTTGTGTTCTGGACCGTGAAGACGCTGCCTGATGCTCCGCTGATCGGCTTGGGCATGCCAAGGTTATCCATGGCAACCATGCCACCAACTAGCGAAGGATCTTTGAAGCATCGGTTTGTATCGAAGAGTGCCTCGCGATACTTGACTCCGGTAGGGTACTTGATAAGTGTAGGCATGATAATCACGTGTCGATACGAACAAGGGTAGTGTCGTCGTCGTGCATTTCACCCAGGTCTCGCTGCTGATCGACCCAGGTGGCGAAATCCAAGCCAGCTTCAGTGTCCAAGTCCCTCAGTATTGCCCATGGCCGCTCCTCAGCCTGCCAGGAACGGAGAAACCAGGCGGCCAATGCATCGGTGGCTATGTAGAAGTGATCCCCTTGCTCCCAGCGGCCAGATTTCAGACATACATGGCGGAGAACGACATCATCTTCCGCTACGCGGCTGGGAAGCAGTGGTGGCTGATATGAGAACCCGGTAACGTCACTAATTGGAAAGCAAGAACAAAGCGATTCGCCGCGTACCTGGAATAGACATGAATCGCCGATTGCGGCTGCTTTCCACCTGCGTGGATAACCGGGTCGACCGTCGCTGAACTCTACTACTAGGATTGTCGCGTACGCCCCTTTGGCGAGTCCCGGCTCTTCATACCACTCGATAGGGACACCTCGCTTCTCGCGATCCGTCTTATACTCACGGACTTCTCCATCCCAGCTATAAGCCGCTTCCCGATATGCTGCGAGGAAATCCGCCCTGGTGCGAGTCACACCCTTAGCGGAGCCAAAGATTTTTACAAGCCGTCTCGCCCAACGGCCCGCTAGCATCGACGAACTGGCGCCATCAGCTACAGCCACTCTGAGAGAACCAATTTCACCATTTCCGTCATCGTCTGGGCCCACCCAGAATGCATCCTCGTATTCCTGAAACGAGTTACCGCGTTTCGGCAGGTGAAAGGTACTGGGGTAGACTCTCAACGCAGGTCGGATGCTCTTGTGCCGATATCGAGGAACTGCACTATCGAGGTGATATCAGCATTGAAGACGAAACCGCGTGTACCGTCGGATACGGCGATACCCTGCTGCTGAGCATATGTGCGCATTTGGTCTGGCAGCGTGCTGGATATGTTGAATAGTTGCCGCGCATACTGGTTCGGCAAGGCGACATCGCTGTCAGGGAAGATGATCGGCGGGCTCTTGTCCGATGATACATGCAGGTTGAAGAGCAGCACTGGGCCGTCAGCGCTGGCAAGTTGCCGAACAGCTTCCGCCGGAATCGCGGGATCGCCGTCATTTGCTTCACCGTCGGTGAGATTCAAGACCACTGGCGGGAAGCATGCCGGATGATCGTTTAGCCAGCGGGACGCCACCGACTGCGCCTTCGTCAGGGCGTTGCACATGGGCGTCCCGCCGCTCGCGACTGGATCGACCCAGGTCGGGAACTTGACTTCTTGCTCGACAAGTCCACCCGCCCCATCGGGGACCTTCTTAGTGCGAGGCTCTAGCCTGGCTGGCGACGCGGCTATCTCGCTGAGCGGAACGAGATCACGGCCGGCGAGCGGCCCACTTAGAGCAGGACGTGCACCTGAACCGCCGTAGCCGAACACTGAAACATAGAAGTAGTCCCGAACGCCCTCTTCCTTCGCACACTTGATCGCTAGCTCAGACAGCAGTCGATTCAGAGCATCGGCTACGACGTCACACTTCCGCTGCCCCTCGCCGCTCCCGATCTGGTCTTGCATCGAGGCTGATTGATCCAGGAGGAACACGAAGAGGGTTGGGTTGGCACGGCTGATCTCAGCTGAGTACATATCTTGTTCCCCTCCACTCGAAAGACGGGAGACGGCCCGACACGAGATGCGGGAACTCGTGCCAGAACACGCCTGGGATCATACCGCTTATGCGCGCATCCAGCCGGTCGCAGTTGAGTGCTGCCGCCTGGCAGGCTCGCTCGCAATGACAACAGCGAGATAGAGTCCGAGGCGTTGGCTTGCAGGTGGCGACGACACTGCACGACTGGCTGTGACCTCCTACCTGCTGCCATCTGTATTCACCGGTTGAGCAGGATACTTAGATTCGGACCTGCAGAGCCAAGCCGATCACTGTGGCTGCCGCCCCCAGGACAGTAGCCGCGAGCATGCTGCCGTCATACAGAGGCCGCATCAGACGTGGCGGCGGTGCCGCGGGTTGCGGAGAAACGTGACCATAGCTTGTGCGCGGCTGAGCCCACTTGATCCGGTAGCGGATTGCCGGATTCCGCAGTTTGAACATTGCCCAAAGCGCATCGTTCTTGGCCCGCTTGTGCTTCACCAGGTGGCACGCGCGCAGGCGACCGTGAGCGACATTGCCGCACGCCTTGCCGCCATCCGTCTCAACGTCGCACTGAGTCGGCTTGAAGAACGCCAGCCACAGGACCAGGACGAAGATCCAGAAGATGGCGAGAACCGGCCATTCCTTCCGAGAAGCCAGAAGTAGGGACAAGACGAGGACCACGAGGCTTACAGCCGACAGCCCGCCAACTCTCGATCGTCGCCGTCGCCTGGACATTGAATACACTCCGGGTCAGCTCGGGCATGCCCTGCTACTCCTTCGAGTCTGACACTCCATCCGGAGAGCGTCGAGAGACCATCTTGTGGCCCGGAGATGGCGACAGTTGCCTCCGCCGCATTAAGCCCACCGCTGGCGCAGACATGTGCTTGATTCTGGTCCTTCGCCACGTAGGCGCCGCGGCCGATCACGACGACTACCAGGCCTTCCTCGCGCAGCAGCGTCACGGCCTTTTCTGCGGTGATATGGCTGACATCGGACGTCTACTGCCGGACCCGCGCTACCAGCTCAGCCGGACGCAATACGCCCCGAGCGGGAGCCCGGCCCCCGACGCCGCTGGGGCGGCTTCGACACCGAGGCGCAGGCCGCAGCGGCCCGAGACGCGACCCTCGATGACATGGCCGAGCGGACCGTGATCAGGTGAGGCGAAGGCAGCAGGGCTGCTGGTCTGCGCTTTGTGGACCCAGCGGCGTGGATCTGGTCGTTGAGCAGGACCAGGCATCCCAGGCCTCGCGCGCACGGGCTGGCGGCCACCTCGATGGCGGCGAGTATGTTGGCGGGCCCGTACGCGCCCGTCATCGCCGGGTTCCGCATCGCGCCCGGCACCACCACCGGCGCATCGGTGGGGAGCAGCAAGTCGAGGACATATGCGACTTCCTCGATCGTGTCCGTTCCCTGGGTCACCACCGCGCCGACGCAGCCATCGCTCAGAACCCTATTGATGGCTTCGGCCAACTCGTAGAGATCGGAGAAATCAAGAGAGGCTCCCGGCTTGGACCGGAAGTCATCGACGCGGAGTCCGGCCTGCACGTCGAGCAGACCTGGAGGATCATCGAAAACTCAATTCGAAGAAATATAGGCCGATGGCTGCGCGGAAGGAATCAAGAAACCAGCGTAAGAA
>Ga0335074_10013589_pt1 | contig 11442 bp, 10 predicted proteins | sample Lox_Sample_23_FD_206715 | JGI IMG/M metagenome (GOLD analysis project Ga0335074, IMG submission 206715) | Soil microbial communities from Loxahatchee National Wildlife Refuge, Florida, United States - Lox_Sample_2.3 | ecosystem: Environmental > Terrestrial > Soil > Wetlands | place: USA...
GCGCTACGACCGGCGATGCGCCTTCATGCTCGACGTGCGGCATGCTGATGGTGCCCAACGGAAGCTGCTACAAATGCGTAAATTGCGGAAGTACGAGCGGCTGCTCTTAGCCTCGCCCGATTCCCCTGTTCCGCCCCTCCGATTCGCCCATTTTGTGTTCCTGTCTGACAACTGAGGAGCGTCTCATGACTACAGATCAAGAAAGGAAGGCCGAGGTACTGAAGTTCTCCGATGGTTTGCGCGCTGCGGCAGTCGCGAAAGTGTCCGTTAGCTACTATGGGGACGGCGACGAAGGGCGTGCGGAACCACCTCAACTCCTAGATGTGGCAGGGATTCCCGTCGAGGAATCGCGGTTACCGGTTGATCTCAACCTCCAGACACTCGGTGATCTCCTCGAGGGTTTTGCGCCAGAAGGATACGAAGACGGCGAGGGCGGCTTCGGAACCATTACGTTCGATCTCGACACGCTGCTGGTTCGCGTAGAGCACCATTGGTATGAAATCGTCAGCCACCCCGACGAACCTCGGGAGATCTAGGCCATGGCTCATCCTTTGGAACACGCAAAAAATAGCGCCCGCAGATTCGGCGGCGTCCCTGACGATTATTTGCCTATCCACAATTGGTTCGATGAATCGAAAGCCATCATGGCAGATGCTCGGCATCGGGCTCTGCGCCACCACGCCGAAGGAATCTTTTTGGCAGAGCGAATCTTCGGCGCGGCCATTCGCAACAGCGAAGGCAAAGACGTGCCTGTGCGATACATCGGAGAACAGCACGTTCGCGAAGACCTCGGGCGCATACCCAGTTTCCAGGACCGGGCTATGGGAATAAGGATGCAATCGTGGATGTACGGCCAGAGGCTAACGAAAACCTCTGAGATTTGAGTCTGCCGGACTCCCCTCACCGCAACGGTCGCACTTTGATCCAGCCTCCCGCACTTCATCAACGAAATCCGAAGGCCACGCCTGAGGACCTCCTCGTTCGAGGCTCTTGGATGTGTATTTCAGACTCGAAAGGAGTACCACATGGAGCAAGCGCAACTCTTAGCTCATTGCGGGAGCTCGAAGATCACGCGAGAGGAATTGAAGCTGATCCTGACTCCCGAAGCGAGTTCAACTCATCAACCCATTCCGCACAACCAGATCGTCGAAGCACTGGTGGAAGGCCTCAGCTTTCGTCACATCTCGGCCATCCGCGAGGAATATGCAGTTTCCAGCGATGGCATGAAGATGTTCGGAGTTCTAGATCTTGAAACCACCTTCGACGGATGCCGCTTTTCCGTGGGCACCCGCAATTCGAACGACAAGTCGATGCGCCTCGCGGTGACGGTCGGCTATCGAGTGCTCGTCTGCGACAACATGGCGTTCCACGGGGATTTCACGCCGGTCTTGGCGAAGCACAGCAAACACTTCAGCCTCGTTGACGTGCTCTCCATCGGGATCGACCGCATTCAGCGGAATTTCGAGCCCATGAAGAAGCAGGTCGAAGCGTGGAAGACCACGCGGATTTCGGATGAATCCGCAAAGCTGGTCATCTATCGGGCCTTTGTACAGGGAGAATTGGATGTCCCCAAGCACTTGGCCCGGCGGGTTCACGACTTGTATTTCGATCCGCAGGTCGAAGACTTCGCTCCGCGGACAACGTGGAGTCTATCGAACGCGTTCACGAGCGCATTCAAGGAGCTCGATCCCATCCCTCAGTTCCGGGCGACGGCGAAGTTGGCGTCGTTCCTTGAACTGACGCCCACTGGCTTGAATTAGCTCCATCGTTGTGGGTGAGCAAGTCGAGCGCGACCGCGCCGGAGACGGACGGAACAGGAGGCAGTCAACATGACTGCTTCCTGCTGTCCGAACTCCCTCTTCGTTGCGGATGATTGTTGAGGGTCCAAGCCATGTTGGAGCAAAAGGGTGTCGACAGTTTGTGATCGTCAGTGCTGCTTGCCCCAGTCGTCAAGGGCGCGACGCGCCGACAAGCGCACCGGATAGTACGAATCCTGAGCCAGTTCCTCAATCCGTTTGTGAACTAACGGACTGGCTAGTGACGCGGCCAAGGCCTTCACAACGTCCTGTCGTACCGAAAAGTCCTCATCCCGGCTCATCATCAAGAGGCGCTCCTGCACTCGTGGCTCCAGGACGGCCCCTGCGAGGGCTTTCGCAACAGCCCCACGCACGTGACTGCTTCTATCGCACCCCATCTCCACGATGCGCTGCTGGACACGGGGCCGGGAGATCGCGGGTGCAAGGGACCGTACGGCGTGCATCCGCACGCCTTGAGTGTCCGACCAGGGGTGTTTGTCCTGGCTCAACTTCAAGAGGCACTCCTGGACTCGTGGCTCCAGGACCGCCCCTGCGAGCGCTACCGCGACCCCCTCGCGGACGTGCGCGTCCGTATCGCCACTCAACTCCAGAAGCCGCGGCTGAACTTGCGGTTGGCGAACCGCCCCAGCCAGACCAAGAGCAGCAAAATGGCGCACTAGGTCGTCCGTGTCGCGGGTCATCTCTAAAAGTCGTTCTTTGATGCACGGCTCTGAGACTGCTCGGCTCATAGCTTTCGCGAGCCTCCATCGCGTAGCGGAACTCTCATCCCGGCTCATTTCGATAAGCCGCATTTGGACTCGGGAATCTGACACTGAGCGCACAAGTGCTCCGGCAAGAGCCTCTATCTCATCCGAGCCGTGTATCTCGTGTGTCATTTCCAAGAGCCGCGCACGCACACGAACGTCTGAAACTCCTTTACCCAATGTCGTCACAACGTCCAATCGAACTTGAGCGCTTGTGTCGCAGATCATTTCCAGAAGGCGCTCGCGAACCCGTGGCTCCGACACTGCCTTCTCCAGACCAAAAAAAACAACGGCATGCCGTACTTCGGCATCATCATCGCGGCTCAGCTCCAAGAGGCGCTCCTGGACCTGCGGCTCCCACACCGCCTGCCCCAGTGAGGAGATCGCATCCCAGCGCACGGAATCGTCCACATCGTGGCTCAAGAGCAAGAGCTGATCGCGTACCGAGGATTCCCAAGCTACGCCTCCGAGCACAGCCGCCACGATTGCGCGCACGCCCGCGTCGGCGTCGCCACATAGTCCAATTAGAACCTGCCGTACTTGGGGGCAGGCAGCTCCCTCCCTCAGGCTATTTTTCAGGGCTGCTGACAAGTCAGCTTCATCATAATCTGAGGGCTCCCTTATCACGGAGCTCGTTGGCTCCTCTGAGAGCTTCTTGAGAGAGACAGAATTGACTAGCTGCACGGCGAGCTTCCTGGGACAGTCAACGGCCTCGCCCGCACAGCGAAGGGCCAAGCACAAGTCGTCCTTGGAATCGCGTGCTTCGCGCCACCTGCGTTTTCGAGTTTGTCGTCGATGCCTCCAGACCGCAGTAATCAGGAACTCAGTGGACTGTCGAGATCGGGCCAGCCATCTTCCCAGTGGTCCCTCCAAGGTAGGACCGATCCCTTCGAATGTGTCCGTGAGGATCTTCTTGGCAGCCTTATTAGCGGGCCCCAGCCACAAACCGATCAAGTGTGGAATCGTCTTGGCTAATGTGCCAATTCCTTTGACAAACGCCCAGGTGACGGACGGCATCGCAAGGTCGATGCGTGATGCATATATTCTCTCCAGGGACCCACACGTGTACGCGATGACTCCCTGCCAGTCAGCGTTTAGCAGATGAGGACGAATCACGGAGTAAGGATCCGCTGAAGCGCCTATAGCCTTGGCCGCGAAATACTCGCGAAACGTCTCCAACGGAAAGACATAATTCCCGTCCCGCGCTTCAACAAATCCTGCAGAAACCAGATGTTCTAAGCTTTGTTTGTCAGGCACGCTAAGCATTTCGATTGCTGCGCCATCTATGGCGGCTTTCCTGTTGCGAAAAGTACCGAGCGCGAGTGGTGCCAGAATTCGCTCTACCGTCGCGGTCTTCACTTCTTTGGGCCAGATTGAGGGCAGTTTGTAGTTGGCGTGCCACGCTACCAGGGCTCCCACGCACTCGCCGATCAACGGCGCACGGCGAACAGGGAACTGGATAATAGCGCCCTCTGCGTGCCTCTTGGTAGCAGTCAGGCACATGAACGAGAGCAACAACGGATTCCGAGTCATGCCGGCGGCTTGGCTCCGAGCCGCTCCGAGTACCCTTTGGAGGGCAGAACTGTAATCGGGGCACCTAAACTGTGCCGCGAGCAGCTTGCAGGCACTGTCAGCAAATCGAAGGATTTGCTCCTCTGTCAGATCTCCTACCTCGTACTCGACGAAGCCGCTGAGTGGCCCCTCCCAATAAACGTGGGGCCGTGAGGAGAGTACCAGTTGGTTCCCCTTAGCCCTGAGCCAGCCAACTCTGTCGCTGACCTGTCGGCGGGCTCCCGGACTCAGCTCATCGAAGGCATCCAGGAGGACAGCCAAGTCGCCCGATCTTAAGGCCGCGCAGAGCTGCATCCAGCCGTCCTTGCCTAGCGCCTGGCGAGTTGCTTCGGGCATTCGGTCGTGTAGCCATTTCAAGTCTTCGCCGGGATCTTCAATCTCCTCGTATTTTCGGTTCAACTCGACCAGCAACGGAAGTCTCCCGTGTTGGCAATTCTGTGCGAGCCACCAAGCGTATTGGTGCAGCAAAGTGGTCTTGCCTTGCCCGGGCCCGCCCAAGACGACAACGGCCTGCTCACGAGACAGCACCTCCGCAGCAGACTCGCTGCCCTCCCAATCTGATGCGGAATCTATGTGAGAGCTCGAGGCTGTGGGTGAGTAGGCTCGGAGCTGTGGCTCTATGAAAATGTTCGGAAGCGACAAAGGCTTGGACATCACTCCGAGTCCAGGGATGGACACTTGCCCTGCGAAATCCCGGAGTGCCCTCAAGTAGTCTGTTATCTCAGTGCTTAGCATAGCTGAGGGCATCCAGGCCCAAGCGCTCCGGCATGTGGCACGCGTTCATTCTGGTGCTGGCGAAGGACACGAAAAACACCTCAGTCTTGTCGACGTACTTTCCGTCGGTTCGTGCCGAACAGGGCACTCGCTGTGCTATTCACCGTGGCGTAGTCGAAATCAATGACAAGCAACCGCTTCTTTATGGCCTGCTGCACTCTTCGTGGAGACGGCTCTAGTGCCGTTATCCGCAGGAGTATGCAGATAGTGAGAATCATCGCCATGGCGGAGAGAGCACTTCTCATTTCAGGATTTCCTCTCTCCGATAGCTTCCAGGATAGTGGCCACTCGACGCGCAAAACATCAGTGCTGTCCCGCCTCGTATTGCAGTTTGTAAACCTCCACTTGAACGTCCTGGGCGCTCATTCCGTTTTTTTTGGCAAGCAGAGCTTGTGGGTCAGCTAGCAGGTAGAGTTGCAATGCCTGCGCTGCCTCGCCGGGCCGATGCGCACGCTGCAACAGCTCGCCCAAATTGAAATATGCCTGCGCCCACCAAGGCGCGATTCTCAGCGCCTCTTCAGTTTCGCTAATCGCATCGTTCAAGTGAGAAGGGTTCGCATCCTTCTGCGCGTCCTCCAGTGCGGCCTGGGCATAGACCGCATGGCGCACAGCCTCCTGAGGTATGGCAGGCGGGGGATTGAGCTGCAAGACCGCTTTGATGATCTTCTCGCGCAGGCGCTCGTCCATGTCCGCAGGTGCATCGGTGGCCCCGGCTAACTCTTGAAGGGCAGACAAATAGTAAGAAAGCGCTTCCCGCGGACGGCCCAGCTTCAGTGACCCATCCCCAAAGCTTTCGTCTTGTTCGATCAATTCAAAAGAACCCGCCAGAGGAGTCACGACTTGTAAGATCCTCACATGAATCGTCTGGCCCTCAATCGCGCCAGAGACGCGCACGCGTTGGCCAGCGTGTTCTTCGCCTAACGATTGCGGATCGATTTCATAAGCTTCCTCATCCTTGGCTTGAAGAACATATTTCGCGCCCTGAGCGACACACTTCTTGATGGTGTCAACAGTATGCTGTGGGCCCTGATCTCCGCACTTGCTGTTGGTAACCCAGCCCTCAAGCGACTTGTTCCCCTGGGCTACAGCTACTTCTGTGGACGAGAGGAACAGACCAGCAGAGAAAAGACTTGCCAGGATGAAGGGCAGCGTACGCTTCAAGTGGAAATCCGCCATTCCAAATCCGGCACTGGGTACAAGCATGCGACATCTCCGCGCACAGCTTCTGTCTTATTGTTGCTTTGCATCGTATTGGAGCTTGTAAATTTCCATCTGTACATCTTGGGCTTTTGCGGCGTTAGGATCGGCCAGCAAGTAAAGCTGCAAGGCCGATGCTGCCTCGCCAGGGCGGTTCGCCTTTTGCAGCGCTGCTCCCAGATTGAAATATCCCTGCGCCCACCACGGCGCGATCAGCAGAGCTTTTTGTAATTCGCTGACCGCGTCATTCAAATGCGCCGGATTCCCATCCTTCTTCCCCACTTCCACTGCCGCCTCTGCGTACGCCGCGTGCTGGATAGCGTCCTGCGGTATTGCGGGTGGAGGATTAAGCTGAAGAACGACCTTGATGATCTTTTCCAGCACCGGTTTCTCGACATCCACCTCCAACCGGCCTCCATCCGAAAAATGCTGAAGCGCAAGAACGTATTCTGCAAGCGCATTTCGCGCCGTGCCCGCCTGCAGTATGGAATCCCCCGTAGACAAGAGGACCCAAAAATCTGGTCCGGCATCATGCAGCAGCTTAGCCAGTTCGGCATGACCATTTCCCGCAGCCTCCATCTCCGGTGTATATCCGACGCGGTTCTTGGCGTCGACGTGCGCGTCGTGGGCCAACAGGACGACCGATATCTGATCAAAGCCATGGAGGGCTGCCTCATGCAGAGGCGTGTCGCCAAAGTTGTCACTGGCGTTGGCATCCGCCCCGTGGGCCAGCAAGACCGTGGCAACATCGAAGTAGCCGTTCTCTGCGGCCCAAAGCAGGGGTGCATATTCGCGACTGTCCTTGGCATTGACGTCGGCCCCGTGGGCCAGCAGCGTCGTGGCCACTTTAGCGTACCCGAATTCGGCGGCTTCATGCAGGGGCGTTTCGCCATCTTTGCCCCTGGCGTTGACATCCGCACCGTGGGTCAGCAGGACCAATGCTATGTCATCATTGCCATCGCTGGCGGCGCTGTGCAGTGGCGTCCTCCCTTTGCTGTCCCTGGCATTGACGTCCGCCCCGCGGGCTAAATCCTCCTGCACGGCTGCCAGATTTCCCCACCCAGCGTCGGCAAATAGCTTATCGGTCCAGGGGGACTGGGCGCTGGCGGTGTGATAGAACCCCAATGTCAGACACGCCAAACAAGACACCGCAAGCCTACGATGGTGTTCAGACATTTGTTCGCTCCGTCCGCCGTTCAACAACTTTGACGCGTCGGAAATCCGGCTATGTCGAATTTAGCCGAGCACGATGTTTCCCGATTCCGAAACGCTAGAACCCAGCAAAACAGCCCACGCGGCACTCTGCACGTGCAAGTCGAAAGCCGGTCTCATTGAGTGCAGGTGGCCGAGAGATCGGCTGTCTTCGATGGGTCGGCCTGGGCCTGCTGGACACAGGACTGATTCTGCTTGAGTTTGTCGCCAACCTGTTTGATGTCGTTGTCCACCTGCGCTTCGTTTTGGTTGGCGTTGGCTAATTGTTTCTGAGCTGCCTGAAGCGCCGCTTCCGCGTCCTCCAGCGCGCTCTGCTGCTGAGGTTGCTGCTGCGCGGCAGTGGTCTCAGTCTGCATATCCACGACGGGCGGAGCTGGTGCCTGCTGTTGGATCTGAGTAACGAGCTGCTGCTTCTCTTGGATTTCCTGCTTCAGTTGAGTTTTTTTCGTTTCAAGTTTCACTTTCTGGTCCTGAAGGTCTTGCAGCCGGTCCATTTCTCTATTCGTTGAATCCAGAAGCGCTCGAAATAGACTGGTCTGCTCCGGCGTAAGAGGGGCCTGCATCGTGCTTGCGCCCGCGGCACATCCGCTCACGTCTACATCAACGGGGCTGCCGTTCATGGCCTTGGCAGCCTCGCCGCTCAGATACTTCGATTCGTCAGGGCTTTTTGCCTCAGCGGCCATTTTCGAGAGGCAGGCGCTGATGCGAAGCTCGTCCAGCGGGTTGGAAATGGTTTGCTGAGCATGAGCGAGATCGACTTGCTGGAATTCGAGCGTACGGTCAGAATTGCAGCCGATATTGAAAAGACAAGTGCTGTTATCGTGGAATAGCTTTGTTTCATCGGGCAGCTTTGGCCCTCCCATTACAAGCTCAAGCTGCTGCATATCTTGACGGAACTTTGCCTGTCGCTCGGCTTCAAGCTGGCGCTGCCGTTCGAGTTCGGCCTCGCGTTCTCGCTCGATTTCCGCGTTGCGCGCTCTCTCTGCGGCTGCCGCCGCAGCGTCAGACGCGGATGTGTTATTCGGATTCGAGCCGCCAAACAGGGATCTCACGAGCCAATTGATAAGTGAGTCGGCAAGCTGGTTGTACGGTCCACCCAGAGCATTGTAGGCGCCGGAGTTCGCCGCAGACGTGGACCCGCAGAAGTACGCAATTATTCTTTCGTCGTTGCCTGCCGCGTTGTCTGGAATCGAAGTGCCAGCGGGAATCACCCTGCCCGCGTTAGACGTGTTGGCGGGGCAAGTGAACGTAACTCCGAGGGATTGTGCTCCGGGCGCCACGACCTGAGCGCAAGCAGGAGGTACCAGGAAGAGGGCGTAACCAAGAAGAGCTGAAGGTAGAAAAATCTTGCGGCTCCGTAGAGCGTTCATGACATCTTCTCCTGAACTCTAAGTTGGCCGTTTCAGCTTCATTTCTCCCACCAGTGAATGATCGAGTTCAAATCAATAATCACGGGCTTGGCTAAAGTTCCATCGGCAGAAATCCCTCAGTTGCTCGCCTGCCTCGCGAGACCACGCAATGGGCGGCCCTCAGTAGACACCGGCACTACTAAACTCGTCGGGGGAAGTGGCGAGGAAGCGACTGGCTCAGTCGAAGGCATCCAGATGTACCATTTGGGTGCCTGGTTTCCGTATGCGAACGCCTTAGTAGCCCTAACAGCACCCCAGCCGCTCGGATAAAGGCGGCGATCCAACTCTTGATCACTTGGGTGCACATTCCCGTCTCGAACGAATGGTCCGCTGCCGTTTTTGAACTGTGACAGGTCCAGTGCGGGAGGCACGGGGAAGGCGAAGGCTAAATGGCCGTGAGACACACCGCTTGAGACTCCCACCACTACAATGCCCTGATTGGCAAGTATCTGAACGTCTGACTCGTTCACTTCTTGCCATTCGATGGGATTTGATTCAATCTGTTGCGTAATCCCGTTCGCATCAAGGCTCTTGTCTTTCCATACGCTGCTCGGTGACGCGGGCAGACCTCGACCAGATAACAATTGGGCGCCAACCGTCTGAAAATACCGCTTGCAATTGAGAGACTGAGACTCGTCGTCGATGTCAATTACGTCTCTCGGCAGATTCAATTGATTAGATGCCTCGTTGAACGTTTCTACAAGCTCGGCAGCAACCGGAGGCATTGTCTTCCGCTTGCCGTCCAGCGAAAGAAGTGCACCGTTTACGGCTGCCAGACGCGCCTCCGCAACCTGGAGAGTTCGACGATCAGTCCCAATTGCTTGATTTGCTATCGCTATGGCTTGGCGGGCGACAGCCTCAGCGGCGGAGTCGTCCAAATACTGGGCCTTCGCGAGTGCCATTTCGGACTGCTGGAGGACCTGCTGCGCTTGATCTCCTTTCTGATTTGTGTTGGCGATTTGAGATTCGAGACTGGCTTTTTCCTGAACGAAAGACTCTCTTGCGGAATCCGAGGAATTTTGGGGTCTCGCCAAGCTGGGAAAGAGAACTAATACCGCACCAGCGAGAGTGACTAAGGCGATGCGGAGTATGCGGCAATGCACGCACCGATCAGTGGAGCCTTGCCCACCACTGGGTTCGGGCGCTTGGCCGGGAAACCACACATCACCCTCACAATCCCGCGAGGCAGCAGTCTGCGCACTATGTGCGAGCAATGCTATTGCTGCCTTTGCACTGTGTCAAGAGATCTGCAAGTCATCCGCGGTTCCTTTCCGACGTATTTCGGGTGTTCCTCACGGTAGCGAATACATCTTTGCGTGTGGTCGTTGTCCTCCTGTCGGCCACGCCACCTCTGGGAGAAAATCACAATGGACAGAATGCGAATAAATCCCTTACCGAACACGAGTCGCTTCCAGGTCAATTGTGACGCGGGCAAAACTGGTCAGTTTCGTGCCGAGACGGATTCAGTATCGGTCCGGGTTGGCCAGCGCGTCAGACGTCATGCTGCGGAGGAGATATGGGACTCCCTAGCGATCGAAAGCACGGCAGAGCAGGACGGCACACTAGTTCTACGCGTCGTGCTATTCAATCCGGATTGGGATGAGCCACTGCAAATCGCATCCGTCCGGTCCCGCCCCCAAGACTTGGAGTCTCTCACTCCTCTTGGCTGCAACTTGGACCACGTTGTTCTGTAAGCTCCCCGCCTAATCAATCGCCCTCTGAGACTTCTTCGCAAGAGTTCGACATCCCAATTCGCATTTTTCCTCCAAGGACAGAGCCATGAAATTGGCCGACCTTCCACCCGGGAGCGATATCGCGTATCGCTCCGCCGCAAAACTAGTTGCTGAACAAGTTGAATTTGAGCTTGAGACCTGTCGCCGGCGTTCGGGCAGGGAACCTGAAAAGGTGCTGGAACTCCTGGCGAATACACCGGACTGGAGTGTCTTCCTCGATGACGAGGATCTCTGACCTTCGCACGTAGTTCCCATTCCCCCAAATCCCCACCGTACTTCCTTTAGGGAGAACGACCATGAACGGTATTATCTGCGGCCAGGCTATTGAAGAGGGCCGCAAGCGGGGCGCGCCCCCAACCGAGGCGAAGTATTGCAAGAAATGCAGGGCAGATCGTCGCCGACATGCCAAATTAAAGTACACGTGGCGCACCGAATTCGACGAAATGCTGAAGGCGCAATACCACGGCGGGCTCAATCGCCGCTTTCAAGTCCTCAACAGGATGATCCGCATGACAGGCCTGCCGCGCTGGTACATCAAACGCCATGCCGCACGATTGGGCTTAACCATGAAGATGGATCGCAAGCCATGGACGCCCGCAGAGCTGAACGTGTTGGAGAAGCTCGTTGGTCGTGTATCGTCTGCCACTATCGCGAAGCGGCTGCATCGTCCGGAAAGCTCGGTCGTGAACAAACTGAAACGCCTCGGAAATTCTCGCCGCGTTCGAGAGGGCTATACGATGCGGGACCTGGAGCAATGCCTGGGCGAAGACCACCACAAGATTTCCGTATGGATCGCAAACGGCTGGCTTCGGGATCGGTTTCAAGGCACAGGCCGCCACGATGGCAACGGGCGGGACATCCATCGCATTAGGGAAAAGGATATCTTGCGATTCCTAAAGAACCACCCGCAGGAAATCAACCTCGGTAAGGTGGACCAAGTGTGGTTCTTGGATTTGGTGTTGCTGCGAGGTCGGGAAGTGCCCGA
>Ga0335074_10013590_pt1 | contig 11442 bp, 6 predicted proteins | sample Lox_Sample_23_FD_206715 | JGI IMG/M metagenome (GOLD analysis project Ga0335074, IMG submission 206715) | Soil microbial communities from Loxahatchee National Wildlife Refuge, Florida, United States - Lox_Sample_2.3 | ecosystem: Environmental > Terrestrial > Soil > Wetlands | place: USA: Florida...
GGCAGGGGGCGCGTGGGGCGTGGGCTGGCAGGTGATGCTGGACGGCCTGGAAATCACGCAGTTCACCTACTTTCAGCAGTGCGGCGGGCAGGATCTTGATCCCATCTGCGCCGAGCTCACCTACGGCATGGAGCGCATCGCCGCCTTTCTGCAGGATGTGGACTCGATCTACGACATCGTCTGGGCGCGCGATCCGGAAACCGGCGCACCGGTGACCTACGGCGATGTCCGGCTGGCCGAGGAAGTGCAGTTCTCGGTTTACAACTTCGAGATGGCCGAGGTCCCGCGGCTCTGGGAGCACTTTAATAGCTATGAGGCCGAAGCGCAGACGCTGCTCGACAAGGCCAGCACCCTGTTCGCAGAGGAAAACGCCAGTCCAAGCGCAAAGAAACGATTCCCGCTGCTCGCCACATACGAACTAGCACTCAAATGCTCGCACCTGTTCAATCTGCTCGATGCGCGCGGAGCCATCAGCGTAACGGAGCGCGTCGGCGTCATTGGAAGAATTCGCGATTTGGCAGTGGGCGTGGCAAAAGCGTGGGCGATGCAGCAGGAAGCAGGTAGCCAGTAGCCGGTAGCTCGTAGCTATTTTGCGCCGGTTCCTGCGGTTTGATTCAAGCAATCGAGTGGTCAGCTACAGGCTAAAGGCTACCGGCTACAGGCTCGAATAAGAAAGATTGATCATGGCGGATTTTCTACTGGAGATCGGGCTCGAAGAGGTTCCTGCCCGCATGATTGCCGGGGCGGAGGCCGAACTGGGCAAGCGCCTGAACGACCTGCTCAAGCGCGAGCGGCTGCTTATGCCCGACGCAAAATTCACCACCTTCTCCACCCCGCGCCGGCTGGCTGTGCTGGCCGAAGGCGTGCTCGCGAAGCAGGCCGACGCCGAAAAAGTGGTGATGGGCCCATCGTGGAAAGTAGCCTTCAAGGATGGCGCGCCGACCGCGGCTGCCGAGGCATTTGCCAAGAAGACCGGCGTTGCCGTCGCGGACCTGAAGCAGATCGAAACCTCGAAAGGCGAATATGTCGGCGCGACGGTAAGGCAGATCGGACGCACCGCGGACGAGATCCTCATCGCTGAGCTGCCAAAGGAAATTCTGGCCGTTTACTGGGCCAAGAACATGTATTGGCGCGCCGGCAAGCCGGAACGTTTTGTTCGCCCGGTGCGCTGGGTCGTCGCGCTGATCGACTCGACGATTGTGCCGCTGGAGATTGCCGGCATCGCGGCCGGCAATACGAGCCGCGGCCATCGTGTGTTGCGCGGCGAAACCCCCGTCGTGATCGACCAGGCGCGCGATTATCCGAAGAGTCTGCTCGCCGCGGCCGTCGTCACCGGCGTGGCAGACCGCCGGCAGTTCATTCGTAAGGCCCTCGATGCGGCTACCCGCGCCATTCCCGGCGCGCGCTGGCGCGAGGATGAGCCGCTGGTCGAAACCGTCACGCATTTGACTGAGTGGCCCTCGGTGATCCTCGGCGACTTTGAGCCTGAGTACCTGGAACTGCCCGAAGAAGTTCTCGTGACCGTGATGCGCGATCACCAGAAGTACTTCGCGGTAGAGGACGCGCAGGGTAAACTTCTGCCACACTTCCTCGCGGTCCTGAATACGCAGGCCGACGAAGAAGGCGCAGCCATCATCCGCTACGGCAACGCCCGTGTGCTGCGCGCGCGGTTTAAGGATGCGCGCTTCTTCTGGGACCTGGACCAGAAGACGCCGCTTGCCGAGCGCTTCGAAAGCCTCAAGAATGTCACCTTCCAGAAGGAGCTAGGCAGCTACTACTGGAAGACGGAGCAGAACCTCGCCGTGGCCAGTGCGCTTGCCGCGGAGGCGTGGACCAACGGCGCCACCTTCGACGAAGCGGCGCTCTTCAAGGCCGTGGAATTGGCCAAGACCGACCTGACGACCGAGCTGGTGAAGGAGTTCACCGAATTGCAGGGCGTCATCGGCGGGCTCTATGCCCGGGCGCAGGGCCTGAGCGAGACCGTTGCGAAGGCAATCTACGACCAGTACACGCCAGCCTCTATTGAGGACGCGATTCCCGCGACCGTGGAAGGCCAGTTGCTTGGCATCGCCGATCGCATTCAGACCATCGTGGCCATGTTCGGCATCGGCAATGCGCCCACGGGTTCAAAAGATCCGTTTGCGCTGCGCCGGGCGGCCAATGCGATCGTAAAGATCATGGCTGAATCGGCCCTGCCGCTCACGCTGGATGACGTGCTGAAAGCCTCCGGCGTCAGCGATGCCGGCAAAGCCCCGGTGGGCGACTTCCTGCACGAGCGCCTGCAGTTCTTCCTGAAAGATGTGCGCGGTTTCTCGTACGACGTCGTCAACGCCGTGCTCGCAGCCGGCTGCGACGATGTGCGCGACGCCCTGGCGCGTGCCGAGGCGCTTGCCGCCGTGCGCGGCTCGGCTGATTTCCTCGCCGTCTCGGCGGCGTTCAAACGCATCAAGAACATCCTGCGGCAGGCGGAAGAAAAGGGATATCAACCCTCGCAGCCCAAGCTTGCCAAGCTTGCCCTCGAGGCGATCGACTTGTGGGACCGCTCAAAGGAGCTGGCTCCGCAAATTGCAAGCCTGCGCGACCAGCGCGCCTATCGCGAGGCCCTGGTACAGATCGCCGCGCTTCGGCCGGCGGTGGACGCATTCTTCGACAAGGTAATGGTGCTCGACCAGGATGAGACCGTGCGCAGCTCAAACCTGGGACTCATTGAACAGGTCCTCAAAAACTTCTCCACTATTGCCGATTTCAGCGAGATTGTGACGGGATAGGTCCCCGTCGGTTCCCGATGCCTGACACCCGATCCCTGACACCTGAAACGCGACACCCGATTTCCGTCTCTCCATCCGTCTAAACTAGAGACGATGGCTGATGCCCTCTATCTGAGCCTTTGGTACCCGAACCTCCGCCTCGATGCGCTCTCAGGCAAACTCATCGCGGTGCTTGGTGTCTTTGCCGCCCATGGCGGCGAAGCCAGGGTTTATTCCGCCACGGTTTGGCCCGTGAACTGGAGTGAAGCGCCCGTCTTTGAACGGGTTTATGGGCGCATGGCCGGTCAGCCTGCGCAGAGCCACTCTCCCGGCTCCTTGCCCGGCGCCGATCCGCGCCTGGCCGTAGAAGAGGCGCTCGAACTGCTGCATGACGACTATGCCTACGAGTTCCAGATCGGCTGGAACCTCTGGGAACTCGAAACCCCGCCCGAACTCGATCCCGGCTGGGTGCGCCAGCCGCGGCTGGTGCGGGTGACGGGCTACGGCCCCCTGTTTGACGAAGGCGCCTACGAGCAGGATGGCCACATCCGCATCGACTTCGGCACCGACGCGCCTTTTCTCGAAGAGGAAGCCGATCTGGATCAGGTCGGGGCCAGGCACGTTGAGGAAAACGTGCGCCAGCTCGTCGAACTCACGGCTGCTCTCGAAAAAGCCTCGGGCGCGACGGCCCGGCTGCTGTGGAGCGAGTTGGGCGAAAGCCTCGCGCAGCGGCTGGCGGCGCGCCTTGGAGTGGAAAATTAGCTTGTGCGCCTTACCATCGAGCGAATCCGGACTATGGTGCTGGTCGCAGGGTTACTCCTGCTGGCCGCGCTGGGTGGATTTCTCGTCAAAGCGAAACTGAAGAATGTGCTCAATCGCCGCGACCTGCCGCAGCGCCTGGCCCGCAACATCCAGCAGGAGGCCAGGGAATTCAGCTTCGTTCACGCTTACGGAGCGCATTCGCAATTCAAGATTCACGCTTCCAAAGAGATTCAGCTTAAAGACAACCGGATTCAGCTGCACGACGTCGAGATCGAACTCTTCGGCGAAGACGGCAGCCGCGTCGACGAGATTACAGGAGATACATTCGATTACGACCAGAAGAGCCATTTAGCCATTGCCGAGGGGCCAGTGGAGATGGTGTTGACGCGCCCGCCGGCTCCGCCCCGCGCGGGCGGCAAACCCAAGACAGCCGGAGCACCCCCGCAGCAAATCCACCTGAAGACAAGCGGCCTGACCTTCGACCAGGATACCGGGCTGGTGGCAACCGCGCAGCGTGTCGACTTCACTATGGCGCAGGGCTCAGGCAGCGCAGTTGGGGCGGTATACGATTCCCAGAACGGCCATCTCACTTTGGAACGCGCCGTCGATCTCACGACCCATCGCGCCGGTGAGCCCGTTCGAGTTCAGGCGCAGCACGCCGAGTTGGATCGCGGGTCGCAGCTCTGCGTACTGCGCGGGAGCGAGGTCAGCTACCGTGGTGGGCGGGCTGCGGCTACCCAGGCCACGATCCTCTTCCGCGCAGACGGCTCTGCGCAGCAACTCGACGCAACCGACGGCTTCACGGCCGATTCAGCGGAAGGCGGCCACGTGGCGGCGCCAACGGCACAGCTGGAGTTTGACGAGCACAATGAGCCGCGCCAGGGCCGGCTGGAGGGCGGCGTGATCATGGACTCGGTGCGCCCCGGCTCCGCCTTGCAGGGCGCTTCGCCGGTTGCCGAGCTCCAATTTACGGCACAGGGCCGATTGCGCCAGGTGAATCTTTCCCGTGGCGTTCATTTCCTCAGCCAGGCAGACGCGGGGCAGGCGCAACGCGTGACGCGGACCTGGAGTTCCCCCGTCGCCGAACTGGACTTTCACGACGTTGGGAAGGGACAGATGGAGTTACAAACCCTGCACGGCTCCGGCGGCGTGACTGTAACCAGCGAAACCCAGGTTGGCGGCAAGCCCGCGGCGCCTTCAACCATGGCTGCCGACGATGTCATCGGGACTTTCACGCAGAAATCGCTGCTCCGCGAACTCGCCGGAACGGGTCACGCATCTATCTCGCAGACGACCGCGACCGGCGCCCACCAAACCGCGACCGGCGACCGGCTGGAGGCAAAGTTTGCAGAAAGCAGGGAACAAGGGAACAAGGGAACAAGGGAGGAAAGAAACAGGGCAGCAAGGGAGCAAGGGGGCAAAGCATCCGCTGGCGAGACTGGAAGCGGAACGCTTACTGGCGCCGCCGCTTTGCAATCCGCAGAGCTCGATGGTCATATCGTGCTCTTTGAGCAACCTGCCCAAAAACCTGTGGCATCCGGCAGCCGGTCGTCGTCATCGGGTGCTCAGCCGCGGCCTCCCATACGGGCAACTGCAGGCAAGGCCGTCTATGAAGAAGCCGGCCAGTGGTTGCATCTCACCATCAATCCGCGCATGCAGTACGGCAGTGTCGACATGACGGCCCGGAACGTCGACGTTTCTCAGCAGTCGGGGGACGCCTTCGCGCATGGCGATGTCAAAGCAACCTGGACCAGCGCGCAACGGGCCAGTTCCGGCGACGAGAGCGGCGCAGCCGGGAGCGAACCGGGCACAGCGCCGGCACTCGGCGGCAGCAGCCCCGCTCACATGATTGCGGCCGACGCCGAATTGAACGAGTCGACAGGCGAGGCCACGTTTCGCGGCCACGCGCGTTTGTGGCAACAGGCAAATTCCGTCTCGGCCCCGCAGATTGTGCTCGATCAACATTTGCAAACCCTGGTGGCGCAAAGCTCCAATCCTTCTGAGCCGGTGCGAGCGGTCATGCTCAGCGCAGGCGGTTCAGCGGCCTCGCTCGGCCTGCCTTCCCGGCCGACTCGCTCCGCAACAGGCTCCAGGCCGTCTCCGCCGTCCGTCATTCGCGTGCGCGGCGGCGACCTATGGTACTCGCAACCCGAGCGAAAAGCCATCATGCGCGCCGGCACGCTGGGCGCCGTCGTTGCCGAAACCGGCACGGCGACCACCTCCTCTAATGAAGTCGACCTCAGCCTGATGCCGACCACGAATCCGGAAGGAGAGCCCACCGGGCAATCGCAGGTCGACCGCATGATCGCTACGGGCCACGTGGTGCTAACTTCGCAGGGCCGCAGCGGAACCGGCGAGCAGTTGGCCTACTCCAGTGTCACCGGGGAGTACGTGCTCACGGGGACTTCTGCTGCGCCGCCCAAATTGACCGATCCCACGCGCGGAACTGTCACCGGCCAGTCTTTGATTTTCAATAGCCGCGATGATAGCGTCAGTATCGAAGGCGCTGGCCGTGAGACCATCACACAAACGACCGCACCCGAATTGCACGTGAAGTAACGGCACTAGAGAGCCAGTACGATCCATGCAGACACTGGTTGCCGAGGGAATCGGCAAGAGCTACAAGCGACGGCAGGTTGTCCGAGGCGTCAACCTGAAAATCTCGCGCGGTGAAGTGGTGGGCCTGCTGGGCCCCAACGGCGCCGGCAAGACCACCAGCTTTTACATCATCGTGGGCCTTGTGCCGCCAGAAACCGGGCGCGTGCTGGTGGACGAGAACGACATCACGCGCCTGCCAATGTATCTGCGGGCGCGCAATTATGGCATCAGCTATCTGCCGCAGGAGCCGTCGGTCTTTCGCAAGCTCACGGTGGAAGAGAATATTCTCGCCGTCCTTGAGGCGCAGGCGCTGGGCAATCAGGAGCGGCGGGCGCGTGCCGAGAAGCTGATCAACCAGCTCAATCTCGGCCACATCCGCACCACCCGCGGCTACGCGCTTTCAGGCGGCGAGCGGCGCCGGGTTGAAATTGCGCGCGCCCTCTGCATTCAACCGAATTTCATCCTGCTCGACGAGCCGTTCAGCGGCATTGACCCGATTGCGGTGCTGGAGCTGCAACGAATCATCTTCGATCTGAAGGCGAGCGGAATTGGCGTTTTGATCACGGACCACAATGTGCGCGAGACATTGAGCGTCACCGATCGGGCTTACATTATTGCCGAAGGCCGCATCTTCCGCTCCGGCACGCCCCACGAATTGGGCAACGACGTCGAAGTGCGGCGAATTTACCTGGGCGAGGGATTTTCCCTGGGTTGAAGCGCTGGACGCCGGAGGCAGATCGCGCATATCCTAATGGGTCGCGATGAGGAAGCGGCTGGTGCCCTTAAGGGCCATCAATCGTGCATCGGCGATGGGTCATTACCCATTCCGGAACGATCACTCGAACGGGTGATCGAACTGCACAGAGTTTCTGCTCTAAACTTTTTCTTGAGCAGTAAACTCATCTATACAAAGGCATTGCGAACGATTGCGGAAGAAACTCAAATATGGCGCTGCTGCAACCAAAATTGACCTTGAAAGTGGCGCAACGTCAGGTCCTTACTCCCGGCCTGATGCAGATGGTGAGCGTGCTTGCCTTGAACAAGCTCGAACTGAAGGAGATGATCGATGCGGAAATGGTCGAGAATCCCGTGCTGGAAGAGATTGACGAATCGGTTCCGATGCTGGATGAGGTGGCCGGCCGCGAAAAACAGCTTGAGCGCGGCGCCGAAGAAGCTGTTGCGCCGCCCAAGGATATCTTTAACGAGATCGATTTTGGCTCCTACTTCCAGGACTACCTCGACCCCGGCTACCGCACGCAGCCGGAATACGAGGATAATGAAAAGCCCTCGTTTGAGAACTTTCTCTCCCAGCCTACGACTCTGTCCGATCACCTGGCGTGGCAGTTGGGGGCTCTGAGCCTCGATAAGAACCTGCATCAGGCCGCCGAGTTTGTGGTCGGCAATCTGGACGAGGATGGTTACCTCACCGCGGGCGACGAGGAACTGGCAACCGCGTTCACCGGAATCCCACAGGATGCTGAGGCGACCAACGGCCACGCGGCGGAGCTGGCCGCAGCGCTCGATTTAGTCCACCGCGCCATTGACCTCGTCCGGCAGCTTGACCCGGCCGGTGTAGGGGCTCGCGATCTGCGCCAATGTCTGTCGCTTCAGATCGCGGCTCAGCAGAGGGAATTCAACCACTTGTACGCCAGGCTGCCTCAGGAGCCCGACGGAGACCCGCACCGAAGCTTTAGCGGCGAAGCCAACGCCAAAGTGGAAGAGCGCCGGCGCACCATGGAAATTGCGGCGCTGATTGTGGACGCCCATCTGCCGCTGCTGCAGAAGCGCGACGTGAAAGACCTGGCGCGCGCCATGCAGGTCACCGTTGAAGAAACCCACGCCGCGGTCGACTTCATTCGCACCCTCGACCCGCGCCCCGGCCGCATGTACAACCGCGAGCAGACGCGCCTGATTGAGCCCGACGTCTTCTTCGTTAAACGCGGCGGCGAGTGGGCCGTGACCATGAACGAAGAGGACCTGCCCAGCCTGCGCCTGAGCCAGCGTTACCGCCGCATGCTGGTTTCGTCCGACACCGAAAAGGAAGTAAAGGAGTACGTCAAGGAGCGGTTCCGCTCGGCACTTCAGCTAATGCGCAACATCGCGCAGCGCAAGAGCACCATCCTGCGCACCTGCGAAGTGATCGTCCGGCGGCAACAGGATTTCCTTGATAAAGGCGTCGAAGCCCTACGCCCCATGATGATCAAGGAAGTCGCGGAAGAGATCGGGGTTCACCCGTCAACCGTGAGCCGCGCCGTAGCCAACAAGTATGCGCACACCCCGCAGGGGGTGCTGGAGTTGCGCTTCTTTTTCAGCGAGGGCTCAAACGGGCCCGAGGGCGCCGACACTCCGCTTCTGGTGCTCAAGCGCAAGGTGCGCAAGCTCATCGAAGAGGAGAATCCGCAGCATCCCCTCACCGATGACCAGCTTGCTGCCATGCTGCAGCATCAGGGCATTCAACTCACCCGCCGCACGGTCGCCAAGTATCGCGAAGACATGAACATCCCGTCAACGCACCAGCGGCGGAAGAGGGACTAGAGCCGGTTGCACCGAGCCAGTTAGCCTGAAACGCTTCCGCCGCAAACTGCCTTTCCACCTGTCGAACGGACGCAAGCCCCCAAGCTACCGCATCCCGCTGCCCGAGTACACCTGTTCCGCACGAAAGGAGCCCGGCGAACGGCGAGAGCTTTCACTCCCTGATGCGTTCGGCAGCGGCAATGTCCTGTAGAGCATCAGCCCACATCGTTCGCAGGGTGTCGCGTAGCTTTGCCCCGGGTGCATTCCTGCCGGCGGAGTGTACGCGTTCACGTTTTGGCAGTTCTGGCACTTGATGCGAACCAGCATAGGAGCCCTCCTCGAGGACGGGAGTGTTTACCTCGCAGCAATGAGCACGTAACGTCGACCGCCCATCACGTTGGTGATTCCCAGTTGAAGGTTAAACTTGACGACTGGGTGGCGGTAGCTTCGAATCAGCGAGCCTGGTGAAACTGTCGCCCGATACACTCCTCCGGCATGTTCTGGAGGAACAACTGCAAAGCTATTAGCGTCTCAACAGGAGGGCCGTGACCGCTGTCACGCCCAAATGTTTATCGAAAGCCGCAAACCCATGGCATGAAAATCGCACCCGGGCATCTGCCGGCCTGATGACTTGCCGAATCGCTGACCACTGACCGCTGACGGACGAAAGCTGGGAGCTACAAGCTGGTCGCTGTCATCACAGCGTCACGCTGTTGTTGAGCAGCGTAATCTCCGGCAAGTCTCCGCCCGACTCCACAGTGACTGTCGCTCCCTTCAAATCAACGCCCGCGGGAACAGCCAGTTTGACCTTAGCCGTCCTGGGCGTTAGGTCGGCCGGAGCCTGCAATGCCGGCACGTCGGCCGTCGCCAGCGCTTTGCCGTCGCGACCGCGCAACACAACCTTCGACGCCGGCGCATCCACGGCGCCGACGCTATGCACGGTGACGGCGATCGTCGATCCCGACACCTTCACATCCTCAGGATCGATGCCAAGATCGGGCCGCGACCAGTAGGGCACGCCCTTGGCCTTGAGCGTGAGCTCGATGACCGTGGTGGTGCGCGGAGCGAAGGTGATGGAGACGGACTTGCTGCGCTCGAAGGCGACGGTTTGTGTCATCTGATTTTGCACCGGTGCATCGAGCGCGGGCCCGGCGTTACCGATGCTCGCCTGTGTTCCCTGCGTCATCGTCCACTCGCCGGGATCGACCTCCCAGCCGGTCATCTGCGCGGTGACGGGAACACGGTCGAGATTGTAAGCAATGATCTTCACGTGATCGGGCGTCGCCTCGGGAATGAGGATCGCCACGCTCTGGTCGTCAGCCGGCGCGTCAAACCGCCAGCTCACAGCGTTGCCCGGATAGCAGTAGTTGCGCATCAGCGCCACGCCGCCCAGGCGCGAGCGCTGCAGTTCACCGTTGTTGAAGTAAATGCGATCGATCCACAGGCTACCCTTCGTGTTGATGAACTCGCGCTCCTGCGCGGTTTGAATCTGCGAGGCGTACGCCTTGTCGAGATACGAAGTGTCGCCCGTGGCCTGCCAGGCAAGCTGCCAGAGCGTTTCATTGGGTTGCGCGATACCGACGGGGCCGGTGACGCGGCTGGCGGCGGCGACGATTGGAGCCGTCTCGGCCTTGCGCAGATGGAGCATGTCGAGAATATCGGCATTCACCAGCGGCAGCGATTCCATCGGCGAATCGACGAACGGCTGCACGTATTTGGGGTCGCCGGTCCAGCGGTACGCGGCCCACAGAATGAACCATGCCCTCATGCCGGTGGGCTTGTCTTCGTCGGTTTTGAAGTTGACCTCCAGGTGCAGCGTCTTCCGGCCGTCGGGCCCGGGCTTGTAGTGCGCCAGGATGCCGTCAGCCATTTCGAGCATCATCTTGCGCGTTTCGGGTGCGCCGTTAAACAGCACCAACGAGAGCGCGGGCTGGAAATCCATGTACGAGTTTTCTTTCGACCAGCCCCACACTCCGCCGGTGGCCATTTTGGCGCCGTTGAAGTAGTTGGAGCGGATGTGGCGATGGCCGGCGGCATTGATGCCCGTGAGCCACTCCAAGCGCTTTGCCGTCACCATGGCTCGCTCAATCTGCCTGGGGCTGCCGAAGTCGGTGAGCATGTTTTCGCCGAGGACGTTGATGCCGTCTTCGTAGCTGTGCAGTTCGTCGGTCTGAATGGTTGCGAGGCCGTTGGTAAACATGTGCTGCGCGTACATGGCGTCAAGCTCGCGCGCCAGCGAGGCCTTGATCTTATCGGGCGTGGAACCCATCATCGCCAGGCCGGGGAACCACTCGCTGAAGTCGCTGTCGTCCGACAGTCCGCCGCCGAACTCGCCGTTCGAAATCTGCCGGTTATCGATGTACCAGTTGATCAGCCGTTTCAGGTAGCCGAGATCCTGCACCTGCAGGAACGCCCACTGGGGCACGCCGGGCGGTGCTTGCGGCAGCGTAAACGGCGGCCGCGCCTGCTCGTGATTCATCTCGTGCCAGTAGTCGCGCGCCAGCGTGTTTTCCGGGTCGACACGCAGCAGGTCGGTGATGTCGGCATCGAAGCGGTTGAAGAGATTGAGGCGACGCGAGCTGACGGACTCTTCGACGAGGTTGGCAAACTCATCGCGCACCTGGGTCAGGCGGTCGGCGACGTCCTCAGGCAGTGCCTCTCTGTAAGCCTTGAAAATGAGACGGACTTCCGCGCCCTCAAGCGCTGCCGCCGAAAAATCCTCACTCTGCGCCGCAATCGTAATGTAGAGGCTTTTGCCGTTGGGCAGAATGCGGTCGCGCGTGTCAAGCCAGAGCGTGTGCGGCGTATTGGGCTTCACCGC
>Ga0335074_10013592_pt1 | contig 11441 bp, 12 predicted proteins | sample Lox_Sample_23_FD_206715 | JGI IMG/M metagenome (GOLD analysis project Ga0335074, IMG submission 206715) | Soil microbial communities from Loxahatchee National Wildlife Refuge, Florida, United States - Lox_Sample_2.3 | ecosystem: Environmental > Terrestrial > Soil > Wetlands | place: USA...
CGCGGATGAGCCGAAGGCAGATATCGCGCTGATGGCGGCGCGCGAATTGGGACGCCATTACGATAGTGCGCACGGCGGAATAGGCGGGGCGCCGAAGTTTCCAAATACGTTCGTGTTCTCACTGTTCTTGCGGATGTACGAGGCCGACGGCGATATCAACTTCGCCGATATGACGCGCGACACGCTCACGAAGATGGCGAAGGGTGGGATTTACGATCAGATCGGCGGCGGGTTCCATAGATATAGTGTCGATGAGCAATGGCTGGTACCGCATTTCGAGAAGATGCTCTACGACAACGCATTGCTGGCGCGGCTCTATTGCGATGGGGCGCGGGCGCTGAACGAACCGTCGTTCCTCGAGACGGCGCGCGAGATTCTCGACTATGTATTGCGCGAGATGACGAGTCCGGAAGGCGGATTCTACGCGAGCCAGGATGCGGATAGCGAAGGCGAAGAGGGCAAGTTTTTCGTGTGGACGCCCTCCGAAGTGACCGAAGCTGTGGGCGAAGAGCTTGCGCCGATCGCATTGCGCTATTTCGATATCACGGAAGAGGGGAATTTCGAGGGCAAGAACATTGCCCATCGGACGATCACGCTGGCGGATGCGGCGAAGTACTTCAATCGCATGGAAGATGAGTTGGCGGCGGCTGTCGCGACGATCAAGGCGAAGATGTTTGCCGTCAGAGAAAAGCGGGTGAAGCCCGGACGCGACGAGAAGATCCTGGCGGCGTGGAACGGGATGATGATCTGTGCGTTCGCCGAGGGCTATCGGGCGATTGGCGACCGGCGTTACCTCGAAGCGGCGGAGCGCGCGATCGCGTTCGTAATGGAGAAGATGTGGGACGGGCGCGCGCTCAAGCGATCGTTCAAAGACGGCGTCGCGCGCTTCAACGCCTACCTGGAAGATTACGCGTTGATGGCGGAGGCGATGATCGATACGTACGAGGCGTCGTTGGAACTACGTTACCTGCAATATGCGCGGAAGATGGTGGACGTCATTCTCGATCGCTTCGCCGACCATACGAATGGCGGCTTTTACTTCACAGCGATCGACCACGAGAAACTGATTACGCGAACCAAGGCGGCGTTCGACGGATCGACGCCGTCGGGGAATAGTGCGGCGGTGATGGCGCTGCTGCGGCTGAGCGAATACGTGGATGATGAACGGTACGCGAAGGAAGCCGGGCGAGCGCTAAGGTTATTCGGGCCGATGATGGAAAAGCAGCCGTTCGGCTTCGCGCATATGCTGGAGGCGGCTGATCGTGATCAGCGGGGAGCGGTCGAGATCGTGATCGTCGGTGAACGCGGGTCGCCGGAATTAGATGAATGGATTGAGCGGCTCGGACTTGGCTATATCCCGAATCGCGCGATCTTCATGGTTGATCCGAAGGCACCTGATGCGGCGGTTTTGCCGGAGGTGGCGAGGGGCAAGCGGCAAATTGACGGACGGCTGACCGCGTATGTTTGCCGTGAGCGGACTTGCTCGGCGCCGGTCACGAGTTTCGACGCGCTGGAAGTTGAACTGCAGGGCTGAGCCGATCCGTGGCGGGAGCGAGCCGCGAGGATGTTGGCGCGGACACGGATCAGCAATCGAAGACGTTCGCCGCAGCGGAGTTTCCTCTTGTAACCATTAATCGGACGGCGTGGCCGCGGTTGAATACGCTGCGCGTGGCCGCGTTCAACGCGCAGTGGGGTCTCAAGCTTGACGAGATAATCGCGTGCCTGAAGCGTCCGCCGCTCGAAGGCGCGGGACTGATTCTGCTAGCGGAAATCGACTGCAATGTGAGCCGGTCGCGTAACCGGGACGTCGCGGCGGAAATCGCCGAGGCGCTTAGGATGAGCTTCTTGTACGTGCCGGAATTCGCGCCACGCAATCAGATGCCACGGCCGGTTTCGTTTCTTGGGAATGCGATTTTAAGTGGGTATCCGTTGACTGAGGTGCGGTCGATTGCGCTGCCGAACTTCCGGATGCCCAGGCGGGCGCGGCGCCTGGCGGGACTACCGCATGGATGCGTCGCCACGATCAATCCGAACGGGCGGGAGATCGCCGTTGGCATGGCACATCTGAATAGCCGCACAGGGCCGGCGGGCCGTGAGAAGCAGATAGTCCAATATCTAAAGGGGTTGCCGGAAGCGAGGCCAACGATAATCGGGGGCGACTTCAATACGACTACTGTTTCGCTGATGACGCCTGCAGAAGCAATCAAGACGATGATACTGCTGGCGTTGACGCCGGGACGGTTTCGCAATCCGATCAGCTACGAGCCATTGTTCAGACGGCTAGCGGCGGCGGGTTTTGGAATCGAGGGGGCGAATGCGATGAGCAGGGCGACGTTCGCGGTTTCAGGAGTAGTGCCGCGATGGATGCGTCCGAAGCTCGATTGGCTGGCGCTGCGCGGAGTCGAACCGGTGCGTGGGTCGGCGGTGGTCGTAGCGGCGAAAACGGGAGTATTTGGGCGGCGGTTCTCAGATCACGATTTCGTGACATGCGTGGTGCGGGTCTAAGCGCCGTTTGGGGCCTCCCTTGGCATACGCACTAAGAGTTGAGGGCGGCTGGCTCGCGGACTAACAGCCGCAAGGGTTCGAGAGGAACCCTATTTTTCGAAGACTTCTTTGGCGATGGTGGCGGCGGTCATCGCGGTGGGCCATCCGGAGTAAAAGGCCAGATGAGTAATCAACTCGCTCAACTCAGATTGCGTGACGCCATTCTTGAGTGCACGAGCGAGATGGAACCTGAGCTGATCGGGACGCTGCATTGCGACCAGGGCGGCGCAGGTGATCAGGCTACGATCGCGTTTGGATAGCTCAGGACGTTCCCAGACATCGCCGAAAAGAACCTTCTCGGTCAAATCGATCAGCTTCGGGACGGTGGCGCGAACAGCTTCGGCGGGCGATGGTTTGTCTGCCATGTTCTCTCTCGTTTGGAATTTGGGTTACTCAAAATCGTTTGAATTGCGACCGTAGCGCCTTGCGTGGAGAAGGGCAAACGCATTCTGGCGGCGAGGAGGAAATGCTAATAAGTATCGTATATCCTAAAGAAACGCGCACCCTAGGGCTTCATTGATCCGGACGTTCGCCGCTACGGATTTACTCGTGGAGTTCATACGGTTCCACTTGGGCGACTTCCACCGCCTCACAGGCGAATTTCATTTCCAGCCCGAAGGATGAGCGAAACTGAACATCGAATTTTCGGTGTTCCAATTGTCGATCAGGAATCTCATGAATCTCAAGGCCAAATACGACATTTTGATGATTAAAACTTTCTGCGAGAAAATCCTCGACGTTGAAGAATCTTAACGTAACCAGGGTGTGGTTCAATAAAACCAGAAAGCCCTGACTATCCACTTCGCCGGTAATATCAAAGACGTGGATTTTGGTTTCTATCGTTGGACCTTGATATCCATCATGACCCTCACGATCCAAGGCGACAAAGAGAACTTCGGCATCGCGGAACGACGGCCAGCCGCCAAAAGGTATCTCCAGCGATTCACTGTTTTTGATCCCAGACATGGCGTTCTTGCGTCAGCCGTTACCGGACAGTTAGGTCGACGTTCCGGATGCATTAGTTGAAGGGGCGGAAGGCTTTCAGCAGTCGGCGGACGCAGGTGGGGTAATCTTCGTCGACGGCGTTGGGGACGATGATGGGCAGGTCGGCGCCGGCCGAGGTGTAGGCGGCCATCCGCTCGAGGCATCGCGCGCGTGGGCCGATCAAAGCGACGGCATCGGCGACAGTATTGGTGATGGCGGCGGCCATCCCGTCGGAGTCGCGGCGGAAGGCGGCATCCATCGCGGCCTTGGCCTCAAGCTCGAAGCCGCTGCGGGCGAGCAGGCGATTATAGAATGGTAGAGCGGCGTAGAAGGCGAGACCCTTGCGCGCAGCGGAGTAAGCGCGGTCGAGATCGTCGTGCATGAAGACGGGAAGGCCGATGGTCATCTTAACGGCGGTCAGGGGGCGGCCGTGTTCTTCGGCGGCGGCGCGCGCGACCATGATCGATTTGCGCATACGCTCGGGCGTGCAGAGGTAGAGCATCAGGCCGTCGGAGATTTCGCCACCGAGGCGCGCGGTTTCGAGAGCGAGGGCGGCAAAGTAGATGGGAACTGGATGCTTGGGCGCCCGGAAGCGCATCCCGAACATCGCGGTTGGCTCGCCGCTCAGCGTTTTGCGGATGATTTCAGTATCGCGGCGTAGGCGGTCGCGGCCGTTGCCCATGTCGATGCCACGGGCCTCAAGGGCGGGGCGATGGCTGACGCCGAGGCCGAGGATAAAGCGGCCGTCAGCGGCGTCCTGCACGGTAGCTGTGGCGGTAGCGCAGAGCAAGGGATCGCGGAGATAGATGTTGACGATCCAGGTGCCGATAGTAATGCGTTTGGTGGCGTTGGCGATCCCGTAACAGTCGATAAGGGCGTCGTTGGTGGCCTCGGGGACGTAGACGCCGTTCATGCCCGCGTCTTCGGCCTCGCGCGCGAGCTGAAGCAGATCGGCGTGGGGGATACCAGACATCGATGAGAGTGAGATAGCAGATGCGGACATGACGGATGCCTCCATTGGCGGGCCGAGCGAAGGACTCGTGTCCGCGCCGAATAGTGACCGGAGCTTAGCGCAAAAAGAGGAAAAGTGGTTAGCGGTTGGGAAGGCGCTCGATGCGTCGAGCGCGAGCCACACTCAATGTGAGGGGTGCATTTCGGAAGTATTTCCGGAGGCGGAAAGCGGTGCGTTTTGGAGTCCGATTGCGCCGCGGCAAATTTTCTGGACGACCCTTAAACTAGCAAGAGCGGCTATTTATTTACCTGAGAGATAAAGTTTACGAGACCGTCGATCTGATCATCCCGCAGAGGGCATCCGTAAGCAGAGCGCATCTTAAGAATTTCTTTCTTCCAAGCGTCGGGGGATAGTGGCGGCTGCTTGTCAATCATTCCTTTCGAATGACACAGCAAACAGCGCGTATTAGCGACTTTAGCCCATCGATCGCCTTCGAACGTACGATCGCCAAAAGGCAGGGTGATCGTTTGCGAAGTCAACTTGATGACTGGGCCTGGCGCGCGTTTTGATAGTGCATTGGCCGGTGGAATACAGAGGACAATCGCTGCAACGATCAGCAATACAGTACTGCGTCTGAGTGAAGGCAGTTCTCTCATTCGTGACGCCCCGCGTTAATCAGCCCGGACAGTGACCTGTTCGATGACGTTGCGCATGTAGCCGCCAGTGTTCCAGTTAGGCGTCGCCGGCTGAGTCTCGCCATTGATGTTCGTCGCCCGCACCATCATCGTCGAGGGACCCTTACGATCGGGAGTAAAACTTATGTGCCACTGACGAAAGCTGTAGCCGCCGTGATCTTTCCCTAATCTCGCCGGCTGCCAATTAGTACCGCCGTCTGCGGAGAACGCTACCTCCTTAAGCGCAGCATCGCCACCGAAGGCGATTCCGCGAACCTCAGTTCGATGACCTACCTTAATTGCTCCGTCATTCGACATATTAGTAATAAACGAGCGAGGTACCATCCGATTGATCGGGATCATCTTTACGTTTTTTTCTCCAGGTATCATGGAGGCTCCCGGAGTGTCTGGAATGAGGTATGCCGTTCGCATCCAGAAGTTGTTATCCGGCTGATCCAGAACTTCGATGTGGTTCAGCATTTTAACCCAGTAAGTGGAATACCAGCCGGGAACGACAAGCCGCAGCGGAAAACCATTCAGCATGGGTAGCTGAGTGCCATTCATGCCGTAAGCGACCATAACCTGGCCGTCCATCGCATGATCGAGGCTAAGCGACTTCAAAAATACAGGAGTCTCGGGCACCTCACCGGAATCGAGGCCACCGAAACGAACTTGAACGGCCCCCGGCATTACGTTGGCGCGCGCGAGGAGATGCTTCAACGCAACGCCAGTCCACATAGCGTTACCCATCGCGCCATTGCCCCACTCGCCGCCTGGAACCCGCGGTGAGAAGAAGCCGCGACTATTACCTGAGCATTGGTTGACCGCTGCGAGCTCGACGGAGGTGAACTCATTAAGAATCTGGTCAAGGGTAAGTTCAAGGGGTTTCCGCACATGACCGTCAACACGGAGGCGAAAAGTGTTGACGTCTATAGTCGTCGGAATGACTGGCAAATGCCATCGCACGAAGAAGCGATCATTCGGGGTGAAGACGCTCTGATCGAATACTTCAAATGGCGTTTCCAGCAACGGCGGGCGCGTGCGCAACAGAATCACGTCATTTTTCTGAGGAAAGTTTACGATACGCCGCTCGCCATTTCCAAAAGGCAAGTCGATACTGTTTGCTGCCATTGCGGAGAGCTGACTTGCACTAATTACCCCGCTGGCCGCGAACGCACCCGCGAGCTTGATGAAGGTTCGACGTGAGAGGACGGTCGAATCGATCGTATCGCGGGAAAATTGTCTATTCAAAGCTTAATCTATCTCCTGGAAAATCCGTGCTGTGTGAGTCTGTTCAAGGCGATACGGGCTGCAGCATAAGGCCGCACGTTGGTATCGCTCGCTTTGCTCAGGAATCCGCGGCCGGTTGGGGAGCGATAGTCACGGGATGTGGCGTGACGAAGTATTCGGATGTCCAGCCGTGAAGATATATTCCTGCGGCCATCGCGGCGACGAAGATCATCACTGGAAGTGCGCCCGAAGCAAGAGAGGTAAGTGCGGGGCCGGGGCAGAAGCCGCCGAGACCCCATCCGGCCCCGAAGATGGTGGCACCGATGATCAGGTTCGCATCCAGATCGGACCGAGTTGGTATGGCGAATTTGGCGGCGAGCAGCGGCGAACCCATCGTGAGGCGTTGACGATTGGCGACGAAGTAAACCACGATTGCTCCGACCATTACGAAAGCTAGACTAGGATCCCAATTTCCAAAGAAATCTAGAAAATCAATGACTTTAACAGGCCGCGTCATGCCGGAGATGCCCAAACCGAGAGCAAAGACAATCCCGGAGCAAAATGAGACGAGAGAAGTTTTCACGTTAGTTTCTGAATCTAGTGATTTAGCAAATAGACAGTAAGGGCGCCGCTTGTGACGAAGGTTACAGTCGCGACAATCGAGCGGGCGGAGAGGCGGCCGACACCGCATACGCCGTGACCGCTGGTGCATCCGTTGGCCAAGCGCGTGCCGAAGCCGACCAGGAGGCCAGCGAGGACAAGGACCCCGGGTGAGCGAATGATGCCGAAGTCATAGGCATGCGGGTCGAAGACGCGGAGCAGCAATCCGCCCATGAAGAGCCCTGCCAGGAAGCAGACTTTCCAAAGTGTATCATCTTTCATGGGGCGCAAGACGCCGGCGAAGATGCCGCTGATACCTGCGACTTTGCCGCTCAACAACAGCATCGCAGAAGCGCTCAGACCGATGAGGATGCCGCCGATGGTGGAGGCGATTGGAGTAAAATCGTGCATGCCAAGTTACCTGATGATGACCGAAATGCGATCAACGCTCGACCGGCAAACCTGCTTCGTTCCATTCAAGCATCCCGCCTTTGAGATTGCTTACGTGCTCAAAGCCGAGTGCAGTGAGTATTGCAGCGGCGGTACTGCTGCGGACACCCGCACGGCATACAACTACAATCTCGGAATGCCTCACAGGCTCAAGTTCGGCAGCTTTCGCAGATAAGGTCTTGAGAGGAATGAGGCGGCTTGAGTGAATATGTCCGAGTTCGTCGTGATATTCGTCTTGTTCCCGTACGTCGATAATCAAGGGCGGGTTTGTATTCGCCATACGAGACTGAAGCTCAGCAGCCGTAATCTGGTGAATCTGGTTGAGTTGCGCCACCTCGGGGAATTTCACTGAGTCGTCTTCAATAGCGGACTGATTGGCTTGCAGAGCCTCTTGAATCTTGTCGGGCATCGGCAGGCCCAGATTATTCATGAGATTGATGTATTCCTCGCGCGAGCGGCCTGCGATGCGAGGGTTGGAACTCTTTTCCGCAGCGATGGTGGAGCACTGATTACCGCGATAGTCATGGGCGGGAAAGACTACCGTGGAGTCGGGCAACGTGAATAGCAACTCCTTGATACCGTCGTATTGCTTACCCGCGTCGCCGCCGGAGAAATCGGCGCGTCCAGTCCCACCAATCAAGAGAGTGTCACCGGTGAATACGCGTCCATCGACGTAAAGGCTCATGCCGTCGGGAGTATGACCAGGAGTAAAGAGCACTTTCAACTTGAGATCACCGGCTTCGAGAATATCGCCCTGGGTGACATGCAGCGCGACGTGTGGAGCAGGCGCGTGACGTTCCATCACGACTTTCGCACCGGTCAGATCGGCGAGATCGAAAGTGCCGCTGCGGTGGTCGGCGTGGGTATGCGTGTCGATCAGGTATTGGAAATGGTAGCCGTGATAGGCGGCGACCGCGATATAGCGAGCCGTGTTTTCTCTCAACGGGTCGATAAGGACGGCTTGGCGAGTGCGCTCGCATCCGAGCATATAGGTCTTGCATTTGCCCCGGTTAAGTTCATGGAAGAACATAGCTTCGGCCTCTCGACAATCGGCTATCCGCGCTAGTTGATCGGACGCATTGATTCTTATATAACTAATTAACGATGAAAGCAAGCAGGCCGAGGAAGAGCGGACGGGCGCTGCAACCTATGACACCGGAAGCGCTTGAACTAGTCGCGGGGCGCTTCCGAGCGCTAGGCGAGCCATTGCGTCTGCGGCTTTTGCGGGAACTTGAAGATGGAGAGCGGAGCGTGTCAGCGCTGGCGGAAAGCGTTGGGTCGACACAACCTAACGTCAGCAAACATCTGAAGGTGCTGCAGGACGCTGGATTGCTGAGGCGCAGGCAAGAGGGGACCAGTGCCTATTACTCAATTGCAGATACGATGGTATTCGAACTGTGCGACATGATCTGTTCCAGGCTGCGCGATCGGCTGGAGGCGCAGGCCGAAGCGCTAGGCGCACGTATCCGAGCCTAGTAACGATAACCACGTGAAAAGATGGAAATGCTGAGAAACGACGGAACGAATGTTGCGGCGGCACCGGCGGAGAAGCCGCGGCCAGCGTGGCGCGGCGAATGGAGTTCGGCGAACAAGACGAACGGCGTGCTTCGTGTGGTATTTCCATTCATCGCGTTGGCGGCGATCCTGCCGTTCATCTCGCCGGGCGTAGCGCTATTGATCGGAATCGTTTTGGCGCTAACGATCGGCAACCCTTATCCATTGACTACTGCACGCATGACCACGCCGCTGCTGCAAATTTCAGTGGTGGGACTTGGCGCCGGAATGAATCTCGTTGAAGTGGGGCATGCGGGCGTCCATGGATTCTTCTACACGGTAATTGGGATCACGCTCACGGTGACTATCGGGCTGATACTTGGCCGGCTGCTGGGGACTCAGCGCGACACTTCTTTGCTGGTGACGGTCGGTACGGCGATATGCGGCGGTAGTGCGATTGCGGCGGTTGCGCCGGTAATCCGGGCGCGGAGCCAGGATGTGTCGGTGGCATTGGCGACGGTGTTTTTTCTGAACGCTGTCGCGCTGATTATCTTCCCGCCGATCGGACATCGCTTGGGCCTGGGCCAGATGCAGTTTGGTATCTGGAGTGCGCTGGCGATTCACGACACCAGTTCGGTGGTCGGCGCTGCACTACAGTACGGCGCACGAGCATTGGAGATCGCGACGACGATCAAGTTAACGCGTGCGCTCTGGATTGTGCCGGTGACGCTGCTGATCGGGATATTGTGGAATCGCGGCGGCGAGGAAGTGGGCGTGGGCAAGGCCAAGCGGCCGTGGTTCATCCTGGGATTTGTAGCGGCGGCGGCGCTGGTGACCTGGATGCCGTCACTGAAGCCGGCGGGTCATCTAATATTCGTTGCAGCGCAGCGGTCGCTGGTCGTGACGTTGTTTCTAATTGGATCGGGATTGAGCCGCAGCGCGTTAATGATGGTCGGCAAACGTCCGCTGATTCAGGGATTTATTCTTTGGATTGTGATGGGGACGGCGACGCTGGGCGCGATACTGGCGGGGTGGATTGGGTAGTCTAGTGATCAATTGAAACGTCATGGCGAACGCAAGTTGAGATTTCGTAAAGTGAGTGAGAGCGAATGCTCTCAACGGGTGAGTCACCGGATTCTATGCAAACGATTATTGTATTGACGATTGGAATAGTCGCTGGAGTACTGGGAGGATTCTTTGGGTTGGCGGGTGGGATTGTGATCGTGCCGGCCCTAGTGTTCGTGCTTTCGATGCCGACGCAGACCGCGGTTGGAACTTCGCTGGCGGCATTACTACCTCCGGTGGGTTTACTTGGCGCAATGGAATACTACAAGCACGGTAACGTGAATTTCGTGTATGCAATGTTGCTTGCCGCCGGCTTGATGGCGGGCGCGTATTTCGGCGCGATCCTGGCAGTGAGAATGTCGGAGGAAATGCTGCGGCGCGCTTTTGCAATTTTTCTTGCTTTGTTGGCCGTAAGACTCTTCATCAGATGAAGCTACGATTTTGTGCTAGATATTGCACGTAAGCTAATGAGGCGTTTATGAAACCATTACCGCATACTTATACTGTTGAGCTTGCGGGCGACGCAGAAGAATACGCGGTGGTCTCATCTGCCGGAGTACCTGAGCTTCGCACTGCTGCGCCGGAAGATTTTGACGGACCGGGCGACGCGTGGAGTCCGGAACATCTGCTGATGGCAGCAATAGAGACGTGCTTTATGTTCACGTTTCGGGCCATCGCGAGTGCTTCCAAAGTAAAGTTCACTTCGCTGCGGGTGTGCGGCCAAGGAGTAGTGGATCGCAAGGAGGGCGTGACGAAGTTCACAGAAATTATCCTGCGGCCGCGGCTTACGATCGCAGCGGGGACGGATCGCGATCGCGCGTTGCGAGTCATCGAGAAGGCCGAAAAGGCGTGCCTGGTATCGGCATCGCTATCGACGCCGATTTGGCTAGAGCCAGAGATCACGGCTGTCTGAAACCATAAATAAGCGTGAACGTCACGCTCATCGATTCAAGCCGACTCTTTCATTTGCCATCCGATTCGTTAATGCCGCAACACCGTCGCGTTAAGTTTTGGCAGAGGTGTGGAGGGTGTTGGGCGGCGAGGGATTCGATCTCGAGCCTTGGCCATTAGTCAAATATCAAGACCTCGATTGGTGATCACTTGAGTTAATGACGTGAGGGCAAGCGGCAAGATGATCAACGGCATTGAACCTTAGGGAAAGTTACCATTCCGGCTGGGCCGACGGGATTCGCGTGCGGTGGCCGCGCGCGAGGATGACGGAAGTCATTCAACCGGACGGGAGAACTTTGTTGCGGTGGAGGGAGGCAAGGCGATCGGGAGAATAGCCGAGGTATTCGGTGAGAATGGTGTCGGTGTGTTCGCCGAGAAGGGGTGCGGCGCGATCGATATGGCCCGGGGTAGCGGAGAATTGCGTGAGAATGCCGGTCTGCGTGACGGAATTCCATTGCGAATGCGGCAAGTCGAGCAGGAGATCATTGGCGAGGACC
>Ga0335074_10013594_pt1 | contig 11440 bp, 11 predicted proteins | sample Lox_Sample_23_FD_206715 | JGI IMG/M metagenome (GOLD analysis project Ga0335074, IMG submission 206715) | Soil microbial communities from Loxahatchee National Wildlife Refuge, Florida, United States - Lox_Sample_2.3 | ecosystem: Environmental > Terrestrial > Soil > Wetlands | place: USA...
ATGCTAGAGAGCTCCTTTGGCAATAGCCGTGGCATGAAGCGTGGGATGGGAATTGATCGCGGGGCCCGACCGAAGACCAAGCGGTATGCATCGAGGATTTCTTCAACGTTCAATTCGTCACCCGCTAGGGCAATTGTGCGCCCGGCATAATGTCCTGGCTCTTCCAGCGCACGCGCGGCGAACCAGCCGATGTCGGATGTGGAGACAAGCTGAAGACGTTGCGATCTACCAAGGGCAGCTCTGAGAAGCCCCAAGAGTATCGAGCGCGGAAATGCGGCGGTCGAGAAATTCTCCATGAACGCGACTGGGCGAAGAATTGTTGCGGTTAATCCAAGGTCGCGGATGTATTGTTCGATGTGCCACTTGCTTTCGTAGTGTGGTACGCCGCTCTTTCGTTCGGCGCCGTCAAGCGACGAGTAAACAAGGTACGGAGTACCTGCCGCCATAACTGCATCCGCGAATGCCCTCCCACGCTGTAGCTCAAGTGCGCCGTCGCACTGAACCGAGAAAGCGGCATAAACGCCAGAAAGGGCTGCTGCCACCGTGGCGGTGTCATCAAAGTTCCCCCTCACCAATTCGACTCCTTGAGCGGCGAGGCGCTTTGCCTTGGCGGAGTGCGGGTTGCGGGTTAATACGCGCACTCGCACCCGTTGGTTTGCCAGGAGATGCTGGATTGTGGCTCCTCCTTGCCTACCGGTCCCGCCTGTAACCAAGACGAGCTGATTCGATGAGCGTAGCATGTGGGAATTTCCTTCCAAAGTCCAGGGCGACGAGCGGGTTGATCGATATGATGAGGCTTCGTCATCGCAACACCGCGTATGTACCGTGGATGTGTACCGGAGTTGGTTAATCGTCCAACTCAGTACACCACCCCCAAGACCTGCCTCAAGTGGCGCGGATGCTCGAGCTCATCGACAAGCGCTACGGCATAATCTTCGGCCGAGATGTGGCTCTCGCCTTTCTGATCTGGAACAAAAGCGCTGCCACTCAGTCGAAACTTGCCGGTCCGTTCGCCAGGCTGGATAAGTGCTGCCGGACTGAGACTCGTCCAATCAAGGTCCGATTGCTTGAGTACTGAAAGCGCCTCTTTGTGTGCCAAGCCATGTGATATCCATTCTTGGGGAAAATGTGGCGTGTCGACGATTGGAACGCCGGGAGCGACTTCCAAGTTGCCGGCCCCGCCTACCATCAGAAATCGCCGAACCCCGGTTTGCTCTAGGGCGGACAGAAGAGACTTTGTTGCGTCCGTGAGTTGTTGTGTAGCGTTCTCTGGCGGAGCGTAGGCGCTGATTACGGCATCGGCGCCTTTCGCGTTTTCGGCCACATCTCGAGATTCAAGTACATCTCCCGCGCGCACCTCTACGTCTGTGCGCGTGATCTTCGATGGATGGCGGACTACTGCGAGCACATCGTGATGACGTAACAGAAGTTCATTGAGAATTCGACTTCCGATCATTCCGGAGGCGCCATACAGGGTGATTTTCATTGTTATCTCCTCAACTGGTGAATTCTGATATTTGTCTCCGCCTGGTGCACTTGGCTCGTGCCGTCGGCAACGTTAGCTGAATGCTCTGCCACCCGAAGTGGGTATTGTCGCTGAACTACCTCAGATTGACTGCGGCGGTGAGAGGGAGATCGCGCGAAGAGCCCCCTACAAGCACTTTGTAGCTGCCCGGGACCAGCTTCCATCGGGCTGTGCTTTCATCGAATACCGTAAGCCGATCACGATCCACTGCCACGCTCACTGCCTTCGACTCGCCCGCAGCCAACTCGACCCGCGCCCACCCTATGAGCCGTTTCGGCGGCTCTCCCGCCGAAGCAGGGAACGAGGCGTATACCTGAGCAATTTCGGTTCCGGCGCGCTCGCCTGTGTTCTTCACAGTGAAGGAGACCGTCGTAGTTTCGCCGGGCCTGACGGAGAGTCCTGAATACGCGTAAGTGGTATAGGACAGGCCAAAGCCAAACGGGAAGAGCACAGGTTTGCGCTCTGCGTCATACCACCTGTGTCCAACTTTCAACCCTTCGTCATAGTTGACCTGAAACGCTGGAAGGGCCTGGAACAATACGCTGAAGATATTTGAATCATCGGCAACAAGATGGTTAAAGTCCGGCATCGATCCAGGCGGCGGAAGTACCAGATTCGGATGCGGCAAATCGGCGTCGCTCAGCGGGAACGTGACGGCCAACTTTCCAGTTGGGTTCACCGCGCCGGTCAATATGTTTGCCAGCGCCTCAGCACCTCGGATTCCTGGGTACCAGGCTTCGACCACGCCCGCCACCTTGCGGATCCAGGGCATCGTTGCCGGACTTCCGGTTTCGAGTACAACGATGGTCTTCGGGTTTGCGGCGGCAACGGCTTCGATGAGTCTGTCTTGATCGGGCGAGAGATCGAGAGTAGGTAAGTCAACGGCCTCCGATTCCCACTGGTATGCGAAGACGATAGCTACGTCGGAAGATTTAGCTGCCTCGGCGGCTGCTGTCAAATCATCGCCGGAGAGGTAGAAAACCTTAGCCGTAGGTAGTTTCTTTCTAAGGGCGCGCAACGGGGAACTCGGCATCCAGGCCGGCCTAATTCCGGCTGAGAAAAAATCATGCGGCGGTGGCGGCGGGACAGGTGAGCCGCCCGGAGGATCCACCTGGGCCGATCCACCCCCAGACAAAACACCCACGTCCGCGTGTCCTCCAATCAAAGCCACCGATCGCACGCGCGCGTTAAGCGGAAGTACGTTGTTTTGGTTCTTGAGCAGAACAATGCTCTTCTCGGCGATCTCCTGTGCAATCCGATAGCCGCCTTCCACGTCGGGAACCTGCCTGACCACAGGATGGTCAAACAGGCCTGTCGCGAAGATGGTGCGCAGAATGCGGTGCACGTGCTCGTTGAGCTCCTCTTGAGAAACCTCGCCGCTTGCCACCGCCTTCCTGAGTGCATCGCCGAAGAAAATATTGTGAGGCTGCTCCATATCGAGCCCCGCGTGCGAAGCCTTGACGGTCGAATGGGTACCGCCCCAGTCGGAAAGGACGAATCCCTTGAATCCGAATTCGTTTCGAAGTACATCGGTGAGCAGGTATGTGTTCTCGCACGCAAAATCACCGTTCACGCGGTTATAGGCACACATGACGGCGCCGGCATCGGAAATACGGAGAGCGATCTCGAAGGCGCGCAGGTCAGTCTCCTGCATGGCTCGTTTGCCGATGTTTGCGTTAAGGGAATTGCGCCCGCTTTCCTGGTCGTTGACAGCAAAGTGCTTCAGATCGCCTATGATGTGTGCGGACTGGATGCCGAGAACGAAGTAGCCCGCAATGGTACCGGCCAGGAGCGGGTCCTCGCCCTGGTATTCGAAGGTGCGCCCATCGCGCGGTTCGCGCGTCAGGTTCAGGCCGCCCCCCTGCGACATGTTGTACCCCTCATTCCGCAACTCGCGGCCGATGAGTGCTCCGTATTGGAAGGCCGTGTCTGGATCCCATGACGATGCAGCCGCGAGGTTGTTGGGCAACGCGGTGGAATACCGCCCAAATACAGCCCCCTTCGTCACGCCATATGACGAATCCACCATCCGGAGCGCCGGGATGCCAAGGCGCGGGATTGCGCTCGTGCCATCGGTCCCGAGAGGATTCAGGAAATGCGCGCCGGTGCCGTGGAGCAGTGAGATCTTCTCGTCGAGGGTCATCTCCCTGATGACGAGATCGGCGCGTTGATCGGGCGAGAGTGCCGTGTCAGACCATGGGTAACGTTTGGGCTGGGTCATGCCGGGAAACTGGGCATGGGAAGCGGGAGCAATCGTCAATGACGCCGCAAATACAAGGGCTACGATGGCGGAAAGCGATTTTGGCGCCAACATGAATTCACTCCAGAAGGTCCGACTGGAGCAAATTTATCTTACGAGTGAACAATATGTCAACTCGTAACGTGCATATTGTTCTGGGCGGCTCAGGCGGTGAGAGATCGAATCGCGACGTTGGCGACGGCCAGCGCTTCATCTTCTTCGCGTTTTCCGGACTGCTCCCGTAGCTTCGGATGGTAAAACAGCTCGGTTATCCGGCTGATCGCTCTCGCGGTCTCTTCTAGGGGGGTCTTTCGCTCAAACTCGCCAGACTCCCGGCCTTGAATAACGATCCGACGAACGATCTGAAAGATTCCTTCTCGAAATCGACCGATGGACTCCCAGTTCTCTTCGAAGGATGCTGAGACCATCTCTTGGATCTTTCGTTGCTCGCTCAGCAATCGCCAGGTAAATCCCTCTAAAACAATGAAAACACGTCGCAACCTCTCAACGGGAGATTTTGCCTGTGCGACAGATTCCTCAATCTCGGAGAGAGCGGCGCCGAGGCAGTGCCAGCACATCGCCTCACCGATCGCCTGCTTAGAATCGAAAAACTTGTAGATGTAGGGCGTTGAGAGATGAATGGACTTTGCGATGTCGGCGAGGGTCGTTTTCCGATAGCCATAGAGACGAAAGTGCTCGTCAGCAGCCTGCAGGATCTGTTGGCGGCGTTTATGATCCGCTGGCCCCCGTTGTCCTGAAACTCCACTGGCTTCTATTGTGGTGTCTTGCCCCATAGCCTTCGATAATAGCTTACGATTCCGCTTGACACAAGATACTGTTTACGTTATTCGTTACTCATCATGCTCTCGTCGAGTCGGGAACTCCTCGGCGCGGCCTGGAAACAGATTCAGGTCAACGACCGCTTCAAATTTGTCGCTGCCCCGGTTCAGATGGCAGTCGGGCTTTTCACTGTTGGATGCCCGGTCGAACCTCGGCACAGCGAGTTGCTTATTGCCCTTCAGCCTAACCGGTAGGACCAACACAACAACTCACAGGGAATACGCAAAAGGTAACGCAACCATGGAACCAGAAGACCTCATGATTCAGTCAGTTCTCAGTAATTGGAGACTGACGATCACGCGGCTGAGCGCGCTCTTCGGCGGTTTGTCGCAGGCAGAGTTTTATGAAGAGATCGCTCCTGGCCGAAACAGGATCGTTTACATCCTGGGCCATCTGACCGCCGTTCATGATCAAACCCTGGAAGTCTTAGGGTTCGGCACGCGGAGCCATCCCAAACTCGAGGAGGCATTCATCAAGAACCCAGACCAATCTCTCGAAACGATCCCCTCCATTGCCGATCTCATGGCTTTATGGGAACAGGCCAACCAAAGGCTGTATGACGGAATGGAGTCGCTTACTCCCAGGCAATGGGTCGGACGCCATCGAGCTGTGTCTGACGAAGACTTTGCAAAGAATCCAAGTCGGAGTTGCCTGACCGTTGTTCTTAACCGAACAAACCATGCTGGCTACCACCTGGGACAGCTCATGCTTTGGCACGCACACAAGGGCTAAACGATTTCGTGCGCGGTCTCACAAATCTTGAATATGAAAGCGACCTGTCGTTTGTCCTCAGTCGGGGCAAAGCAGAGCATTCCGCGAATGTGAGCGCGGCATCATTTAGCTCTCAACCAGATGCGAAAGTTAATAGTGGCAAAGGCAGTTGGAAGCGACCTCCTTAAGAACGCCAACGTGAAAGTGGCGCACCAGATGCATCCGCTGGCTGTGTTTCTGGAACTTTTCGGCGACCGGTGGTCGTTGCGGATTGTCTCTGCAGCGATGCAGTCGCGCTCCGTGACTTTCAAAGAATTGCTCGAAGCTAACGAGGGGATCGCAACGAATATTCTGACTGCTCGCCTACGAAACCTGGAAGCCAACGGGATCATTATTTCAAACCCGGATCCGCGCGACCTTCGGAAACGCAATTACGTGCTTACGCCCAAAGGAACCGGCCTGGCGCCGGTAATACGGGAATGCAGCCGATGGGCCTCTCCTTGAGGAGGCGTCGATCAGCACTCTCGGCGCGGTTTCAATGGATCTGTCTGTGCGTATTTATGGCATGAGACAGCTATGCGTCGTCCTCACAGTATTTCTGGTTGCGCTTGTTCCTCCGTCGTTGGGGAGTCCGCCATCGAAAAGCACAATGCTCAGTATCCTCGAGTCTTCGGCATCCGTATTAGCAGTAGACAAAAAGAGGTTCAAAGCAAATGAACCTCATAGGAGGGGAAATCATGTTGCTGGAACACAAGACTGCTGTGATCTACGGGGCTGGCGGCGCAGTTGGCAGCGCCGTCGCCAAGGCCTTCGCTCGGGAAGGTGCGAAGGTGTTTTTGACTGGCCGCAACCTAAACTCCGTTGACGCAGTAGCCAAACATATTGTCGCTGCCGGTGGAAGGGCTGAATCATCTATGGTCGACGCCCTCGACGAGAGGGCAATCGAGGATCACCTCTCTTCCGTGATCAAGAGCGCGGGGCAAATCGATGTTTCATTTAATGCCATCACGCCAGTACCACAGCCGGGAATCCAGGGCGTCCCAATTGAAAAACTGCCGGTCGAAAGTTTCACCTCGCCAATCGCCGCTTATTTGCGCTCGCACTTTCTGACTGCCCGTGCCGCCGCGCGACGCATGGTAGAGAAAGCTTCAGGAGTTATCCTGATGCACACTCCTGAACCTGCACGTCTGGGCTTGACGCTCGTGGGCGGTATGGGCCCTGCGTGGGCAGCAATGGAAGCGTTCAATCGCAATTTGTCCGCAGAGTTCGGCGCACGCGGAGTCCGCTCGGTCTGCATCCGCTCAACGGGACTCCCTGAAACCCGTACGATCGAAGTCGTCTTCGGCCTGCACGCTGAAACAATGGGTATCTCCCGCGAGCAGTTCCAGGGCTTCGTTGAGAGCCTCACACACAGAAAGCGGTCAAGCACGCTTACAGAAGTCGCGGATACTGCAGCTTGGCTTGCCTCGGACTACGCAAGTGGAATCACAGGTGCCGTAGTCAATCTTACCGGCGGGTTAATCGTCGACTAAGACCACACCGATGAGGACTATGCCGAACAGGAGTGCATGATGAAAGCGCAAACGGCCGGGAAGAGATTCTTGATCACCGGTGCGACCGGCAGCACCGGAAGCAGCGCGGTCAGAGAATTGATCGAAAATGGGCACACTGTTCGGGCCTTCGTCCACTGCGAAAACGAGCGTTCCGCGAAGCTGCGCGCGCAAGGAGCTGAGGTCGTCGTTGGCGATCTCCTGAACCTGGACGACACCCGCAACGCGCTCGATGACGTCGGCGCCGCATACTTTGTCTACCCAATAAGCCCGGGGTTGATTGAAGCGAGCGCCTTCTTTGCGCAAGCTGCGAAGGAGGCCGGCGTTAGCTCGATCGTTAACATGTCGCAAATCTCCGCACGGAGAGAATCGAGGAGCCACTCCGCGCGCAACCACTGGATTGCCGAACGCTTGTTCGACTGGTCAGGCGTGCCTGTAACCCATCTCCGGCCTACTTTTTTCGCGCAAAATTTCCTCTATCCGCCGTTCGTCGCTTCGATTATCGAACACGGCGTGATCAGCTTTCCGTTCGGCGACGCGCGTCATGCGCCCGTCGCGGCGGAAGACCAGGGCCGGCTGATCGCAGCGATCATGGCTGATCCACAGCCGCACCAAGGCAAGACTTATCTGCTTCACGGACCCAAGGAGATGGACCATTTCGCGATGGCCGAAGTGATCGGCGAGGTGCTGGAACGGCCCGTAACATATGAGCCGGTCGAGGTTGATCGGTGGCGCGAGCGCCTGGAACAGGTTGGAGCCCCGCCCTTTCTCGTACAGCACTTGTGCGCCATAGCGCTCGACTACCGGGAAGGCCTCTTCGCGGGCGAAGACACAACCATTGCGCGGCTGACGGGTAAAGCACCGATGACGCTCAAGAATTTCATCCTCTCGCACAGACAAGCGTTTGTTTCGCAAGGAACGCCAGCTGCAACCGACAGCGCCCAGAATGTAGAAACATAGGCGTCTGGACGCCATTGCAATTTCCTTGGAAGTTCAGGCGAAAGACCGTTAGCAGTTGCCCCTGTAGAGCATTCGACATGGCAAGAGCGGCGACAACATCAGATGCGTTCAATGCGGTGGCCGAGCCGCGACGGCGGGCGATTCTTCAAGAGTTGGCCGTTGCCGAATTGCCGGTCGAAGAGTTGGTCATCCGGCTGGGGATCGACCAGCCATCCGTGTCGAAGCACCTGCGGGTGCTTCGGGATGTTGGACTGGTGCGAGGAAGGCGAAGCGGCAGGCACGTGCTGTATCAAACGAATGCGGAGGCGATTCGTCCGCTGTACGAGTTCACCCAAATGTTTGAGATCGAATCGTCCCGATGCGACTCGCGCGGATGCCGCGAGATCCGTGGGTGGAAGGATACTTGATATGAGCAACACGGAATACCTGGAACGGGTCGGTCCCTTCCACGCGCGCTACGTCGCGTTTCTCGAGACGATCGCACAAGTTCGTCCGGGCCTACATCGGTACTGCGCCCGAATGACTGGCTCGGCGATGGACGGGGAAGACGTGGTGCAGGACGCGTTGTTTGAGGCTTATCGCAAGCTGGACAAGTTTGACGACAGCCGCCCTCTGACACCCTGGTTGTTCCGTATTGCGCACAATCGCTGCATCGATTTTCTGCGAAGTCGTGGCGTGCGCGACCATGCCGAAGCCACTGTACCCGCACCTGAATACGGGCTGACAGTCGAACCGTCCGCTCTAGGTATCCGCCAGGCTATTGAGCGTCTGGTAATTACGCTGCCTCCCAAGCAGCGCGCGTGTGTTCTTCTAAAGGATGTCTTCGACTACTCTTTGGAGGAAATTGCGGAACTGGTCGATTCCACTTTGGGGGGAGTCAAGGCGGCGCTCAGTCGCGCCCGAACGAAACTGTCCGCATCTCTTCCCGCGCCGATGTCACCTCAAAGGGCCGCTAGTCCAGAAACATTACAAGTCATGCAACTCTACGTCGAGCGGTTCAACCGACGCGACTGGAACGGAGTGCGTGAACTGATCAGCGCCGACGCCCGTCTCGACGTGGCCGATGCGTTTGCCGGGAGATTGGCGGATGCGCCGTACTTTGTCAACTATGATCGGTGGTCGATGCCCTGGAGACTCGCACTAGGGGACGTGGAGGACGAACCGGTGATAATCATATTGCAGGTCGGTGACGACTCCTGGTCGCCATTTGGCATTATTCGCCTCGGCTTGGAAGGGCGGCAGATCGACCACATCGTGGACTACGCGCATTGTCCGTGGATAATTCCAGCAGCCGCCACTGTGGCGCTCGACTCACCGTTCTCAGGCTCGCCGGCATCAGGCGCGAACTGAGCGGTCCAGGCAAGCTGCGATACCTCAATTACCACGTCTTCATCAGATCAAGCGGAGGTATTTCGCATCCCCGCAGGGCACCCATCCAGCCTGTTCAGACTGTCAGCCCAGCGGATCGCGCGTTTTTCAGCGACCTGTGCCGGCGGAATGCCGACCGGCAGCAGTTGACGCCCGGCGTGTATCCCAGCTATCTCTGGCTGGAAAGCCACTGCCGGACAATGCATTATGATCTTGTTCCCTCCACGTCCTTTGGAAATTACAGGAAATCCGCAGAAATCTTTTCCCATTTGTATGGTGTCGATTGGTCTACTCTCGGCAATGCAGGAGAGAGGTGGATCACATGTGGTACGGTCCGTCACTACAACAGTTGCTCTTCTTTGAAGCAGTCCTGGAAGAAGGTAACCTGGTTCGGGCTGCCAACCGCCTCCATACGACCCATTCCACGATCTCACGCGGACTCAAGGCCCTGAGCCATGAGCTTGGTATTGAGTTATTCAACCGGACGCCGAGCGGGCTGAAACCGAACGACGTGGGAATCGTCTACGGCTCCGAAATTCGCGCGGCTCTGGAACATGCAAGAAGGGCGTTCGATCTGGCGCTATTTCACGCACAGAAAGATCGTCTGCCTTTCCGTGTTGGACACTCACCATATATTCATGGCCAGCTCATGCCACTATTCACAAGCCTCACCCTGCCCGGAATAGCGGCGCCACCAATCATCCTAAAGAGTGCGACGACGATACAACTCGTCCAGCGCGTGCTGAACGGGAGACTTGAGGCTGGCTTCGGCGTCATGCCAATCGTTGATAGAGAGCTATGGATGGAACGCATCGCGCATGAGCCCTTTGCTGTTTGTGTGAACGAGCGCCATAACCTCGCGAAGCATACCAAACTATCGGCGTCGCAATTACGACACGAGACGCTGGTCTGGATACCGCGAGAAATCCATCCACATTTTTATGACCGGATTGTCAGCTATCTGAGGACGCTTGAATTCAATCCGAAGCGGTTCCATCAAGTTCAGACCATCACTCAGGCCCTCGATTTTGCGGCGATTGGCGCGGGCGTTGCGCTGGTCCCGCACTCCGCGCAACGGTTCACGCGGCCGGGTGTCCTAGTCAAGCCTCTGACGGATGAATTGATGCGCATCGAAACGGCGCTCTTCGTGCGGCGCAATCCGATGAACGAAACGGCGAAGAACTTCATCGGCGTTGCCATCTCGCGGGTGCAAGCATTGAGGTTGAACCCGATCGGCAATTAATTGATGGCCGATCATCTAGTCGGTGGCCTCAGAATGAGGTTGCGATCTTGGCTTTAGTTTGTTCCGCTGTTGTTGGTCCACGCCTCGACGTAGTCAACCGCAATCTTGATTCCTTCTCGTAAACATCTGACAATTCGACCGGGGGCGAGGCTGCCTTGGTGACTCAGAACAACTCGGGCTTTTCTCTTACGTGGGTGCGGCCTGCACGGCGGCTGCTGCACCTCCCGGCGGATTCAACGTAAAGATATACCCGGTGTCGGCGCGCGGATCGTGTCCCCTCCCAGCGTTGATAGGCAAGGTCCTGCACCTTAACTGACATTCGCGGACATGTGATCGATTCCCAGAGGCTATTTTCGGAGAGCGATAGCCGCAGCTGCGCCGCCCAAAACAGACTCAAGCGCTCCGATTCACGATACGCATTTTCCTTGGTGAGGAGATAAAATGACGACTCCTTGCTGCCGCCACTACAAAAGGAAGGATGGCTGGATCTGAGACATGGGCGGCGCGTCACGGTGGTAGGGCGCACTGCGCGGGAGGGCGCGAGCCGGGAGCGGATGGAAATGTTTCGGCGGCGCCTGCGGGAAATGACAGCAGAGATGCGAGCAGAGGGAGCGAGCGCGAGCGCACTAGCGTGCGAACTCCGCGGGTTGGCAGAAAGGTTGGCGGGCTCACGATCGCGGTGCGACGCTTCATGCCGATACTTGTGGGGTTGGTGGCGGCGACGTGGCATGTGGTGCCGTGGCTGTGGCGGCGCGAGCGGCTGTTCGGCGCGACGGTGACGGAAGAGTTTCGAGAAGGCGAACGGCCAGCGCTGGTAATAACGCGCTCGCTTTTGACGAGCCTTGCGCATGGTTACCGTAGAGATTTGCGGTCGCACATGGCCGAACCTCCGCGGTCGCTCTTGCTCCTGGCGCCTCTTTTCTTCGAAAAGGGCAGCTGCCTTGGTGTTGGATAGGGAAAACAGCGATGGCAATTTCGTGTACAACTCGTGCACATACTTCGCC
>Ga0335074_10013595_pt1 | contig 11438 bp, 11 predicted proteins | sample Lox_Sample_23_FD_206715 | JGI IMG/M metagenome (GOLD analysis project Ga0335074, IMG submission 206715) | Soil microbial communities from Loxahatchee National Wildlife Refuge, Florida, United States - Lox_Sample_2.3 | ecosystem: Environmental > Terrestrial > Soil > Wetlands | place: USA...
AAGGTTCGGCGCACATCACCCCCAGGACCGATGACACCTGTGCGGACAAGCTACAATCGCGAACCACACTAGTAAGTCTATCTAGGTAGAGATAGTCGTCAACCCCAGCAAGCGCACCTGCTGTCGCCGCAAACCGTGCGCTCGGCCAGGTGGACGAACTGCGCAACCTGTTCGTCTGCGTCGTCGGCCGCAGGTAGCCATCGCGCTGCGTCCCTGCGCATTGTCACCCCGCAAGCCACCACCGCACGAGCACGCTAACCCATGGCTTACTGGGCAAGCCCGCCACGCAGAAAGGAGAACAGAGGCTCAGGAAGACCGCCGATCGCCCGGCGGTGAGTACAGCCCGCACCTGCGTGACAGGTCGTCGTGCCCGGAAACGGCAGTCCATCGGGTTTACTGTGTCCGAGGGGGGAGCGCACCCATAAGCCAATGCATGCTGACGGGCGAGTTTTCGCTGGTAGGAGTGCCGTGAGCGCTTCAGCGGATCGCTGGATCCGGCGGACCACGATCGGGTGCGTTGGTTTGCTCGCGCTGATCGCCGGTACCGTCTCGTACCTGCATATGCACCTGCTGGTGGAGCTCCATGGTCAGCCGGGCTGGGTGGCGGCGCTGACACCGCTGTCTGTAGATGGGATGATCGTGGCGGCATCGACCACGCTTCTTGCTGAGTCAAGGGCCGGTACGCGCGGTGGCTCCCTGCCCTGGACGCTGTTGGTGATCGGAAGCGTGGCCAGCCTGGCAGCCAACGTCGCCGTTGCCGAGCCTACGGCGACGGGCCGTGTCATCGCGGCGTGGCCGTCCTTCTCGCTCATTGCGGCGTACGAGCTGCTGATGCGCCAGGTTCGCCGCGCGGCCGAGACTGCTGCGTCCGGGCGGCACGTAGCTAAGTCACATGGCTCAACGGCGGCTGGCGCCACGGCCAGTGCCCGTAAGTCCGTTACGAGGACCGCTACGGCGACATCGCGCGGCCGGTCGGCCGGGAGCGACATGCGCCTGGATGCGTGGCGGTGGGCTAAGGACAATCGTGCAGAGGACGGCTCGCTTCCGTCCGGCCGGGACATCGGGACCAGGTATGGCCGCCACGAGCGTTGGGGGCGGCTGGTGAAGCGATCCGGCTTGGCCGGCGAGCTCGGCACGTGAGACCGGGCGGGATCTGCGGGCTTGAGGCGCGAGTTCCCGGCATAGATGGGAGGGAAGGTGCCGATAATTTGGACGTGTCGATAGGGGGCAGGTCGCGGCTCCGCCGAGTGCGCTGTGCCGTTTCCTTGGATGCCCGGCACGCGAATTGAAGGCAGCTGAACGCAGTTGATCCTCAGGTATGTCATTAACCTCAAGCTTGATTAGACTTTGACAGAGATGGACGGTCTATTGAGGCTCGATAAAGCCGAGCGTCACCAAGCGGAAACGCATGGCTTGCATACTAACCTTAAACTGAATCGCGAGATCATTCACTGCATCATCGATTGTGAGTCTCCTCGAAGAACTCGCAAGGCTGAGCAGGCCGTCGCGCACCAAGTGGCGAGGCATTAGAAGGGCCGCTGCGAACTGATTTGCTTCAATCTCTTTATGATCTTCTCCGCGGCTTGCCTTGGAGTCACGAAAGAATGCGCCTGCGGGAGGATCGACGAAGAGTCTTTCTTGGCTTCCGCTGGTCAGATGAAGGCAGGCGTGTCCTATTTCATGGCCGATTGAGAAACGCTGGCGAACCTCCGGGTGCAGGGTATTTATCCCGAGTGTCACGACCCCCTGCGCATCTCGCATCACGGTGCCGGATAGATCCTCCTCATTAAAGAATTTGAGAACTACGCGGTAGCCGAGTTTCTCAGCGATGTACGTGACGTCGATAGGAGGGCCGCTTATCGCAAGGCTATCGAGAATCTGCTGGGCGGCACTCTCGACCTTCGCTCTTCCGCGCACCGGCATCAGCGGGCCGTCCCGCCTGCCCCAGCGCTTATCTCAGTGACGAAACTGAGTGCCGTCTCGTCAGAGACCTGATCCCGGAGTTTCGCAGACAATGTGATGCCTTCCTGCGCTGACGGAATCAGATCGCCAGGCGCGCAACCGAGAAGATCGGATATCCGAACGAGCTGGTGGACGGCCAGATGCTGGCGCCCCTTCTCGATATTCACGATGGAAGTACGGGTGAGGCCCATGTGCGCCGCCAGACGATCCTGCGTGATCCGTTTCGCCTGCCGGCGTTCCCGGATGCGGTCGCCCATGCGCCGATAGAACGGGTCAGCGGAAGGCACGTCAGCTAGTTTGGCTGGTCACCGGCAGGATGTCAAGTATCACCAACTGTCATTGAAACTTACGTCAAGCTTTCCACTTGACAGATTTGGCAAACGGCAGGGAACCTTGTTGCGGCTGAGGTCGCTGGGGCCCGAGCCCGGAAGGGGAAGATCATGTTGGAATCCGAGGTCAAGGGGCCTGTGCACTTCACCATCGACGGGAAGCCCTATACCGTCGACGATCCCGAGCAGACAGCCGCCAAGCTCTTGCGGCTGGCCGGATTCGACGCGACGCACTACGACATCGCTGAGGTCAGGCCGGGCGAGAAGCCGAAGCGGTACTCGGGCGAGGAGCCTGTGCGAGTTCACGAGGGCGAGGAGTTCATCACGATCCGTCATAGCGCCCCGGTCGAGTAGCGTGATCTCGCAGACCGGGTCCGACGGTTTCATCGCAGGGCTACGCGACGCTGGCCTGGATCTGGTCACGCAGAGCGAGGTTGTGTGCTTCCAGGCCGTGCCCGTGACTGGGGTTCTCGCGGGCACGGCCGTGGAGTGCGGAGTGGGCGTCGAGGAACTCGTGTCCTGGCCGACGGTGCCGCCTCACTGGCTTCACTTGCCGGCGACCATCCGTTTCCCGCGGACCAATCTCAGCCCTTCTCCGCTTAGCGGCTGGGTTAGGCATTCCCGACCGCCGGCCGGATGGGGAAACGACGCGGCGCCCGGGCGGGCATTCCTGGCACACGTACGAGGCATCCTCGGAGAGGCCCAGTGACCAGCACGCGATCCTCGGTCGCGATGACCGACGCCACGTCAGAAGAACTCGCTGCCCACCTCGTGCGGACAGACGGGCAAGAAGATCTGTGTCTCGCGCTCTACCGACCCTCTACGGGCCAGGCCCGAATGACGGCCTTGCTCTGGGAAGTGGTCCCGCCGGCCGAAGGCGAGCGCGCCGTGCACGGCAACGCCACAGTGAGCGGCGGCTATATCCTGCGAACAGCATCAGCAGCTGCTGAGATGGGCTGCGGCGTCGCAATCCTTCACTCGCACCCGCGCGGTACCGGCTGGCAGGGCATGAGCCCGGCAGACGCCGACACTGAGCGCTCCTACGCCTACCTGGTCCAGCGCCTTACCGGACTGCCGTTTGTCGGCATGACTCTGGCGGGGCAGGACCTAACGTGGTCAGCTCGCCACTGGCGACCGGATGGACAGGCTAACTGGTGCGAGAACGTCAGAGTGATCGGCTCCCGGCTGCAGGTGAGCTGGAACGACGCCCTTCGGCGGCTACCGCCCGTTCAGCCGTCCCAGCTCCGGACAATCTCCGGATGGGGGCAGGCTACCCAGGGCGACTTGGCCAGGCTTCGTGTCCTAGTGGTCGGCGCCGGGAGCGTTGGCCTCGATATAGCTCCGCGTCTGACCGCGACCGGAATCGAACACGTCGGAGTCATGGATTTTGACTCCGTGGAGACAATCAACCTCGACCGGATGATCGGCGCGACCTGGTTGGACGTCCTCCTGCATCGAGCGAAGATCTCGGTCGCCGAGCGCCTCATGAAAGCGGCGGCCACCGCCCTCAACCCACGCATAACCGCGTACGATCACAGTATTTGCGAGACCGACGGCCAGTCGATAGCCCTTGACTACGACGTGATCTTTAGCTGCGTCGACAGGCCGTGGCCCAGAGCTATCCTTAACCAGCTGGCATACGCCGACCTGATTCCCGTCATCGACGGTGGCCTCTTCGTCGACCCGTTCACCGACGGAGGCATGCGCAACGCAACTTGGCGATCTCACGTCATCCGGCCAGGGCGGCCTTGCATGGTCTGTAACAAGCAGCTGGAACTTGGCCTAGTCAGTGCCGACCGCGACGGCCTTCTCGATGACCCGACGTATATCGCTGGGGCCGACAGAGACGTGCTGCCTCCGCGTCAGAACGTCGCCGCCCTGGCCGTCAGCGTCACAGCAGGGCTCCTTGCTCAGTTCATCAGCCTGACAGTTGCTCCCGGCGGTCGGGGAGAACCTGGCCCCCTCCAGTACATTCTCTGTACGCACGACCTCGACCATCTGGACTACGCGACGAGGGAGAACTGCATAGTCGAGGGAGAAACGGCCGCGGGTGATCAGAGGATCCCCCTCTTCGGCAACCATCCCCGCGCGCACGAAATTCAGAAGAGGCGCCGAGCCGCCAGCAAAAATCCCTGGGTCCGTGCTTGCCGATTTGCTGACGAGACCCTGAGCCGCGCCAGATCGCACCTGACCAAATTCATGGCGGCCAGATTGAGGTGACCGTTCCAAGCTGCTTTCCGGCGTGGTCGCTCGCATCGGCTCCAGTTCAAGAGCATCGCGGCAGGCCCAGACCTGCAGGTATCACGCGGCGTGGGAGCATTCACGGTTGCGCAGCTAGCTAGCTAGCTACCAGGGCGACCTGAGCGGGCGCATTGTCGAGATGCACGCCGGAGCCGCTGACGTCGAGGCGCTACGCCAGCCGCTTGTCGGCCTGGGGGCTACGCTGACAATCCCCTGGCTCACTTGCGCGAGGGGGTGAGCAGCTTGCCTGGTACGGCTCGGTTGCCGCTTTCTGACGGCTCTCTACGAGGCGCCTGAGACACTCTGGGCGCTCGCCTTGGGAGAGTACGCCAGCGAATTACCGCGAGCCGAGCAGTGCGACACCGGGCGGCCTGGCACGCAGGGCGCGGTTGGCCGCGATCATGGGCCGGAGCAACTCCGCCTCTAAGTCACCCTAGGTCGGTTTCGTCGCTGGTAGCGGCCCTCACCCTGGCAACAGGATGCTCGCGAATGTCACCGCACTCGACCCGACCGAGCAGCCTCGGGGGCGCGCGCACAGTCAGGCGGCGCCGGTAGCCATTCCCATCGCCTCCGGGCTGCCTCCATACAGTCAGCCCGCAAGCACCTCAGATCCCAGACCTGCTGAAGCGGATTGGCCGCGCAGCCCGTTACCCCGAAACCTGCGGCCATCTCTTACAGAGCTACTCCGACCACCAGTCATCTTCTTCTGGGATCGCGGGCTCACTAGTGGGGTCGTTAGGTTCCCGGTCGCAGCGGCTCCAACGTGGACGGCGGGGAGGAGTTGCCTCTTGAGCCTTTGGAGGCGGCACCGGTCTAAGATTCACTTGCCAAGTAAATCTACTTGGAGTACATTCAGTTCGGCTGTTCGCGAGAGGGTCGGTGTGCCTTGGACACTCAGGAGATGCGTGCATCTTTGCATCGCGCCATAGATGTAATAGTCGACCAGTACGAAGACGATGCACGCGCGCAGTTGGCACGCGAGCATGATCAGTCCGGCAGGCAATGGCCTGCCATTGTCAGACTCGGGCCAGGGGACGCTTTCACTTACCGCTGGCCCGCTGACGAGGGCACGGAGCAGTTCACCGGGGCCGAGCGTTATGAGGTCCGCCTCCCGCACAAGACCTACCTGGCCTCGCTCGCTTGGACTACTCGGCCAGCCTGGGGCCGCGGCAACCGCAGACGCGCCATTGTCTTCGGCCAGGCCGGCAGCATTGACTCACCGTTTTACCCGTGGACCGAATTTGTCGAGACAGACGCGGGTCTCTTCGCGGCTCCAATTCCCGATCCGGCACGACCAAGAGCGATCCTGAAAGACGTAAATGATCTTCCGGAAGCCCTGGTCAACGCGGTAGTCCAGCGTACCGACGAACTCTTCGACCAAGTCGCGGCTGGACCATCGCTGCGCCTCGTCCTCGCCGCAGATAATGGTGAGGAGATGGTCAGACACGGCTTCTGGGTCGCGTCGCTGCGAGGCAGGCTGTAGGAAGGAAGGGGATACAGAACCTTGCGACGGATGGACCGACCCACAGCGACAGTTGTTGCGCTTGCAACGCGTCCGACGATGTACGCGCCGAGGCTCGCGAGTGCGCGCGACGCTGATGTGGGCTGAGCAGTCGTCAATAGGCTCCGAGGCCGGGGCACAAAACGCCCAAGATGATGGTGTATTTTCTCGGCCTGGGTCAACTGCCGAGAAGTCAATGCTCGCGCCGGCGGCGCGAGGTCGTCATTTGCTGGACGTTGAGGTGCTGCGCGGAATCGACGCGCGCAGCACGCTGCTGGTCGTGTCCTGTTCGGCGACTAAAGCCCGCGGCGGGCTGCCAGCTAGCCTTGCCGAAGTGGTGGCGAATGCATCTGAGCCGCTGCTGACAGCCCGCGACCGCGTGCTCGCCGCGGCTGATACGGACCTGAGCGCGGTGATGCCGGCCTGGCGCCGTTACCAGGGTAGGTTTTACAAGAGCGCCGCGGATACCCTGGCTGATGCAGCGGCCAATAGCAACCTGGTCATCCTCAGCGGCGGTTACGGCCTAGTCGGCGCCGAGGAGCTGATCGGCTGGTACGACAAGCAGCTAGACGTAGCCGATTGGCCAGCAGGCCTGCTGGAGTCGGCGCTCATCGGCGAGGCTCGTCGTATCGGGACTCAGACGGTGGTCGCGTTCGCTGCCGCATCCTCCAGCTACGCCAGGCTGTTGCGGCGAGTGCCGTGGCAACAGAACGCAATGAGCGCACGCCTGGTCACCGTCGCCGGGATCAGAGGCGGTGCGATGAGTGAAGTCCCACGTCGGCTGGGCGCCGCGTTCAGCGTGTTCTGGTACGCCGACTCCGGCGCATACCCGCCTGGCGTTGTCGTGGAAAAGCTGTGATGAGCTGCGCGGCTGGAATGCCAGCGAGGGACGACGGTCGCTGCCTACTGCTACCACGATCTTTGGTATTGAGGCTCCAAAGCCGACAATTGCGCGCTGGCAGTTCTAGCATGAGTCCGACCTGGCCAGAGCAAGCCTGGACGACAGCTGACTTCAGGACAGCCAGAGGCTCGGAGGCGAAGCCTTGAGAAGCGAGGATCACCCAAGTGGGTCGGGTGCGCTCCGGCCGAGGGCGCGCCTGATCCGCACCCTCGGAGCTGATCTGATCAGCAGCGAGAAAGTCGCTATAACAGAACTGGTCAAGAATTCGTACGACGCCGACGCATCCGCCGTCTTGGTACGTTTCCAGGGCGAGCCGCGCGAAGGAACCGGATCGATCCAGATCTGGGACGACGGCTGCGGCATGGACGTGTCTACCCTGGCGAACTCCTGGCTCGAGATCGCTACCGACTTCAAGACACGAAGGACACGTAGTCCTAGCGGATCTCGTCGCGTGTTGGGGGAGAAAGGTATTGGGCGTCTGGCGGGCGCGCGGCTAGCGGACGAGATGCTCCTAACTACCCGGAAGGCAAGCGCACAAGAGATCCAGCTGCTGATCGACTGGCGAGCCTTCGACCGCCCTGGAGCGTACCTCGACGAAGTCGAAGTCGCCTGGGATGTCGGGCTGCCTCGTGTCTTCTCGCCCAGCGGCGACGCTTCGCGCGCATTTGCGGACGCGGGGATAGCTCGATGGGCCAAAGGCCACGGCACCCTAATCGACCTTACGAATCTCACGCACAGTTGGGACCGCGACGACTTCCAGGATCTCCGGACCGTGCTATCGCGACTCGTCCATCCACTGCCTGGGATCCACTCAGCCGAGATAGTTGACGACTTCAAAGTTGTCCTTGACCTCCCTGCAGAATACGAAGATTTGTCGGGCGAAATCACACCCCCAGAGGAGCTGAGCTCCGCGCCTTACAGGCTTACTGGGACAGTAAGCAGAACCGGACTTGCCAGGCTTACCTATAGCCAGCTCGAGCCGCAGCACTCAGAGATATTCACGCAGGAGCTTTGGACCACGAAGACGCGTGCGCCAGAAGTTGGGCCCTTCGACTTCGATATTCAGGTGTTTGATCGCGACCGAGAGTCTCTGGCGCAGCTCGGCAGTGCGCCATATAACTATCTGCGTCAAGTCCTCGATCAAGCATCGGGAGTAAGTGTCTACCGTGATGGCTTCAGGGTGCTCCCATTTGGGGAGCCTGGCGATGATTGGCTGACCCTCGATCGACGCCGAGTACAGAATCCGACTATGCGCGTATCCAACAATCAAGTCATCGGGCATGTCTTTATCTCGGCTGACGAGAATCCAACACTGCGTGACCAATCAAACCGCGAAGGCCTGATCGAAGCGAGAGGCTATGAAGACCTGAAGGTAATGCTGCGCGCTGCTCTAGCGCTAATTGAGACTAGGCGCTATTCAGTTCGCCGTAGGATGGGAGCGTCCCGAGCTGCCGAACGTGGCCTTTTCCAGCGGTTCAATTTGAGCGAAGTTCGTGATGCGCTGGCCTCAGCTTATCCTAATGATGCAAATATCAATATGCTCCTGGCGGACAAAGATCAAGAAATCAAGACTGGAATTGAAGAAGTTCAGCGCGCATTGGGCCAATACTCTCGCCTTGCGACGCTAGGTTCGCTCGTCGATCGGGTTGTTCATGACGGTCGGACAGCCGTAACTCACCTTAAGAATATTGTGCGGTTCGGAAAGCGAGATCTGGCTAACTCGGCTAAGCCATTGCAGGAGAAGCTCGAGCTTGCGGAGAATTTCCTGGACGAAACAGACGTGCAGGCCGATTTGCTGGCAACGTTGTTTCGCCAGATCACTCCTTTCAGCGGCCGGCGCCGCGGGAGGCCTAAAACGGAGTCATTGCTCAAATTGGTAAAAAATGCGAAAGCCATGCTTGAGTCAGAAATCGCAGACGTCAATGCCGTGGTCAACGTTCGCGGTGAAGATATCGATATTCGTGCGGATTATTCCGAAATACTTAATGTAGTCGTAAACCTACTGAGAAACTCGCTGTACTGGCTGTCTACACTGCCCGAAACACTAACGCGTGAGGTAGATGTAGACCTCCGCCGGGCATCTGATGGCTCGGTCGAGATCTCGGTGAGTGACTCGGGTCCAGGAGTGCCGGATGCGACTCGAGACCAAATATTCGATGCGTACTTCTCGACGAAACCTGACGGAGTGGGGCTTGGGCTGAGTATTGCAGGTGACATCGCTAGCGAATTCTACGGTGGCTCGTTGCGGCTGGTGGACGGCGGGCCACTCCCAGGCGCCACATTCATCGCTACCCTGAGGAGACGTGTTTAGGTGGATAGTGTGAAATGGCGCGTGCTTGTTATCGATGACAAAGTTGAGATGACAAATGACGCGAGCCGTGAGATCAGTGACGCATTTGAAGGCTCGGATCTTGACGTCGAGGTTCTAGTCGAGAACGACTTCCATCATGGCTATCAGCGCGTTGCGGCCGGTGAATGTGACATCGTGGTGCTCGACGTTCGACGGGATCGTGGGACCGAGCCCGAGGATCGCGTCCGCGGAAGACGCGTTTATTCTGAGATTCGTGAGACGCGGTTCATCCCAGTAATCTTCTGGACGGCACTTCCCGATGAAGTCATTGATAGCGAGATGGAGCCATTGGTTCGGGTGTTTGCAAAGGAAGATCTAAGCAAGGTGCCCGACGCTATAAAAGCAGCGATTTCGAGCGGCGTTGTTAACGTGATGTCTGAGATAGAGAGTCACGTTGCCGGGGTCATGCGGAGTTATCTTTGGGAGGAGCTTGCTCCGAACTGGCAGGAGGATACAGGCGGCGATCCAAAGGAGGTGGCATATATGCTCATTACCAGAATAGCGAGTTCTTTGCGCGCTCGAAATATTTCTGGTCTGATGGGTAGAGCGAGCCATCGATACGTATATCCACCTGTTTCAGATGCGCTAGAGTCCGGCCAGCTAGTCCAAAGGACAAGGCAGAGGGCCGGAGAGGCTGTGCAGGAGTGGTGCGTGGTGCTGACGCCTGCGTGCGACCTGGTACAAGGCAAGGCAGATTTTGTGCTGCTCGCTCGCGCGTATCCGCTGGACGGTGTCCAGCGATTTAAAGACTGGACAGCGAATTCCTCAAGCCGAGCTAAGTGGAATGAGCTTGAAAGATTGCTGGCGGGTGGGTTGCCTCGCTATACATACCTTCCGGCATTTCGTGATATCCCAGATCTGATCGTCGACTTTGAGGATACCTTCACTGTCGCGGCGAGGCTAATGCGTCCATATAAGGCGAAGGCTAGTCTAAGTAGCCCGTTCAGTGAGGCGGTCTTGGCGAAGCACAGCCAGTTCCTAGGCCGTATTGGAACTCCGGACCTCGATCTCGGTCCGATTAAGGCCAGGCTAACGCCATGAGGGCCGAGCGGACACAAGCCGAGACGCCGTCACGTTCAGAGAATTCGGAAGCCATGGCGTCGGGCTTCGTCTATCAGGCGGTACGCCTGCCTGGCCTGCTTCGGGCTGATGTCCCAGCCCTTGCTGAGGTACTGGCCAACCGTGAAGGCGATCTGGCGTTGCCAGGGCTGTAGGTTGTGGGTCTCCTTGGCCCACCTAGCGACGGTGAACCATTCGTTGGCCGCGATAGCTGTAACGGCTGCGATCTCTGCTGCCTCGGTCTCGGAAGTGGTTGCGGCGTGGCGGCCGCGGGCTGCGGCGGTGGAAAGGTCAATGAGCTCGTCTCGCAGCCGGTCTGGTATCTGCCAGGGTATGTCGCTGACCCGGCTCCAGCACTCGGGACGCTTTGCCCACTCAGTCACGTTGGCGACGCGGACCGGCCGGGTGATTATGCCATGCACCGGCACGCAGAGTTCATCGATGGCCGCCGCGAGGAGTGGGCCGATGCGCTGCTCGCGCCAGATGCGATCCAAGTCGATACGTTGCCCAGTCTCGAGAGCAAGTTTCGCGATGGTGTAGGTGACGATGTTCGCACGGTAACCGCCGAACTCTCGCGCGGAGACGATCTTCTCGGTGGCGCGGAACAGGATCGCCTTGGCTATCAGCCGCTGGCAATACGCGGCATCGACATTAGGAGACTTATCGCCGAGTCTGATCATGAACTCGCGGAAGTTCTTCTCTGCTCCACGGCTCACGATGTGCGGGAGCTGGTCCCAGGAGTGCTCGAACTTCGCGGCGTCGCCCTTGGTGAATTTCTGCCGTAGCGGATGAAGCGTCTTGAATGCGCGCTGGCGGGCAGGAGTGCGCTCTCGGGCCAGGGCGTCAGCGTACTGGCCGCGTGCCCGCTCGTAGAACCAGCGGGTCTCTTGACCGCTGCCGTCGGCTGCTGGTGCCCACAGCGACCTAGTGACCTTCTCCACCTCGACATGGAACGGGTGGTTGGAACTGATGAGGCGACCCGAGTTTCATGCGCGCCTCGTTATGTGTGAAGATCATCGGCCGGATGGCCGGATCCGTGTGCAGCGTAGTACTCGGCTTCGGCCTCGGCGGGTGGTCTTCGGCCGAGTCGGTGCA
>Ga0335074_10013596_pt1 | contig 11438 bp, 9 predicted proteins | sample Lox_Sample_23_FD_206715 | JGI IMG/M metagenome (GOLD analysis project Ga0335074, IMG submission 206715) | Soil microbial communities from Loxahatchee National Wildlife Refuge, Florida, United States - Lox_Sample_2.3 | ecosystem: Environmental > Terrestrial > Soil > Wetlands | place: USA: Florida...
GTTCGCTCCCGGCTTTGGTCTTGTGGCACGGCCGGCGCCGGATCCGATGGCCCGGCGCCGTTCCGCGTAGAGCCGGCCGCTACGCCGTCGCCTTGTATTCGTCAAACCCGCCGGGGCCGACGATTTCGGCGACGTTGCCGTCGGGCGCGCGAAACTTCAGCGCCTTGGCGCCCGGTTGCGACAGGATGACGCCGCCGTGCTCCTTGATGACTTCGGCCGCGGCTGCGCGGTCCGGGACCTCCAGGCCCCAATGATGGATGCCCGGACCGGACCCGGCGAGCTGCGCCTCGGGCGCATCTTCGCTGTCGTAGATCATCAAAGCGATATCGGTCTCGCCGTCGGTCATGTGGCGCGACACGTGACCGCGATGTTTTTCGGTCTTGAGCTGCTTGAAGTCGAAAACATTCTCATAAAAGCGCGTCGCGACTTCAAGATCGTTGACCTTCATCGCCACGTGGGTAATGCGGGCCTTCTTGCTCATGTCTTTCTTGCGATAGCGGCCGACGCCGACGATCTCGCCGAGCGTTCCATCGGGGGCGAAATACTTGAGCGCGCCCTCGGCCCGATCCGAGAATATCCGGCCGCCATTGTCTTCAATTTTCTTGATCATGCTCGGCCGGTCGGTCACTTCGATGCCGATGTGGTGAATGCGCGGACCCGCGCCGGCAAGCTTGGCTTCCTTCTCGTCCTCACTGTCGTAGACCATGAGCGCGAGATCGATGTTGCCGTCGGTCATGTGGCGCGAGGTATGGCCGCGGGCATGATCGGTCTTGGTCTGATAGATGCCAAAAACCTCCTCGTAGAATTTCGTCGAACGTTCAAAGGTGTCGTTGTCGTTGCACTTCAAAGCGATATGAACGATGCGTCCCATTGATCCTTCCTCCTATTCGGGCCAAGCGGCTTAAGTGACCCGATCGTCGATACGCAAGTCCGTCCTGTGCGCGCTTTCGCGGAGAACGAGCAACGTTCCCTGACGCAAATGCGACTGTGATCGAGTTCCACCTGACTGCCGGCGAAGTCGGCCGCAGGCGGTGCGTTGACGCTGCTATATCGCTATTGTCTGAGTTGACAAGACTGATAGTTTTCAGTAAAATGTCGTTCACATACTCAAATGAACAAATCGGCCGCGCGCATGCGTGGCCGATTTTGTTTTGGCTGGCAAGTTTCGCAGTTCACCGTGTTTGGAACGAAGTCTTTATTTGTTTGCTTCCGGATTGTTCCGGCGCTCCCTGACCTCAAGGACCGAAACTGAAGTCTTGCCGATCTGTGCCGTGCCGCGGTCCGCGGCTGTCATCATTCGGGGCACCGGCAAGCCGGCACCCATCCGCCGGGCGCCGGATCGTCAGCGTCTCATAGCAGTTCAATCAGCCGACACACAATCGCGCCGAACCGAGCCGAGATGCGTGCAAACCGCAGCGGCATGCTTTAGGCTTCCGGCCGGAGCGCGTGTGGGTTCGCGAGTCGAAGAACGCTCAAAAGCAGGCTTGGAGACGCCGTGCAGACGACGCTGCTGGGACTGGCTATCGCGATCATTCTGGCGCTGGTCACCGCCATCGTGGCGCCGCTGGTAGTCGATTGGAATCGCTACCGCGCTCCGATCGAGGCGGAGGCGAGCCGGATCGCCGGGCTCGACGTCCGCGTGCGCGGCGCTATCGACGCGCGCCTCGTGCCTATTCCGACGATCACGCTACGTGATGTCAATGTCGGCGCGCCCGGCGATGGCGGCGGCCCGCGGCTGCTTCACGCCGGCGAGATCAAGCTCGAACTCGCCCTCGGGCCGCTCCTTCGCGGTCAGCTGCAGGCGACCGAGGTCGATCTCGATACGCCGCAGCTTGACCTTGCGCTCGACCGCTCCGGCGCGCTGGCGCTGCCGCTGACGGCGACGACGTTCCATCCGGAAGCCGTGTCGATCGCGCAACTCGCCGTCAAGAACGGGCGCATCGCGATGACCAATGCGGCCTCCGGCTCCCGGCTCGTGCTGCGGAAAGTGTGGTTCACCGGCGCCATCGAGTCCCTGGCGGGTCCGTTTCACGGCCAAGGCGCCGCGGTCGCGGGCGATGACCTGTATGGCTATCGGCTCGCGGCCAGTCCGGCGGCCGGCGGAGCGACGCAAATCCGACTCGCCGTCGACCCGTCCAATCAGCCGTTGACTACCGAGTTCGACGGCAAGCTCAGTTTTGCGAATGGCATGCCGCAATTCGACGGCGCGATGGCGCTGGCGCGGCCGGTCGGCGCCACACTGGGCAACGGCAAGCGCGTGATCAGCGCGCCGTGGCGCGCCACCGCTAACCTGCACGCTACCCCCGCTGCGGCTACGCTGCGGAATGTGGCGTTGCGCTACGGTCCGGAAGAACGCCCGCTCAATTTCACCGGCAGTGCCGACGTCACCTTCGGCCTGCATCCCGCGCTCACCGGCAAGATCGCGGCGATGCAGCTCGATGTCGACCGGGCGCTGGCCTCGCCCGACTTCACCGACCGGCCGCCCCTTCTGGTCTTGAGAAGTTTTCTGCCGGCGTTCGTGGCAGCGGCACAGCTGCCGATGCCGGCCAGGATTGATCTAAGCATCGACTCGCTGACGATCGGCGGCACCAGCCTCGAAGCACTCTCCGGCAACCTTGCCTACGATCGCGCCGGATGGACGCTCAACGGCTTCCAGTTCCATGCGCCTGGACTGACCGATGTGAGCTTGAGCGGGCGGCTCACCGGCACCGCGCAAAGTTTCGCATTTTCCGGCCCGGCGAATCTGGCGTCCGCCGATTTCGAAATGCTGCTCGCCTGGCTCGACGGCCGCGGCGGCGATCGCGCTTCGACCGAGGCCGAGACATTGAACGCGCAAGGCGACCTCACCGTCGCCAGCGATCGCATGGCGGTCGAGCGGCTCTCGGCGGCGCTCGGCTCGGACAAGATCGAGGGGCGGCTCGCCTACACCTGGTCCGCCGACCATCGTCCGGCGCAGCTCGATGCCGATCTGCGCGCCGCAGCGCTCGATGTCGATGCGCTGTCCGCCTTCGTCAAATCAGCTTTAGGCGGCGGCAACCTTGCGCTGCCGGAACAAGCAAGTCTTGCGCTCGATATCGGCCAAGCGACGTTTGCCGGAATAGCGGTGCAAGAGATCGGCGCCAAGATCAAATACGATTCCGGCCAATTGCAGATCGATCGGCTGTCGGTCGGCAATTTGGGCGGTGCCAAGCTCGACATCGGCGGCCGCATCGACGAACTATCGTCGCAGCCGCGCGGCCAGTTGACGCTCGATGTCGACGCGGGCTCACTGGATGGCCTGAACGCCATCGCCGCCAAGTTCGATCCGCGCGCGGCGGCTTCGCTGCAACGTCTTGCCGGCAACTTGGCGCCGGCCAAAGTGCATGCTGTGCTCGACGTCGAGCGGGCGGCGATGTCCGGCAGTACCGCCGACTTTCATCTCAGCGGCAGTTTGGCGGCGCTACGCGTGGCGATCGACGCCAAGGCGAGCGGGCAACCGGCGCGTCTTAGCGACGCCGCCGTACAGATCGACAGCCGCATCGATGCCGACGACGGCACCGCGCTCGTAGCACTGCTCGGCCTCGACCGCGTGCTTGGCGTCGATCAATTGCCCGGAAGGCTGACCCTTACGGCGAGGGGGCTGCTCGATGGCGACATCCGCGTCGACGGCAAGGTCGAAGCCAGCGGATTGGATTCGGCCATTGCCGGAACCGTGCGGATCCTTGGCCACGGCACGCCGTCAGGCAAACTGACCCTGCGGGTGACGGCTGGCGACTTGCGGCCGCTGCAGCTGCTGCTGACCGGCCAAGCCGGCACGGCCATGCCGGTCTCCGCCGATGCGGAATTGGCGATCGACGGCGCAAGGTTTTCATTCGACAACATCGCCGCGACCGTTGGCAAGGCGTCAGCGAACGGAAATATTGCGCTCACCTTCGCCAATCCGGTCTCGATCGACGGTTCTGTTTCGGTCGACACTGTCGATGGCGCGAGCGTCTTGGGATTGCTGCTCGGACTTCCGAGCAACACGGCTGCCGACAGCGCGATCTGGTCGAGCGCGAAAATCGGCGCTGGCGCATTCGCGCCGCTCCGGGGCGCCGTCACGTTCAAGCTTAAGCGGGCCGACTTCACGCCGACGCTCTCGGCGCACGATCTGAGCGGCACCGTCAATTTCGATCCGCCGGCGATCACATTCGAGAATATCGACGCAAACTTAGCCGGCGGACACGTCAGCGGATCCCTGGCGTTCCGCCGTAATGCAGATGGACTCGGCGTTCACGCCATGCTCGGGCTTGCCAGCGTTTCAGCCGCCGCGCTTGCCGGCCCGAGCCTCGGCGCCATCGCCGGAGAGCTGACCGTGGCGCTAACCTGCGACGGTTTCGGTGCAACTCCCGCTGCTCTCGCCGGCTCGCTACATGGCGCCGGCACCGTGACATTGAAAGACATGCAGCTCGCCGGCCTCGACGCGGCGGCATTCGCCGCCGCCAGACAAGCCGCAGGACCGATCGGGCCGATCGATTCCGGCAAAGTCCAGACCGCCGTGAACGCCGCGTTGGCGAATGGCCACCTCGTGGTCCCTGACGGCGAGGTCGCGATTCCGATCGCGTCGGGCATGGCCAATCTGAACCGTGTGACGCTGCAGGCGCAAAGCGGCGCAACGCTGTCGCTCAACGGCGTCATCGATCTCGACGACGCCGCCATCGACGCGCACACGACGCTTTCGGAAACGCCCCCGCCGAGCAGCTTGATGGCGACCCGGCCCGAATTTTCGGTCGATATCAAAGGTCCGCTGTCGGCGCCTCAGAGCAGCCTCGATATTTCGGCACTGACCGGCTGGCTCACATTGAGCGCCGCCGAGTTGCAGACCCGCCGCATCGAGGCGATCGAAGCCGACCAGCACGAAGCACCGACAGCGCTCGCTCCGCATGCGAGCTTGCCGGAGGTCGAGGCGACGTCGCCTGGCACGGTGGTCGAATCGGCGATGCCGCCGAACCTCTTGTCCGCGCCCGGTGCGGCGGCGCGGGGTCTTGAGCGCCTGCGGCTACCGCCGGCGTCGCCCGCAGCGCCGCCGCAAAACGGCTCCGGCGCGGGAATCGCGCCGGTCGCTCCGACCGCGCCCGCCGGCGCGCCCATGGCTTTGCGGCCGGCGAAACCCCCGACGGCACGCGACCGCAACGGGGCTGCGGACGCAGGCGGACCGGTGCAAGGCAAGCGCCAAGTCGCGCCACGAACACAGGGATCGGGCATCCGCGCCGATTAAGGCGCGCGCCGCGGGCCTATTCGGGTCGCAACGCCGCTGAAACCGCGGCTGGCGTCATCACGCTGACCGCGGCCGCCTTGCCAGCACCGTCGCGATGTCCGACCTCGCCGTGGCCGCTCGTTCGCGCCTGAAAATGATCGAGCACGAACAGCCGGATGGCCGACGACAGATTGCCCAGCCGGCGGCCCGAGTCGACCGACGCCACAAGCTCGGACAAAGTCGTGCATCGCTCCGCCGCGATGTCCTTCAAACCCTGCCAGAACGCATCCTCGAGACTGATGCTCGTCTTATGTCCGGCGATCACGATCGATCGCTTGATGACCGGCGATTTCATGGCTCTTTCCCCTCGATTCGGTGTTGGTCGAGCTTCCGTCGCGCCTGCTCATTCTGCGAACGCTGAAGCTTTTTCTCCGCAGTCGGACGCCCATAAGACACACGGTTTTGCGCCGCTTCCTGCTCGGCTTGGCGCCGTTTGGCTTGTTTGCGCGCGTTACGCAGATTGATGACTTCGCTCATGCAGACTCGCCGTTACCTTTCCCTGAACAGCGCCGGAGCAGCCAGCGCGAGGTGAACGCGACATCCTCGAGCTGCCGTTCGACGCGGCCATTGCGGACCACGCGTGGAGCTGACAATGACCGCGAAGGAGTATGGCCATACCCCGCGATCGAGCGAGACGCGTTTATTTGAACTAATATACATCGTTCGATCACCTCGCTGCAGCCGCACAAGTCTAGCGCAGAACGTTACCAAAATCGCTGTGCAATAATGTAAGTACAAATTCGTAATGGCCGAATGATGGATTGCATTCGGTTCGCCGGCGGGGAACCTGACGTTACGTCAGATCCCAGACATCGAGGCGACATATGCCGCAAATTGGACGGCGCACATTCAGCTTCGACGATTGAGCCCCACCGCCGACGCGTGTTGCGTACCTTCGCCTCGATCTCGAGCGCCTCGGCGCGGTCGCATTGTGCTGACGCTGCGGCACACCCGCCGGTCTGCGGGGCGTCGAGTTGTCCACAAGAGCCGAACTCTTGCGCGCCTACGGATTGTTTCGATTGGAATCATTGATCCTGTGATGACCCTCGCAATTTCCTATCGCATTCATCGGCCGTCTACCCTGTCCGCATCGCCCATCGGCGCGGATCGATGCAATGCAAACCATAGTTTAGCAACGGCTTCTTCCGGCGAGTGAGCGCGCACAAGTTTTTCCCGATCTTTACTCTGCGCGGTCCAGATTGCCTGTTCCAGATCCAAGCGCCCGAAGTGGGCGCCGCAGGCTTCAATAAGTTCGGCGAGGCTCGGGCAATAATAACCGTCCTTGATGTCCTGCAAGCGGTTTTGCAATGTGTGATGCGTGATCGTAATCCCGTGCTGCCGCGAGGGCTCGCTCCACCCGGCGCTGGCCTCGTGGGGATAAAGCTTGCGGCCGCTCTCAAAGGAACGAGGCACGAAGCCGGCAGATTTCAGTCTTCTCGCCAAATCGCGGGTCATACGTGTTTGATCCGCATATTTTCACTCCCGAAGAACAAATCCCCAATCGCCGGACCACGGCGGCACGGTCCCGCGAGACATCCAATAACCTCATCAAAAACCCGGCGCCGGACATTGATCTGAATCAATAAGGTGGTCCGCTGCTCGGTTGCTTTTGCACGCACCAGGGGACGGTGCTGGATTTGTGTGAAGACGACCCAACTCAGCATGTGATTCGGCGACGCGTTTCCGCCGCACCGCGCTGATGGCGGAACCCTGTCGTGGCCGGGAATTCAGTCAATCGGCGGTGACGACACCGTGGACTGTTTCTTCGAGCCTCGGCCGCTACAACAGTTCGACCCTTAGACAAACTGCAGCTCGACGATCACCCATCCGGGTGCGTCATGCGCTTGGGCTGCACCCAGCGATCGAACTCGGCCGCCGTGACGTAGCCGAGGTTCACCGCCTCCTCGCGCAAGGTGGTGCCGTTCTTGTGCGCCGTCTTGGCGATCTCGGCCGCCTTGTCGTAGCCGATATGCGGCGCCAAAGCGGTTACCAGCATCAGCGAGTTCTGCATCAATTCGCGGATGCGCGGCTCATTGGCGCGAATGCCAGCGACGCAATGATCGGTGAACGAGGTCGCGGCATCGGCCAGAAGCCGGATTGATTGCAGCGCCGCATAGGCGATCACCGGCTTGAATACATTCAGCTCGAAGTGGCCCTGGCTCGCCGCTACCGTGACGGTGGTCTGATTGCCGAACACCCGGCAGCACACCATGGTGAGCGCTTCGCACTGGGTCGGGTTGACCTTGCCGGGCATGATCGAAGAGCCCGGCTCGTTCTCCGGGAGGATCAACTCGCCCAACCCCGAGCGCGGACCGGAGCCGAGGAAGCGTATGTCGTTGGCGATCTTGAACAGGTCGGCGGCGAGCGCATCGAGCGCGCCGTGGGCGAAGGCGAGCGCGCCGTGCGAGGCGAGCGCCTCGAACTTGTTGGGGGCGCTGACGAACGGCAGCCCGGTCAGCGCCGCCACCTTTTTGGCGAACAGCTTGGCAAATGCGCGCTTGGCGTTGAGCCCGGTGCCGACCGCGGTGCCGCCCTGGGCCAGGGGGTAAAGTTCCTTCAGCCCCATTTTGACCCGGGCAATGGACGACGTCACTTGCGCCGCATAGCCGGAAAATTCCTGGCCGAGCGTGAGCGGCGTGGCGTCCTGGGTGTGGGTACGGCCGATCTTGACGATCGCGGCAAACGCCCTGGTCTTGATCCGCAGCGCGGCCTGCAGATGGCTCAGCGCCGGAATGAGCCGGTGCACGATTTCCTGCGCCGCCGCGATATGCATGGCGGTCGGAAATGCGTCGTTCGACGACTGGCTCATGTTGACGTGGTCGTTGGGATGGATCGGCGATTTCGCCCCGCGCTTACTGCCAAGTTTTTCATTGGCGCGGTTGGCGATGACTTCGTTGACATTCATATTGGTCTGGGTGCCGGATCCGGTCTGCCAGACCACGAGCGGAAACTGATCGTCGAGCCTGCCGTCGATGATGTCCTGCGCCGCGGCGACGATTGCCTTGGCGCGCCTCGAATCGAGCGATCCGAGCGCGAGGTTCGTCTGCGCGGCGACGAGCTTCACCAGTGCCAGCGCGGCAATCAGCGGCCGTGGCAAGCGTTCGTCGCCGATGCGGAAATTCCGCCGCGACCGCTCGGTCTGCGCGCCCCAATAGCTGTCGGTCGGGACCTCGATGGGGCCGAACGAGTCAGTTTCGGTGCGGGTTTTCATGGCCCGAAAATCGCTTTCCATCCGCTCGTCCCCGCGCAGGCGGGGACCCAGTTGCTGGATTCCCGCTTTCGCGGGAACGAGCGGGAAAAAGGCATCACGCCAAGCAGTCCTTATTTCTTCCTGAATCTATCGAGGCTGACCACTTCGGCGCCGCCGCCCGCGCCGGGCATCGTCTCCTCCTTGCCCTCGGCGGTGGGCACCGCCTTGGTATCCTTGGATGCCGGCAGGCTCGGACGCTGCTCGCCCGGTGCCTGCGGCGCCTTGGCTTCTACTCCCTGCTCGGCCGCGCCCGGCTCAAGCACCTCGAATTGAAAACCGAACTGCACGGCGGGATCGATAAAGGCGGTGATCGCCGCGAACGGCACGGTCAGCTTTTCTGGGATACCGCCGAACGACAGACCGACGTCAAAGACCTCCTCCCCCACCGCAAGGTCCCAGAACTGATGCTGCAGGATGATGGTCATGATTTGCGGATATTGCGCCCGCATGCGCTCCGAAAGCCGCACGCCGGGCGCGCCGGTGACGAAGCTGATCTTGAAATGATGTTCGCCGGGCAAACCGTTTTTCGCCGCATCCGCCAGCACGGTCCGTACCACACCGCGTAGCGCGGCTTGGGCGAGCAAGTCGTAGCGGATGAGGTCTTCAGGCATCGGGGATCCGGAGTAAGGGACCAGGAATCACACGGTATAAAAACTAGGAGATGGGTGACGGAAGTCCAGATCGTCGACGCCCTGATCACTGATTACTGACACCTGATCGCTGGAAAGTGGAGGCTTCTGTTGCCAGGTGCCTCCGAACCCCGCCTGACGGAGCTTAACCCGTCAGGGCTTTAAGTCGGTCTTTCGAGCTGCTTACGCAGCCAGAGCAACCGGAGCATAGTTGTCGTTGGCAACTATGAATTTGGCCCGATAACGCCGGAACCATGCCGGGCAAAAGCGCGTCCTTTACGCCCTCGTCGATCCTATTTCGACCCCGTAAGCAGGAGCCAGTAATCAGTAGTCGGTAATCAGACGCAACGTTGGCTCTCTGATTACTGTCATCTGATTACCGACTCCTGGAACTGGTGGAGTCGCCGGGTACTGCCCCCGGGTCCGAAAGGTTTATTACGACGGCCATTTATCGCCATAGCCGGCTCTCACCAGCGTTCGGAATATAAGCCCTAAAGGTTGCCGAAAAAAGAGCCGGCAAGGCCGCTGGTCAGGAAGCGAACATTTTGCCGCTGTGGGCGTTGATCGCCGAAAGCCAGGGCCGCTTGGACGACGGCCAGACGCACAAAATCACGGATTCGCCGCACGATAGAGCGTCTGGGTCCTTACACCTCGCTGAGCCTTTTGGTAGTCCCACTGGCCGTTTTCGAGCGGCTCAAGCTTCTGGCGGTGGTCATCGCCGGCAGCAGCCCGGGGTGCGGTGCTCGGCTGGCTCGGCCTCGCGCGCATGCAAGCACGATTGGCAAGGCAGCCGCGGGCGCTGAAATCGCAAATCCTCAAGTCTCAAGCCGTACACCGCTGACGCCCCGGCTTTGCGGCGTATCGCTGCGAGCGCCGCCGCGCTACGACTGCGCGCATGAAGCTCATGTCCGGTGGACAGTCCGGCGTCGACCGAGCCGCGCTCGATGTGGCGCTCGCCTGCGGCGTCGATTACGGCGGCTGGTGCCCGAAAGGCGGCTGGGCCGAGGATGTTGCTGAGCCGCCCGGGCTATTGGTGAGATACCCGAATCTGCGGGAGACGCCGCTCGCCGATCCGGCCCAGCGCACCGAGTGGAATGTGCGCGACGCCGATGCCTGCCTGATTATCGTCGACGGCGCCGGTCTGGAAGTTTCAGCGGGGACCAGCCTGGCGAGCGATCTCGCGCACCGCTACCGCAAACCGCTTTACGTTGCGAAGCTCGGTGACGTGGACCTCAAACATGTCCGTCTTTGGCTGGGTGTGCAGCGGGCGAGACACGGCCAAGACCTGGCGCTTGCCATCGGTGGCCCCCGCGAGAGCGAAGCGCCCGGCATCTATGGGCGTGCCGCGGCATTCATTCGCGCGCTTATTGCCGAGTGACAGTATTATTCCCGTGCACGGCATGGCTTGTCTACGCAAGGTCTTATAGCTGACACGGCGGGATGGCGATAAACGGATGTCATGAGTGCGTCCTCGGTCGGTCCTACGCAAGCAGCGGCTTTGCCGTCCACGACGGCGCCACAACCGCCCCAGCCGACACTCGCCGAACTGTTCATCGCCTTTGCCACGATTTCATTGTCCGGCTTTGGCGGCGTGCTGGCCTGGTCGCGGCGCATGATCGTCGAACAGCGCCGATGGCTTACAGCCGAGGAGTTCAACGAGACCTACGCGCTGTGTTCGTTTCTGCCCGGCGGCAACATCCTCAATTTCTCCATCGTCTTCGGCGCACGCTTTGGCGGCGTGCGGGGCGCTCTTGCGGCGATTGCCGGATTGCTGGGGCCGCCGTTCTTCCTGGTTCTCATCATCGCCGGCATCTATGCGCGTTACGGCGATCTGCCGCTCCTGCGCCGTGCCCTAGCCGGAATCGCGGCGGCGGCAGCCGGCCTGATGATCGCGACGGTCGCCAAGATGGCGCGTCCTCTCTTCCGCAGCCGGGCCGTGACCGGGCCGCTCATCGCGCTCGTCACCTTCGCCGCGATCGGAATCGTAAATTGGCCGTTGCCATTGGTGCTGGCGGTCATCGTGCCGGCCAGCATCGCTGCCGCCATGGTGCGGCGATGAATTCCGGTGCCGGCCACGGCAGCCTGCTGACGCTTGCCGGATTTTTTGGCGTGTTGTCGCTGTTCGCGGTCGGCGGCGGCAATTCGGCCATCCCGGAAATGCACCGCTTTGCGGTCGACGTTCAGCATTGGCTGAGCGACCGGCAATTTGCCGATACGTTCGCGTTGGCGCAGCTGACGCCGGGACCGAACCTGATCATCGTGGCGTTGATCGGCTATCACGTTG
>Ga0335074_10013597_pt1 | contig 11438 bp, 14 predicted proteins | sample Lox_Sample_23_FD_206715 | JGI IMG/M metagenome (GOLD analysis project Ga0335074, IMG submission 206715) | Soil microbial communities from Loxahatchee National Wildlife Refuge, Florida, United States - Lox_Sample_2.3 | ecosystem: Environmental > Terrestrial > Soil > Wetlands | place: USA...
CGCGGCTTTCCACCGGGAGCGGACCAGACGATGAGCGAAGAGCACATCATGGACGCCGGCCAAAAGGCGCTGCAGATCCTGGCTGTGATGCTTGCGATTCTTGATCTCGCGCACGCTTTGGCGACAGGGGCGTCTTACGTAGCATTCATGCAAGAGGCGAGCTGGTTGGTCGGCCCCTGACTTGACTCCGGAGGACGGTGCTTATGGCGAATGCGCTGGGCTACGCGGCCTCGTGCGCCGTACTCGCTGCGTTTCCGATGCGGACGATGCTGCCACTGCGTCTGCTCGCGATCCTGAGCAACGTGGTGTTCGTTGCCTCCGGTTATGTGCAGCACCCATGACGCGCTCGCTGGCCGTGTTGCTGCCGGTCATCGCTGTTGCAGCAGCAGGCATGTTCTGCGGGCAAAGTGTGGCGCCGGGAAAGCGAGCGGAGGTCGGCCTCCGGCATCCGGAGTCATTACCGGTGATCCATGTTGACGACGACAAGCGATGCGCCGACCAGGCACGCGAACAGTTTCACCGCGCCGGCTGGGACCTCGACCCGCACGCCAGCTTTTCGCATCGCTACAACGATGCGATGCAGAGATGTTTCATCGAATTCGATCTCGTCATCGCCGACGGCAACGGCCGCGCCGATCTGATGCGCTCGATAGCCGACGCCGAAGGCCGCGATTATGCCGATTACGTCCAGGTCATAAGGCGTGACGACAAACAAACCGACGTATCGCCGACGGTGTGCGAGGTCTTTTTGCCGTCGGGTGAGGAGATGGACTGCAGTTCGCAGCAGCAGTTCAATGAATTCATCAAAGGCTACATGGGCTAGGGCGCACGTTGAGCCTGCCGGCGAATCACCGGTGCAACTTTTGACGCGAAAAGCTCGATGACGCGCGCCACCTTGGCGAACGGCATGCCGCCGATGTCGATTTGCGCCAGAAAGCGCTGGTGGCCGAACAGCTCGCGTTCATACATGATCTTGTCGATGATCTGTTGCGGGCTGCCGACGAAGATGGCGCCGTGCGGGCCGGCGCGCCCGTCATAATCGGCCCGCGTGATCTTTTGCGCGCGGTATTGCGATGGCGTGTGGGTGAAGAAGTAGCCGGCATAGTGCGGATAGAATTCATCGAGCGCGGCTTGCGAATTTTCCCCGATATACATATGGGTCGCCAGGCTGACTTTCAGAGCCGACGCATCGTGTCCGGCTTTTAGCCCGGCCTGACGGTAGAGTTCGACCATCGGCGCCAGCTTGGCCGGCGGCAGGCTGATATTGGCGAGCGCCAGCGGCAACCCGAGGGCACCGGCGCGCTCGACGCTGCCGGGCGTGCCGCCGGTCCCGATCCAGATCGGCAGACGATCTTGCGCCGGGCGCGGCGGGATCGGCGCGTCTACCAGCGCGGCGCGAAAGCGGCCTTGCCAAGTCACGCGCTCTGCGGCGTTGAGTTTCATCAACAGATCGAGTTTCTCCGTGAACAGCTCGTCGTAGTCAGCGAGATCGTAACCGAACAGCGGGAAGGATTCGGTGAATATGCCGCGCCCGGCGATGATCTCGGCGCGGCCACCCGAGATGAGGTCGACGGTGGCAAAGTCTTCGAACACCGTCACCGGATCGGCGGTGCTCAGGATGGTGACCGCGCTCGCCAGCCGGATGCTCCGCGTCGTCGCCGCCAGCGCCGCCAACACGACGGCCGTCGCCGAGACGACCATATCCAGCCGATGATGTTCGCCGACCGCAAAGACGTCGAGGCCCGCGGCGTCGGCGAGCTTGGCCGCGGCGAGGATTTCCGCCAGCCGTTGCTCGGCGCTGATCGCTTTGCCGGTGTGCGTGTCCGGCGTGAGATCGCCGAAGGTGTAAAGCCCCAACTCAAACGACGGCGTCATCGAGGTGTTGTCCTGTCCGGGTATTGGATTATGATAGTGTCCGCTGGCGGGATCACCCGGTCCTTCAGCCCCAAGCCGCAGAGATTGGCTTGTACGGGTGACTGTCGAAACTCTTACCGCATCACGCTGTCAATTATATCCTGTTGCCAAGCCGTGCGCTCGCGCGCGGGCCACGGCCAGCGAAAGACGGGAGGTCAAGTCATGAAGCTCTACATGCATCCGGTGTCCACCGCATGCCGTCCGGTGCGGCTGCTGATCGCCGAGAGCGGCATAAAATGCGATGAAGACACGGTCGATATTCTCCAAGGCGCCCACTATCAGGAGCCATACGCCTCGCTCAATCCCAACCGGATGGTGCCGATGCTCGAGGACGGCGATTTCCGCCTGACCGAAGGCTCGGCCATCATGAAATACCTGGCCGACAAGTACGATCTGCCGTCCTATCCGAAAGATTTGAAGAAGCGCGCCAAGATCAACGAGATGATGGATTGGCTCAATACCCAGTTCTATCGCGACTTCGGTTACGGTCTGGTCTACCCGCAGCTGTTTCCGCATCACAAGCGCCGCAGCGACGAGGCGCATGCCGGCGCGGTCGCCTGGGGACAGCAAGGCGCCAAGACCTGGCTACAAATTCTCAACGACTACTGGATCGGGCCGAACCGGCAATATCTGTGCGGCAACGAAATCACGATTGCCGACTATTTCGGCGCCGGGCTGGTGTCGATCGGCGAACTGATCGACTGCGACTTCTCGGCTTACCCGAATGTCAAGCGCTGGCTGGACAACATGAAGAAGCTCAAGTCATGGAACGAGGTCAATGAAGTCTTCAACGGCTTCACGGCCGCCAACAAGGGCAAGGAGTTCGTGCGGGTCTAGCTGCCGCCCGGCAAGGGCCCGCCGACGCCTGCAATAAGCCTCCGCCGCCGGTCCGTTATCCGGCGGCGGCTGATCACAGCGGGCGATGCGTGCGGCCGAGAAGCCAGCCGATGCCGAGCGCCACGATGGCGGTGGTATAGGGCTGCGTCTCCACCGTCTGTCTAAGCCATTGGTCAATCGAACTGGCGGTGCCGCGCGTCGCATCGGCGGCTTGGCCGAGCAAGTCCTGACCGGCGCCGATAGCCTCGTTCAGCTTTCCCTTGGCTTGTGTCGCGGCGTCGCCGGTGACGCGGCCGACTTGTTCCTGCACTTTGCCGCCGATGTTGCGGACCGTGCCTTCGACCCGATTCTCGTCCATTCCACTATTCTCCAATGCCAGCAGGCGCGTCGCCATTCGGCGCCTCATAGCGCCCGGTGATCCTCGGCTGCCTAACGACGGCGGAGGGCGTTGGTTCCGTGCTCGGCTGGAAATGGGCGAGCGTTGCGGCCTATCCAGAGCTAATAGACCTGAACGGTTTCGACGCTTTGACGAAACCGCACGCGCCGTTCAATCGCTCGACAGAATCACGTTCTTGACGATCGGATAGACCTGGGTCTCCCAGCGCTTGCCGGAGAACACGCCGTAATGGCCTACCCCGGCCTGCATATGATGGCGTTTCAGGTACGGCCGCAGCTTGCTGCACAGATCGTGCGCCGCCACCGTCTGGCCGACCGAGCATATGTCATCGCGCTCGCCTTCGACGGTGAGCAGCATGGTGCGGCGGATCGCGCCCGGATCGACGGTTTGGCCGCGCCAGGTGAATTTGCCGAGCGGCAGCGCGTGCTCCTGAAAGATGACGCGCACTGTTTCCAGATAGAACTCCGCGGTGAGGTCCAGTACGGCGAAATATTCGTCGTAGAACGCCTTGATGACCGCCGCTTTCTCCACTTCGCCGTTGGCGAGGTTTTCGTAGAGGTCGCGATGCGCCTTTACATGGCGCTCGATGTTCATGCTCATGAAGGCGGCGAGCTGCACGAAGCCCGGATAGACGCGGCGGAAGGCGCCGGGATAGCGCAGCGGCACGCTCGCGGTCAGCGTGCGCTCGAACCACTCGATCGAGCGTTTCTTGGCGAGCTCATTGACCTTCGACGGGTTGACCCGGGTGTCGATCGGCCCGGCCATCAAGGTCATCGAGCGCGGCTGCGCCGGGTTCTTCGCCGCCGCCATCACCGCCGCCGCGGCCAGCACGGCGACGCAGGGCTGGCACACCGCGACCACGTGCGCCGGAGGGCCGATGACTTCGAGAAACTTGATCAGGTGGTCGATGTATTCGTCACAGCCGAAGCGGCCGGCGGTCAGCGGCACATCGCGGGCATTGTGCCAGTCGGTGATGAACACGTCGTTCTCGGGCAGCATGGTCGCGACGGTGGCGCGCAACAGCGTGGCGAAATGGCCGGACAGCGGCGCCACCAGGAGTACCCGCGGCTGCGCCGTAGCGATGTCCTTCTTGAAATGCAGGAGCGTGCCGAACGGCGTCACATGCACCGCCTCCTCGCGCACCTCGACCTCGCGATTGCCGACCGTCACCGAGGCGATGCCGAACGGCGGACGGGTATGCGTCAGGCCGGCGCGCGCGATCAGCTCGTACGCAGCGGTGAGATTGCGGATGACCGGGTTGTCGGGAAGGAGCCTCTGCCCGCTGGCGGCGACCGCCATGGTAGCGAAGGCCCGCACCGGTCCCATAATGTCGGAGGAAGCCTGGTAGGCGAGGTACAGCATCCGCAGCCCAATGGGCCGCGGGCCGTCGCGCGACGACGGCTTTCCTCGGCCCCCCGGGCGTGGAAATTAGTGCATTTTTTGTTGCGCTGCGACAAGAATATGAACATCGTGTGGTTCGGGTGGATAAGACCGGATTGGAGCGGCAAACCGGGCGTTGCCGTGCTCATACGGCCGGCGAGCGAACCGCCGCAAGCTACTGAAGCGACGTTGGAAATTTTTCTCGGGGGAGCTCACAATGTCGAAGGCCAAGCTGACCATCGCCAGCAAGAATTATGGCTCCTGGTCGCTGCGCGGCTGGTTGCTGTGCAAAATGGCGAATCTCGATTTTGACGAGGAGCATGTTACCACCGACGATCCCTCGATCCGGGCCGAACTGCTCCTGCTGTCGCCGTCGTTCTTGGTGCCATGCCTATACCACGACGGCCTGAAGGTCTGGGACACGCTGGCAATCGCCGAATATCTCAACGAAATCAGCCCGGACGCCGGCGTGCTGCCGGCCGACCGAAAACAGCGCTCGCACTGCCGCTCGATCTGCGGCGAGATGCATTCCGGCTTTTCCAATCTGCGCTCGGCGCTGCCGATGAATCTCAAGGCGCATTTCCCCGGCTTCAAATCCTGGGCGGGCGCGCGCGGCGACATCGAGCGCATCACCGCGATCTGGCGCGAATGCCTCGCCACCTATGGCGGCCCCTATCTGTTCGGTAAGACTCCCTGCGCCGCCGACGCCATGTACGCGCCGGTCTGCACGCGCTTTCTGACCTACGACGTCGCCGTCGATCCGACTTCCACGGCCTATGGCCGCACCATCATGGCGATGCCGGAAATGCAGGAATGGATCGCCGGCGCCAAAGCCGAGCCCGACGAACTGGAAGAACTCGACGTGGAGTTTTAGTTCTGCGTCATTCCGGGGCGCCGCAAAGCGGCGACCCGGAATCCATATTCGCTGACCTGTGATTATAGATACCGGTAAGCGAGCTTCGCTCGGTTTCCGGGATGACCAGCATCAATCCCACTTCATGCGGCCCGAATAGGCCCAATCGACGATACGTCCGTCGGGACGCACCAGTCCGCCGAGCTCCGCCATTTCGGCCTCGCTGAGCGCGAAGTCGAACAGCGCCGCGTTCTCCGACAGCCGCGCGACACTCCTGGTGCGCGGGATGACGGCGATGTCCTGCTGCACCAGATAGCGCAGGCAGATCTGCGCCGCGGTCTTTTTGTGCTCGGCGCCGATGCGGGCCAAAACGTCGCTGCGGCGAAATTCGCCGCGCGCGAGCGGACTATAGGCGACCATCGCCATGCCGTGACTGCGGCAGGCAGCGAGTACTTTCGACTGGTCGAGGAATGGATGATATTCGACCTGATCGCACACCAAGGGCTCGGTCGCCGCCTGCAGCGCCTCTTCGATCAGCGCCACGGTGAAATTGGACACGCCGATATGGCGGGCAAGGCCTTCGCGCTTGACCTTGCAGAGCGCGCCGATGGTTTCGGCAAGCGGCATCTGCGGGTTGGGCCAGTGCAGCAGCAACAGATCGACCTCGCTGACGCGCAGCCGCACCAGGCAGTCGCGCGCGGCGCGTTCGAGCGCCGGCGGCGAAAAATGCGACGGCCAGATTTTGGTGGTGAGAAAAATCTCCCGCCGCGCCACGCCGGAGGTCCGCAGGCCTTCGCCGATCTCGCGTTCGTTGTCGTACATTTCGGCGGTGTCGATATAGCGGTAGCCGAGGCGGAGCGCCTGCTCGATCACGCGTGCGCAGGCGCGGCCGCGCAGCTCCCAGGTGCCGAGCCCGACCAGCGGGATCTGCGCTCCGTTGGCCTCGACGCTCGGGATTGGTGCGATCGCATCGTCCATCGCGGGCTTGCTCCTGCTTCCTCCCTGGCCTTAACGCCGCAGATGAGCACAGGATCGGGCAAAGCTGGCGCGATTTCCAGTACGTACATCCGCCCTTAGGCAATCGCGAAATCGGGGACCGCGCGGTGGAACTGACGAGACCCGCGACGGAATTTCTTCTGCGACAGCTACCGCCGGCCGCCGAGCACGGCGAAGGCAGCTTCGGGCGCCTCCTCGATCACCTTGAGCAAAGCGCGCGCTGGGCCGCGCGGCGAGCGCTTGCCCTGCTCCCAATTGCGCACGGTTTCGACCGGCACGCCAATGCGCGCCGCGAATGCAGCCTGCGTCAGCCCGGTGCGGCCGCGCACATTGCGCGCGTAACTCGCGTCCTGCCGCCGCGTATCGGCGGCGCGCGCCGCCCGATGGGCCGCGGTGACGATGGCGCGTGGGTCGGGCGAAATCTCCTGCTCGGCCCCGTCCGGCAAGACTTCGACCAATCGCCCATCCGCCTTCAACCGCACCCGCAGCATTTTTGGCGCCGCTCCAGCTCCAAAAGCCTGTGGATATCATAGCTGATTCGCTGGCGATTCAATGAGTTAGTTGAAGGCCTCCGCACGCCGCCAGTGACCGACAAGGCCAACGGCTTATTAGGGCACTGGCCCTTACGTCGCGCCTGGCGCTTCGCATCGCTTCTCTGTCCCGCTACGCTCCGGGGCGGAGGACTACCAAGATGCAGAACCTGCAGATCGACGGCGCGCGGCTCTGGGAAACGCTCATGGCGACGGCGCAGATCGGTGCCACAGCTAAGGGCGGCATCTGCCGGCTGACCCTGACCGATCTCGACCGGCAGGTTCGCGACTGGTTCAAGGCACAATGCGAGGCGCTCGGCTGCACTGTTACGGTCGACGAAGTCGGCAACATGTTCGCGCGCCGGCCGGGCAGGAACCAAACGCTGCCTCCGATCGCGATGGGCTCGCACCTCGACACCCAGCCGACCGGCGGCAAGTTCGACGGCGTGCTCGGCGTGCTGGCCGCGCTCGAAGCGCTGCGCACGCTGGTCGACGCCGGTTACGAGACCAATGCACCGATTGAGATCGTCAACTGGACTAACGAGGAAGGCGCGCGCTTCGCGCCGCCGATGCTGGCCTCGGGGGTATTCGCCGGCGTGTTCACACCCGCCTACGCCTATGCGCGCACCGACCGCGACGGCAAGACCTTCGGCAAGGAACTGGAACGCATCGGCTACAATGGCAGTGAAAAGGCCGGCGCGCATCCGCTTTCCGCGCTGTTCGAACTGCACATCGAGCAAGGCCCGATTCTGGAAGTGGAGGGCCGCACCATTGGCGTCGTGCAAGGCGTGCAGGGCATGCGCTGGTACGAGGTTACCGTCGCCGGGCAGGAAGCGCACACCGGCGCCACGCCGATGACCATGCGCAAGAACGCGCTGCTCGGTGCCGCGCGCCTGATCGACCGCGTCGACGCCATCGCCTGTGCGCACCCGCCCGACGCCGTCGGCACCGTCGGCCTGATCGAGAGCCGTCCGAACAGCCGCAACGTGGTCCCCGGCGAAGTGTTCTTCACCGTCGATTTCCGCCATCCCGAGACCGCCGTGCTCGACACCATGGAGCTGGCGCTGCGTGCCGCGCTTGCCGACATTTTGCCGCCGCTCGGCCTTTCCTATCGCCAGACACGCATCTGGGATTGCCCGCCGGTGCGCTTTGCGCCCGACCTGATCGAGTGCGTGCGCATCGGCGCGCAAAGGGCCGGCTTTTCCACACGCGACATCATCTCCGGTGCCGGCCATGACGCCGCCTATATCGCCCGCGTCGCGCCGGCCACAATGATCTTCGTGCCGTGCGCCGGCGGCGTTTCCCATAACGAAGCCGAGTCCGCCACACCAGCCGACTGCGCCGCCGGCGCCCAAGTGCTGCTTAACGCCGTGCTGGAATTCGATCGAAGGCTGGGGTGAATTCGAACTTTAGGGGCCGGACATGCCTCGCCCTACCCGCTTGATCAAACGCCTCCACGGCGAGGAGAAATCGCATATCATCGTCGCACGGGATCACGGAGCACCCCCATGCCAGCGAGCACCGTCAAAGTCCCCTCCTCCGCCGGCGGCCAATTCGACTGCTATCTGGCGCTGCCGTCGGCGGCGGAAAGGACGCCGGCGATCGTACTCGCCAACGCCATCGTCGGGGTCGATGAGGACTTGCGCGGCATCGCCGACGAGTTCGCCGCGGCGGGCTTCATCGCCGCTGCGCCGGATCTGTTCTGGCGCACGGTGCCGGGGCCGCTCGAACACGAGGACCCGCGGACCCGGCCGCGCGGCCAGCCGCGGCTCGAAAAGATCAGGACCGGCGAGGCCGACATGGCCGACACGCTCGCTTACCTACGCAAATTGCCGGCGCATAACGGCCGCGCCGCCGCGATGGGCTTTTGCTACGGCGGCCCTTACGCCATCCTCGGGCCGAAGCGGCTCGGCTACGACGCCGGCATTTCCTGCCACGGCACCCAACTCCTCGATTTCATCGGCGAGCTGAACGGACTGGCGGCGCCGCTCTGCATCATGTGGGGCGATAAGGATTTTGCTGGACCGCCCGAGGTGCGCGACGCCTACCGCGCCGCGATGGCGCGCCATCTCAATCTCGAGGTCCACGTCTTTCCCGGGATCGATCACGGCTACATGCTGCCGCACAGCCCAGAAGCCTTCGACGCCGCGACACGAAAGTTCTCGATGGGGCGGGCGCTTTCGATTATGGCGGGGCTGCGCGGCGCCGGCGGCCCAGCGGACAGGATTGCGGCGGCGGAATGATTTCCTCACTTTGCGCTCCAGCGGAGGAGATTTTTGCAAAGCTTGCTTGCACGGCACGCCCTCCAAGGCGGCCGCACAAGCTGCTATGGGAAGGTCGTCCACTTTCCGAATCAAAGGCTTGAGGCGTTTGAGGTGACTGCGAAACGCCCCGTCGTCGGCGTCATTGGCGGCGCCTACAAGGTCGAGGGCCGCTTTACCGCGCAGCGGGTCGGCGAACGTAACCTGCGCGCGGTGGCCGAGGTCGCCGGCGCGCTGCCGCTGATGTTCGCTGGCACGCCGGAAATCACCGATGCCGGCGCGTTGCTCGACACCGTCGACGGCATCCTTCTCACCGGCGCCCGCGCCAACGTCCACCCGACCCAGTTTGGCGAGAAAGAGGACCCGCGCTACGAGCCTTACGACCGCGATCGCGACGCGCTAGCGCTCGGGCTGATCAGGATATGTGTCGCGCGCGGCGTGCCGCTTCTTGGCATCTGCCGCGGCTTTCAGGAAATGAACGTCGCGTTCGGCGGCTCGCTGCATCCGGAAATCCGCGAACTGCCCGGTCGCATGAACCACCGCATGCCGCGGCTGCCGAACGGCGAGCCGCATCCCGATCTCGCCGTCATCTTCGCCGACCGCCACGACATCGCGCTCACGCCGGACGGTGCCTTCGCCAAGCTCCTCGGTTGCGACACGATCCGCGTCAATTCGCTGCACGGCCAGGGCATCCTGCAGCTCGGCGAGCGCGTCATCGTCGAGGGCGTGGCCGAGGATGGCACCATCGAGGCGATCCGCATCGCCGATGCCCCCGGTTTTGCGCTCGGTGTGCAATGGCACGCCGAACACGACGCTGCGCGCAATCCGATCAATCGCAAGATATTTGAGGCATTCGGCTCAGCGCTTTCTGCCTATCAACGGGCGCGCTGATCGGCGCGGCTACTCGCCGCTCCAGTGCGGCGGGCGCTTGTTGAGAAACGCGTCCATGCCTTCGCGGAAATCGCGGCTCATGTAGCACATGAGGATCAGGTCCTCGCCTTCCTCGCGGGTGAGCCGGCGCATCAGCCGGGCGAGCGCCTGCTTGGTGGCCGCAAGCGTCAGCGGCGCGTTGCCGGCGACGGCCGTGGCCAACTCGGCGGCACGCCTGTTCAGGGCGTCGAGGTCCTCGACTACCTCGTTAAGGAGCCCGATCGCCGCGGCTTCCTCGGCACCGACCAGGCGGGCGGTGAAAATGAGGTCCTTGACGCGGGCCGGCCCGACCAGCGCGGTGAGCCGGCTGATGCTCGCCATCGACAGACAGTTGCCGAGCGTGCGCGCGATCGGAAAGCCGATGCGGGTCGATTTGGTGCCGATGCGCAGATCGCAGCAGCAGGCAATCGCCCCGCCGCCGCCGGTACAGGCGCCGCTGATCGCCGCGATCGTCGGCACCCGGCATTGCTCGAGCGCGGTCTGCACCCGGTCGATGCGCGCCTCGTATTCGAGCGCGTCCTGCGGGCTCTTGAAGGCACGGAACTGATTGATGTCGGTGCCGGACGCGAACGCTTTGTCGCCGGCGCCTTGCAGCACGAGCACCTTGATGGCGCGGTTGGTATTGGCCTGTTGGCAGATCTGGGCGAGGCGCTCGTACATGGCGAAGGTGAAGGCGTTGCGCGCCTGCGGCCGGTTGAAGGTCACCTTGCCGATGCCGTCGTTGAGCTCGAACAGAAGATCGTCGGATGTCTTGACTACTTGATCCATGCCTGGATCGCTCCCCAACCGCGTGAACGCGCAGCGTCAGTGCGCCGTGGTGCTCTCGACGCCTTCGATTTCCTCAATGACCACTTGGCCGAGGTGCCGGATCGCCTCGGCCATCAGCGCGCCCCATTGATCCTTGGGCGCCAGCATGACGGTTTCGGCAAGGCTCTCGGCGATGCGGGCGACGATGTCGGCAAGGTCCACGCTCTCCTGCCCCTCGATGCGCTCGCGCACCAGATCGTTGATGTCGCAATGCAGGCAATCGCTCATCGAAGACTCCATAATTCCACGCGCGCCATCGCGGGCGCGGCGATCCAATCGGCGGCGCTCGCGATGCGGCATGGGACGGACGCGAAACGGCCTTAAGTCCGAATATGGCGGCCGACAAACTCCACCATGCGCGCAAACAGGTCGCCGGTCTTGCTCAGGTCGGGCGTGTGGCTCGCGCTGCGGTCCATATCTATGTATTCGAGCGCGATTTCGCCGCCGGCCTTCTTGTAATTGGCGCAGAAGCGCTGCGGTTCGTTACCGGGAAAATCGGAATCGGCGTCCTTGTAATCGTGCTGGACGTCGTT
>Ga0335074_10013598_pt1 | contig 11438 bp, 9 predicted proteins | sample Lox_Sample_23_FD_206715 | JGI IMG/M metagenome (GOLD analysis project Ga0335074, IMG submission 206715) | Soil microbial communities from Loxahatchee National Wildlife Refuge, Florida, United States - Lox_Sample_2.3 | ecosystem: Environmental > Terrestrial > Soil > Wetlands | place: USA: Florida...
ACCGGGAAGCGCGCCCGCGCGGAGACCGGCATCGACCGGCTCGGGCTCAGCCTGGTCAGCGTGGGTATCGAGCTGGCCGCGCCGCACCTGGGGGCCGCGGAGGCCACGGGTCTGCCCGGGCAGGAAATGCGCGAAAAGCTTGTATCGAACGGACCCGGGCGACTGTCCGGGCTCCATGTTCTCGTGGTCGGGGCCGGCGCGATGAGCGGGCTGGCCGTGGCGACCGCCGCGCGGGCGGGGGCGGCCCGGGTGACGGTCGCCAACAGGACCCGCGCCAAGGCCGAGCGGCTCGCCGCGGGCGTCGGCGGCACGGTCGCCGACTTCGCCGGCCTGCCGGCCGCCATCGCCGAGGCCGACCTGGTGATCTCCTGCACCGGCGCCGCCAACCTGGTGATCACCGAGGCGATCGTCCGTGAGGTGCTCGCCGTCCGCGACCGGGGGCGCCCGCTGGTGCTGCTCGACCTGGCGATGCCGCGCGACGTCGATCCCGCCGTGGCCGAGCTGCCCGGCCGGGCCGCGGCCGCCGTGACCGTGATCAGCATGGACACGCTGCGCGGCAGCGGCGAACATGCCGTCGGCGCCGACGAGGTGGCCGCGGTCCGCGCGATCGTCGAGGATGAGTTCGCCGTCTATGGCTCCGCCGTCCGCGCCGACCGGGTGACGCCCACCGTGGTGGCGCTGCGGGCGAAGGCGGCGACGGTCGTCGACGCCGAGCTCGCGAGGCTCGCCGGACGGCTGTCGGAGGAGAGCGTGAGCGGGCGCGCGCTGGAAGAAATGGCCCAGACGGTCCGCCGGGTGGTAGACAAGCTGTTGCATGCACCCACCGTCCGGGTAAAAGAACTCGCGTCGTCGCCGGACGGGGAGGAGTACGCGGCCGCGCTGCGGGTGCTCTTCGATCTTGACCCGCGGACGATCGATGCCGTGACCCACGCCGAAGTGGACTCCCCGAGCATTCCCAACCTGGAGGGGAACCTGTGAACCCGGAACCGTTGCGGCTCGGCAGCCGTCGGAGCCCGATGGCGATGTCGCAATCCGGCGATGTGGCCAGGCGGATCACCGGCCAGACCGGCCGCCGGGTCGAGATCGTGCGCGTCACCACCCTCGGGGACGTCAGCAGGGAGCAGCTGACCCAGATCGGCGGCACCGGGGTTTTCGTCAGCGCATTGCGGGAATCCCTGCTCCGCGGGGAGGTGGACTTCGCCGTGCACTCACTCAAGGACCTGCCGACCGGGGCCGCCCCGGGCATCACCACCGCCGCCATTCCGGCCCGGGACGATCCGCGCGACGCGCTGGTCGGACGGGACGGGGTCAAGCTGGCCGATCTGCCGCCCGGCGCGCGGATCGGCACCGGCTCGCCGCGTCGGGCCGCGCAGCTGGCCGTGCTGCGGTCCGATGTTACCTGCGTGCCCATCCGCGGGAACGCGAACACCCGGCTGGCGAAGGTGCGCGACGGTGAGCTCGACGCTGTCGTGCTCGCCTACGCGGGGCTGGCCAGAATCGGCCAGACCGACCTGGTGAGCGAGATCTTCGAACCCGACGACATGGTCCCGGCACCGGGCCAGGGGGCGCTCGCGGTTGAGTGCCGGAGCGACGATGCCGAGCTCGTCGGGCTGCTCGCGACCATCGACCACGCGGCGACCCGCGCGGCGGTGACGGCCGAGCGGTCGCTGCTGGCGGCGCTTGAGGCGGGCTGCAGCGCCCCGGTTGGCGCGTATGCGACCATCCAGGCGGGCCCCGCCCAGGCGGGTACCGGTCGGCTGCGACTTGGCGCCGTGGTCCTCGGCGCCCGGTCGATAACTCCGCAGCCTGGCGCTTTGGACGCAGGCGCGGCTAAAGGCACAATAGTGATACGTGAAAGTGGCGAAGCGGACGCGACTGACGCGGCCCGACTTGGGCGTGAGCTGGCGGCGCGGATGCTGGCGCTCGGCGCAGCAGACCTGATGCGCGCAGACGACACCGACGGGGATGATGCGCATGACTGATATCGACGGTTGGGTCGCGTTCGTCGGCGCCGGCCCGGGCGACGACGGACTCCTGACGATGCGCGCGGTGCGGCTGCTCGCGGCGGCCAGCCTGGTGGTGGCCGAGGCGGAGCTGGCCGACCGGGTCCGGCACCTGCTGGCCGAGGATGTCCAGGTTGCCGAGCCTTCCGACGTGGTGGGCACGGCCAAGGTACTCGCGGTGGCGGCCAGGGCCGGACAGCTCGCGGTCCGTCTGTTCCCGGGCGATCCGCTGCTCTCCGGCGCCGCCGCCGAGGTTCAGGCGTGCGCGAAGGCGAAGGCGCGGTTCGAGATCGTCCCCGGCGTGGCCGCTGCCACCGGCACGCCCGCCTACGCGGGGATCGCGCTGACCGGCGACGCGCCCGGGGAGCTGAGGATCATCCACGCCAACGACGCCAGCCAGGTTGGCTACAGCGCCGGCACGCTCGTGATCATGGGCGCCGAGACCGCCCCGGCCGACCTCGGCAAGATGCTGATCGCGGCGGGCTGGCCGGACGCCACCCCGTTCGCCATCACCTGGGACGGGACCACCACCGATCAGCAGACGGTCGTCACCACCCTCGGCCGCATCGGGCCGGACCTGAAGGCGGCCGGGGTGACCGTCGCGACGACCAGGGGCGGCGCCATCGCCGTGGTCGGCGAGGCGGCGGCGGCGAAGAACCGGCTGTCCTGGTTCGAGACCAAGCCGCTGTTCGGCTGGCGGGTGCTGGTGCCGCGCACCAGGGAGCAGGCCTCGGTCGTCTCCGAGCAGCTCCGCGAGTACGGCGCGGTGCCCGAGGAGGTGCCGACGATCGCGGTCGAGCCGCCGCGCACCCCGCAGCAGATGGAGCGGGCGGTCAAGGGCCTGGTCACCGGGCGGTATCAGTGGGTCGCCTTCACCTCGACGAACGCGGTCAAGGCGGTGCGGGAGAAGCTCGAGGAGTACGGCCTCGACGCCCGCGCCTTCGCCGGCGTCAAGGTTGCCGCGGTGGGCGAGCAGACCGCGGCGGCGCTGCTCGCCTTCGGCATCCGGCCCGACCTGGTGCCTGAGGGACAGCAGTCGGCCGAGGGCCTGGCCGAGGCGTGGCCGCCGTTTGACGACGTGCTCGATCCCATCAACCGGGTGCTGCTGCCCCGGGCCGACATCGCGACCGAGACCCTGCTCGCCCGGCTGACCGAGCTCGGCTGGGAGGCGGAGGACGTGACCGCGTACCGGACGGTGCGCGCGGCGCCGCCGCCGGCCCCGATCCGCGAGGCGATCAAGGGCGGCGGTTTCGACGCCGTTCTCTTCACGTCCTCGTCCACGGTCAGGAACCTGGTCGGCATCGCGGGCAAGCCGCACGCGGTCACCGTGATCGGCGTGATCGGCCCGCAGACGGCGAAGACGGCGGCCGAGTTCGGCCTCCGGGTCGACGTGACGGCGACCAAGCCGTCGGTCAGCGCGCTGGTCGATGCGCTGGCCGATTTCGGTGCCGCCCAGCGCGACGCCGCCCTGGAGGCCGGCGAGCCGCTGCGCCGCCCGAGCGAGCGCCGCCGCGGCGGTCGCCGCCGCCTCAGGTTAGTTCCGTCCCCACCCCTACGGAGAGAATTACTGTGAGTGCCGGTTTTCCTGAGGTGAGGCCGCGGCGTCTGCGCGGGACGAAGGCGCTGCGGGCCATGGTGGCGGAGACCACGCTGCGGCCGGCCGAGCTGGTGCTTCCGGTGTTCATCAAGGAAGGCCTGGCCGACCCCCAGCCGATCGGCTCGATGCCCGGCGTGCTCCAGCACACCAGGGAGTCGCTGCGGAAGGCGGCCGCGACGGCGGTCGAGGCCGGGGTCGGCGGGATCATCGTCTTCGGCGTGCCGGCCGACAAGGACGGCATCGGCAGCGGCGCCGACGACCCCGACGGCATCTCCCAGGTCGCGATCGCCGACATCAGGGCCGAGGTCGGCGACGACCTGGTGATCATGGCGGACCTGTGCCTGTGCGAGTACACCGACCACGGCCACTGCGGCATCGTCACCGAAGACGGCTACGTGGACAACGACGCGACGCTTGAACGGTACGCGTCCACGGCCGTCGCGCAGGCCCAGGCCGGCGCGCACATGGTCGCGCCAAGCGGCATGATGGACGGCCAGGTCGGCGCCATCAGGAAGGCGCTCGACGGGGCCGGCTTCGCCGCAGTCCCGATCTGCGGCTACTCGGCGAAGTACGCCTCGGCCTTCTACGGGCCGTTCCGCGAGGCGGCCGAGGGCGCGCCGAAGTTCGGCGACCGCGCCACCCACCAGCAGGACCCGGGCAACGTGCTCGAGGCCCTGAAGGAGGTCGGGCTCGACCTGGCCGAGGGCGCCGACATGGTGATGGTCAAGCCGGCCCTGAGCTATCTCGACGTGATCCGCCGGGTGGCCGACATGGTCCAGGTTCCGGTCGCCGCCTACCAGGTCAGCGGCGAGTACGCGATGATCGAGGCCGCCGCCGCCAACGGCTGGCTGGACCGGGACAAGGCGATCATGGAGACCCTCACCTCGATCCGCCGGGCCGGCGCCTCCGTCATCCTTACCTACTGGGCCACAGAAGTATCCCGCTGGCTCAGCTAGCACGGCACTCGCCCGCCCACGGCGCCGTTTGGATGGCGGCGCGTGGCGCGGGTCACCACCGTCTGGGACTGGTGACGCCCTCGGGGGCGGTACGATTTCGGCTATCCCACCCGACCGCATGAGCGGATGCTTTGGCATATCCGTCGGCGGCGTGGGGTCGGTGGACCACTAGGAGTTCGGGGCCTGATGGTAGCGATGATGCGGCGACGAGGCCGACGCCGGGCGGCGCAGCGCCCGCCCGATATGGGCACGGCGGCACTTGAGTACGCCGCGATGGGCTGGCCAGTTTGCCCGGGGGCGCACCCAAGCGACGGACTTGACGGGATCGGGCTGTCGGAACCGGGGCGAGCGTGCTCATGCGACCGGGTGGGCTGCCCGGCGCCGGGCGGCCACCCGGTGTCGCCAACCTGGCAGATGCAGGCGAGCGTCGACAGCGCCGTGCTAAGGCAGTGGTGGGAAGCCCGTCCGGAGGCGAACGTGATACTCGTCACCGGGCGGGTTTTTGACGTTCTGGACGTCCCCGCGGTGGCCGGAGCGACCGTGCTCGCGCGGATGGCGGCGGCCGGCGCGGAGACCGGGCCGGTCGCGGTGCAGGGCGCGGAGCGGATGCACTTCTACGTCACCACCCGGGGCGCGCCGGCCGACGAGGACGAGTGGTGGTCGTGCGGGCTCGACTCCTCGCCGGACATGTTCACCCAGACCGAGGCGCTGCGCTGGCACTGCCGGGACCGCTACGTGCTCGCACCGCCCTCCAGGTACGGCACCGGCCAGGACGTACGCTGGGTGCGCGAGCCCGCCGGGCGACCACTGCCCGACGCGCTGCGGGTGCTTGAGTTCCTGGTTGACGTGCTTGAGGAAGAAGGCTAGTTCGTGACTGACCGCTCCGCTGAACTGTTCGCCCGTGCCGTCGAGGTGACCCCGGGAGGGGTGAATTCACCGGTTCGCGCGTTCGGCCCGGTGGGCGGGGTGCCGAGGTTCATCGAGCGGGGGGCCGGGCCCTACCTGTTCGACGTGGACGGCCGGCGGTACGTGGACCTGGTGTGCTCCTGGGGGCCGATGATCCTCGGGCACGCGCATCCGTCCGTGGTGGCGGCCGTGGCGGATGCGCTCGCGCGCGGTACGTCGTTCGGTGCCGCCACCCCGGGCGAGGTCGAGCTGGCGGCGGAGATCATCGCGCGGGCGCCGGCCGAGCAGGTCCGGCTCGTCAACTCGGGCACCGAGGCGACGATGTCGGCGCTCCGGCTGGCCCGCGGCTACACCGGCCGGTCGGTCGTGGTGAAGTTCGCCGGCTGCTACCACGGTCACGTGGACGCGCTGCTCGTCGCGGCCGGGTCCGGCGTGGCGACGCTCGGGCTGCCGGACACGCCCGGGGTAACCGGGGCGTCCGCCGCCGACACGGTGGTGCTGCCGTACAACGACCCGGACGCCGTCACGGCGCTGTTCGCGGCCCGCGGCGACGAGATCGCGTGCGTTATCACCGAGGCCTGCCCGGCCAACATGGGCGTGGTCCCGCCCGCCCCGGGCTTCAACCAGCTGCTCAGGTCGCTCTGCGATAGCTCGGGGGCGCTGCTGATCATGGACGAGGTGCTGACCGGCTTCCGCGTCTCCGCATCGGGCTGGTACGGGCTCGACGGCGTGCGCGGCGATCTGGTGACGTTCGGCAAGGTGATGGGCGGCGGCCTGCCCTGCGCCGCGTTCGGCGGGCTGGCCGAGATCATGTCCAGGCTCGCCCCGGTCGGCCCCGTCTACCAGGCGGGCACGCTGTCGGGGAACCCGCTCGCCACCGCTGCGGGTCTGGCCACGCTGCGCGCCTGCACGCCCGAGGTGTACGCCGCGGTCGACTCGTTCGCGGGCGCGCTCTCGAAGCTGGTCTCGGCCGAGCTCGCCGCCGTCGGCGTACCGCACTACCTGTCGACCGCGGGCAGCCTGTTCACGGTCTTCATCGGCCGGACCGACCCGGTGGCCAACTTCGACGACGCCAAGGACCAGTCCACCGCCGCGTACTCCGCGTTCTTCCACGCCATGCTGGACGGCGGCGTGTACCTGCCGCCATCGGCCTTCGAGGCCTGGTTCACCTCCGCCGCGCACGGCGAAGAGGAGCTCACCCGGGTCGCGGCCGCCCTGCCCGCGTCCGCGCGCGCCGCCGCCACCGCACTGGGCGTCTAGCCAGCCGCCTGCCCGCCGGTAGCGCCGCAAAAGTACCCAAGCGGAACCGTCCATCAGCTGCCGCGCGTGTCAGGATTGGCGTTAGGGCCGGGGGCAGCCGCCCCCCGGATGGACGGGATGTGCACTGATGGCGATGCGCAATGTGATCAGCACGCTCAACTCCGACGGCACGGAGGTCATGGGGCCCGGGGTCCTCATGTACCACTATCCGGCGAACGACATCATGAACGGCAGCCTGCTGACCGTGGAGAGCAATCACTTCGCGGTCCTGAAGTCGCGCGGGGCGATCCTGAACGTGTACGAGACCGGGCAGTACCCGGTGTCGACCCCGCAGCGGCCGCTGATCGGCAGCATGCAGCAGGCGTTCTACGGCGGCCAGTCGCCCTGGCAGTACGAGGTCATGTTCGTGTCCCGGGCGAAAAGCGTTGTCAAGGCGAAGGGCGTCGCGCTCTCCCGGGAGCTGGCCGAGCTCGTCTACGACGTCGACTACTACGTGCACGTTGACACCGCCGAAGACGCGGTCAAGCTGGTCACCCACATGCCCTACGCCGGGCACGCGCTGACCACCGAGGCGCTCAACCTCTACGCGGGCCCCGTCGTCGAGCAGTCCGTCAACCAGCTGATCCAGGTGACGCCGCTTGAGCGGGTCAACGAGCGGATCCACGACATCACCGAGCTGGTCCGCGGGCACCTGCAGGACTTCCTGTCCATCTACGGGATCATGCTCAACGACGTGAAGGTGCTGGTCAAGCCCCGGGACGAGCGGATGCGGGAGCTGATCTCGCTGCGCGCCTTCGGCCTGTCGGAGCTGGACGCCGTGCGCTACTACGTCGCGATGAAGATGGCGGAGCGGGGCCTGGTGTCCGCGCCGAACATGGCGGTCGGCCTGCCGTTCAACATCGGGCTCACCGGCCTGCCCGCCACCGTGCCGGCCGCTAACGGCGCCTCCGCCCCCGTCGTCCCCGGCCAGTGACTTAGTGGCCGACACGATCGCCGACCGGCTGCGCAGCCTGCTCGCGTCCGACGTCTACACGGCCAAGGGCAGGCTGCGGGCCGACGATCTGCTGATCAGGGAGCGCGTCGCCGGCAGCCTCGGCCAGGCGTCCACCCGGCTGCGCGACCTTGCCGCCCGGTGGCGGGCCGACCGAGTGCCACCCTCAACCAGGGAGAACCCGTTCCCGCCGGCCGAGCTGATGGCGCCGCTGCGGCAGGCCGACCGGCTCGGCAAGGACATCGACACCGTGTCCACCTCGGTCCGGGGGCTGCCGCTGCTGCCCGAGGACAGGGTGTGGGAGCGGGTACGCGGGGCCGGGCTAGAGGAGCTGCTGCAGTTCGACTGGGGGCTGGTGAGCGAGTCCGACGAGCTGGCCGGCCTGCTGGCGGGCGCCTCGGACCTGGCCGCGGTCGACCACGCCGCAGCCCAGCAGCGGCTGCGCCGGCTGACCGGAATCATCGCCGACCGCCGACGGTATGTCGAGGTTATTGCCTGACGGGGGGCGGCGGGGGCCGGCGGCAAGCCGGTAGGCTGGCGGGGCCATGACTGAGATCACTGTTGTTCACCTGCTTAGGCACGGTGAAGTGCACAACCCGGACCACGTCCTCTACGGGCGGCTGCCCGGGTACCACCTGTCCGCCAACGGGCGGATGATGGCCGCCGCGGCGGCCGACTTCTTCGCCGGACGGCCGGTGGCCGCCGTCTTCGCGTCCCCGCTCGAGCGGGCGCAGGAGACCGCGCAGCCGGTGGCCGAGCGACTCGGGCTGACGATCACCACCGACGATCGGCTGATCGAGTCGGGGAACGTGCTCGAGGGCAAGTCCGTCAGTCTGGCCAGCCTCGCGCTCAGCCCGCTGAACTGGCGATACCTGTGGAACCCGTTCCGGCCGTCCTGGGGCGAGCCGTACAGCCAGATCGCCGGGCGGGTGCACCAGGTCGTCGACCGGGCCAGGGACGCCAGTCGCGGCCGGGAGGCGGTCTGCGTCAGCCATCAGCTGCCGATCTGGGTCACCCGCCTGTCGGCCGAGCACAAGCGCCTGTGGCACAACCCGAGCAGCCGTCAGTGCGCGCTCGGATCCGTCACCAGCCTCACCTTCGACGGGGACCGGCTGACCGGCGTTTCCTACGCGGTGCCGCCCCGCCAGCAGGTCGCCGACCCGGATAGGGCACAATAGGCACGACGTACTACCCCCTGTAGGAGACGGTAGGAACCGACCCGGTGGTGTTCAAAGCGAAGCGCCGAACGGTCGTCACCACGGCGGCCGGTGTGTTCGTGCTGCTGGTCGCCGCCCTGGTGGTCACCGTGTTCACCCAGGGGAAGGGCAACGCCAGCGACGGCAACATGGTGGCCTACCCAGTCGGCCAGCGGCCCGCCGCCCCCGACTTCACCGCGACCTCGCTCACGGGCACGCCGATCAACTTCGCGAGCTACCGGGGCAAGATCGTGGTCCTCAACATCTGGGGTTCCTGGTGCGGTCCGTGCCGAGGCGAGGGCCAGACGCTCAAGTACCTCGACGAGGAGTACGGCCCGCAGGGGATCGCCTTCCTCGGTGACGACATCCAGGACACCCCCGCCAACGCGCTGTCCTTCCTGCGCGGCGAGGGCATCACCTACCCGAGCGTGAACGACGCGAACGGGGCGGTCGAGGAGCGGCTCGCCATCGCGGTGCCGGTCAACGGCGCGCCGACGACCCTGGTCATCGACAAGACCGGGCACATCGCCGGGATGATCGACGGCCCGGCCACCTATCCGGACGTGACCACCCTGCTCAAAGATGCGGCGGTGACCCAGTGACCGACGTGCGCTCGCCCACCCCGAAGGCCGCCTCCACGTCAGAGGGTGCTGACCTGGACCGCGAAGCCACCCGTCCGTTCGGAACCGGGCCGGTCGAACCGGCGGAGAGCGGCAGCGGCGTGGCTTCGGGTCCGACGCCGACGGGGGCGGGCTGGGGGCGCTGGACCTGGCGGCAGCTCACCTCGATGCGGACCGCGCTCATCCTGCTCTTCCTGCTCGCGCTCGGCTCGGTGCCCGGCTCGATCCTGCCGCAGCAGGGCAGCGACCCGGCGTCGGTGACGCAGTACTTCACGTCGCACCCGGGCCTCGCGCCGTGGCTGAACCGCCTCGGGCTGTTCAACGTGTTCGCGGCGCCCTGGTTCGCGGCGATCTACATCCTGCTCTTCGCCTCGCTGGTCGGGTGCGTCGTGCCGAGGACGTTCAAGCTGGTCGGATCCGCGCGGACGCCGCCGCCGCGGGCGCCGAGGAACCTGGCGCGGCTGCCGCAGTCGGTGACCTACCCGTCGGCGCTATCGCCGGACACGGCCGTCGACGCGGCCGCCTCGGTGCTCGGCGGGCAGCGCTTCCGGCTCCGGCGCCCCGCCGCCGGGGACGCCGGCCACTGGCTGGCGGCCGAGAAGGGGTACCTGCGCGAGGTCGGCAACCTGCTCTTCCACCTGTCGCTGCTCGGCGTGCTGCTCTCGATCGCGCTCGGCGGGCTGTTCGGCTATAAGGCCGACGAGCTGGTCGTCGAGGGGCAGACGTTCTCCGACAGCACCGCCCAGCTGGCCGAGTTCCACCCGGGACGGCTGGTCAGCGGTTCCGATCTGGCGCATTTCTCGCTCAAGCTTGACAAGTTCACGGCCGACTACATCAACTCGGGCGCGTCGATCGGGCAGCCGTCCGGCTTCAACGCGAACGTCAGCTACACGGACGCGCCGGGCGGGGCCACGAAGACGTACGACATCCAGGTCAACCACCCGCTGTCGGTGGACTCGGTGAAGGTGTACCTGATCGGCCACGGGTACGCGCCGCAGTTCACGGTGCGGGGCCCCAACGGCGTCGCCTACCAGGAGGCGACCCCGTTCATCCCGGCCAACACCAACACGATGCTCTCCGACGGCGTGGTGAAGGCGCCGAGCGCCTCGCTCGGCTTCGAGGGCGTGTTCGTGCCGACCGCCTACATGGCGAACGGGACGACGCTCGAGTCGATCTTCCCCGCCGCCAACAACCCGGAAGTGTCGCTCATCGGCTACTCGGGCAACCTCGGCCTGAACTCCGGCGAGGCGCAGAGCGTCTACCAGCTCGACACCAGCCAGATGACGGAGATCTCCGGGGGCCCGCACCTGATGACGCCCGGGAGCACCTGGAAGCTGCCGGGCAAGCTCGGGTCGATCACCTACGACGGCACCTCGCAGTGGGTGAGCCTCGACATCACCTACGACCCGGGGCAGATCCCCGCGCTCGTCTGCGGCATCCTGGCGATCGCCGGGCTGCTGCTGTCGTTCTTCGTGCGGCGGCGGCGGGTATTCGTCCGAGCGGTCCCGGGGCCGGACGGCGTCGGCTCGGTCGTCACGGTCGGCGGCCTGACCAGGACCGATGCCAGCGGCGGATTCGAGGACGAATTCGCCAACCTGGCGGCCGACATCGCCGACGCATCGTCGCCGTCATCACCACCATCTTCGCCGACTGCTGGGCCTGCGGCATCGGACGACCACCAGAAGCCTGAGCCTAACAACCAGTCAGAAACGGGAGCGTGAGGCTCGTGTCCGTCAACGCAGGATTGGCGCACGTCAGCACCGACTTCATGATCGCGGCGCTGCTCATCTACTCGCTGGCGCTGCTCGCCTTCGCGGGCGACTACGCCTTCGGACGGCCGCGACGTCGGGCGGCCATGCTGGCCGCCAAGCCCGCCGTCGACCGAGCCGCCCAGCTCGCGACGGTCGGC
>Ga0335074_10013599_pt1 | contig 11437 bp, 6 predicted proteins | sample Lox_Sample_23_FD_206715 | JGI IMG/M metagenome (GOLD analysis project Ga0335074, IMG submission 206715) | Soil microbial communities from Loxahatchee National Wildlife Refuge, Florida, United States - Lox_Sample_2.3 | ecosystem: Environmental > Terrestrial > Soil > Wetlands | place: USA: Florida...
AAGCCGGAATCGCGTCCGGCAGCACGCCGATGATCCGGTAACGGATGTCGTTGATGATCAACGACTGGTTCTGAATGTCGCTGTGCCCCCCGTAGTGCAGCTTCCAGTACCGCTCCGTAATCAGGGCCACACGGTTCCGGCCCTCCCGGTTCTCCTCCGGCAGGAACAGCCGCCCCACCAGCGGTCTGACGCTAAGCGCCTCGAACAGATCCGCCGGCGCCAGCCCCACGATCGTCTGCTGCGGCACGTCGCCGGCCCGCGTCGTCACCACGTTCTTCCGCCATTGGTCGTACGCGGCCAAATAGAGAAACGTATGGTTCGCCGCGGCGAAGTCCCTGACGTCCAGCGGGGATGGACCGATCGATTGGCCGCCTTTGGTAGAAAACACTCGTACCAACCGCCCCGCCGAGGGAAACGGCAGCGGCCGCAGCAACACGGAGCTCAGTACGCCGAACACCGCCACGTTCGCGCCGATTCCCAGCGCCAGCGTCGCAATCGCCGTCAACGCGAATGCTGGCGAACGCCGCAACTGTCGCGCGGCATAGCGCAAATCGCGCCACAGGCTCTCCAGCCTCACTGCCGCATCCGCTTCGCTTACCCGCTCGCGCGTCGCGGCCACATTTCCGAATCGCATCCGCGCGTCCCGCTGCGCCGTCTCCGGCGTCATGCCGGCCGCGAGGTTCTGCTCCGTGCGCATCTCGATATGCGCGCGCAGCTCCTCCTCGATCTCGTCTTCTACCTGCTTCCGGCGAAACAGGTTCCCGATTCTGCGCAGCACACTCATCGCGTCGCCTTACTCGCTCCGCAGCGCTTCCATCGGATCCACGTTCGCGGCACGCCGCGCCGGCGCCACGCAGGCCAGCACCGCAATCGCTACCAGCAGCGTCGCCACCGCGCCATAGGTTGCCGGATCCAGCGGCGACGTCCCATACAGCAGCGCCGCCACTGCCCGGCTGGCCAACGCCGCTCCACCCAACCCCAGCGCCACGCCCACCCCGGTCAGCGCCAGTCCGCGTCGCAACACCAGCGCCACCAGGTCGCTGCGCGCCGCTCCCAGGGCCGCGCGCACGCCAATCTCCCGCGTCCGCTCCGCCACGCTGTTGGCCAGGATGCCGTAGATTCCCGTCCCAGCCAGCAGTAGCGCCACCAGTGCAAAAGCCTCGAAGAGAATCAGTACAAAGCGCCGCTCAGCCACAGAGAGGCTAAGCAACCGGCTCATGGTCGCGACCCGTACCACGGGCTGGTCCTTGTCGATTCGCCAGATCGCGCTTCGAATCGCCCCTGCCAGCGATGCCGCATCCCCGCGCGTGCGGACGACATAGGACACTGCGTCGTCCGCATACCACGATTGCGCTTCCGGGATGTACACCGCATCGGCGTCGCCGAGCGCCAGCGAGTCCTGCCGCACATCGCCCACCACGCCTACCACGGTGAACCACGGATAATCGCTTGGCCCTACGTGCAGCCGTTTGCCCAGCGGATCGGCGGTGCCGAATTCCTGCTTCGCCAGCGATGCGCTGATTAGCGCCACGAACGGAGCATTCGCGGTGTCGCGCGGGTCAATGAAGCGGCCGCGCAGCAGCGGGATTTGCATGGTCTGGCAGTACCCGGGGCTCACCGCATAGCGATACACATCGTGCCCGGCGTCGGGCGAATCCTTCTCAAAATGCGAGCCATATACTGCATCCCAGTAGGGATCGCCGCTCAAGGGAAGGAGGCTCGAATACGCTGCGGCCGTCGCGCCCGGCGTTTTGCGCACCTCGTCCAGCGCCGCATCGAAGAACTGGCGCCGCGTTATCGCCCCCGGTGACAATCCACTACCGTCGAACTTGCGTCCCGAAGTCTGCACCTGCATGGTGAGCAGGTTGGCGGCGCTGAAGCCGGGGTCGACGCTGAGCAGCCGCTGCATGCTGCGCAGGAGCAGGCCCGCGGTGACCAGAAGCATAAGAGCCAGCGCCACCTCGGCTACCACTAGCGTGCTGCGCGTCATCTGTGCCCCGCGGCTGGCCGTCCTTACGATCTGACGTAATCCAGTCTGCAACTGCGCCCGTCGCGTCTCCAGTGCCGGCATCAGTCCCGCCGCCACACCCACCAGCGCGGAGATCGCCAGCGCAAAGGCAAACACAGGCCCATTCAGCGCGATCGCATCCACGCGCGGCAGCCCCGGCGGGCTGAGGGCTACCAGCAGGCGCACACCCGCCTGCGCCACCGGCAATCCGAGCAATCCGCCCATCAGCGCCAGCAGCAAGCTCTCCGTGATCGATTGCCGCATCAGCCGCATCTTCGCCGCGCCTAAGGCCGCACGCATCGCAAACTCGCCTTGCCGCAGCGCGCCTCGCGCCAGCAGCAGACTGGTCACGTTCACGCAGGCAATCAACAGCAGCAGTACCACCGCGCCCATGACCGCCAGCAGCGCGGTCCGCACGCCGCGCGCCATGTCCTGTTGCAGTCCGTCGACAATCAACCCGCCGGCGAGCGACGCCCACCGCGGCCGCGGAAAATCCCTTTCCGGGTGACGCGCGATGCCGTCCAGCTCGCGCCGCGCCTCATCGAGGCTCGCGCCGGCGCGCAATCGCCCCGCGATGCGGAAATGATGGCCCCATGCGTTCGTGCTGAAATCGCCCAGCGCCGCCGGATCGTATTGCTCCGCCGTCCAGACGTCCGCGCCGGGTTCGAGCACATTCTCGAATCCCGCTGGCATGACCCCGATGATGGTGTACAGATTGTCGTCGAGCCGGATGGTCTGCCCCACGGCCGACGGGTTCGCTCCCAATCGGCGCTGCCAGAACCGGTTGCTCAGGATCACCACGTTTGGCCCGTTGGGCAGATTGTCTTCTGCCTTGAAATCCCGGCCCAGCGCCGGCGCAACGCCGGCCACCGGGAAATACTCCGCGCTCACCGATTGGCCATCGAGCCGTTCCGGCGTCTGCTCGCCGGTCAGCACCGGCTGCCAGGGCTCGAATGTAGCCAGCTTCTCCAGCGAGCGGCTGCGCGCCTTGAGCTCGCGGAACGTGCCGAATGTCGTCTCAACACGCTGTCCCTGGTAACTGTCCCACACGGTCACGATGCGGTTCGCATGGGGATACGGCAGCGGCTCGAAGAGAATCGGGTTCACCGCGCTGAAGATCGCGGTGCTGGCGCCGATGCCCAGCGCCAGAATCACCGCCGCTGTGATCGCGAACCCAGGCGCGCGCCGCAACTGGCGTGCTGCGTAGCGCACATCTCGCCTGACTCCTTCGAGACCGAGGTTCATATCGCTTGCTGCTACCTGCTCTTTCATCGCCGCCGCGTTGCCGAACCGCACCCGCGCATCGCGCCGCGCCATCTCCGGCGTCATGCCCGCCGCAATGTTCTCCTCTGTGCGCATTTCGATGTGCGCGCGCAACTCCGCTTCGATCTCGCGGTCGACCTTTCCGCGCCGGATCAGGTTCAACAGCTTCCCAGCCACACCCATTTCGTTTCGACCTCCCACCGTGATCCCCGCTTCCGCGGCTCGCCGTCACTCCTCGCGCATCAGCATCGACGGGTTCACGCGCAGCGCGCGCTGCGCCGGCGCCCACGTGGCCAGCAATCCCACCAGCAGCATCGCCAGCACCGTCCCCGCCAGCACGACCGGATCGCGCGGCGTCGCCTCGTACACGATCGCCCCCAGCACCCGCGTCGCGGCCAATCCCAGCAGCATTCCGGCACATGACCCCACCGCCAGCAGCCGGGACGACCGTCCCAGCGCTGTCCGCAACACCCGCATCTGTCCCGCGCCCAGCGCCATCCGGATGCCCATCTCCTTGAGCCTCCTGCTCACCTCGTAGCTCGCCATGCCGAAGATGCCGGTGATCGCCAGAATCGCTCCCAGCAGCCCCAGCACGCCCAGCGAAACCGTAGCCGCGCGCGACGCGAACAAAGCCGAATTCAGGTTCCGTTCCCACGTCAGCAGGGCGAACGGCATGGCGTCGTCCAGCTTCCGCATGGCTCCATCCAGCCGCGGCGCCACGCTCGCAGGATCGCCCGCCGTGCGCACCACCAGTTCGGTCGAGCTCTGCGGCGTCTGCAGCAGGGGCCGGAAAAACGCCGGCCGCTGGTCTTCGGTCAGCGAGATGTACTTCCCGTCCTCCACCACGCCCACCACTTCCACCGTCTTCCCTTTTGCGCTGGCAATGAACCGCGAGCCCACGGCACGGCTCACCGATCCAAACACCTTCCGCGCAAATTCCCGGTTCACCACCGTGACCAGAGTCGCGTTTTTGTCGTCGTTCCACGTAATGTTGCGTCCGGCCAGCAGCGCCGTTCCCGCGGCGGTAAAGTATCCCGGCGAGACGCTGTATTGCACCGACTCCGCCGCCTGGCTAGTCGACCGGAAATCCGTGGTCCCCTCGCGGTAAACCGATGTGATGCTCCAGCCAATTCCCAGAGGCAGATTGTCGATCGTGCCCGCTGCGGTCACGCCGGGCAGGTTCGCGGCGGCATCGATCATCCGCCTCTGCATCTCCGTTGCGCGATCGCCGCGGTAGTTCGCCATGGTCAGGTCTGTATCCACAACCAGCGCATGCCCCGGCTCAAAGCCAAAGTCGCTGTGCAGCGAGCGTTCCAGCCCTCGCAACGCCACCAGCGACGAGGTCATCAGCACCGCGCATGCGGCAATCTGCACCACCAGCAAGACCTCGCGCATGGTGAACCATTTTTTGCGGCCCGTGGTCCTCACGCCCGCCTTGACCACCTCCCATGGCGCAGCGCCGAAAACTTGCCGCAGCGGCGCGAGACCGAAGATCAGTCCGCTCAGCAGCGCCAGCGCCACGGCAACGGCGTACGTGGTGGCATCCGGATTCACCGCTACGTTGATGGGGAACTGGGGCACCGGCCGCCACGCGCTCAGCCCGCGCAGCAGCACCACGCTCGCGGCAATCCCGCAGGCTCCTCCCGCCAGCGATACCAGCAGCGCCTCCGTCAGCAACTGGCGCATGATCCGTCTGCGCGTCGACCCCAGCGCCACGCGCAGCGCGATCTCCCGCGCACGGTCCGACGCGCGCGCCGCAAACAGGCTGCCCAGATTGGCGCATGCCGCCAGCAGGATCAGCCCGGCCAGCACCATTAACCCTGCCGCGAATGCCCTCGCTGGGCCGCCCAGCAAATCCCCCACCAATCCCGGCCGCGTCAAAGAGAAGCGGACGCCATCGTCCGTCACCGGGTAGGTCCGCTTCAGATAAGCGCCGATGGCCGCCAGATCGCCCGTCGCCTGCGCCACGGTAACCCGCGGCTTCAGCCGCCCGATCAGAAAAAGGCCCCGCTCGTCGCGATCCTCCAGGCCGCTCACTCCTTCAATCTCTTCCTGGTCCACGATCGGAACCCAGAAGTCCGGCGCGTACATCAGCTCGCTTCCACGGAAATCTTTAGGCGCCACGCCGACGATCGTGAATGCGTGCCGGTTCACCTGCACTGCGCGCCCCACCACTCCCTCGTCACCATGGAACCGCGTGCGCCAGAAGTTATAACTCAGCACCAGGTAAGGGGCGCTGTTCGGTCCACGCTCGTCCGCGCTCGTGAAAAACCGCCCCAGGTACGGCTGAACCCCGAGCACGTCGAAGTAATTCCCGCTTGCCTCGTAGATGTACGATCGCTGCGGATTGCCGCCCGTGTCGAAACCCACGTCGTTGAAGTTGTAGAGGGCTATGCCGTCGAATGTCCGGTTGCGGTCTCTCATATCCCGGTAATCGGGATATGAGTTCATGGGTTCGCCTTCATTCTCGACGGCGTAGAGGCTGCGCGCCCCCGGCAGGTTCAGCGGCTTGAGCACCAGCGCGTTCAGCACGCTGAACACGATGGCATTGGCAGCAATCGCCACCGCCAGCGTCAGCACTGCCGTCACGGCGAAGCCCGGCGAACGAGCCAGTTGCCGCAGCGCATACCGAACGTCCGCGACAACGCTCTCCAGGTTCAACGCCGCATCGGCTCCGGCCACCCGCTCCCGCGTCGAGGCCGGATTCCCGAACCGCATGCGCGCATCGCGCCGCGCCGCGTCCGGCGTCATCCCCGCCGCGATGTTCTCCTCCGTGCGCATCTCGATGTGCGCGCGAAGCTCCGCCTCGATCTCGCGGTTTACCCGTTCCCTGCGGAACAGGTTCCCAATGCGCTCCATCCATGCCATGCAACCCCTCCCAATGAGCCGGCGCCTAGCCCTGGTTCGCGCCCGAGTACTCCCCACTCCCTATTCCCTGCTCCCTGCCTCTACGCGTACTTCAGCACCGCCCGCACGCCCTTCACCAACTGGTCGAAGCTCTCTTCGGCTTGCGCCAGTTGCCGATTCCCGGCGTCAGTCAGCCGGTAGAACTTAGCCTTGCGCTTGGTTTCCGTCAGCCCCCACTCGCTCTTGATCCAGCCGCTCTGCTCCATCCGGTGCAGCGCCGGGTAAAGCGATCCCTCCTCCACCCTTAGCAGATCCTCCGAGACCCGCTGGATGTGGACCACGATCCCGTAACCGTGAAGAGCGCCAGTGGCTGCAAGCGTCTTCAGCACCAGCAGGTCAATGGTTCCCTGCAAATCCGGTTTGCCCATTCGTATACCCCTAGCCAACTTGGTATTGAGAACGATAGCCCTAGATCGCTAGGGGTGTCAAGCGTCTTTCCCAAAAGAGCGCTAGAATTCCGCACAGCAATTCGCGGGAGAAGATCGTGTTGCTGTGGCGTTTCTCGCATTGGTTGGCCGGTCTCGCGCTCCTGGCGGCCAGTGCGCCGGTATTTTTGTACGCGCAGGCTGCGAGCCCGAACCCGGCTCCGGCGCAAACTCAGAGCGCTCCGCAACCACTCCCCGACGCGCCGGCAGCCCGCGCTACGCCCGCAGCTCCCGCTTCCGGCAGCACAACAGCAGCACCACCGTGGTCCTCTTCCTCCGGCGCCGCAATCCGGTTCTGGACCAGCAAGGATCCCAACGCGCAGGTCACAGTGCTCGAGAACACCATGATCCGCGTGATGAATAACGAACCCCTCAGCTCACGCTCGACGCAGAAGGACGCCTCGCTGTCGTTCACGCTGAGCGAAGACGTGGTTGTCGATGGCGTGTTGATCGTCCCCCGCGGAGCGCTCTTTCACGGGACCGTGATCGAATCCAGGCAGGCGGGCGCGCTCGCGGGGAGGCCCGACCTGGTTCTTCAGCTCACCTCGCTCGATCTGGGCGGGCGAACCTATCCCCTGTACTCGTACCGGCTGAAAGTGATCGGCGCCAGCAAAACGAAACCAACCGTGACCGGGGTCAGAGACGGCGCAATCCTGGGGGCTGCTATTGGCGGCATTGAGGCATCTGCCGGAGGCAAGCTTTCCTCGGTGGGAACGGGCGCGGCTCTCGGCGCTGGAGTCGGCGTCACGGTCGCGGCAGCAAGTCCCGGGCCGGTCATATCCATTCCCGCCGAGTCGCAGATGGACTTCTATCTTGCCTCACCCATCTCCGTCGTGCCTGCGACCGCCGAAGAAGCGGCGCGTCTGTCCCAGGGTTTGCATGCGGGCGGCCCGGTGCTCTACGTGCGCGGCGAAACCCCCTGAAGCGGCGCATCCTCGCCGTCACCTTACCGAAGCGCCATCCAGATGGCCACATTCAATCCGATCATCACTACGCTGAACGCCGGAATCAGCAGCAGCGCCTTGCGCAGCCGCAGCGCATCGCCGCCGGCAATCGCCCCGATGATCCGCGAACTCACCGCCAGCCCCGCCCATCCGCACGTGATTACGAAGCCCAGCGCCGTGCCGGTCATGCGTGGGAACGCTCCGCCGGTGATGGCCAGCGTGGTCGGGAACACCGGCGCCATCGCCAGCCCAGCAATGAAGACCATGGCTGCCGCCATCGCCGCCCGCCGCGTCTGCAGCATCAGGAATGTCGTAATCGCCATGGCAACCGACGAGCCCATCAGCACCACCACCGGCGACGCGTGAATCAGCACCTGCGAGATCACCACCCGGCCCAGCAGCAGCCCCAGCGCAAACCCCAGCGACAGGATGTTCAGCGCCTTCTGCTCCGGAATACCCTGCGCGACGAGGTGCCGCGCCAGCCAATTCCAAACTCCCACCTCGCACGAGATATAGAGGAACAGGAAGGACCCGAGCAAAAACAGCAGTGGCTGCCCCAGCACAGACCCGGCCTGCGTCAAGGCAAAGCCCGACCCCGGCGTGGGCGCGGGCATCGCCACTGAGAGCTCCACGGCCCCCGTCACCGCCGTCAGCGCCACAATGGTGTAGCAGAGGCGTACCCAGTTGCGGTTGAAGAGATTCGCAGCGATGAACGGCGTAGCCAGGCCGCCCAGCCCGAAGAACAGGTTGACCAGGTTCAGCGCTGTGGCCCGGTGCGCTTCGCTCACGCCGCTGGTCAGCGCATTGGCGCCGGTGACCACGATGCCGCCGCCAACTCCCAGCAGAAACAGCAGCACCACAATGCTTGCAAAGCCGCGCGACCGCGGCAGCCCGATCAGCGCCACCGCAATAAACACCAGCCCCAGCAGGATGCCGATCTTGTCGCCCTCGTTATCGAGCAACGGCCCCACTGCTAAGGAGGCGATCATGAGCCCGAGCGCCTGGGCGAAAGCGATCGTTCCGTTCTGCGTGGGCGACAGCCGGAACCGCTCGGAAAGATCCGGCAGAATGGTCCCCAGCATGGCGGCGATCATTCCGTAAACGAAGATGGCGAGGATGGCGGCGAAGATGAGCACGAGGAACCGGTCCTTTCCCGAAGCCGTTAACCAATCAGGCTGAGCCGAAGTTCTTTTTACAGGATGGCGGCCCGATCGCAAAACGCTTTTTGCGCCGCGATGCGTCTGAAGGGTATCGGCCAGGTTCCGGACCGCAACCCGCGCGGCCCGCAAAAGCACGACGTCCGCCCCTTTTCCCCGGGAGCCGCAGTCCAGTTTCGTGATTCGTTCAGTGCCCCAAAGGAGCCATCCGATGGCCGATCTGGCGAGAGACGTCAAGCACGCGCTGCATCTCTTCTTCAAAAGCCCTGGATTCACCCTCGCGGCTGTCTCGGCGCTGGCCCTGGGCATCGGCGCCAACACCGCCATCTTTTCCGTGGTGAACGCAGTGCTGCTCAAGCCGCTGGGTTATCCCAACGCGGACCGCATCGTGGAAATCGAGCTGTCCGGCCCGCAGGGGAACGACGCCATCGCCTCCATTCCCAAGTTCCACATCTACCAGCAGCAAACCAGCATCTTCAGCGAGGTGGCTGCCTACGACTTCGAAGGCCCCGGCTTCAACCTGACCGGCGACCGGCCGGAGCAGATCCACGGCATCCATGTTACCGAGGGCTACTTCCGCCTCTTCGGCGCGCCCATCCTGATGGGTCGCACCTTCACGAAACAGGAAGACCTGCCCAATGGCGGCCACGTGGTGGTCATCGGTTATGGCCTGTGGCAGCGCCTGCTGGGCGGCAATCCCAAGGCGGTGGGTAGCTCACTGGCGCTCGGCGGCGAGCCGTACACCATCATCGGCGTGCTGGGCCGCGACTTCCGCTCCGATCCCGAGGCAGACATCTGGCTGCCCTTCCAGTTCGAGCCCAACAGCACCAACCAGGGCCATTTCTTCCAGGCCGCGGGCATGCTGAAGCCCGGCATCACCATCGCCCAGGCCAACGCGCAGATGAAACTCGCGTTCCAGCAATATCTTCGCGCCTACCCGCAGGCCAACCCCCAGGGAGGGTTTGCGGTCGAGCCGCTGCGCGACAGCATCGTCGGCGACGTGCGCCGCTCGCTTTGGATCATCCTCGGCGCGGTGAGCCTGGTGCTGCTCATCGCCTGCGCCAACGTGGCCAACCTGCTCCTGGTGCGCGCCACCGGCCGCAAGCGCGAATTCGCGGTGCGCAGCGCGCTGGGCGCAAGCCGTTCACGGATCATCCGACAGCTCCTGGTCGAGAGCGTTCTGCTTGCCGCGACCGGCGGCGCGCTGGGCCTGGCGCTCGGCTTCGCCGGAGTCCGCGCCCTGCTCGCCATCAGCCCCGCCGGGCTGCCTCGTATCGGCGAAAACGGCGCAGCCATCGGCGTTGACTGGCGCGTGCTCGCCTTCACCCTGGCCGTCTCGCTGCTCACCGGCATCGGCTTCGGGCTGTTTCCCGCGTTCAGCGTTTCGCGCGCCGACCTCAACTCATCGCTGAAGGAGGGCAGCGACCGCTCCGGCACCAGCTTCCGCCATGGAAGGATGCGCGCGCTGCTCGTGATCGGCGAAGTCTCGCTGGCGCTCGTGCTGCTGATCGGCTCGGCGCTGCTCATCCGCACCTTCATCGCGCTGCACGCCGTCAATCCCGGCTTTGACGCGCACAACGTGGTCACGCTCGATATGTCGCTGGCCGGTCCGCGCTATGAGAAGACGGCAGCTGTGGCCCAGCTCTCGCGCGAGGGCCGCGAGCGCCTGGACGCGATCCCTGGCGTGGAAGACACTGCCTTTACCTGTTGCCTGCCCATCCAGGGACAGTTCGGACTGCCCTTCACCATCGTCGGCAAGCCCGTGGAAAAAGGCAAAGACACGCCCGGAGCCGGTTGGATGAGCGCTTCGCCCGACTACTACAAGCTGTTCAAGATTCCCGTTCTGCGCGGGCGCGAGTTCACCAACGGCGATACCGGTTCCGCGCCGCTCGTCATGCTGATAAACCAAGCGCTGGCGAAGCAATACTTCGGCAAGGAGAATCCCGTTGGGCAGCAGATCCAGATCGGTCACGGCGTGGGGCCGGAGTTCGAAGAGCCGCCGCGGCTGATCGTCGGCGTCGTGGGTAACACCCACGACGGCGGCCTGGCGAGCGATCCCGGCTCGCTGATGATCGTGCCTGACGCGCAAGTCACCGACGGCATGACCAAGCTGAATGCGGGCATCGTGCCGCTGCGCTGGGTGGTGCGCACGCACAGCGATCCCCACGCGCTGATCCCGCAGATTACCGAGCAACTGCGCATCGCCAGCGGCGGTTTCCCGGTGGCGCACGTGCGCACCATGGAGGAAGTGGTGGGCCTGTCCGCCGCGCGCCAGACCTTCAATATGATTCTGCTCAGCATCTTCGGCGGAATTGCGCTGGTGCTGGCGGCCATCGGCATCTACGCGCTGATGGCTTACAGCGTGCAGCAGCGGCGGCAGGAGATGGGCATCCGCATGGCGCTTGGCGCAGACCGCACGGCGATCCGAAAGCTGGTAGTTTGGCAGGGCATGCGTCTGGCCCTGGTAGGCTTGGCGCTCGGTATCGCCGCTTCGTTCGGGCTCACGCGGCTGATCTCGAGCTTCCTCTTCGGCGTGAAGGCATGGGATCCGGCGGCTTTCATCGTGGTACCCGTTACTCTAGGCTGCGTGGCCCTGTTTGCGGTATGGTTGCCGGCAACGCGCGCTTCGCGGCTGGACCCGGTGAAGGCGTTGCGCGTGGAGTAAAACTGGGAACCAGGGGACCTACACCTGACCCCCGACACCTGACACCTGGCACCTGACACCTGGCACCT
>Ga0335074_10013600_pt1 | contig 11437 bp, 13 predicted proteins | sample Lox_Sample_23_FD_206715 | JGI IMG/M metagenome (GOLD analysis project Ga0335074, IMG submission 206715) | Soil microbial communities from Loxahatchee National Wildlife Refuge, Florida, United States - Lox_Sample_2.3 | ecosystem: Environmental > Terrestrial > Soil > Wetlands | place: USA...
ACCTGATCGGCCCGCTGCAGACCAACAAGGTCAAGGAAGCGGTGGCGCATTTCGACGTCATCGAAACCGTCGACCGACCCCGGCTCGCCGAGGCGCTGGCGCGCGAGATGGAGCGCACCGGCCGGCATCTGCCCTGCCTGATCGAGGTCAATACCGGCGAGGAACCGCAAAAGGCTGGCATCCTGCCGGCTGAGGCGGACGGCTTTATCGCCGATTGCCGCGACCGGCTGGGTCTCAAGATCGAAGGGCTTATGTGCATTCCGCCGCATGACGAAGAGCCCTCGCCGCATTTCGCGCTACTGCGCGAGATCGCCCGGCGCAACGGCCTTTCGGTGCTGAGCATGGGGATGAGCGCCGATTTCGAGACCGCGATTCGCTTTGGCGCGACGCATGTCCGGGTCGGCACCGCGATCTTCGGCGCGCGGAAGCCGATGCCGGTGGCGGCGAAGTAGCCGGAAATAAAGAAAGGTGGCCAACGGCCGTGGTCTCGCGCCATTTGAGGCGATCGCTCGCTTTGCCGGGCATGTTTTCGCAGGGGTTGTCATTTTCTTTTTGATAGCGCTTCCTGCGCTCGGACTTCACTTTTTCATTCATGAATTTGAGTGGGACAGCAGCTCCAAGCCACTGCTCTACGGCCTAACGGTGCTGGAGTACGCCATCTTCGTCATTGATGCGCTGCTGTTCCTCGCCTATCTAACAGTCTCGGCATACCGGCTCTTTCGGGAGTTATAGCGTGGCTCCGTTTCGAGATTTTTCCAACGCAGCGCGGCAAGACGGCAGAGCCTTTGCGGATGCCGCGAAGGACGGTTTGCGAGCCTTTGGGGACGGAGCGCGGGAAGGAATCTTTCTGTTTTTTGCTCCGGTGATGACCTTGCTGGTTGTGCTTCACCTGAAGGCGCGTCCGCGCAATTCCGCTTGGCAGTGGCGCTGGCAGTAACGCCGCGGCGACGCCTGTGCTTTGGCGCGGCGCCCTCTATCCCGCGATAGCAGCGAAGTAGCGAACCGCTGCCCCTCACCCGTCCATCGCTGCGCGATGGCCGCCCGCCTAGAGAAAATGCCCCGAGCGGGTGGCTTTGGTGTTGAGGTAGCGCTCGTTGTGGCCGTTGGCCGGGAAGACATGCGGTACGCGCTCGACGACGTTGATGCCGTAGCGCTGCAGCGCGGCGACCTTGTCGGGGTTATTGGTCATCAGCCGCACTGCGGTAAAGCCGAGCTGGCGCAGCATCTCCGCCGCTGGCTGGTAGACCCGCTCGTCGGCGTCAAAGCCCAGCTGCTCGTTGGCGTCGATCGTGTCGAACCCGGCATCCTGCAGCTGATAGGCGCGCAGCTTGTTGACGAGGCCGATGCCGCGCCCCTCCTGCGCGAGATAGAGCAGCACGCCGCCGCCCGCGGCGGCGATCGTGGTGATCGCGCCCTGGAGCTGCTCGCCGCAGTCGCAGCGCAGACTCGACAGCACGTCGCCGGTAAAGCATTCCGAGTGCAGCCGCACCAACACGCCTTTCGCCGGGTCGGGATGGCCGATCAGGATCGCCAAGTGCTCGGTGCCGCCGTCGCCGGGGCGGAAGGCGACGAGCCGTGCATCCTCGGCGCCGGCGAGCGGCACGCGCGCCTCGGCCACGCGTTCGAGACCGGCGGTCGCGGCGCGGCGGTCCACAACCGCGGTCATGTCGACGACGGCGAAATCGGCGCGGCGGCGGGCGAGCGCCGCCTCGGCCGGCACCAGCCACAAGACCAGCGCCGCCGGCAGCAGATCGGCAAGCTTGGCGAGCGCCACTGCGGCCAGGGCCCCCGGCTCGGCGCTGGCCGGCTGCGGGCCGAGGCCCGGCGGCTCGGCGCCGAGTGAGGCGGCGGGATCGGCCAGCTTGCGGATCACCGCCGCGGACAGATGCGGCGCGACGGTGACGCGCACCGTCCCCGACAGCGCCTCGCGCGGCGCCAGACCCAGCGCGACCGCACGCCGGCGGGTCACGACCACCGACAACCGGCGGCTCGACATGTTGCGGAGGAGCGCGAGGCTGGCTTCGCTCACCAGCTCGGCGGAAACCGCCAGCACGGCGCCGTTCTCGCCGTCGAGCAGGACGGGGTCGCCGCGGCGGAAGGCGATGATCGCCGCGTCGAGCGCGCGACGGCCGGCAGGCGGAGAGACGGTCGAATCTTCAGTCACTTATCGGCACCTCTAGACCTGCCTCAGATGACCAGCCCCGGCGCGCCGGCGCAAGCAAAACCCTCACCGGGTATGGCTGCCGCGCGTCACCCGAAAGGGCTATCATCGGGAGATGGTCGCCCCAGAGCTTGTTCACAAGGCACGTTAAAAAGCTGTGCCGGGTCGTCGCGATCGGCGATGGCCTGACAATCGCTGCCCGCATCGGTAGAATGGATCGATGCGCGCCTGTGGTATCCCGTTGGCGCGGGCCGGGGATGGTCCGGCGGGCGATCGCGAATAACGCGATAAGCACCTGAAGGAATAGCGCTTTGTTGAAACCGATTTTCGGCGCGTCATGAACGCGGGTCGCAAAATCCTGATCGTCGATGACGACGACGCGCTGCGCCAATCGCTCGCCGAGCAGCTCGAGCGCGACGCCGAGTTCACCGTCACCGAATGCGACACGGCGACCGCGGCGCTCGACGCCGTCAAGCGCGAGCGGTTCGACGCGATGCTGCTCGATGTCGGGCTCCCCGACATGGACGGGCGGGATCTGTGTCGGCAGCTGCGCCGCGAGGCGGTCAATGTGCCGATCGTCATGCTGACTGCCGCCGACAGCGACGGCGACACCGTGCTGGGGCTCGATGCCGGCGCCAACGATTACGTGACCAAACCGTTTCGCCTCAACGTGCTGCTCGCGCGGCTGCGGGCGCATTTGCGGCAGAGCGAGCATCGCGACGACGCGGTCTTTGCGATCGGTCCCTATACGTTTCAGCCGGGCGCCAAGCTGATGACCGACCAGACGCGGCGCAAGAAGGTGCGGCTCACCGAAAAAGAGACGGCGATCCTGCGCTATCTCTACCATGCCGGCGATCGCGCGATCGGCCGTGCGACTTTGCTTGACGAGGTCTGGGGCTATAATGCCGGGGTGACGACGCACACGCTCGAAACCCATGTCTATCGCCTGCGGCAGAAGATCGAGCGCGACCCGGCGAACGCCGAAATCCTGATCACCGAGCCGGGTGGTTATCGGCTGCTGCCGTGACGGCGGACGCGGCGCCTTCATCCGACCTCATCATCATCAGCGCCGGAGACAGCGGATATTTCCCGCTATTGACCGACGCCGTCATGTCGGTGCGCGCGCTCGACCCGGCGGTGCCGATCGGCGTGCTCGATCTCGGCTTGCTGCCGGAAGAGCGGGATCGGCTCCGGGCTCTGGCAGCGCAGGTCGTGAAACCCGGCTGGGATGTCGCGTTTCCCGGCCGCGACCGCATGCCGGAAACCTTCAAGGCGCAGGTGGCGCGGCCGTTTCTGCCGCGTCACTTTCCGGGATACGAGACGTATTTCTGGCTCGACGCCGATGCCTGGCTGCAGGACTGGCGCGCGGTCGAGCTTTACCGCGCCGCGGCCGGGCGCGACAGGCTGGCGATCACCGTCGAGATCGACCGCGCCTACAAGCGGCATTACAAGCGGCCGAAGCTCTTCGGGCTGACCCTGCCGTGGAAGAGCTATCGCCAGGCGTTCGGCTGGCGTGTGGCCGACCGGCTGGGGCGCAACCCGTTCGCCAATGTTGGGGTCTTCGCGCTGCATCGCGAGGCGCCGCACTGGGAGGCCTGGGCGCGGATCATGACCCGCGTGCTACAGCGCACGCAGTTCTTTTTCGCCGAGCAGATCGCGCTCAACTACGCGATCTTCGCCGACGGGCTGCCGGCGAATTTCCTGCCGGCCTATTGCAACTGGGCGGTCGGCGACGCGGCGCCGGCCTACGACGCGGCGCGCGGGCTGTTTGTCGAGCCGCACGCGCCGCATGAGGTGATCGGCGTCGTGCATCTCGCCGGCACCGACCAGAAGAACAAGATTTTCCGGCTCGATCGCCTTGACGGCGGAACGGTCGAAACCTCGCTGCGCTATGGTGAAAGCCGGGCTCTGTACAACGCATCGCGGCGGATCGCGGTCCCGTGAGCCGGCGGCTTTCCGGCATTCTGGCCGGCGTCGTCAACGGCGTGTCGGCCCATGCGGGGCCGTGGCGGCGCGCGCATTTGCGCCTCCTTGTCGCCGAGCGGCTGCATCAGCGGCATGAGGTCGCGACGCGCCACGGCACGCTGGTATTTGTCTCGACCCATGCGCGCGCGCTGGAGGCGCCGCGCGAGTTCTTCAGCCGCGAGCCCGAGACCTTGGCTTGGATCGACGGGTTCGCGCCCGGCGCGGTGCTGTGGGATATCGGCGCCAATCTCGGCGTCTACAGCCTCTATGCCGGGCTGCGCGGCGATCTCGACGTGTTGGCTTTCGAGCCCCAGGCGGCGAGCTACGCCGCCTTGTGCAGCAATATTGCCGCCAACCAGCTCAGGCGCGTACGGGCCTATTGCCTGGCGCTGAGCGACGAGACCCGGCTCGGCACATTCAATATGCAGCAGACCTACCCCGGCAGCGTCGGCAACGCCTTCGAGCAGGCGATCGACATGAGCGGCGCGCCGCTCGACATCACACAGCGCCAGGCGACCCTCGGCGTCTCGGCGGACGATCTGGTCGAGCGCTTCGCGGCGCCCGCGCCGGACCACATCAAGCTCGATGTCGACAGCACCGAAACCGCGATCCTGCGCGGCGCCGCGCGGCTGCTGACATCGCCGGCGCTGCTCTCGGTTCTGGTGGAGAACGTCGTCGGCGACTCGCCGCAAAACCGCGCGATCGACCGGTTGCTCACCGATGCCGGCTTTCACCGCGCCGAAAGCGGGCGCGGCGGCAGCGACGTCACCGTCAACGTGGTTTACCGCCGATAGCGCATAACCTGTTTGTGTTTGATCGACGTCTCGTTGTCATTCCCGCGAAGGCGGGAACCCATGAACACAGGCTATTGCGCAGCTCGGCTCTGTCCGTGTTCATGGGTTCCGGGTTCGGCCTTGCAGGCCGCCCCGGAATGACAATCAAGCGGGTCAACGGCCTTCCGCCGCGCCGCGGTAGTCGCGGGCGATGTAGAGCGTGTAGGTCTGTCCGCCGCCGGGGCCGGTATGGGTCGTGACGGTCTTGAGCTCGGTTAGCGCGGCGAAATCCGGGCGCATCTGGCCGGCGAGGTGGTGGATCGTGACCGCGAGAAAGCTTTCGCCGGCATGGCGACTCAGGTTGTTTTCGAGGTCCCATTGATTGCCGATGCCGGGAACCGGGTCCCAAGCGACCGCGTCAAAGGGATGCGGGTGGACGTAGTAAATCAGCGCCGCCAGGACTTCACGGTCATCGGCCATCAGGCGCAATCCGGGATGCGCGGCCAGCTCGGTGGCGACGGCATCGCCCAAGGTGCGCCAGCCGCGCAGTCGGTGCAGTGGGTCGAGCTTCGCCGGCACGCGCAGGCCGTCGGCGGCGATCACCTCGCTGCCGCCGAAGACGACGATCGCGGCGGCGAGATGCAGCGCGATCGAAAAGATCACGGTGCGCCGCCAGCCGCGTGAGAGCGCCGCCTCGACGACGAGGACCACCGCCGAGACATAGGCCGGCGCCGCCCAGTTCGGCTGTGCGCGCGACAGCAGGCTGACCGCCGTGACGATCGCCAGGGTCGGCCAAGCAAAGGCGGTCAGGAGGCGGGTGGGTGGCCCGCCGAACCGTGTCGGCGCGGCGAACAGCGCCAGCATCGCGATGAAATAAAGCGGCCCGAAGACGCCGAGCTGCGACAGCAGGAATTCGCCGAGTTGCCCGGGATGGAACAGCGTGCCGTGCAGCCCGGCATTGTCGCGGGTGTGGAGATAGGTCGCGAAATGGTGGCTCCAGTTCCACCACACATTCGGCAGGCAGAAAAATACGCCGATCGCCAAGGCGAGGCACAGCCCGCGTAGGTACTGGCGCTCGCTCGGCCGCAGCAGCACCAGGCCGAACGCCGAGATCAGCCAGTAGACCATCGCATATTTGGCGAGCAGCCCGAGCCCGATGGCGCAACCGGTGGCGATCCACCAGCGCGTCTCGTCGTGCTCCCGCGCGCGGATAAAGCCGTATAGCGCCGCCGCCCAACACGGCAGCAGCACCGCGTCGGTCGAAATCAGAAACGCGGAGAGCGACACACCGGGCAGGGTCACATAGGCGATCGCCGACCAGTAACCGACCCGGCGGTTGTAGAGTCGCGCCCCGATCGCGAAGACAAAGCCCGCCGCGACGGCGTGGAGCAGCGGCGCAGCCAGGCGCACCGCGAATTCGCCGTTGCCGAGAAGCGCGGTGGTGAGCGCGATCAGCCAGGCGACGAGCGGCGGCTTCGAATAATAGCCGAGCGCCAGGTGCCGCGACCAAAACCAGTATTGCGCCTCGTCGGGATAAAGGCCGGCGGTCTGGAAGGCGAGCCACAACAGCCGCGCGATGGTGATCGCGGCGATCGCGCCGATCGCCATCGTGCCGTAAGACGGCGCGCGCGACACGCGTGCCAGAGGCGGGCTTTCGAGTGCTTCCGCCAAAATATCGTTCATCGCCAGGTTACGACCGGAGCCCGCCCGTCGGCATCGACATGCCGCGCAGCATAGGCGAAACCGCGCGGCAATACCCGCGACAGTTTGCCGACCATCGCCTCATCGAGGTTCGCTGGTCACGTGGGTTTGAACGCAGTTGGCGAAACCTGTCAGATTTTCGTCTTCGTGTTGTGCGATCAATTGGCTAGCTTGTCGTTATCCAACGTCGATTGAGGGAGGAATTACATGCGCAAGACGACTTTGGCGGCGGTGGCTTTGGCAGCGGTCACGCTGGGTTGGGGCTATGGTCAGGCGGCGACGGAGACGTTCCACGGCACGCTGAGCAACGCCGCGGAGGTTCCCCCGACGACCGGCAGCGGCAGCGGCACGGCGACAGTCACGCTCGACACGGCGACCAAGCAGATCACCTATAAGGTGACCTATTCCGGGCTCAGCGGCCCGGCCGCCGCGGCGCATATCCATTGCGGCGCCGCCGCCGGGGCCAATTCCGGCGTCGCGATCGCCTTCCCCAGCCCGGCGAGCCCGATCAGCGGCACGGCGACGATGACCGACGCCCAGGTCGCCGATCTCGAAGCCGGCAAGTGCTACGTCAACATCCATACCGCGGCCAACAAGGGCGGCGAGGTTCGCGCGCAGCTGACGAAGTAGTCGTCGGCAAGTCGTTACAGCCGCGAATGCACCTGTCGCGTCGGTAGCGGAGGACAGACACCGCTGTCCGCCGCTGGCGGGCTGATGCGCACGATGAGTTGCGCGGTCAGCCCGCACGCTGGCGAATAGCAGCCGCTATACGCCTCCAGCGTCGTGTCGCGGAAGATCGCGCGGATCACCGATCCCTTGTGCCGCCACACATATTCGGCCGAGCCCTGATAGGCCGTCGTCGGGCCGGGAAGCGTGCCGCAATCCGTGTCGGGCGCCCCCAGATCGGCATCGAGCGCGAGAAAGACGCCATGAAATGCGCCGGCATTGACCATGTGGCGCGGCCGTTCGAGCTGGATGCGCTTCAACCGGTGGGTCGTCTTGTCGAACTGATAGTAGGCGATCAGCGGATAATTGCCGATTTTGACATCGCGCACCGCGAGCGGGGCATAGCTGTCGCCGAAATCGATCGGCTGCGGCACCGCAAAGCCGCGCGTCCCGAGATGGCGCTGTACCGCCTCCGGCGATTCGCCCCAAGAAATCCCGGACATCGCCTCGTCGAGCCCATCGGCACGCGCCGGTGCGGCGAGTGCGGCCGACAGCAGCAGGACGGCGATAGCGACACGGCGCATCAGAATTGCAGCGGCAGATTGCGGATTGTCGCCCCAAACGAAGCCTGCGGATGCGACGGCTCGGCATCGAGCTCATGCTCGCGGGTCTCGACGCAACCGCGGATCTCGGCGAACGCGCCGCGCCAGGTCCTGGCGTGCGGCAAGGCGCCGAGCAGGCAGGCGTCGTAGACCGTATAGGTGCGCTCCGCCTCGCAGCCGAAAGACGGCCGATCGGCGCGCGCCGCGGTCAGCACGATCCGGTTTGGCCTGGCCATTGGTCCCTGAGCAAAGGAACCGCTATAGCAGCCGGAGACGATGACCACGGTCGGCACCGTGCCGCAGCCGGCGTTGAGCGCGCGCGCCAGCGCCGATGGCCGCAACATCTCGTCATCAGCCGACAGATAGATGCCGAGATTGTGCCCGCCATGCGAGGTGATGAAGACAAAACACCCTTCTCCCGGCTGGGCGTGCAGGCCGGCAATGCGATCGAGAACATTCCGCAGCGTCGCCGGCTCGATTGCCAGGTTGCGCGGCCCGGTGCTCGCCGCGAGGCGATGGATATCGGCCTCGGCGACGCCGTGCTCGGTGAGCCATAGATCGACTGCCTTGACGGCATTGTCGAAGACCGGCTGGGCGTCGTCGCCGGCGACCAGCACGACCTGCCAATGCTCCGGCTCGGCGACAGGCCCGGCCGCCATCGTCAAAATGGTCACAAGAACAGCGGTACAAAACCGCACGATGAAGGGTCGGATCATCTCTGGGTTTTTCACGGTTCGGCGATCGATTCGCAGGTTGTTTAGCGGCGCGGGCATGGCTTACAACGCGCCATCAATGTGGCACTGTTTCGGCGGCCGCGTCTAATCACGCCGGCGGGACGCATCTCGCACAAGATCGCAAAGAGGTGACTGGAATGGCCGCACCCCTAGCCGAGAAAACCTGTACGCCATGCCGCGGCGGGATTCCGCCGCTGACCCATGACGAGGCCGAATACCTGCACGGGCAGGCGCCCGACTGGGCGCTGCTCGACGACGACACGCGAATCGAGCGCACCTACCGGTTCAAGAACTTCCGCGAGGCCTTTGCCTTTGTCGAACGCGCCGCGGCGCTTGCCGAGACCGAAAGCCATCATCCGGATATCGGTTTTGGCTGGGGTTTCGCGACCATCTCGCTGCGCACGAAAAAGATCAGGGGCCTGCACGAAAACGATTTTATCATGGCGGCAAAGCTCGACCGCATCGCCGCGGAAAATGCCGTGCCGGCATAACGACAGGGAGAAGAGCGGAATGTTCGATGCCGATCGCGTCAAGCGCCTCACGCGGCCCAAGGGGCTGCCGTTCCAGATCGGCAAGATCGGGCATATCGTCATCAATGTGCGCGATGTCGCGAAATCGGCCGAATTTTACACCCAGATCCTTGGCTTCCAGATTTCCGACGTCTATCCCGACGAGATGGTGCCGGGCGGCATGGTGTTCATGCGGTGCAACACCGACCATCACGGCATCGCGCTGGTCGGCTCGATGGACGAGGCGGCCGACAATGTCGAGCTCAACCACATCGCCTTCGAGGTGCCGAGCCTCGACGATGTGATCCGTGCCCGCGACCATCTCGCGCGCCATCAGGTGCCGATCGATTTTGCCGGACGCCGCCGCGCCGGCTGTCAGATCGCGGTCGAATTCCGCGATCCCGACAACCACCGGCTCGAAATCTATTGGGGCATCGACCAGATCGGCAGCGAGGGCAGGGCCCGCTCGCCGGCGGAATGGGACGGCAAGCCGTCGATCGAGGCGGCGCTCGCCGCCCCGGTGCCGGGCCAGGATGTCACGCTGCATGACCCGGCGCTGCTGAAGGGGTAGGAGCAGGCCTTATCCGCCCACCACGTTCCGACGAGCCTTTCGCCATGCCCCGACTTGATCCGGGCATCCCAGCCGACGCTTCAACTGTTTCGGGCGCTTTTGTCTTTCGATGGATGGCCGGGTCACGCCCGGCCGATAGGAAGCGATGAATGGTCCCGGCCTCCGCCGGAATAGGGCCGAGCTGCGCTAACTTGGCGCCTTTTCCTTCAACAAGTCCCGGATTTCCTCGAGCAGCACCTCCGTTTTCGATGCCGGCGCCGCCGAGGGGGCGAGGTTGATCTTCAGCCGGTTGATCTGCTTCACCAGGATGAACACGGCAAACGCGACGATGACGAATTTGATGATCGCGTTGATAAACAGCCCGTAATTGATCGTCACGGCGCCCGCCGCCTTAGCCGCGGCGACGGTGGGATACGATGCGCCCTTGATCGTTACGAAGAAGTCGCTGAAATCGATGCCGCCGAGGAGCAGCCCGATCGGCGGCATGATGATGTCGTTGACCAGCGAATTGACGATCGTCGTGAACGCCGCACCGATGATAAGGCCGACCGCGAGGTCGACGACGTTACCCCGAACCGCGAAATCCCGAAATTCGCGCCACATGGCTTGCCCCTCGCCCCTCGGTTGCCTCAAATCCGCCTACCGCGCGTTACCGACTTATAGCACGATCGGCGCGGCGGTTTGATCGGTTGCGGCGAGGCGGGTCAGTCGGGCATGTTCGCGGCGATGAAAACCGAGCGCCCTTCGTCAACTGATCGCTACACCGTGATCGTCCGCGGGCTCGTGGTGATGTGCAGCATCGGCATCCGCCCGGAAGAGCAGGATGGGTTGCAGCGAGTGCGCGTCTCGGTCGAGCTGACGGCGCCGGACGGCGCCGCGTTTCCCGGCGAGAATCGCCGCCGGGTGATCAATTACGAAAAAATCGTCGAGGCGATCCGCGAGATTGCCGCGAGCGGGCATATCGACCTTTGCGAGGGCTTCGCCGAGCGGCTGGCCGATGCCTGCTTCGCCGATCCGCGTGTCGCATGGCTGCGGGTCATGGTCGAGAAGCTCGATGTTTTTCCCGATGCCGACGGGGTTGGCGCCATCCTCGAGCGCCGCCGGCCGGCGTGAGCCGCCGATGAACGCCCTGAAGATTTTCGGGATTCTCAACATCACCGAGGATTCGTTTTCCGACGGCGGGCAACATCTCGATCCGGCGGCGGCGGTCTCCGCGGCGCGGCAGCTTGCGGCGGACGGCGCCGATATCGTCGATCTCGGCGCGGCGGCGAGCAATGTCGCGGCGAAACCGGTCCCGCCGGAGGAGGAAATCCGCCGTCTCGCGCCGGTGATCGCCGCGCTGCAGGCGGATCGTGTCGCGGTCTCGGTCGACAGTTTCGCGCTGGAGACGCAGCGTTTCGCGCTCTCGGCCGGTGTCGAGGTGCTCAACGACATCCAGGGATTTCCCGACGCGGCGCTTTATCCCGCGCTTGCCGCCGCGCGCTGCCGGCTGGTCGTCATGCACGCGGTGCAAGAACGCGGCCGGGCACGGCAAATCGCCGTGCCCGCGACGGAAATCTGGCAGCGGATCGAAAATTTCTTTGCCACGCGGCTCGCCGCGCTGGAAGCGGCCGGCATCGCCAGCGGCCGGCTCATCCTCGATCCCGGCATGGGGTTCTTTCTCAGCAGCAGGCCCGAGGCGTCGTTGCGGGTGCTGGCCGGGCTCGGCGGGTTGAAGCGCAGCTTTGGGCTGCCGCTGATGGTTTCGGTGTCGCG
>Ga0335074_10013601_pt1 | contig 11436 bp, 10 predicted proteins | sample Lox_Sample_23_FD_206715 | JGI IMG/M metagenome (GOLD analysis project Ga0335074, IMG submission 206715) | Soil microbial communities from Loxahatchee National Wildlife Refuge, Florida, United States - Lox_Sample_2.3 | ecosystem: Environmental > Terrestrial > Soil > Wetlands | place: USA...
CAACGCACCCGTAGCCTGAACGGCCGGGTCTGCGATTTGACGTTTTCCATCCGGCCATTCGCATGCGGATCACCCATGCTGCACGCAAAGGATGGCGCTCTTGAACACAATACCGGCGATTGAAAACGAAGTCGGCGCGCGGCTGAATTTTGCGCGCTGGATGCTGGCACGCGAACTCACGGGCCGCGGCGATGTGTGCCTCACCTGCAGTTTTCAAGCCGAAGGAGTGCTGCTGACGCGGCTGGCCAGCGAGATCGATGCGGGGATTCCGATCCTCTTTCTGGACACGGGCTACCACTTCCGCGAGACCACGGAATATCGCGACCGCATTGCGCGCGAGTGGGACCTGAACCTCATCAACATCGAGCCGGAGAAGTCCGTGGCGGAGCAGGAGAGCGAGCATGGACCGCTGTACCTGACATCCCCGGACCAGTGCTGCCGGATGCGGAAGGTCGAGCCGCTGTTCAAGGCGTTGGCGGGGTACCGCGCGTGGATCACCGGGCTTCGCCGCGATCAGTCGCGCAGCCGCGCGCACATTTCGGATCGCTTCATGTTCACGCTGCCTGATGGAAAGCAGATCCTGAAGCTGGCGCCCCTGGCATCGTGGACGACGCGCGATGTGTGGTATGCGTGCCAGCAACTGTCGATCCCACTCTTGCCGCTGTACGAGCAGGGCTACACGTCGATCGGCTGCGAACCGTGCACGAACCTGCCGCTGGATCCGGCGGATCCTCGCTCTGGCCGCTGGGCGGGGCGCAAGTCCGAGTGCGGAATCCACGTTCCGGTGATCCAGCCAGCCCCGGCTTAGGGTGTCGTGTCGATCTGCAAAGCTTTCTCAGTCCCGTTCCTTCCCTGCCCTAAACCATTCGGATTGAGAGGAGGCGCGGGCATGGGCTAGACTCGGATATAAGCAACCGTGAGCGATCAGGATCGCGCCGCCATTCCGCCGCGTAGCCTGTCTTAAAAGCGGCCTTATTGAGGAGCGGGACGATGAAGGACACTATCCTAGTAACGGGCGGCGCGGGGTTTATCGGATCGAACTTCATCCACGATTGGATCGCGAACGAAACCGATTCCATCGTCAATTTCGACAAGTTGACTTACGCCGGGAACCCAGCCAATCTGGCGTCGCTCGAAGGCAATTCAAGGTACTTGCTGGTGCGCGGCGACATCGGCGACGCGGAGGGTGTACGCTCGGTTCTTCAGGAGCATCAGCCTCGCGCCGTGGTTCACTTCGCCGCGGAAAGCCACGTTGACCGATCGATTTCCGGGCCCGATGCCTTCATCCGCACCAACGTGCATGGCACATTCGTCCTGCTTGAGCAGGCGCGAATTTACTGGTCGGAGTTGAGTGAAGCCGACAAGAAAGCATTTCGCTTTCTCCATGTTTCCACGGATGAGGTTTACGGCACGCTGGGCCCCCACGATGCTGCTTTCTCAGAGACTACGGCGTACGCGCCGAACAGCCCCTACGCTGCGTCCAAGGCGGGTTCGGATCACCTCGTCCGCGCCTACTTCCACACTTATAAGCTGCCGGTTCTGACGACGAACTGCTCGAATAATTACGGCCCATATCAGTTTCCCGAAAAGCTGATACCGCTTACGATTCTCAACGCGATCGAAGGCAAACCCCTGCCCGTGTATGGCGACGGAATGAACGTCCGCGACTGGCTCTTTGTAGGGGACCACTGCGCAGCGATCCGCACCGTGCTGGAGCGAGGGCGTACGGGCGAGACCTACAACATCGGGGGTGCGAGCGAACGGCCCAACATCGATGTAGTGCATGCCATCTGCGACATTCTCGATGAAGTGAAGCCGGATGCCGCGATTGGTTCCCGCCGGTCGCTGATTCGTTTTGTGAAGGACCGCCCGGGCCACGACCGGCGCTACGCCATCGATGCGCGGAAGATCGAGCGAGAACTGGGCTGGCGGCCTGTCGAGCGGTTCGAAAGCGGACTGCGCAAGACCGTGCTGTGGTACCTGGAACACCCCGAGTGGGTGGAAAGCATTCGCACCGGCGCCTATCTGGAGTGGATCGAACATAACTACGCGGAGCGACTGGTGTGATGAAAGGGATCATCCTGGCAGGCGGATCCGGCACGCGGCTGCATCCGGTGACCTATGCCGTTTCCAAGCAGCTTCTACCGGTGTACGACAAACCGATGATCTACTATCCGCTGTCCACGCTCATGCTGGCGGGACTACGGGACATCCTGATCATCTCAACGCCGGCGGACACGCCGAGATTCTCAGAACTGCTGGGAGACGGTCACAACTGGGGCCTCAATCTCAGCTATGCCGTTCAGCCGAGCCCCGATGGGCTTGCGCAGGCCTTTCTCATTGGCCGGGATTTCGTGGGCGACAGCCCCAGTGCTCTGGTCCTGGGCGACAACATTTTTTACGGGCAATATTTTTCCAATCAACTGCAGCGCGCGGCGAGCCTCACGACGGGAGCCACCGTCTTCGCATACCAGGTGACCGATCCCGAACGCTACGGAGTGGTTGAATTCGACGCCGAGGGACGAGCGGTGAGCATTGAAGAGAAGCCGCGCAATCCGCGATCGCGCTACGCCGTGACAGGTCTGTATTTCTATGACAACGAGGTTGTGCGCCACGCCGCAGAACTGAAGCCGTCCGCGCGAGGGGAACTGGAGATTACGGATCTGAATCGCGTTTATCTGGAAGCCGGATCTCTCAACGTGGAGATCATGAGCCGCGGAATGGCGTGGCTCGATACCGGCACACATGACTCGCTGTTCGAAGCGGGACTGTTTATTCGCACGATCGAGCACCGGCAAGGACTCAAGATCGCCTGTCCGGAAGAAATCGCATGGCGCCTCGGCTACATTTCGACCGAGCAATTGGAACGACTGGCCGTACCGATCGCCAAAAGCTCGTATGGAGCGTATCTCATTTCGCTGACACGCGATCAGGGTTTTCGCGAAGGAGCCAGGCGCGGATGACTGTGGAGCAAACCGAGCTTCCGGGAGTACTTGTCATTACGCCGCGCGTGTTTCGCGACGATCGCGGCGCCTTCTGGGAGACGTGGAATCATCGCGCGATGGCCGACGCCGGCTTGCCGGAGTCCTGGGCACAGGACAACTTCTCCGTATCGCGAAAGAATGTGGTTCGGGGGATTCACTACCAGGTATCGCAGCCGCAGGGGAAGCTGGTGCGCGTGACGCACGGCGCGGTGATTGACGTGGCTGTCGACCTGCGGCGGAGCTCTCCGCATTTCGGCAAGCATGTTGCGGTCGAACTCTCCGGTGACAATGCGCGCATGCTTTGGATTCCCGTTGGATTTGGACATGGATTCCTGGTTTTGTCGGAAACGGCAGGGTTCGCGTACAAAGTAACTGACTACTACGCACCGGGAGGGGAGCGCACAATTCTCTGGGACGATCCGGAGCTGGCAATCCCGTGGCCGATCGATCCCGCTGAGGCCATTGTGTCCGCTAAAGATCGTGCGGGGCTCCCGCTGAGGGAAGCAGAGCTGTTTGCATGAGCCCGAGGATCCTGATTACGGGACCCACCGGCCAGGTGGGGAGTGAGTTACTGCGCAGTTTTGCGGGCGCCGGAGAACTCATACCTCTGACCCGCGACGCCGCCGATCTGGCTGCGCCGGATCACCTGCGCGCCTGCGTTCGCGATCTGCGCCCCGACATCATCCTCAATCCGGCCGCCTACACCGCGGTAGACAAGGCGGAATCCGACGCCGAACTGGCGATGCGGGTGAATGGCGATGCGCCGCGGGTGCTGGCCGAGGAAGCCAAGCGCGCGGGGGCGTTACTCGTCCACTATTCAACGGACTATGTTTTCGATGGCTCCAAGCAGGACCCGTGGACGGAACAGGACGCGCCCAATCCGCTGGGCGTGTATGGGGCTACGAAGCTCGCGGGAGAGCAAGCGGTCGAGCAAACGGGTGGCAGATATCTGATTTTTCGCACAAGCTGGGTTTATGGCCCGCACGGCAAGAACTTCTTATTCACGATGCTTCGCCTGGCGCGCGAACGCGACCGGCTGACTATCGTGGACGATCAGCGAGGCGCACCAACCACCTCGATCGAGCTCGCGCGCGCAACGCGGCGCATTTTGGACGGCGTGTTGTCGGGACAATTCGGAGACGAAGGACGCTGGGCAGGAATCTATCACATGACCTGCGGCGGGGAGACTTCCTGGTGTGGCTTTGCTCGTGCGATCTTCGAACGGGCTCGCGGGCTGCAATCCAAAGCGTTCCCCGAGGTGACTGCAATTGGCACGGCCGAATACCCGACGCCCGCGCGACGCCCGCTGAATTCGCGTCTTTCGAATCGGAAGCTCAGCGAGATCTTCGGAGTCCAGCTGGCAACATGGGAGGCCGCACTGGACGAAGTGATGGCGGAGCTGGGGTGAGAGAAACTTAGCATCTGCTTGAAACTTTGCGTCGCGAGGCGCGAGCGCTTTTCCTGCCAACAATCCCGAAAGCCGGCGTCAGCCGTTGTCGACCTGCACGTTGGAGGAGCAGGTCCAGGCACGCATCGACACAGACAGGACGGGAGGTCCGGTGTACCACCAAAGTGGCAATGCGGAACGCCATTAATGACTTGAGCGTGCCGCGCGTAGCAAATTACCATAATCGAGTAGTGCTGCGCCTGGCGAGTCGCCTGAGCAACGGGTGTTCGTGGTCAATCCGGTGGGTCGCAATTTGCTTTCCTGCGTCACTGCTTTCCCTGTTTCAATGCGGCTGCCTCTCTGTTCGGGATAATTGGCTCAAATCGAGGAGACGAACGATGCAGTTCAAGCATTTGAAATGGTCTTTAATTGTTGTCTCTCTACTGGTCGCTGGGAAGGCGGGCGTTTCGCAAGTGGTCCCCACGGCCACTGCGGGGAATGGACAGGCATTCACGGTCGGTGCAGGCGGCTCCAGTTTCAACATGGACTGGGGCCATGGGCGGATGGTGGGAGCGACGCTTTGGGCCGATTGGCACCCGAAGCAGGTGCCGGGACGGCTTTATGGATTGGGACTGGAGGCAGAGGCGCGAGACATCAGTGCCAATCCCAGCAGTACTCAACCTCCCAATTTCCGGCAGGACACCGCGGGCGGCGGCGTGATTTATAACTGGTCGCATTACCCAAGATTCCGGCCCTATGGAAAGTTCCTGATCTCTTTCGGCAGCATCGATTTCCAAATACAGAGAAATCCCGCGTACACCCACGAAACGAGAACCGTGTACACATCGGGTGGTGGGTTCGACTACCGCGTATGGGGACCTGTCCTGGTCCGCGCGGACTACGAATACCAGTTTTGGCCGTCATTTCTGGGAAACACATTAGACCCGCAAGGATTCACGATTGGCGTCGCCTACGCGTTTGGATCCGGGTTCGGCCGCTGAGCCTGAACCTCTGACTGACCGTGCCCGCGTTCTAGAAGGTAGGGATTGGGCGCCATTCCATGAAGTAATTCATCTCGTCTTCGCGCACGATCTGAAACCCGAGGCGCTTGTGAAAGCGGAAGCTGCCGGGATTGAACTTGCTTACCACGGAACGGATCGGGAGGCGGGCACGGGTGGCTTCCTGCTGGAGGCGCTGCACCAGCACGGTGCCGATCCCCTTGTTCTGCAGCTTCGGATGTACGGCGATGTCGACCAGGTGAAACTCTCCATCGACGGGGGCGACCCAAAGGCGGCCAACCGGTTCGGAGTCGAGCAGCACAATGTGGTAGCAGGAGTTGGGAAACATCTCCGCATACGAAGACATCTGGGCGCGGAACTGCATGCGGATGAGGTGTTCCTTCTCGTTGGCGCCGATGGGCGCCAGCGCGAACTCCGGTCCGCGAACGGCCGAGTAGAGCTCGTAAAGGAAGATCTCGTCCTGGGGCGAAGCGGGACGGACAGCAAGAGTCGACATGATCTAAAGATACGGGACCATCCTTGCGGACGGCCCCATGGGTTGCGTATCGTTAGTTGCGCGGCGGGTAGACGCCCTGCATCGCGATCAGCCAGTTCAACGTGAGATACGGCTGCATGTTGTTGTGCGGCAGGCTTCCCCCGAAGTTCGTGAGGAACTGCGGGGTGAGATTGGCCTTGGCCGTGCCCTGCGGAGCGTAGATGTAGCTCGTTCCGGTGGTTTTGGCCAGGACGTTTCCCCCTGGGCCAGTTTGGTCCGCATTATCCTTGTTTGCCTGGAAATTATGGGTGTGGTTCGGCACTTCGGAATCCAGCAGAGTAACGTACTGGGATCCGCCGGTTTCGCCAATTGCGTAAGGGCTCAGGCCCGGGCCCTGGCCTACGCCGACGGCCACGTTGCCCTGCATGTTCGGCAGGGCGAATGTGCTCGTCCCGTTTCCGCCATAGTAGGTGCCGAGGAGCGAAAAGAGCGCGGTGTTCTGAGAGATGGGCAGAATCTGTCCCTGAGCCAGCGCCCATCCGACAGGAGCGAAACTGAAGCTAACCAGCCTTAACTCGCCAACGTATTGATTGGACATGGTCTGTTTCTCCTTCGGCCTAATTTTGGGAGGGGTAGATCCCCTGAAGCGAGATGACCCAGTTCATCACCAGGTACGGCTGCATATTGGAGTGGGGTTGACTCCCGCCCACCGTTGTTACCGTACCAGCATTCATGGTTGCGGCATTAGCGACGGTGTTGTAGATCGCCAGCGTTCCTGTCGCAGTCCCGAGATAGTTCCCGGTGGGAGTGTCCAAGGTGGCGTTCGCACTCATTACTGTGGCGAGATGCGTGTGCAGGGGCACTTCCTGGCTCGTCAGCGTGTGGTTTTCTTCCCCGCCGAGCTGCCCGATGACGAAACTGTTGCCCTGCGAAATGGGGGTTCGGCCCTGCAAGTTCGGCAAGGCGAAGGTCTGTACGCCATTTCCGCCGTAGTAAGTGCCAACGAGCGAAAACAGCGCTGCGTTCTGCTGAATCGACATTAACTGGCCGTTACACAGCGCCCAGCCCTTGGGGGCGAAATTGAACGAGACCAGCTTCAACTCTGCGATGTACGGAGTACCCATATCCTGCGTCCTCCAATCTCCTGTTGTTCCCGCCAGCCGTGGGGATTATCCCTGGCTGGGATATACCCCATACAGCGAGATAACCCAGTTCAGCGCCACGAACGGCTGCACGTTCTCGTGCGGCAGGCTGCCTCCGACGCTGCTCAGCATGGCGGAGTTCATCGCCACATCAGGCGCCTGGTTCCGGTAGACCGTCTGCCCCCCGCAGAGGGTCCTGTTGTTCGGGGCAGTGCTCCCTCCCGAGGTTGCAGAGTTCACGACCGCCTGGTGATTGTGGGACGGGTACTGGTTGATGTTAAGGGTGACCGTCTCCGTGCCCGAGATTTGCCCAATCACGTAGGGGGTGCCGCTCGATCCCGTCCCCTGATGGAGGGGAATCCGGCCCTGGAGGTTCGGCAGGGCAAAGGTCTGCTGGCCGTCGCCGCCATAGGTGGTCCCGATCAGATTGAACAAGGTTTCGTACTGACTGATGGGCATGAGCTGCCCCTGGCACAACGCCCATCCGTAGGGAGCAAAGTTGAAGCCGACAAGGCGCACCTCACCGACGTATGCCTCTGCCATACGCAAATCCTCCTTAGATTTCGCAGGAACCGGGGAAAATGTGGTGCAAACTCCCCACGAGTATCACCCTTTGGTGCGGAAGGCAAGCGTTATCTCGATGAAAAACTTGCATTGTCGCTGTCGCGGTGCATGGAATCGCTGGAGTAAGCTCTCGCCGTGCAGACAAGAATCCTCGTGAGAGGCTGCTCGACGGCTTCCATCTGATCGCGTGCCTATCCGAATGGCGCCGCGACGGGAATGACTCGGAAGTAACACCCTCAGAGTGCCGGCTACTCATTTCTTAGCTCAGTTTCCCGTTGCGTTCGGCGGAGTTTCAGTTATGCTCTTGAGAGATTCGGGAAACTGTCACCAGGATTCGCTGAAATCACTTTGCTCAGGTCCGAGTTGCAGGCTCTGGGGCCGTGGCAGCAGGCTGAACAAAGTCATTGACAGATATAGTTTTGGCGCAGTACACCTGACGAAACGCTAGAAATACGGGCTTCCCTGTTTTTTCAGCGCAAAAGTGCGCACTGTGGATTGTATTTCCGCGCCGATTTCCGGCGGGAGTTGTCCCCGTTTGTGTCTTAATAGGCCGAATTTGCGAAGGTCCGTGACCCGATACCCGCGAAGGCCCAACCTGTGAGGTCGTGATGATGGTGTGTTCCGTCTCCCCCGCGGCGTTCGTTCGCAACGCCCGTGTGCTCTCCCGTTTTGCTTTCAGCGTTTTCGCACTGCTACTGGTGGCGGCCCTGCCGGGACGGGCGGGCGCGCAGACGACAACGACGTGGTGCAGCTCGGGGTCGACCGCGGCTTCCGGGAATGACTGCACCTCGAGCGGGATCAGCATTTCGGGATCGTGCACTGCCACACTAGGTTCCGCGGGATCGAGCTGCGGCACGAGCAGCGGGTACGGCCATGCCGCGATCAGCGTGCCGACGAGCGGAACGCTCTCGAATGTGGTGGTGACGTTGAACGGAGTGACTTCGAGTGGTTGCGCGGAGGCGGGGTGCGGCCCCATTAGCGACAGCATTGCATACGCTTCGTTTTACCTGGTAGGCCCTGGGGGGCAGGAGTTCGAGCTGCTGGGTTGCACGGGGGATGGGTACGACGGGGATGACCAAGGCGATTCGGACTCGGGTCTGAGGGGATACAGCATAACCATCGAGAACACCGGGAACGCGGCCCCTAATAATAACCCATGGCAGAGTTCGACCACCGTGAAACCCAGCTCGTACTGGAAGGACGGGAACGGCGTCTGCGATTTCGGGGCGCTTCCTTCCAACGCCAACGGCCTGTCGCTCCCGCAGTCCGATGGAAGCGCGACCCTGAACGGCACTTTCACGCCCGCCGCGATGGACGGGACATGGACCCTTTATATCGATAATGACGATCCGTATAACAGCGGAGCAGGCCAAGATCCGATTTCGATCTCCGGATGGGGTTTGACGCTTACCTACACTGCGGCCACACAGGTCCACACCACGACTAGTCTTTCTGCTTCGTCGACTTCCGCCGGCACGGGTGGAGATATAGGGACCGCGGGGTCCATCACCTTTACAGCAACCGTTACAGCGACCGACGGAAGCACCCCGACGGGGACGGTTGCGTTTACGGCGGGCGGGACAACGATCTCCGGGTGTGGGGGTGTTGCGCTGAGCAACAAGACAGCGCAGTGCACCACTTCGCTGTCACAGGGGCTGTATGGCATCGAGGCTACGTACAGCGGTACAACCTCGTACTACGGAAGCGACGGAACCCTGAACCTGGTGATGGAGCCAAGCACCGCCAGCGAGCAAACAAACAACACGTTTTGCAATACTGGCTCGATCTCGATTCCAGCAGGGTCCGCGGGGACGATTTATCCCTCGATCATCAAGGTGAACTCATACAGCGCCGGGACTACAGTTAACAGCGTGGAAGTGGAGTTGATGGGCGTGGAAGGCTACGCCTTTGCCCAGCACCTGCTCGTTTCGCCGTACGACACCGCCAATAGCGAATACCACAACCTGGATTTCTTCGATGGCGCGTGGACCGATGCGATCAGCGGGTCGATCAGCCCCAACTTCTACGATTCAGCCGGCCAATACCCGAACACAAACGGCAGTCCGAATAGCGGCAACTACGATGCCTCGGATGAAGAGTCGGCCTCGTATGGCGACACCTTCCCGGTTTCCAGCGCAGCAGGGATCGACACCAGCGTTCCGCCGGTTCCAGCGGCCAACCCGAACAGCGATCCGAAGTCGAATAGCCCGGGAACGATCAATTACGGCTATAACCCGAATTACCCCGGCCAAGAGGGGCCACAGACGAACACGTTCGAGAGCCTGTTTAACAATGCTCCCGCAAACGGCGACTGGGCTCTCTATGTGTACACGGGAGACGATTATCCGGAGACCATCAGCGGAGGGTGGTGCATCCAGTTGACGCTGAACACGGGCACTTCGACTTCGACAACGCTAAGCTCGAGCCAGAACCCGGCGACGGCTTCGAGTCTGACGGCTACGAACTCGGTGAACATCACGGCGACGGTGAGTCCGACCCCCTCGGGAGGGACAGTCACGTTCCTGGATAACGCACAGACTCCGAGCGGAGCCTCGGGCGGAAACAACCAGAATGTGGCGGTCAACACCAGTACGGGCCAGGCGACGTTCCCCTCCGGGAAGGCGAGCTACTCGATCCAGACCGCGTCCGGCCAATATACCACGATCTACGAAGGCGACCACAACTTCACCGGAAGCTTCAGCGGATCGAGCACGGATGATCCGAGCGACTCGGCGACGTTCTGGCAACGCTTCGACAACGCGACGTCGACGCCCACCTACAGCGGCAGCAACACCTACGGCTATTGCAATGCAGGGCCCGTGGTCGAGAGTCCGAATGGCATTGGCGCGTTTTTCCCGAATCCGTCGAATGTGTTCGTGACCAACCTTCCCGGAACCGTGAACACGGCTTCCGTGACACTGAATGGGTTCCATGCCGACGCGGGAATCACCGCGACGATGCAATCGCTGCTGGAGGGCCCGACGGGAGCGGACCTGGACTTTTTCTCCAATACAGGCACGAGTGGCACCAGCTTCAGTTCGGGAAATCTCACGCTCTCCGACTCGGGAAGCGGCGAGGTGCCCCAGGGTTCATTCGGCGCGGGGACCTACCTGCCCACGGCCTGGGGCTCGGCGGCGGACTCGTTCACCTCGAGCTCGAGCGGCTTTTACAACAAGCCTTCATCGATCAGCTACGCGGCGCCTCATGGTTCCTCCACGTTTACGAGCACCTTTGGAGGCACGAACGGCAACGGCACCTGGAGCCTGTTTTTCAACCTGTCGTCGCTGAATAACTACAGCGGCGTAGCCAGCGGGTGGTGCGTCAACCTGAAGGAAAACCCGGTATCCATCAGCACCACGCTGGACCATAGCGGCTCTGGCGGCGCGGGCAGCAATTTCTCCCAGAACGAATCGGATGCACAGATTACGGTAAGCGTGGAGAACGACGGCACCGGCGAGGCAGGCGATCCTACCGGCAGTTCCAACCCGCTCACCGTGGTAGATACGCTCCCCAATGGGCTCACGTACGACAGCACTGCGAACGGCAGCACGAAGAACGGCAGCGGCTGGAGCTGCCCATCGAGCAGCAGCAGCCAGACGATCACGTGCACCAATGAAACCGCGGGCGTGGCGGCGGACAGCACCTTCCCGCTGCTGACGATCTATGCCGATGTGGCCAGCAATGCGAGCTCTCCGCTCACCAATACGGTGAACGTGAGCGGCGCCACCACAAGCGGCAGCACGAACGTGACCGACTCCATCACCGTGGATGGGCCTCCATCGACGGTTACGACGTCCAGCGGGAGCCCCCAGTCGACCACGGTCGCCACGGCCTTCACGAGCGACCTTGTGGTGACGGTTACCGA
>Ga0335074_10013602_pt1 | contig 11435 bp, 11 predicted proteins | sample Lox_Sample_23_FD_206715 | JGI IMG/M metagenome (GOLD analysis project Ga0335074, IMG submission 206715) | Soil microbial communities from Loxahatchee National Wildlife Refuge, Florida, United States - Lox_Sample_2.3 | ecosystem: Environmental > Terrestrial > Soil > Wetlands | place: USA...
GCGGCGCTGCTGCTGCGGACGTCGAACGTGAGGTGCTTGATGTACACGTTGGGGATGAACGGGACCCAGGGCGAGCCCTCGCCGTCGACGTAGCCCTCCTTCAGCGCGTACTTGTCCCGCATCTTGTCGACGCGCGCCTCGATCCCGACGTAGTTGGCGACGACGTCGTCTGCCGTGGTGGTCATGTCACTTCCCTTCTTACCCCGGCCTGCGCCGGAGCGGCCCTGCGTGTGGTTTGCCATGCTTTGCCCCCGCTCCGGCACGCCGCTCACGTGCCTCTGATCACCACCTTCATCACCTCGGCCGGATTGCTTATCGCGAATCTGATCGCCGCTGGCGCCTGGTCCAGGCTGAACTCGTGGCTGATCAGGCGGCCCAGCCGCGCGTCGTTGCGCTCGACCACGGCCACCGCGTCGGCGAACTCCGCGTCGCCGCAGCAGCTCACCCCGAGCAGGTCGAGCTCCTTCTCGGTCAGCGCGCCGACCCGGATCGGCGCCTCCTCGTTCGACATCCCGACCTGCACTGCCCGCCCGGCCGAGGCGACCATGCTGACCATCGCCGCCGTGGCCGCGGCCGCGCCGGTGGCGTCGAACGCCACCGGCGGCCCGGCCGGGCCCGCCCACCGGCGCGCGAAGGCGACCACCTCAGCCGGGTCACGCCACGGGAATGTCTCGGCGCCCAGCTCGCGGCTCAGCGCGAGACGGCTTTCCTGCAGGTCGATCACCAGCGCTTCGGCACCGCGTTCGCGTGCGACCAGGCAGATGCACTGCCCGATCGGCCCGGCGCCGAGCACCACGGCCCGCTCGCCCGGCTGGATCGCCGCCCGGTTCACCGCGCGCACCGCGATCGACACCGGCTCGGCCAGGGCCGCGATCGCGGGATCTCCGGCCGCGATCGGGAAGACCTGCGCCTGGCCGATGGCCAGGCGCTCCTGCAGCCCGCCGTCGAGGTGAATGCCGGTCAGCGTGAGGCGGTCGCACGCGTTCGGCCGCCCGGCGGTGCAGGGATAGCACTGTCCGCACGGGTGCAGCGGCCACACCGCGACGCGCTGCCCGATCTCGAGCTCCGGGCGGCAGGCCGGCCCGAGCGCGGTGATCACGCCCGCCAGCTCGTGGCCCTGGATCCGGGGGAACTGCGAGCCGCCCGCCGCCTCCGGCAGGTGCCCGCCAAAGAAGTGGTAGTCGGAGCCGCAGATCCCGACCGCCTCCGGGCGGACCACGACCTGGCCGGGCCCGGGCGGCGGTGGCTCGGCCCGCTCGGTCAGCACCATGCAGCCGGCCCGCGCGGTGACCGCTGCGCGCATCAGCCTGTGCTCTTCCCGGTCGTGGCCGCTTGGCCGGCCTGGCCACCCCGGCTGGGCGGCAGCGTGGCGGCCTCCTGGCTGCCCCGCAGCAGGTAGGCCGACCTGAGCAGCTCGGGCTTTTCCCGCAGCTCCCGCGCCATTCCGGAAAAGCGCAGCTGGCCGCCCTCGAGCAGGTAGGCGCGGTTGGCCAGGCCCAGCGCGACGGTGGCGAACTGCTCGATGAGCAGCACCCCGATCCCGGACTCGGCGACCGCCCGGATGGTCGGGATCAGCCGGCTGATGACCACCGGCGCCAGTCCCAGCGAGAGCTCGTCAATCAGTATGTAGCGTGGCTGCGAGACGAGCGCCTGGGCCAGCACGACCATCTGCTGCTCGCCGCCGGACAGCGTCCTGGCCCGCGCCGAGAGCCGCCGCTCCAGCTCGGGGAACAGCTCGAGCGCCCACTTGCGCCCGGCTTGGGCCTCCTCGCGGGGCAGGGCGTAGGTGGCGACGCGGATGTTGTCCTCCACGGTCAGCTCCGTGAGCAGCCGGCGGCCCTCGGGGACGATCGCGATCCCGGCCTGGCGGATCCGTTCCGGGCGGCGGCCGGCCAGATCGCGGCCCGCCAGCACCACCGAGCCCGCCCGTGGCTTGAGCACGCCGCCGACCGCCAGGACCAGGCTCGACTTCCCGGCCCCGTTCGGCCCGAGCAGGGCAGTCACCTCGCCCGCCGGTATCTCGATCGAGACGTCGCGGACCACCGGCCGCCCGCCGCGCTCGACGGTCAGCTCGCGCAGGCTCAGCAGCCCCCCGCCCATCCCCTTCACCGGCTCGCTGCTCACGCGACCTCCGCCGTGCCCAGGTACGCGCGGATCACCCGGTCGTCCCGCAGCACCTCGGCGGTGGGGCCGGACGCGATCAGCTTGCCGAAGTCGAGCACGGCGGTGGTGTCGCAGCAGGCCGACACCAGACTCATGTCGTGATCGACGAGGATCGTCAGCGCGCCCGCCTGCTCGGGGATCCGGCGGATCACCTCGGCCAGGTGCCTGGTCTCGTCGTCGGGCAGCCCGGCCGCGGGCTCGTCAAGCAGCACCACCCGGGGCCGCCCGACCACGGCGCGGGCCACCTCAACCAGGCGGCGCTGGCCGGCCGCGAGCGTCCCGACCCGCGCGAACGCGTCGGCCTCGAGACCGGTGAAGGCGATGGCGCCGAGCACGTCCTGGCGCCGGGAGGCGCCGCGCTGCCGGGAGTGCTCGTGGATCATCGCGACGTTGTCGTAGACCGACAGCTCCTCGATGGCCTGCTCAGTCTGGAACGTTCGCCGCACTCCCCACCGGGCGCGGCGGAAGTGAACCATCGACAGCAGGTCTTCCCCGAACGCGCGCACAGTTCCGGCGGCCGGCCGGACGAAGCCGCTGAGCACGTTAAAGAAGGTCGTCTTGCCGGCACCGTTGGGCCCGATGAGCCCGCAGGTACCGGCCTCGAAGGTCACGCTCATGTCGTCCAGTGAGGTGACGCCACCGAACCGGACGGTCAGGCCCTCGACCTCGATGATCCCCTTACCCACCACCCCATCCCCCCTCATTGCTGCCATCACCTCGCGCCGCCACCGGACGTCGCGAGGCGCCGCAGCAGTCGGCCTAGGCGCGCAAGGTCCTTGGGCACCTGGTCAGCCATCCCGGCCGGAGCTGTGGTCAGCGTCAGCACCACGCCGATACCGAACAGGATCGTCAGCCAGTCGGCGGATACGCCCCAGTTCTGGAGCAGCGCCGGCAGGAACTCCAGCAGCAGCGCGGCCACGATCGCGCCCCACAGGCTGTAGGCGCCCCCCATCAGCACCACGGCAAACAGAATGATCGAGTCCTGGGCAGGGAAGTCGAGCGAGTAAAGGTAGTGCACCGCGCCCGCGTAGACCCCGCCCGCAACCCCGGTGATGAATGAGGCCAGCGCGAACGCCCACAGCTTGTAAAAAGTGGTGTTGATCCCGGCGGCCATCGCCGCGGGCTCGCTCTGCCTGATCGCGGCCCAGGCCCGGCCCGGCCGGGTCCGGATGTGCACGAACGCGAGCAGGAACAAAAGCGCAGCGACCACCACCGAATAACGGAAATAAGCGGGGTCGCTCGCGGCGATGCCCGGGCGGCGGATCGGGGGGATGTGGACCAGGCTGCCGTTGTAGCCCAGGAAGCCATGCCCCCCGTTCGGGAAGTTCGTCGTGTCCAGCACGATCGCGATCGCTCCGGCAAACATCAGCGTGATCAGCGCCAGGTACAGGCCGCGCAGCCGCAGGGCAGGCAGCCCGAGCAGCGTCCCGGCCGCCATCGTGATCAGGCCCGCCTCCAGCAGCACCAGCGGGAACGGCTGCGACGTGGCGAACAAGAGCCTGGCTGCCACCCACGCGCCGATGGCGAGCACCGCGACCTGCCCGAGCGACACCAGGCCAACCCGGCCGACCAGCACCCCGAGCCCGAGCGCGACCATGGCGTACACCGCCACCTGGGTCATCGTGTCGACGTAGTAGAGCGTCATCAGCTGCGGCAGCGCGAGCAGCACGAAGAGGAACAGGGCAGCGATGACGACTGCGCGCGTCACGGTCGGTGTTGCCGGCCTTCCCCGCCGTGGTGAGCGCTGCCGGGTGCTCGCGTCGGCGACCGCGGTGCCAGCCACTAGACTGCCTCGCCCGTTACCACTAGGCCTCCTCGCGGGAGCGCGACACCACGCTGCGCCGGGAGAACGCGAGCAGGGCCACGGCGGCCAGGACGAACGGGGTCATGTCGTTGTAGTTGCCGACCGACGAAATCGGCGTCAGCAGGTTCTGCACCAGGCCGATCACGATCGCCGCCACGAACGTGAAGGCGATCGAGCGCAGCCGGGCGATCAGCGCCGCGGCCAGCGTGTAGATCACCAGGAATGTAAGCGTCGTCGCGTCCAGCGCCACCATGTCGGCGAGCAGGATCCCGGCCACCCCGGCCAGCACACCGCAGCCGAGCCAGGCCGCGGCCTCCACCCGCCGCACCGGCACGCCGAGGGTTGCGGTGATCTCGCGGTCGTTAGCCATCGCCCGCATCGCGGTGCCGAGCTTGGTGTAGCGCAGAAACACCGCCGTCACCACCGCGATCGCAATGCCCAGGCCGAGCCCGATCACCTGCGTCCAGTTCACCTGGACCTGGGCCACGCCGAATCCGCTGTTGTCGGTCGGCAGCGTGATCGCGCGAGACTCCCCGCCGCTGGTCGTCCACAGCAGGTCCATCACCCCGAACAGGACAAGCAGCAGCCCGAGCGTAGCCGCCGCCTTGACCAGCGGATCCCGCTTGGCCAGCAGCGGGCCGAACAGCATCCCGTAGCCGAGCGTCACCAGGGCGCTGAAAACCACGCACACCAGCCACCCGGCCCAGCCGGGAGCGCCAGCGTTGATCAGGGACCACGCGATCAGCGCGCCCATGGCGCCGACCGCGCCGAAGGCCAGGTACACCACCCCGGTGGCCTGGTAGAGAACGACCATCCCGACCCCGGACAGGGCGTACACCCCGCCCAGGGCCAGGCCGCTCACGATGAACGGCTGGAAGTCCGGCCAGCTCGGCACCGGTCAGCCCGCCGCGGCCGCGCTGGTCGCTTCCGCGGTTCGTCCTGGTTCCGCCGGCGGGGTCACTGAACCGTCTTGGCCATGCCCGCGAGCGCGCGGTACTGGGCGATCTGCGGGTCGACCGACGAGATCGCGTTGCATCCCTGGGCCGTCACCATCTTCCCGTTATCCGGCGTGACCGTGTAGTCCTCGTTGTTGGGGATGTGCATCGAGTAACTGCCGTACGACCAGAGCTGGCACAGCATCCCGGTGTTGAAGTTCGTCACCGCCTTGAACGCCGCGTTGACGCTCGCCACCGTGTACGGGCCGGTGATCGTCTCCAGCGCGTGCACCGCGATCTCGGCCTCGGTGAAGCCCATCTGGCTGAAGCTGCCGATGCCGCCGGACACGGCCTTGCCGTACTGCTTCAGGATCGCCTCGTAGAGCTTCATCGTCGGCGTGCTGGTGACGTCCGGCGGGGTCAGCTCGGCGTTCACGAACAGCTTGCTGTTCCACTTCGGGCCCAGCGACTGGGCCAGGAAGTCGGTGTTGCACGGCGTCGAGCAGCCCCACAGCTTGACCCGGTCCTCGATCCCGAGCTTCTGCGCGGCCTGCAGGATGACCAGCGCCTCCGGCGGGGTGAAGTTGAGCACCACCGCGCCGTCCGGTCCCGCGTCGTCGACTTCCTTGATCGCGACCGAGTCGGCGTCCGAGATCGGCACGTTCTCGGTGAGCTGCGTGATCGCCACGTGCGCGTGGGCGGCCAGCGCCGACGGGCCGGCCGCGATGTAGCCGGTGCCCGGGACGTTCGACTGGTCGAACACGATCTTGTTCACGTGCTGGCTGAGCGCGTACTGGACCGCGCCGTCCGAGCTGTAGCGCGGGCCCATGTTGACCGCGGCGCTGTTCGGAGTCGACCAGCACTCGGGTGCGATCCCCGAGTCGATGATGTCGTACCCGAGCTTCTGCCAGTAGCTGGAGTCGATCGAGCACTCGATGATGCTCGTGTTGCCGACGATCCCGACCACGTGATCGCTCTGGACTAGCTGCTTGGCTTCGGCCGCGATCTGGGCCGGGTTGGTCTGCTCGGTTTCGATGTAGTACTTGATCGGGTGGCCCTTGATGCCGCCGTTGGCGTTGACGCAGGCGAAGTACGCGTTGGCCATGTTCGAGATGTCGGTAAACGACGTCCCCGGCTGGTTGGTAACGATCACGCCCAGGGGGATCGGCGTGCCGGTGGCCGCCACTCCCGCCTTGGTCCCGCACTGCGACGTGCTCACCGCCGTGGTGCTCGGCTTGCTGCCCGGTGGACTGCCTGACGTACTGCTGCTGCCGCATCCGGCCGCGGCCAGCATCCCGATGACCGCGACGAGCGCGCCGGCTGCCCGCGCACTCAGCGTGTGTTCCCGCATTCTCACCAGCCCCACCTCCTGGTGGCGACGGCATGACGTGCCCCTTTGGGCCAGGCGGGCGACGCCGCCCTGCCGTCGCCCGGGGCGCGTGACGACGGCACGCGAAGCAAAGTATGTGACAAAAGCTTCGTCGGGAGTAATTGATTTCGCCTTGGATGCTAGATGTCGGCCGACACGAGTGCAAGGCCTCGCCAATGATCGTGGCCGCAAAGAAAGGATCTTGTGTCAGCGCGCAAACTCGCTGCCGGCCGGCTTGTGCCAGTCAACAAACGACCCGCCCCGCCAGCCGCCGCCCCCGACCCCACGGGCCGCCGCCCTCCGCCCATTGGCCGCCCCCCGTGGACCGCCGTTCCCCACGCCCGTGAGCCGCCGCCCCGTTCCCGCTGGCCGCCGCTCCCGCTGGCGGCGGTCAGGCGGTGCGCAGTGGCGCGGGCCGGAAGTGCCGGTCGAGCTCGTTGGCGTAGGTGCGGCCGAGTTCCGTGCCGTGCCCGGCGACCCAGTCGGTGAACGCGATCTCCCCACTCGACGCAGCCGCGGAGTCGGCCAGCCCGTCGGCCATGGCCTCGTACTCGTCGCGGGTCAGCAGCGTGTCACGGAGCACCGCGCTCAGCATCCGCGAGAGCGAAAGCAGCACCGGCCCGGGAACGCTCACGACCAGAGCCCGGCTGCCGACCGCGGCCCGGACCGCATCGACCATTTCCCGGAACGTCAGGCTCTGCGGGCCGACCGCATCGATGATGACCGGGGTCTTCGTCTCGCCGTCGGCGCCGAGCTTGACGCACAGCCGGGCCAGGTCGTCGACGTGGATGCCGCGCACTCGGTAGTCGCCCCGGCCGCCGATGGCGAACACCGGCACGCGCCGCAGCAGCCACGCAATGTTGTTCACCAGCACGCCGTTCCCGCCGAACAAGATCGCCGGCCGGACGATCGCGCAGGGCACCCCGGTCTCGGCGAGGATCCGCTCCACCTCGGCCTTGCCGCGGAAGTAGGGGTAGGCCGAGTCCAGGCCCGGGTTGGTGATGGACACGTGCACGATGCGCTGCACTCCGGCTCGCGCCGCGGCGTCGAACAGCGCCCGGCTGTTGGCCACGGCCGCCTGATGATCGATACGGCCGCGGGCGAACCGTACCCAGTACGTGTTGTACAGGGTGTGCGTGCCCCGCAGCGACTCGGTCAGTCCAGCGGCATCGGTGAAGTCCAGCGGCCGCACGCCGATGTCGGTGCCGGCCGGAGCGCGCTCGGGATGCCCGGTGAGGGTGAGCAGCCGGTGGCCTGCGCCGCGCAGTTCCCGTGCGATGGCGGCACCGGAGTAGCTGAACGCCCCGGTGACCACGTCGAGCTGGGCTGCTGGTCCGGTCATCGCGATCCTCCTGGCTCCTCGCCGGTCATCGACGGCAGTACGCCGGCCATGTCGGCCAGCAGGGCCAGCGTGGCGGCCCGGTCGAACAGCGCGAGCGCGCCGGCCCGGTCGCCGTCGGTGCTGGCCAGCAGTTCCAGGCCGAGGAACCCGGCGACCACGCCATGCGCCACGTCCTTGGCCGGCAGCAGCCGGGCTAGCGGCGACGAGGCCAGCGCGCCCCGCACGGCGGCCTCGGCGAACTCGCGCCACGGAGCTATCCGGGCCGCGACCTGCTCGCCGAGTCCAGGAACCGACCTCGCTCCGGCCAGCATCTCGACCAGGACGGTCACATGCCCGCGCTCCAGGTCCTCGACGAAGATGGAGCGCGCGGACTCGACCAGATCGCTCAGCGAGCCGGCATGGCCGAGCACCCCGCGATAGGCGGCCATGCGCCGCGCGCTGATGGCGTCGAGCGCGGCCAGCAGCAGATCGGTGACCGAGCCGAAGTGGTAGAAGACCAGCGTCTGGTTGCACCCCGCCAGGCGCGCGATCTCCCGGGCGCTCGCGCCGGCGAAGCCCGCCGTTTTCAGCGCCTCGATGGCCCCCTCCACCAGCGCCGCGCGTGTTTCCGCCGACCGATCACGCCCGCCCGCCGCCGCGGCGGCCGCCCGCCGGGGGCCCGCCTTGGCCAATGCCTGCCTCCTGCTGAGTTCTCCGGGATGGCCAGCCAGCCGTGGGCGCCATCTCTGTTGAACAGATTATCAAAGCAATCGCTCAATATTGGGTCAGCCCTCGTGGCAGGCGTCAGCAACGCTGGGCCGGCCACCCCTCGCTGAGCCGCGCGATCCCGCCCGCATGGTGGCCTGGGGCCGGCGCAGCACTTGACTCCGTACCTGGGTACGGCGGCTAGCTTGTGGGATATGGCCGGGCTGACGATCGGGAAGTTCGCCGCCGCCGAGGGAGTCGGCGTCGAGACCGTGCGCTTCTACCAGCGCCGGGGATTGCTGGCGCTGCCCGAGCGCCGAAGCTCCGGCTATCGCGAGTACACCGAGGCCGACCGGTGGCGCCTGGCCTTCATCCGCCGGGCCCGAGCGCTTGGTTTCACGCTAGGGGAGATCAGCGACCTGCTCGGGCCGGCCGAGGCCCGGTCCACCGACGACATCGTGCGGGCTGCCCAGGCCAAGCTCGAGGCGGTCGACGAACAGCTCCGGGAGCTGGCCCTGCAGCGGTGCCGGCTCCGCCGCCTCGTTCAGGTGTGCGAGCACGGCAACAACGACGACTGCGTGGCGCTGCGCCTTACAGAACCGATGTGAGCGGGAAGGAACGACAGCCATGGGCGTGATCAAGGTCGTGACCGACGAGAGCTTCGAGACCGATGTCCTGAAGAACTCCAAGCCGGTCATCGTGGAGTACTGGGCCGAGTGGTGCCCGCCGTGCCGCATGGTGGCTCCGGTGCTGGCGCAGATCGCCGAGGAGCACGGCGACAAGGTCGACGTGGTCAAGCTCAACACCGACGAGAACCCGCAGACCGCGCAGCGGTACCAGATCCTGGCCGTCCCCACGATGAACGTCTTCGCCGGCGGCGAGGTGGTCAAGCAAGTCCTCGGGGCCAAGTCCAAGTCCGCGCTGCTGCGCGACTTCGAAGACTTCATCTAGCCCGCGGGTCAGGGCGTGACCGCAGCAGGCGCCCCATCCGCCCGCGGCTCCGCCGATCCCGGGCGCAGGGCGGCGGCTGGCAGGCGGCCGGCCAGCCAGCGCAAAACCAGGCCGGCCAGGCCAGCGCTGGCCCCGACGAGCAGCCACGGCAGCCACACCGCCACCGAGTACAGCGCCACGACGGCGGGCGCGAGCACCCCAGGTACGGTGAACGCGTACTGGAAGGCGGCCAGATACCGGCCTCGCACCGCGGCCGGCGCGACCGCCTCGGCCAGCGCGTTGGCCCGCTGGAACAGCAATCCGCCCGCCGACATCACCACCGTGGCGGCCAGCAGTTCAGCTGCCCGCCAGGCGGGCGGGACAGCCAGGGCGGCAACGAAGATCACGCACGAGACGGCAAAGAGCCAAGCGCCCACGGTCATCGCCGTGGTGCGGCGCATGCGACGGGTGAACCGCAGCGAGGCCGTGGCCCCCACGCTGGTCAATCCGGACAGGGCCACCGCCGTACCAGGCAGCCATGGCCGGGTATGCAGTTCGCCGAGCATGTAAACGGACACGCCGCTGAGGAAAAAGTCACCGGAAAGCGTGGCCAGGCCGGTGGCCGCGATGACGGCCAGGAAAGGCCAGTCGGAAAGGATCCCGGCCGAACGGGCCGTGGTTGTCCGGGAGTCCTGGCGATGCGGGCGCCGGACCCGCACCAGCAAGGCCAGCAGCGCCGCGCACACCACGAAGCTCACCGCGTCCACGACGACAGCGATCCGGTAACCGGCCGGGCCAGCCACGCTGAGCAGGCCGCCGGCCGCCAGGCCGCCCAAGCTGAAGCAGGCCGCCCGGATCGCGGCCGCCACCGCGAAAGGCCGGTCCTTCGGGCCGTCACCGGCCACATCCGAGATCAGCGCAAACAGCGAGCTGTAGAAAAGTTGCTGGCCCGCCGCGAGCAGCACGGCCGCCATCGCGACGACCAGCGCGCCGTGGGCCGCCAGATAGGCAACCGCGCCCAGCGCCTGCAGCAGCTGGGCGGCAACCACCACCCGCAGCGGCCCCACCCGGTCCACCAGCCGGCCCGCCACCGGCGGCACGCCCAGGCCCGCCACCGTCCCTACCGCCACAACCGTCCCGGCCACCGCCAGCGGCAAACCCACGACGCGGGTCACATACAGCAGCGCCACTGGCAGAAATAGACCGGACCCGAAATTGTCCACCCCGAGCGCCGTCAGCAACGCGACCCGGTTCCTGCGCACAGCCACCGACCCTAACGGCCTTCCCGGGCCGCTCGGTGAGCCCGGTCACCGGGATGCGCCCGGGCCCAGCTAACCGGCGGCTATCCGGGTTCGTCGGCGACCGCTGGTTCCTGTGTGGGTGTCTCGGACACCGCCCGGATGTCCTGCTGCACCCCGGCCCGCAGGCCCAGGATGGCCACGATCGCCGCGGCGGCCATGATCCCCGCCATCACGTACAGCACGGTCTGCGTGGACTGGGCGAAGTCGACCCGGAAGAAGTGCGGGATCGATGCGACGCTCGAGCCCGAGCCGCCGTGGGACTGGGAGAGGGTCGCCGCCTCGGCCGCCGCCCGGCGGCTGGGCAGGCCCAGCGAGATCAGCGACGTGGTGAGGCGGTTGCGCATGTCGGTGACCAGGATCGTGCCGAGGATGGCCAGGCCCAGGCTGGCCGCGTAGTTGCGGACGGTCTGGGTGATGCCGGTAGCCTCGCCGTACGAGAGTCGGCTGGCCCGGTTGACCGCGTCAGTGCTCGACGGCCCGAGCATGAATCCCATGCCTGCTCCGGCCAGGATGATGTACCACTGCTGCGCGCTGAAGCTCAGCGAGGTGACGTGCTGAGCCCACAGGAAGTACCCCACGGCGCCGAGCACGCAGCCGATCGTGACCGGGCGCTTGGCCCCGATACGATCCAGCATCCGGCCGCCGATCTGGGCGGCGATGACAAAGCCGATGAAGAAGTACAGCAGGATGACGCCGGCCTGGGAGGACGACTTGCCCAGTGAGATCTGGGCGTACTCGCTGCCGAAGAAGAACACCGGGATGAATACCAGGTTGGTCACGCCGAGCACGATGTTCTCGACCAGGAACGGCCGGATGCGGAAGATGCTGACCCGCATCAGCGGCGGCTCGGTGCGGACCTCGACGAAGTAGAACACGACCAGCAGCGCCAGTCCCACGACGATCGAGC
>Ga0335074_10013604_pt1 | contig 11435 bp, 8 predicted proteins | sample Lox_Sample_23_FD_206715 | JGI IMG/M metagenome (GOLD analysis project Ga0335074, IMG submission 206715) | Soil microbial communities from Loxahatchee National Wildlife Refuge, Florida, United States - Lox_Sample_2.3 | ecosystem: Environmental > Terrestrial > Soil > Wetlands | place: USA: Florida...
TAATAGTCCTTGCCGCCGAGCCAGTAGTCCCAGACCTTGGCGGAATGCGGGACAGTACAGTCGATCCCCCCGGCCATGTCCTTCTCGGCCTGCCGCCAGTCGAACAGCTGGTCATCGTCCATGAGCGCCTCCCGGGCAGGAATCTGGTGCACCGCCCCGGCTCCTGGTCCAGGCCTCCCGGCACCGGGGCCGCCGCCGGGCAAGAGCGCCCGGGGCGACTCCCAACGTCCGGACCAGCCGGAGGGCATGCACTGGAAGATCCTGAAAGCAGTCTGCGACGGCTAGAGGCACCGGGACGGAGCGTCCCCGCGGTTCACCGGTTGGCCGCAGTGACCTTCTGGTCACGGTGCTGGACGCTGACCTGGCCGACGACCAGGGAAAGGTACACGATGGCGGCGGCGAACCATCCCACGAGCCAGGAGACATCGGCTCCGCCGAGCGGTTTGACTAGCGGCCCGGTGTAGTCCGGCTGGCTCACGAAGGGCCATTCGACGCCCAGGCCGACCACGTAGGCCAGCAGCCCGCGCCAGGCGAATCTCCCGTAAGCACCGCCGGCGGTGAAGAACGAGGCGACGTCGTAACTGCCGCGGCGGACCAGGAAATAGTCCACCAGGTTCACGGCGCTCCACGGAATGAACAAGACCAGCAGCACGTCGAGGAAGTTGCTCAGGTTCGTCACGAACTGGTGATAGCCGAGGCAGGCGATCACGACGCCCACGGCCATGACGCACAGGAACGGGATCAGCCGGACGGTGACCGACTCGGCCTTGAACCGGCGCCACATGCTGCCGAACGCCAGCACCTGGAAAGACCCGGTGTAGGCGTTGAAGGTATTGGCGTTGACCAGTGACAAGGCCATGATGATGAGCGCCCACTTGCCGGAGATCTTCCCGACGGCCGCGACCGGGGCCAGCGACGGCAGCAGCGCGGCGAGGTAGGCGCCGATCGCGCAGGAGCCGATGGTCGCCAGGACGTTTCCCGCGTAGATGGCCCAGAACAACCGCTGCCCGCTGGTCCTGGCCGGGAGGTAGCGGGTGTAGTCCGAGACGAACGGGCCGAAGCTCAGCATGTCGATAACCAGCAGGGCGACGCCGGCGAGGAACAGCCCCGCGGACGGGTGAGCCAGGCTGGTCTCGCTGGCCGGGAGCGAGTGCTGCAGGCCCTGGGCGAACATGACGACCAGCGACACGCCCACGACGACGGCGGTGGCCTGCATGACCCGGTGGATCCACCGGTACCCGAAGACTCCGATCACCACCGACGGGACGGCCAGCACCAGGATCCAGGCCGCCATGCTCAGCGAGGCGGTCACGCCGGTCAGCGCCTGGGCCTGGATCACCAGCTCGGCGGCGATGAACCCGACGTTCAGCAGCAGCACGGCGGGGAACATGAACGCCGCGCCGTAGAAGCCGAACTGGCCGCGGCTCTGGATGCTCTGCGGCACCCCGAGCTTCGGCCCCTGGGTCGCATGCAAGGCGATCAGCAGCGCCCCGATCAGGGTGCCGGCCGTGATCGCCGCCAGCGCCCACCAGAACGTCAGCCCGATCGAGACGGTCACCCCGCCCAGGACGACGTTGAACACGTTGACGTTCCCGCCGAACCAGAAAACCAGCTGGTGCCAGGGCTTCCCGTGCCGTGCGGCCGCGGGAATGTGGTCGATATGGCGGTTCTCGACGTACCGGCGCACCTGCTCGTTGCGCGCCGCGGCTGTAGTCATTGCCTGCTTGTCCTTTTCTGTCAGCGGCCGCGAGGCGCGGCCTGGGCTGGTGCGTGGCCTGGGTAGCGGCGGCCGGCGATGAGGCCGGCGGCATGCTCGGCGATGGCGAGCACGGTCGCGTTCGGGTGGGCGTTGGGGATGACCGGCATCACCGACGCGTCGGCGACCCGCAGCCCGGTGATCTGGTGGACGCGCAGTTCCGGGTCGAGGACCGCGCCCGGGTCCGTGCCGGGGCCGATCCGGCAGGTGCCGGCCGGGTGGTAGTAGCTGCTGACCGTGCGCCTGATCCACGCCCGAAGCTCGCCGCCGCGGGTCCCGGGACCTGGGTGTGCCTCGGTCACGCCGAGCCGGCTGAACGCGGCCCCGGCCGCGGCCTGGCGGATCAGGGCCAGGCCCGCCTCCAGCCGTTCCAGGTCGTTGCGCTCGCGCAGGAGGCCCGGATCGATCAGCGGCGCGTCCAGCGGGCTGGCGGAGGCCAGGCGGACCGACCCCCGGCTGTCCGGGGCGACAGCGGACGCCACCAAGGCGAAGCCAGCAGGAGGCGCCTGCAGGCCGGGCGGGGCGACGGGCAGTAGGATCGGGAAGATTTGCAGGTCAGGCCAGGGACCCGCCAGCGGGCTGGACAGGCTGGAATACGTTTCCCCGTGGTTGTACCGGCTCCATGGCAGTGGTACCGCCGAGGCGTAGCAGGCCATAGCGACCGGGTGGTCCTGAAGGTTCGCGCCGGTCCCGGGAAGATCGGCCACCGGGTCGATGCCCACACCGCGCAGGTGCTCCGCCGGGCCGATGCCAGACAGCATCAGCAGCTGCGGCGAGCCGATCGCCCCGGCGCACACGATCACCTCGCCGGACACACGGGCCTGCTCCGGGACGCCGTCGCGGAGGTAAGCGGCACCGACGCACCGGTCGTCACGGACAATCAGGCGGGTGACCAGGCAGCCGTCGAGGACCGTGAGGTTCGGGCGGTGCGCCGCTGGCAGGAGATAGGCGTCAGCAGGGCTGACCCGGCGCCCGCCGGTGATCGCCAGGTCGGGCCAGGCCACCCCCTCTTGCTGGCTCCCGCTGAGGTCCCCGGTCACCGGGCAGCCGAGCGCGCACAGCGACTCGGCGAGCGCACGGGCAGCAGGGTGGCGGTCCGTCTCAGGGACCGGCGCGACCCGGACCGGGCCTTCGGTCCCGCGCAGCGCCGGATCACGTCCTTCCGTGTGCTCGCTGCGCTTGAAGTACGGCAGCAAGTCCGCATAGGCCCACCCGGCCGCGCCGCCGACTGCCCAGGCGTCGTACACCGCCTGGTGGCCGCGCACGTGGGCCATGGCGTTGATCGCGCCGGACCCGCCCAGCCCCCGGCCGCGCGGGTAGGGCAGCGGTCCGGCATCGGCCTGGGCGGTCGTGGTGCCGCCCCAGTCCGCCGCCGAGCCGACCAGGCCGGGCCACGCGTCCGGCACCATCATGGCCGGGACCATCTCGGCGCTGCCCGCCTCCAGCAGCAGGACCCGGGTGCCAGGGTTCTCGCTCAGCCGGGCGGCCAGCACGCAGCCGGCCGTGCCGCCGCCGGCGATGACGTAGTCATAGTCCGTCACAGGACTCCCTTCCGGGCCGCTCATCCGTCTGTCATGTTCGTGGTGATGCCGGCCAGTACCTGTCTCAGCCTGCGGGTGACTGGGTCGCCCGGGGACAGGGCCTGCTCGGCGCGGGGGATGCTGTCGCGCAGCACGGTGACGGCATCCCCGAGCTGGCCGGCGGTATAGTAGGCGCTGGCCAGGTCCGCCTTGCAGGCGAGGGTTCCGGGGTGGTCGGGGCCGAACGCCCGCTCGTAGCCGGCGCAGGCTTGCTGGTGCTCACGCAGCGCCTCGCCGATCTGCCCGGCGGTGTCGTAGCCGGCCGCCAGGCTTGCTCGCACGGCCAGTGTGTCCGGGTGGTCCGGGCCGAGGGCATTCTCGCGGGCCGCGAGGACGCGCTTGTACTGGCTGATGGCGGCCTTGGCCCTGCCGTCAGCGAGGCAGGCGCCGGCCAGCCGCAGCGCGGCGGCCAGCGTCGCGGAACCGTCCGGGCCATGCTGCTGCTCACGCCCGGCCAGCGCCTGCTTGCAGAACCGCACCGCCGTGGCGGTGTCCCCGGCTGCCAGGAACGCGGCGGCGTACTCGTCTAGGTCGGCCAGCGCGCCCGGGTCGCCGGGGCCGTGTGCCCGCTGGCTGCGCCCGGCCGCCTCACGCAAGACCGTGAGCGCCTCGCTTGTCTCGCCGGAGGCCGCCAGCGCACGGCCGAGGCTGACCCTGGCGGCGATGGCGGCCGGGTGGCCGGGACCGAGCACGCGGTCCCGGCCGTCAAGCACCCACCGCGAGCAGCGCACAGCGTCGGGTGCCTGGCCCGACGCCAGCAGCGCGTCGGCTAGCTGCCCGGCCGCGACCAGCGTGTCGGGATGGTCAGGGCCGAGCAGCCGCTCGCAGCAGCCGGCGATCTCCCGCCACCAGGCGACCGCCGGCCCGGCCAGCCGGGCGGCGGTCATGCTCTGCCCGGCCGTCAGCAGCACCCGGTGGCAGCTGCCGCCGGCCCACAGGGCATCCCCGGCGTGACGGAGGAGGCTCGCCGCGCAGGCCCGCATCTGCCCCGCCCGGCCGGAGCGGGGCTGGTCCTTCGGCCACGCCTCAAGTACCGCATCCGCCGCCGCCTGCACCGCCAGGCCGAGCAGCTCCGGGCTGGCCGCGGCGCGGGCCGCCGCCTGCAACGGCGTGCCGGCCCACACGGCCGGCTCACCGGCTGGGCCGATCGACACGAGCCCGGCGCGATCCAGGGCCAGCGCTGCCTTCCACGCCTGCTCCGGGCCTGGCGGGTACCCGGCGCCCGTGTCGGCGAGGTACTTGCAGGTCGCGGGGGCGGTGAACACGGCGGAGGGAATCCCGTGGCTACCCAGGAGCGCGGCGAGCACGAGCAGCGGCCAAGTGCCGCCTCCAGGGAGCAGGTCCTCGGCGTAGTCCGCCGACAGCAGCCAGGTGGCCGCGGCGGGAGGCGGCTCGCCGCCTCCCGCCGCTCGCAGCCGCGCCCGCTGCTGGGTGAAGCGATGCTGGTAGTCACGGCAGCCGGTGCCCGAGTCGGCCATCACAGCGCCGGCCTGGGCGAGCGCGGCCGGCTCGCCGCCCAGGTGCTCGGCCAGGTCGTAGGCACCGCTGCGCTGGTCCTGGTCGGTGCTCAGCCGGTTGAAGAGGTAGCCCATCGTCTCGCGCAGGCTGAGGGCGGGGACCGGCACCGTGACCGGCCTGAGCCCGTCCGGGATCACTGCGGCGTCCACGGCGGTAATCAGCACCCGGCCGGCGGGGCCGCCTGGCCACAAGCTGTCCAGGTCCGCCGGATCGCGCAGGTCGTCTAGGACCAGCAGCCAGCGCCGGGCCGTGCCGGCCAGCCATACCGCGAACCGCGCGGCCACCGACTCGGCATCTCCGCCGTCATCCAGCCCCAGCCGCGCGGCGGCTCCGGCGTACCCGGACAGCACCGATGCGCGGCTCGCCGCGTTCACCCAGGCCAGGAAGTCAACCCCGCCCGACCGCTGCAAGGACCCGGCCAGCCAGGACGCGAGCTGGGTCTTCCCGCGCGACCGCGACCAGATGCCCGGCTGACCGCTGCCGTCGTCGCCGGGAACGAGCGCTATCACCGCGCCGGGGACCAGCATGGCCTCGATGCCGGGCGCGCTGTCCGCCCGGACCGTGAAAGCCTCAGCGAGCGGCGGCACGGTCCCGGCGCAGGCGGGCCAGGCCGCGCCCGGCACCGGATTTCCCGCAGCCGGGGCCGCTCGCGGCGCGCCCGGGGCCGTGTGCGCTGCCATCAGAGGGTCCGGACCGCGTGGCCGACTGCCGGCCGTGCCGGTGGCACGGCCCGTGAAGGGGGCATGATCGTTCACGTCCTCGCCGGGGCTGCTCGCTGGTCAGGAATCGGGCAGGACAAGACTGACGAATGGGTGGCATCTGGGTCACTCCCCGTGGTGGGAATGCATGATTCCCAGGATCAAGCCGACGCTGGCCTGCAGAACCTGGCGCAGCAAGGGCGGCGCACTCCCGCCGACTGCTGGTGCCGTCCAGAGCAGGCGGCTCGCTGACCCGCCGCGTCGTGCGGGCCGACGCGGCACTTGCGGCACTTATGGCACTAGGCTTGGCGGGCGTGGCAGGCACTAACGCTCTCGACGCGCCCTCGAGGGCGCACCAGGCGGCGCAGACCCGGGCAGCGGACCGCTACCGCACCGTGGTGGACGTCTACGTCTTGCTCCAGCGCTCCGACGGGATGATCCTCCTGCTGGAGCGCTCCGGCACCGGCTACGCCGACGGCCAGCTATGCCCTCCAAGCGGTCACCTGGAAGAAGGGGAGTCCATCGCGCAGACCGCTGTCCGCGAAGCGTCCGAGGAGGTCGGCGTCGACATCGATCCTGCCGACCTCGGCTTCACTCACGTCGTGCACCACCGCAACCCCGAGGGCGAGGGACGCATCGGGATCTTCTTCACCACCGCGCGGTGGGCAGGCGAGCCGGTCAACCGGGAACCGCACAAGTGCGCCCGGCTCTGCTGGGCCGATCCCACCCGCCCCCCGGCCAACACCGTGCCCTACACCGCTGCCGCGCTCGCCGCGATCACCGAGCGGGCGGTATTTTCCCTCGACGGCTGGTGACCTCGCCAGGTGCTGCAGGTATGGCTGGTCGTTGCAAGACGCCGCCGCCCGGATCAACGAGTTCCGCGGCGATACCGGCCTGGATCCCGGCGGACTCGCCGCGATTACCGCACCGCATCTGCCGGAGTACGAACCTGGCCTGGCCGCCGACCTACGCCCTACCTGCTGGCTGCTGGCCGTTCACCTGGACCAGTGGCGCGACCGGGACAGCGTGCATGACCTATGCGAAGCAGCACTTGTGGGTTAGATGCCGCTCGTCAGCCATTCCGCGATAGTGCGGATCGCGTAGGACTGCCATTCGCACGTCTGCGGGTTCTGGTACTGGGGGTCTTCGTGTACGGCGATCCCGTGCTGTGCGCCGTCGATTTCAATTAGTCTCGCCTCGCCACCGAAGCTGCCTATTGCGTTGCGCGATGACTCGATCGGTACGAAGGTATCATTTGTGCCGTGCAATATAAGCGCTGGCGCTTTTACTTTACCAAGTGCGAGATGCGGCTGGATGTAGAAGACCTCATTGAGTAGCGGCCTCCCGAGCTTGAAAGTTGGCGAGTGCGAGATGAACCCCTGCGTCGCCAGCTCGTCTCCGGCTTCGCGCCCGATGTGATCACCATGCCAGTACGGCTTGTCATCGATAAAGCGCTTCTTGTAGTTCAGCAGCGGGTTGATGAGCACGAGACGGCTAACCTGCTCCGGGTATCTCGATGTGTAATAGGCCGAGATGCCTCCGCCGAAACTCGCTCCGATGAGGTTGACCTTCTGACTGCCCGTTTCCGATCTGATGTGCTCTACGGCACTGCGGATGTCGTTAAGTATCCCCGAGATTGTCAGGTCCTCTTGCCGGCCTTCGCTTTCACCGTGGCCGCGGATATCGAACCGCAGCGAGGGAATCCCGGCTTCAGCCAGGCCAGATGCCAGGCGGGTGTAGAAACCACCCTCGTGGCGCGTAACTCCGCCGCCGTGAACGAGCACGGTGGCATTTGCTGTTTTCCTGGCTGCAGTCACCATGGTGCCCCGCAAGCGGATTCCGTCAAGACTCAGAAACTCAGTCTCGACTACACGATCGGGGGTCGCTGACACTGGCCAGTCCCTTTCTCTGTCTCCTTCCGCAGCGTTCCCAGGTTGCGGATCGGTATTGGCCCGCTAGCAGGGTAGTTTTGCCCTCGCTTCCGGTCCGGGACCGTGCGCGGCCGGGAAGGGGAAGGCACCTACCGTCATGATGGCATCACGTGGTCTTGGGCGCGCCACCCGGGCGCCTGCCGCCTGTCCCCGCTGCGCGGCCTCTCGGCAGCATGCTCGAGACCCGCCAGGCCGGTTTCCGAAACGTGGGTAACCTCGCCGACCTGCCTCTAGCAGTCGGCTCTGCTCTCGCATGCTGTGTATGTGCGGCTACGCTGGAGGACGAGCTGCCTGCCGGGTCGGTGCTGCGGCAGCTTCGAGTCTGACCAGACCGGAAGGCGCTGTCCATGCCATACGCGAAGACGAGCCTGCGCAGGGAGAAGCGGGACCTGCGTGAGCAGATGCGGTCGATGGGCCTGGGCTACCGTGACATCGCCGCCGAGTTCGCCCGCCGCTACAGCCTGCGGCCCCGCGCCGCCTGGCGGGAAGCCTACGGCTGGAGCCTGCAGGACACCGCCGACAGGATCAACGACTTCCGCGGCAACACCGGCCTGGACCCCGGCGGCTTCGCCGGGATGACCGCGCCCCACCTGAGCGAGTACGAGCGCTGGCCCGGCCACGCCCCCGAGCCATCCGGCCGCCGGCCGACGCCCTACCTGCTGGCCGTCCTCGCTGCCGTCTACGACTGCGCCGTCACCGACCTGATCGACCTCCCCGACCGCGAGCGCATGCCCCAGGCCGACCTTCTCATCCTCGACAGATACAGCCAGCCCGCTGGGCGCCCTGTGCAACTGAACCGCGTCCTGACCGCGCGTGCGGTCGCGGAGCTGCGTGATCAGCGAGAGGTCTTCCTTCCGGACGCAGCGCACGCTGATGCCGGCTTGGATCTGGGCGAGCCGCATGATTCCGCCCTGCCTAGCCGTGGTCCAGGAGAAGGGCAGGAGGAGCAGGATCCGGTGCGACGACGAACCTTTGTCGGGCTGACCGGCGTGTCCTTGATCAGCGCCGTGCTCGGCGAGGCGGCACCCGGCGGCGCGCCCGCTGAGACGGAGCCGTTCGCCGCCATCCTGACCGGGAACGCCGCTGGTGTCGCCTCCTCAGAACCGGACTCACTGGCTGACATCTGCACTCTGGCGGCGGAGGTTGACAGCGCGCGGCGCGAGTACCAGGGATGCCGGTACTCCGAACTGGCCGGCCACCTGCCCGGCCTGCTTGCCCGGCTGGATTCGGCGTGCGCGATGCTCTCGGGCGACGCCCGGGGCAAGGCGTGCGAGCTGGCGGCGGACGCCTACCATGTCGCTGCCGGGCTGCTGCTCAAGCTCGACGACCAGGGCCTGGCCAGCCTCGCCGCGGACCGCAGCATGCGCGCGGCGCAGGCCAGCGAGGATCCGGTGACGATCGGGGCGAGCGCCCGCATCGTCACCCACACCCTCATGAGCGGCGGTCACCTGCTTGCTGCCGTCTCCGCCGCCAGTAGTCACGCCGCGGGACTTGACCACGCCATGAAGTCCCACACGCCAGACTCGCTGTCCGTCTACGGCGCGCTGCTGCTGCGCGGCTCGGTTGCCGCAGCGCAGCACGGCGACCGGGCAACCGCCCATGAGCTGCTCGGCGGGGCTGACGAGGCGGCGAGGCGGCTCGGCCTGGACGACGCGGACGCGAACTTGCGCTGGACGGCATTCGGCCCCGCCAATGCCATGCTGCACCGGGTGAACATCGCGGTGACCCTCGGCGACGCCGGGACCGCGATCGACGTGGCCAGCAGGGTCGACCTGAGCAAGGTCACCGTCACCGAGCGCAGGGCAACGCTGCTGCTGGACGTGTCGCGCGCGTACCTCCAGTGGGGCCGTCACGAGAAGGCATACGCCGCCCTGCGGGCGGCCGAGGCCACCGCGCACGAGGAAGTCGCCGGACGGCCCTCGGTTCACCGGCTGGTGCGCGAGCTGCGCACCACGGCGCCGGCGAGCATCCGCCGGGACGTCGACCAGTTCGCCGCGCAGATCGGGGTGGCGTCCTGAGCGGCGGCACGTCCGGCCGTGTCCTGTTGGTCGTCGTCTGCGGCGCGGGACCCACCACGGCCATCGGCACCCTCGTGCGGCTTGCTCTCGAGCGAGGCTGGACAGTCCAGGTCGTCGCGACCCCGGCCGCCCTGGAGTTCTTCGACCCAGCCGCCGTCGAGCAGCTCACGGGTAATCCGGTCCGCAGCCAGTACAGCAAGCCAGGCTCGCCTAGGTCACGCATTCCCGACGCGATCATCGTTGCCCCGGCGACCTACAACACGGTGAATAAGTGGGCGCAGGGCACCAGCGACACCTACGCCCTCGGCGTCCTCGCCGAGATGACCGGAATGGACACCCCGATCGTCGTGCTGCCGTTCGTGAACTCGGCGCTCGCAGGCCGGGTCGCGTTCCGCCGGAGCGTCGAAACGCTGCGCAGCGAAGGCGTGCGCATCCTCCTCGGCCCCGGCGGGTTCGAGCCGCACCCGCCCCGCACCGGGGCAGGGCGCACTGACGCCTTTCCGTGGCATCTCGCGCTGGACGAGGTCGGCCGCATGGTCCAAGCGCCCGCCGGCTAGCGTCAGGAGGCCTCTGGGATGTCCCTGGTGATGCCGAGCCGGGTGACGCGGGTGGCGATCCACTTCACCCGCTCGGCGGTGGTCATGTTGGGCGGGATGTCGTAGATGCGCTGCCCGACGGTGGCGCACGTGGAGCGTACGACGCGGTCGGCCGCGGTCTGGAGGTCGAGGACCTTGGCCCGGTAGGGGTCGCCTTGCTGGTGCTGGTCGAACCGGTCGCAGCAGTAGAAGACGGCGTCGTAGGCGGGTGCCCAGGCTTCGCAGAATGTCTTCATCGCCTCCAGGACGGCGGCCTCGCGGCTGCCGGGCGGGGTCTGCAGGACTAGCCATGCGTAGGCCATCACGTTGGCGATGGTCTTGTCGGCGATGATCATGGTGTGCTGGCGGGCGGCGCGCAGCTGGGCCGACAGCATGGCGCCGAACAGGTCGACCTCGGTCTCCAGGTCGAACTGGCCCTTGCCGTGGACGACGATCTCCTCGATGAACGGGCTGTGCCGGGCGGGTTCCTCGACGGTGGCGACGTGGATGCCCTGCTCGCGGTAGTGGGCGGCCAGGGCGTGGGTGAGGGTGGTCTTGCCGGAGGCGTGGGTGCCCTCGATGGCGATCACGACGCAGTCACGCAGCACCGGGTTCTCCTAGCAGCGCGGTGAAAACGGGGTCGGCGGCCCAGCCGAGTTCGCCGCCCAGCTCCCGGGCGAGCAGCTGGTTGACGTTCAGGCCGGGCTGCCAGCGGGCGAGCCCGGCGGCGCGGGCGGCGACGATGGCCGTGGACAGGGAGTGCCGCAGGTTCAGCACGGTGATCTTCTCCCGCGATGTGGTGTCGCCGTGCTCGGTCCAGCGGCGGTGCAGCGCGGTCATGGAGGCGCCGCGCAGCTCCGGCTGGGTCACGTCGAGCCGCAGGTCGGCGCAGACGTCGACCAGGCGGCGGGAGGCGCAGGCCAGCACGTGCCCGGCGTCGTACCGGGTGTCGAGGAAGGGCGGCTGGCCGGGCGAGGCGTCACGGCGCTGCCGCCAGGCCGCGGCCGCTGCCTTGATCGCCGGGGATTCCCGGCCGCCGGCGGCGGCTAGGACGGCGAGGTCGCTGCACAGCTGGTGCCCGGCGATCATGCTCGCATGGCCGGCGAGGCATCCCAGGGCGGCGTCGGCGGCGCTGATCAGGTCGCCGCGTTCCCCGTCGTCTTGTACGTAGGCGGAGGTGTACCAGAACCGGCTCGCAGCCGTGACGGCGTCCTCTCCGGCGGCGGGCAGGGGAAGCCAGGCGACGGAGAAGCAGAACGGCACGTTGCCGTTCTGCACCCGGTAGTTCTTGGACCACTCGACGTCGATCGCCGCGAGCAGGCGGGTCCCCGGCGGGCACGGGGGCGCTTGCCCGGCGGG
>Ga0335074_10013605_pt1 | contig 11435 bp, 10 predicted proteins | sample Lox_Sample_23_FD_206715 | JGI IMG/M metagenome (GOLD analysis project Ga0335074, IMG submission 206715) | Soil microbial communities from Loxahatchee National Wildlife Refuge, Florida, United States - Lox_Sample_2.3 | ecosystem: Environmental > Terrestrial > Soil > Wetlands | place: USA...
GAGATGTCGAGAGGGGTCCTGTTTTTGGGTATTTGGTTGTGGTTTGGTTGTAGTCGCGGTTGTGTTCGCGGCTGCGCTTTGGCGTAAGTTGTGGAAGGTGACGATCACGTTGGAGACAACTATGCCAGGTCATACACAAATATGACATTATATCGACTGGGACAATTTGGTTTATGATATGGTCCGGCAGAGCTCCTCAATCTGCAATCGAGCAGCTTATTTGCCCTAGTTAGGTCCCTCACTGAAAGACTAGTTCTAGTAGCTCAAGGACCGAAAGAAATTAATTAATGACTGTTTAATCACTAGTTAAGAAGAAAATCACCTAGTCGGGTAAGGGATTTTACTTGTTTTATAAAGCAATTTAGCAATCTTTAACTTGCTGTTAAGTATAGCGAAGTAAAGTAAATAGTGACTAAGGTTATGCTATATATTGTAGCAGTAAAGTAATAGCATCGCGTCTTCTGGAAGAGATCGAAGCTGAGGAGCCGAGCAGGATAAGCATGCTTCATAACTTTGACCGTCCAGCACCTTGGGATTTTGAAGGCAGTGAACGACAGCTCCCTGCGCAGAGACATAAGGTAGGTCCTCGAAGTCTCAGATGTCGGTAGCAATTCGCTTCGACATTCTGCCTGATGTCGAATATTGTAGGGCATTCTATCCTTCATATAGGAATCTTACAATAGGATCCATACTGTTTGTAGAGGCATGCTCTTCTGAGCTTTGTTTTGCTGGCATCATCCAGCCGCGCAATACCAAGTACAGGCGTACTGTGAACCATCGCTTGGACACTTGCATTCAACAGGAGCAGCACAAAAGCCAGGAGATTATGAGCGGGTTGGAATTGGGGAAATTGGGATAAAGGTAGGAATGTTCAGGTCCAAAATATAACGATTCTGTGCCATAGTGATGCCTCCTGGCTGCTTATCGCTAAAGTTCAGTGGGCACATCACTAAATTTCACAGCCCTTTTTCTTCCCCTTAGCCAGCGAACGCTACATTACTTCTGAAATGTACCTTGTAGAGATTTCTGAGGTCTGCTAAAGACGGTACTGCGTGGCTAATCAATGGACATCCTAGAAATATTTCTTGTGCAGGTCTAATGGCTTGACATTTTCATATCCTCTGCTACAAGCAACGATTATCTCACTGTCATTCAAACGAACCTGTAACAAATTCGCTTCCTTCTTTGATACCGATGTATCCCAAGGCTCATCCTCGAGATATTCTAAAGTTCTCTCGGACAGGTCGACGCTGCCGCGAGAAGCGTCCTGGATAAGTTATGGCAGCTGCTCTTAGATTTATGTCGGTTTCGAATGGATCATTGGCTGGTAAGTGACCTTCTGTAAGGTATTGTCAGGTAAGGCCCAAAGCTGAGAGTCGACCACATGTCAGTGGCGAATGGAAGGGTACGGCCAAAATAGCTTTATTTAGTTCTGGCCCGCCGTTCTTCGTCTCCAAACTATTTCTTGATAAATTGGGTTAGTCCGGGGCTAAATTTGTACGAGATGTGCAAGCTTACTTATCAGATCCAGTTCTAGGATAGTGACAATTATTATGGACATATAGCTCCTTACAGGAAGTCACCTTTCATAGAAGGTGGTACGTCAGGTGGAGGCAACTTTGCACACTCCATATTTGATAATAACCGCTCCCCATCACACAAATACTTCGAGCGGTATAGCTCTGCTTAAAGCAAGGAACATTGTAAGGCGAACTCCATTTCTCCTACATGCTAAACCCCAACGTAATGATTCGTTTGCGTTACTAACAGAAACCAGCACATGGAAGCCACCAGGAGAGAGTATGTAGATCGCTAAAGCAGTCTGCCAAGGGTCCGGGAATTTGGAATCACATCCTTACTAACTACATGTCATAGGAAGCGGTTAACAAGATTGAAGCTAAAATCAAAATGGGTTATAAATCTCTGTTTCTTAGCTTCAAATCTGGATGCACAGACCGAACTATCTAATTCGCGCTGTAAAAGACAGCTATCAGCATTGGTCTCCAGCGTAGTCATTTCACTGTAATGTATAGAAGCTTTGGCTCCCCATGACTGTGGCCGGCCATCTGCAATATCCTCGTTGGCTAGCGACATGCCAATAAGCCTGTCTCTAAGCTATCTTTATTGACAGACATAGACGGCGGGTACTGGCGTTAAAGTGGCTGAGGTGATACGGGCAAATGATCTTCCTAGATGAATAGGCGACCCAGGACGTAATTCATGAAGTCCTAACAAGTTCCTTGTGAGCCATATGAGTGGTTAACAGCTATTCCTGACGACCTCTAGTTGTGACTTTTCCGCAACAAAATATACAAAGGGGATGAAAAGGTGAGAATGCGGGGAGGACGTGGGAGAATAAGGAATACCACTATATAGCTGGACAGAGTCAAGGAAGTTCAGTAAATTGTTTAGGATACTAAGACAAGGCTAGGTGATGTGCAGGTATACAGGCAAGTAAGAAAATGTTTAAATGCACATGCAAACACATTGGTCCCGCCCTTCAACATCGGGCCGGTCATTTCTTCGTATCTCTTGCCACATACAAATAGTATCCACATACAGACAGTATCCACATACAAAGAGTATCTGCATTCTTTACTCTAAACCGACGATATCGTCATTTCAGAGTAGCCTGACCCGCTATGGGAACGGCTCAAGGTTGAATTCTGAAGCTCTACTGTCGAACTCGCACAGCCCAGCCTACTGGGATTTGTCCGTACAAAGCGGGATATAAAGAAGTTGAGAGATGGTTATCCGAGTAGTTGCAGGACAATGTTCCCTGTTCACTGCTGTAGCTAGAGCAGAGGTGGAGACGTGTGGCACGGCAGTGGTCTGTCGAAGTTGCAGCCAATGGTGATGCCCTATCACATTCAAGAAGAATCTGTTGGTGGCTGAAACTCCCAGCAGCCGCTCTTCTTTCCAGGCTTCAAATGTAACGAAATTTTCAGAAGATCGAGACTATTGGGGCTGTGATTTGTGGACGAGGGACGAGGGCTTTCCGTAGATGCACGTCATATTGAAAATAGTAATTGTTGGTGCAAGTGTGATTCGTTATGATTCATCATTGGTTATGAAGTGTAGCATCGTGCCCGTCTCATGACTCTTATAAAACCTTGGTCGGGTACTGTACCCAATCCCTGTGTCACCATTGTGGCATTGTTAACCTGAAATTCGGACGGCACAGGATCCATGGTAGGCTGATACTCAATCACATTGGAATGGGCTCCGAATTTTCATGTCATATCACATGACCATATAATTATACAAAAAGTCTTTCGGGTGAGTCCCATCCGAAATTTGTATTTCCTACCAGGCTGATACCTCACCAGCTTTGGGCTTCTCCACACGTACTACCTTATCACAGTTCAGCAGGCACAGCGGATCGAAGGCCATTTTTAACTAGACATTGTGAGCCTCAGGTTCCATCACCGGAATAGATGTAAACAGTACCTTTCGCATTGCATCAACCGTCGTCTCCCCCAGTTCATGATTCAAATAGTCCCTTTTTACGAGACCGACCCCATGTTCACCAGTAACCGTCCCTTCCATCTCGACGGCTCTCTTCACCATCCGATGGACCAACTCCTCGGCCTGTTTTCTCTGTTTGTCATTATACAGAAGTATAGCTATCATCACTTAGAATCAGCTCTAAGCATATTTAAGATGGATGAGCATAACATACTGTGGAAATTCCCATCGCCAACATGGCCCACTATGGCAACTAGTAAGCCACTGTTTGCCAGATCCTCCTTTGTCTCCTCAATTATATCTGGCAACCTGCTTATTGGAACTGCAACATCGCCAGTCCACACGTGATCACTCCCGTCTCTGCGCATAGCCATGACAGACCAAAGTGCTTCCTTCCTTGCGCTCCATAAATCCACCTGCTCTTGTTGATTCCTTGCGAATTCGAACGTCTTGCTTCCCGTAGTTTTTGCCAGTTTCTGCACCATGCTAATCTGCTCTTTGACTCCGCTAGGAGTGCCTGCAAACTTGAAAAAAAGTGTTGGAGCTTCCTTCCAGGTCCTTTCGGTATTACCTGCAGCATTGATGCACTTCATCTGCACGTCGTCAAGAATCTCGATGGCAGCAATAGGTACCCCGGCACTGACAACCGCAGCAACACAACTAGCAGCTTGCCTGATACTATCAAAGCTGCAAACAGCGACACTAGTACTCGTAGGTTTCGTTGTTACTTTTAAAGTGGCTTCCGTTACGAGACCTAGAGTACCTTCGCTGCCTATAAACATTTTCGTTAAGTCGTAACCGGCGCTGCTTTTCCGAGGGCGTTGGCGTGTCTTGATCACTGTACCGTCAGCGAGAACCACTGTTAGACCAATAACCCACTCCCTCATCGTGCCATAGCGGTAGGCATTTGTGCCACTGCAGCCCGTTCCGATCATACCACCAATCATAGCACCTGGCCCTGGGTCCGGAGGAAAGAACAGGTTGTCCTTAGCTAACTCTTCATTCAACACTTCCCAACCAAGAGCAGGTTGTACTACCACGTCCATGTCTTCTTTATTCAACTTCACGATTTTGTCCATCTTGCCAAAATCAATGCAGATGCCTCCTCGTGTTGGCGTAAAATGACCCTCCAAGCTCGTCCCCCCACTGTACGCTGTCACTGGTATCTTACGCTGATAGCATATTTTCATTATCTTGCTGACATCTTCGGTCGTCGTTGGGTATATCACAAGGAAAGGCTTCTCGTCTGGGCTCCGAACATGTGTCGACCATTCGCTACCAGCATGGTGTTCGAGATCGATGTCAATTGTTGACACATTTCCTTCACCGACGACAGCTACAAAGTCTGTCCACGCAGCTTCGAGATTTGCTGGAGAAGTGTTGTGCTTCGGCGGTACGGTTGCTGCGAGTGGCAAGGTAGAGGCCGTAGATGGAGCCTCAGGATTGAGAGTCCCCAGATAGTAACAAGCCAATGATGACGAAAGTATTACTATACATGATATTTTCATTAGTAAATTAAAGACAGATATGATAGAAAACCGCACCGAAGGTTAAAGCAGCATTTCTTCCACCACTGCCTTCGCCTCGTTCCTCAGAGAACCTCCGCCTCTCCTCCCTTTCCCGTTCCAGTCGAGCTGCTGTACTTTCATACAATTGGCCTTTGAACGAGATTCCCTGTTCAGCAGGGCTTTTTTTGGTCGATTCTAGCCTGCACTGGATCCACGGGGAGACTTGCAGACTGCTTGGAGCTGTAGTGGTCCTTCGCAAGGTTCGAGCAACAGCTCTTGAAGGTACAACTTTGAAGAAAGACATTTTAAAACGTGGCCAATTGCTTCCAGGGAACCGGACAGCATTCAGAAGCAACCGGAGATCATTAAACAAGATATATATAAGTACAGGGAGGTGGAAGCATGCTGCGGTCCTGATTCGAGAAATTGTGGAGGTTGACAGTGATTTCCTTTACCAATAAAGCTCTCCCGCCAAAAATATCACTTCACTAGCATACAGTTGGAAGACGTGGAAAGCTGCGCAGAATTGGGAATTGACGTGGTACTCTAAGACGCTGTTTCCTATGAACAACAAATAGTTCCTCTCTCAAGGACCTTTCCAGCTTAAATATATTCCCAAGTTAGCATCAATCCAAGTATTCATGTTCGTTCGTAGCTGTATCTTATTGGCGGAGATCTCCGCGCGCAAAAACGCGCGATCGAGGTCAACGTAAAACCTCGACTACCTCAACGGCGTCCGACAACATCAAGAGACGCAACTCTAGAGCGCCACCAAGATCAATAGATGCAAACCCATTGAGGTCGTGATCACGTGTACGAACGTCAAAATGGTGTATGATTGGGATGGTGCAAAAGAGGAGACATGTTATCGCATGTATATTGAGGAAAAGAAGTCTCTTGAGGAGATCATGGAATATTACAAAAACCAGAACTTTACTCCTAGGTAAGGCTGCCATGCGGCTGCATCTCTTTCTACGGCTGCCATTGGAGTCAAAGACGTCGTTGCTGTCACACCTCAGACAATTATATGTCTCCAAGAATTTATGACTTATATCGAATTTCGCTAACACCTCCAAAGCAAGAGAGCTTTCCAGACACAGTTCAAACGCTGGGTAAGCCTTTAGTCCTTCCAAGTTAGAGCTGTCATCAGTCGTTAACAACCGTCTTGTGCAGGAATTCCCTTCCAAGCAAAATCCAGCACATAAGAACGTCGAGCTCGTTGAGCGGGTAAAGCAGCTATGGGAGCGCAACACAAGTCAACGGGAGATGCTCCGCATTCTCAACGAAGAGGATGGCTTTGATATTAAAGAGAGAGAGCTAATGAGGGTCCGCGCAAAAAATCGATGGCTTCTTCGAGTTCCCAATGGAATGAAGACGAAGAAGCGTGACTCCGAGGTAGATGTCATGGATCAATTACAACAAGCTCTCTTCGAAGAGGGGCAACAAGGAGAGGAAACGGGCGCCCAAGTTACAGATAAAGACGGTCGGTAAGTTGTACCCTTCTCTGTTTAATGCAGCCACCTACTGTTACTGATAAGATCCTGCTTATAGCGCTTCCCCTGATCTCAGCCCGGAAGTCTTAGTCAAGAGACAAGAGCGTCTCCAGAAGCTTCAAGCAGAGTCGGCTGAACGCTGGGCCGCTCGCAAGAGACGTCGCAGAACTCGTGGGTGGGCTGGCTTACCGGCAGATCCGCCTGGGCCTCCTCGATTTCCATCCGAGACAACAATCGATGAGAGCAAGGCCTTCCTCAGCCTTGATAGTAATCTCTATCGCGATATCCGCGCTAGATTCCAACGAATTTGTGAAGAAGCTGAGGTGATCAAGAAGACCATTGCAGGTGAGTTGAGTTGTGAACATCTTCACTTGTTGCTGGCCTCTAGGAAACCCTTATTTTCATTCGCAATGGTCCTCACGTGATGTCAGACATTGATTAATGATTCATAGGTCCGGAGAGATGGGAGGCTGTCAAAGCGCGACTTGTCCAAGAAAGTCCTCACTTGCAGGCTGTCTTCTGGGGCAATGTTGATAATCAGGAGGCCAAGAAACTAGCACTTGACGTGGTCTGCACTGATGTCACTAAACGCATGCGCACCCTCGAACGTCGTATGACCATTGCCGAAGCTAAGAATGCTCTCGGAATCAACCCTGAAGAGTCCCGTCTTGTGCGCAATGCCTTCTACCAAACTCTGAAAGCCGACCACTTCACTAGCAAACTCGAGGCTGGAGATGAACACTGGAAAGAATTGAAGGCGCAATGGATTGATGGTTCTGATCTGCTTAAGGGGATCTTAGCTCCAGGCGATGCGGATCCAAAGCATGAAGAAAAGGTCAAGGCAATGGAGGTCCTCTGCAGAGATGTCATGAAGCGACTTCGTGATGATCAAACAAAGCGTGACCCAACGAGAAAGAAGAAGTTCGATTCAAAGTTCACCGCTAACGCTGTCTTGCCCCAGTATAATGGAAATCATCAAATCGACAACTTTCAGATGGGTCCTCATGGCGCACTCGTTCAAGCCGCTGCTCATGCACAAGCACAGGCACAAGCTCAGGCACAGCAGTCTCAAGCTAATGAGCAAAATCATGGTCAGCTGCAAGGACATCCTATGCCAGATGATACCGACATGCAAATTGATCCATCGCTTCTCCTCGCCGCTGCCAATGACCCATCCTTGCTTACGCAACGCCACGGTCAATTCGCTGAGCAGCAGTACGCGGATCAACAATATGCGGCTCAGGCGGCTCAAGCTGCCTACCCCCACTCACCAATCTCGACCGCCGTTTACTTCCGCCTCCATCCAACATCTGAGATCCAGGCCGACTCCAGACTCTGGGTTAGCACGCTTACCTCCGTATCTGTTGACGAACTGCGTCATCTTGCAGCAGCAAAGTTCCAAGGAACGGTTACTGGACGCGTTGAAGGCGTTGTCAAGGAAACCAACGGCAACGAGATAAATCTGCCGATCGACCAGGACGAGGAGCTTGATGCCTACTTAGCTGATACTGTGAAGCCGATGTTCTCTGTACAATTGATCCATGCTTGGAAGAATTCTTGAAGGGGTTTTAAAAGTTGTGTCATTGCTTTGTACGAGTCATGGTGTGAAAAATTCGGACTCATTTGCAGGCTCTGTAGGTTGCTGTGGGAGGCATACGTGGGGTGGAATGGGCTTTCAAAAGGAGCTTGGCTCGTAATGGCATAGAAATGAGCTCAGCGTTGTACGTGGCGTTAAAGGTAATGACTGGAGGAAGTTGGGTGGTCTATGTACCCCGTCGGCGTCAATTTAATGGCGTTTAAATCATAGATGAGCTTGAGCATAGCAATGGACACGTTTTAAAGGATATCTCAAGTCATCACTGAATTGTGGGGATTGCGTATTGCAATTGCTAAGATCCCAGAACCTTAATGTCCTCATGGGGAGTGTATGCAGAAGATAGTGAATAACCTAACCCTGCCGCGTATACGCTGAAGGTATCTTCGCCGGCACTCGACCACAACGCCAATGTCAACTCCCATGTTGAATATGCGGACGCCACTCCACACTAAAATCAAATAACCTGCCTCGCTAGTGTACCCTAACGCCTAGTAGTCATAAGATGATATACCTCATTTTACCTTCGTCTCATCATCCCGCTTAGTCATATCGACTTTCGAGGCCGAGTGAGGGCCGACTAGCGTTTCTCTATCTGTTTGTGTCTAATTTGCGCTCTTGCTTAGTCGTAAGAATCGTGTGCGGACCCATAGCATGAATTGCGTCCAGGCGCTCTGTGTCTTCTTCTTAGTTGTAGATGCGGTGGTTCGGCTCCGTTTCGGAGGCTCGAAGTTGTCATCTGTTGTGACTGGAGGGCTGAGGACTGGAACACTATTGTAATCGCGACCGAGGAAGGTATCTCCCTTCTCTTGAACTGTGAGGTCTGACTTCGACCGTTTTGATCGGGTTATTGTATCGCTGAATGAAGGCTTCCTACCCCTCTCCATCTGCTTGGCTTCTTTTAAGTTCTGCTTCTCGATCGCCTTGACCTCTGCCAAGTGAGCCTTTTGCTCCTTAGCTAGCTCCTTCTCCTCGAACTTGCGCCTTGCCTCACGAATTGACTCTGCACGCGATCGAGTATCAGCCTGACTATTGCTACGTATGCGATAGCCCTTGTCCATTGAAGACCGAATAGCCGAAGCTGGTGACATTGTGTCAACTGGACTTATGAGATCAGATGACAGGTCGGTCAGTGAAGAATGGACATTTGTCTGCGAAGTGCCATGTACAAGTCGAGAAGATGAAGTTGGCTTGGTCTGAATACGAAGGCTTGGCTGAGTAGTACTTGCGTTCAAAGATGTTGAGTTGTTGGAAAGACTGGAGGCATTGCGCATTGGTGGGTAATATCGAGTTTGATCCTCGTCTTCAGCGAAGGCTGGGCTGTCTCTCGAGTACTCACTACCCATTAACGAACCGGTGTAAGAAGGGGCTAGCGGAGGTGTGTAAGGTCGAGGCGTTTGTTGGAACGGATGCACGAATGAGCCTGCTCTATGACCACTACCAGCTGTAGCCGTGGAGAACTGAGAGGTTCCACTTGTGGAGCGATTATGGTAACCTCGCCTGGGTGACTGGAAAGTGACATCGTGTACCGAGCGGGAACCAGTCCCATAATCCGATGCGTATATACCAAGACCTTGCTCTATAGCCGGTCGATTGAGGTCGAGGGAGTTCTTCTCACTCTGAGTGAACTTCCTCAGAACAGGCTTAAGCTTTGACGACTTCGGCTTCGACGATGATGATGGACCGGAGTAGCTCGCCATTTTGTAGGCAGTAGATCCGCACCTCCGCCCCTTATCAGTCGACACCGATTTACCGTGTGGATGGCATCACTGCACTGCAGGATGAATAACAGAATAGTGATATCTGTTCAAAGACGGCGGCGACGACGACGTCGATGACTTGTCTTGGCCGCGTAGGAATGTGGCGGGTTGATGGATTGCACTCAGCCTCAAGATGTTCACGGAATAGGCGGGGGATGATCTGGGCTTGGCGCTTCGTGGGAGTCGACGAGCAGCGCGGGCGCGCGGGCGAATGAAAGGCCGACATCGTTACGAGAAGCGTTTAAGACAGCAGGTGTGACGCAGCCGATTCGTAAAATCACTCACGACACTAACGGATTACTTGTAGGAAGAGTGCAATGGTAATTGATTTTTCAAGATGTACAATGGCACGCTACCTTTTTAAAAGCTGGTACGAGCTTCTCCCATGCTAATTCAAGCACCCACGGTCACCCAAGCGGTCTTAGTCGAGCGAATCTCCAAATTTGGGGCGTCTGTCAATGGTGCTAATGCTGCCAAGCAAAGATCGTTCTCCATGTGTGCCATTCGGCGGGCATCGGGGAAATGAGAGCTCACTATTGTACTGTACACACACTCTTGCTATCAGAAATTATCAGTTACCCTACGAGGGTAATTCCAACTCTCATGACGCACGTTCCATCTGAAGGCTTGCAGCTGCAGACAAGTGTCGATCGGCCATCGCGCAGCCGTTGATCACTACCCACTATTCCCGAACTAGGGACAGTCAAGCATTAAATCGTACGTTAGTCCTCTAATCTATAAGGAGATAGCTCCGTACAATAATCTCGTCACTCGACGAAATTAGAGAATTGTTCCGGACTTTTTTGTCTCATCGCTCGCTGCGCTCGATGCGCCGGTTGCCAACGTCCAAAGGCCGCTTCGCCCGGATGTCATACATAAATGGTGCTGAGAGAATAGCCGGTGCGAGAATTACGTTCTCGACTTGCCGCATTCAAAGGATCATGCATATTCATCTTTTGGTTACTAAGAAAATTACAAACCTCCTTATCCATGGCTGGCCCACCGGGTTCTCCCAATAAATTATTCAAATTCATACTAGAAGGTAAGGTACCACGGTTCATACGTAAGCTACTTCCCAATTTTTATTTCAATCCAGCAGGCCGAATCGGATGATGTTCTTCGTATGACGTTCGAGTCCGTCCGTTTCTCGATACTTCAGCGGTAGACCGCACGGGACACGGGAGTTGAAATTGCGTCGGTGGTTAGTGATCGAGCATACATACTCCGTAGCTACATAACTAAATATTGCTTCTTCGACAGCCGCTTCCTCCCAAGGTGTGCGTTCTGCCATGGCTCCTGATACGAACGATTACACCCCAGAGGTAGAACCCGCGAAAGGCGCAATCGTAGTCTATGGGCGGTTGCTCTAAGCTATTCTAGATTAGAGGTCGGGATGATCCTTTCCCTTCTCCACAGTTGCGCGGTAGTGCGAATCTCCAACCAGACAGAGGTACATCCATACATCACGAGCCGGAGACACAAAACGGAATGTTAATAGGATGTAATTTCATATGACCAGCGGCTCAGAAGGTCGGTGCCGGATAATCCTAAATCTCGATTGGTGAATGGAACACGACGCAAACAACGTTGACAAGAATAGTGCCTCGGGCCT